>Ga0307472_100000141_pt1 | contig 22380 bp, 16 predicted proteins | sample atmos_gasesAM5C__2_FD_204582 | JGI IMG/M metagenome (GOLD analysis project Ga0307472, IMG submission 204582) | Hardwood forest soil microbial communities from Morgan-Monroe State Forest, Indiana, United States - atmos_gasesAM5C_05 | ecosystem: Environmental > Terrestrial > Soil > Temperate...
CTCTTGAGCCCAGCTTACCCCTTCACGTTACAGCCGCAGCTTATCGAGGCAAGCCGGTTTATTTCGACGTTACTGGCCCCTGGACTCGCCCGACCCGCCTGCAGGATTCTCCTTCACCCTTGGGGGGACACCGTCGCCAGCTCAGTTTTCGTGCTTTTGATTTTTGCCTTGCTTGCGAGCGGGGTGATCTTTGCGCGGCGCAATATCCGCATGGGTCGCGGCGACAGGCGAGGAGCTTTCCAGTTATCGCTCTTTACGGGGTCGATGACAGTATTCGTCTGGCATCTGTGGGGTCATTTAGTGCCGGATCTTCAGAGTTATTTCCTGATGTTTGTTCGCGCGCTTGGAGAATCCCTCTTTCTGGCAGCGTTCATATGGTTGAGCTACCTGGCTCTGGAGCCGTATGTGAGAAGACGGTGGCCTGGGGTTCTGATTTCTTGGGCGCGCCTTTCGTCCGGGAAGTTTCGCGATCCCCTGGTAGGCCGCGACGTTCTGGCCGGCGCAATGGTGGGGAGCGGTAGCAACCGGCCTGGGTGAACTGGAGTTCGCCTTACCGTACTGGACGGATATTAGAAATGTTACTCCGGCCTGGCTACTCCCCGTGTCGCTAGGCGAGGCATGGCGGTTTGCTGGCGTCTTCGTTTTTTCGCTCGCGTTCTGTGTATTCGCTGGTCTTTTGAATCTCGCACTGCTTTTTCTGGTCCGCGTCGTTGTTCGCAAGGATTGGCTGGCGATCGGGATCGCCGCCGTAGTGCTAACCACGTTAACTCGGAGTCCCGAGAACATTCTGGTCGATTTGCCGATCGCAACTGTGCAAGTCACGCTCACGCTTTTCGTTCTCATTCGTTTCGGACTCCTTGCTTTTGCGACTAGCGTGTTCCTGACCAACTTGATCAACCTCACGCCAATCACGTTGAGATTGTCGTATTGGTATGCCGGGCGTTCCCTTTTCGTTCTGCTGTTCATCGTCGCTTTGGCCCTGTACGGATTTCGTACAGCCCTGGCGGGTCGGCCCGTTTTCGGCAATCTCGCCGTCGACGATTGATTTCGGAAAGAAACGCAACCCGCGGCGGAAGTGGCTCTGCAAGTTCTAACAGTTATTGCAGCTTCGCGTACTCCGCTTTGGCTTCGTTCAGGATGGGGATGTCGGGGTCAAGGTGTGACGCGCTCGCTTGCCGCGGGCAGGCCTACGGCGCTTTGGTGGAAGCAAAGGCGATTACAAATTTGAGAGATTTTGCGCCCAGCGATCATGCGCCCATTTGTTGGGCCAAATCGACTATGCTGGAGGAGACCACGTCAAAATCACCGGGTTTAGCTTTGTCCGGCACGCCGACGGGACCATTGCCGTACTCGTCGGGGCGATAAATGAATCCTGTGCGGAGGCCATTGCTCCGGGCCGCCTGCAAATCGTAGACGTGGGCGGCGCACATCATCACTTCCTCCGGCTTCAGGTCGAGATAATAGTAAGCGGAGACGTATACTTCGCGGTCCGGCTTGTAGTGCCGGACCAATTCGGCGCCGAGAATGGCGTCCCACGAAAAACCGGCGGATCTGGCCAGGCTGGCCATCAGAGCGATATTGCCGTTCGAGAGCGGCGCGATCAGGTACTTCTTCTTTATACGCGTGAGCCCCTCGACGGAATCAGGCCAGGGTTTGAGCCGGCGCCAGACGTGAGTCCAGGAAACTTTTTCTTCCTCGGTGAGCCCTTCAATTTTGAATTCAACGAGCAGTTCTTCCAGGATCATTCGATGCAAATCATCGAGTCTGGTCCAGGGGATCTCGCCCTTACGCACCTTGTCCATCGCCGGTTTGTATCCGAGGCGCCAGCGATCGGCGAAGGCGACCCAGTCGACGTTCAGGTGTTTGGCCTTGCCCCAGGCAATGCCCTCGGCAATTACCGAACCGCGCCAGTCCACGACTGTGCCGAATATATCGAACACGAGCGCTTTCACGTTGGCCAGTTCGCGTTTCATTTTCTGTGGTTCTCCTTTCGTCTGCCGCGCAAGGATAGTGAGTTATCGCGCGAGTTATCTCTCTCTGGGCATCGGAGTCTGCTGAAAGGGGACGTTCATTTCGCGGACGGGCCGGTCGATTTCGCCCGGCTGGGACGGGGCTTCGAGGCCGTCCGTCAGGAGATAGGATTGGAGTGCTACTGAGTTTGTCGCGGAACTTTCGAGCGCATTCACGTAAGCGACCTGGAGTTGCATCAGCGTGCGCTGGGCTATCAGCACCTGCGGGTAAGCGGCAGCCATCTGCTGGTATTTTTTTGCGTACATCTCGTATGCTTTTTGAGCGCGCGGGATCATCTGATTCTTATATCGCGCGGTGGCAGCCTGTGAGTATGCATAGTTCTGGACTATACTCGCAGCCCTCTCGCGCAGAGCGAGTTTCACGCGCTCGACCTCGCGCTGAGCCCGCTCCAAATCTGCTTTCGATGTAGCGATACTTCCCTGGTTGCGATTGAAGATGGGAATTTGCACTCCCACATCGGCAAATCCTTGAAGGCCCGTGGACCGGCCCGTTGCGCCTAACAATTCGAGGTTCTGTTGCATGCCGGCGCGCAATTGCAAGTCGGGAATCGATTCGCGCTTCGCGCGCGCGAGGCTGGCCTCGGCTTTCTTCACGCCGAGCTCAGCGATTTTTACAGCGGGACTCTCGTTGACGATCTTTTCGACGAAGTTGTCGGCGTCGACCGCTGGCATATCTTCGAGCGTTCCCTCCAAGCGCATCAAATGGAGATGGGGATTGCCGACCACGGCTGCAAGTTCCTTCCAGACGCGCTGCTGATTCTGTTCGGCCATCGTGACGGCGAGCTCGGCTTGCTGTCCTTCGACTTCAGCTTCGAGAACATCGGGCGCGTCGGCCTGACCAACATTGGCGAGCTGGCGGGAGGTCTCGACAGCATCCTGAGCTAGTTTGCTTAAATTGTGTCTCAGTTCCAGGGTTTGCTGGGCGGCGAGCGCCTGAATGTAAGACATCTTGACGTTTGTGACGACTCGCAGCTTTTGCTCGTCGGCTTCGGTTTCGGCCTGCCGCTTCTCTTGCTCGAAAATATTCCGATTCAGGCCAAGTTTCCCCGCGGTGACAATATTCTGTTGGACGAAGAAACCTTGCTCGCCGCCTCGGAAAGAACCGCCGCGGATTTCTTCGCCTTGATATCCGACTGTCGGGTTGGGATACAGGCCGGATTGTTGTTTGCGTCCTTCGGCGGCGCGAATGTTGGCGGTCGCCTGGGCGAGCGTCGGATTATTTTGCAACGCCATCTGTTGCAGTTCTTCCAGGGTGATCGTTTTCTGATCGGGCGCTGGCGCCTGCGCTCGGCCGGAGGTAGTGACGAATAGCAGAAGGCTGAAAACTTCAAGGAGCAATCGGGCCGCAGGGAATTTCACCTTGGTCGTTGAGCTATTCATGGTTGTGCTCCATCGCGGGCATGCTCGACATCGGTTTTTTGCCCTGTTGCTTTTGTCGAAGCTCCATAATTTGGTCGTACTGGTCGGGAGGCAGGACGCGAACGAACGTCATCATCCCGGCCATGAAGCCGCTCCACCCTGGCCGGAGGCCGTAGTTCTCCGGTTTGTCAACCATCCGATCCATCGCCATCATGGGACCTTCCATGAAAGCGTCTTGAGGAAATCCCGGGACAGAATTTGCATTCTTGCTCACGTCTGGCGGACGCATCTGCATTCCTGGCATGTCTTGATGCTGCTGCATCGAACTCCCCGCGCTCAGCGGGGAATTTGACATGGCCTGCTCCGCCGTCGAACCCACACCCAGTCCGCGACCCAGACTCGGACCGTTTTCCCCAGACGAGGCGCTTCCTTGCCGCAGCATCCCCATGCCTCGCTCCATGTCGAGACCGGCGGGCATTCCATTTCGGCGGGACATCGGCCCGACGTTCGACGACATCTGGTTCATCATGTGGTGAGGAAGATGGCAATGCAGCATCCAGTCTCCGGGGTTGCTGGCAACGAACTCCACATCGCGAGACTGTGCGACGCCGACGAGAACCGTGTTGCCCGGACCCCAAGTGGATTCGGGCTGGCGGCCTCCTTCAGTGCCCGTAACGACAAACTGGTGACCATGAAGGTGGATCGGATGGTGGTCCATTCCGAGGTTGATAAGGCGGATACGGACGCGTTCCCCATGCCGCACAATCAGCGGAGTGGTGGCAGGACCGGATTTTCCGTTGAAGGTGAGCCAGTTGAACTCCATATTCATGGAGTTCGGGACGTTGATATTCGGAAGAATGGCGTATTCCTGCATAATGATGACGAAATCCTTGTCGACGCGCGGATTGTAGGCGTCCTTCGGATGCATGATGAATGCGCCGATCATTCCCATCATTTCCTGCATGGCCATGTGCGAGTGATAGAAGTAGGTGCCGTCTTGATTCAGCGTGAACTCATAGACAAACCGTCCGCCCGGGGCGATGGGGTCTTGGCTCGACCCCGGCGAACCATCCATGTCGCTTGACACCTCGAAGCCGTGCCAGTGCATCGACGTCGCTTCGGGAAGGTGGTTGTCGACGATGATGCGTACTCGATCACCATTGGTAATTTGAATCGTCGGTCCGGGAGCGCTGCCGTTGTAACCCCAGAGATCGACAACTCGGCCAGGGACGATTTCTTGCTTCACGGGCTCGGCGATGAGATGGAACTCCTTGACGTTTCCATCCATCCGAAACGGAAGGTCGGGAACGTCGGGCGTTTGAGCGAGAACCGGAAGGCCACCTCCATGCTCCGACGCCGTGGTTTCTCTCTTTCTTTTCGGCAGTGTCGCCTCTCTCCCGTGAGACATACTTGCCTCCTGGGCAGAGAGCGCTTTGACGGAAGCGAATATTCCTGCTCCCGCCAGAAAGTTCTGCAAGAACCCACGCCTGCTGCTCATGTTTTTCTCCCTTCAAAACCGATTAGCCGAATTTTCGAAAAGTGAATTGGTTGTTGCGCGCCGTGAAGTCAGCGAGACGCAAGCGTGCACAGACGCCGAGTCAAACCGACGGACTGGCTAGGGTGTCGTTGCTAGATACGAAGGGGTAGTAACATCGGGCTGAAACTTCTGATAGTTGGAGAATCTCCGAAGAGGAAAGACTGCTGACCATCAGAACCTGAGGCAACGCCATCGGCGGCCCTGGTGGCCAGGACTGGAGCGACTCCAGTCGGTGCATCAACAGAGAAGGAGCCTTCCTTGAGCGCGTGAATCTCAGACAGGCTATTGCAATCAGATGACTGGTTCAGGCTGTTCCCGTTTCTGTTCCTGTCCCCGGGCGGACATTCCGCGCACGGGGCGCCATGATGATGACTGTATGTGCTTGCGTGCGTCGCGCTTGGCTGCGAATCCGTTTCGTGATGGTGGACGGGGGCATCCGCTACAGATGGGGATGACATACAAGATGCGGCACAGATCAGGGCGGCGCCGGAGTCGGCTGTTGATAGCAGCAGCGCCAGAACCGACATTAGCAGCTTAGTTCCCATCAGGTTTTGAGGATACACGCGCGCGCGTTGTTGTACAAGAATGGCTCGCAAGAACGCACGGGGCAAGGCCGGATAAGAACGAGTTCGCGAGCCTAGCCAAGTATCGGGGACGCGCGCCGCGTGGGACTTGTGGCGCAGGCTGAAGCCTAGCTACTGAAAAGCAACGGCAAGGCGACCGCGTTGACTATTTTGAGTTATGAGTATAACTTTGAATAGAAATGGCCGTATCACAGACAAGCGCGCCTTGGCTGCTGCTGACTTTTACCTTACCTAAGAAGCGGGCCAGCCAGAGGGTGGAGGTTTGGCGGAAGCTGCAACGGTATGGGGCGGTGCCGCTTGGGAACAGCGGGTACCTGTTGCCGAACAATGCGACTACGCGGGAGCGGTTTGAGTGGCTGGCCACTGAGATCCGGAAATATTCAGGCGAAGCTTCTGTTGTGATGGTGGAGTCGATTGACAACCTTTCGAAGCCTCAGCTGATTGGCCGCTTTGCCGAGGCGCGCGCAAACGAATATCAAGAAATAATTCGCGAACTGCAGAAGCTGGCGGTGGTTCCGTCGCAGAAGAGGGCGTTCGGACGCGTGAGCCGGCTGCGAACGCGGTTCAATGAGATCGCGGAGATCGACTTTTTCAACAGCCCGCTTCAAAAACGAGTGCAAGAGCTGCTGGCTCGCGCGGAAACACCTGCTGCGCCGCGAGAAAAAGCGGCAAAGATCAAAGCACGAGAATACGTTGGCAGAGTGTGGGTGACGCGCCCGCGGCCCGGGATTGACCGCTCAGCTTCGGCCTGGTTAATCCGGGGTTTCATCGACAAGAAAGCGCGATTTACTTTTGCGGCGGAAGAGAATGTACCTCCCGCAGCAATTCCGTTCGACATGTTTCACGGCGGTTTCGGCCACCGCGGCGAGGATTGCACATTCGAGACGCTGCAAAAGACGTTTCGAATTCGCGACAAGAAGGTGGGGGTGATCGCGCAGGTCATCCACGACGCCGATCTGCTGGACGGGAAGTTCGGGCGCAAGGAAGGTTTTGGGATTGACGGTGTGCTGAACGGGTGGGCAAAGCAGGGAGTTGCGGACCAGGAGATTCTCCAACGCGGCATTCAGCTCGTCGCGGCGCTGTATAGCTCGGTTTCGGAGAAGTGAAGCGGGTGGCTTTTATTTCGATCAGGAGGAGCTTTGTGAATTCTATTCGACGTTTGTTGATTATGGGTGCGGTTCTCATTCTGCCGGTCGCTGTGGCAGCGCAGGGACTCGATACGGCGAAAATCGACCAGGCGCTGGGCAGGCCGGGGCAAAAGATCGGAGACGTTTACAAGGTGGGATTCCCCAGGACCGATCTGCACGTTTCCGTTCACGGAGTAGCGATTAAGCCGGGGCTGGCGCTTGGCTCGTGGGCGGCGTTCACCGGATCTGACGACCATGCGATGGTGATGGGAGATCTGGTGCTGCTGGAAGACGAGGTGAATCCGGTGATCGAAAAACTGCGCGCAGAGGGCTTCGAGATTTCGGCGGTACACAACCATCTGCTCGATGAAACGCCGCGTGTGATGTACATGCACTACATGGGACACGGAGCTGCATCGGAGCTGGCGACGTCGTTGCGCGGGGCGCTGGCGGTTTCAAAAACGCCACTCGAGAAGCCGGCTGCTGCGGCTGCCGAGGAAACAGCGCCGCCTTCGTGGGTGAAAACGGTAGAGGACAGTCTTGGGCGAAAGGGGACGCTGAAGGGCGGAGTGTTGTCGTACGGAGTGCCGCGTGCGGACTCGATCACTATGGGAGGCACGATCATCGCGCCAGCCGCCGGGGTGGCGGAGGCTATCAATTTTCAGGCGGCAGAAGCGGGGAGCGTGAGCGTGGCGACGACGGGCGACTTCGTGTTGACGGCAGACGAAGTGAATCCGGTGATTTCGGCGCTCGAGGCGCACGGGATCCGGGTGACGGCTTTGCATAGTCATATGCTCACTGAGGAACCGCGGCTTTTCTTCATGCATTTCTGGGCGGTTGGACCGGCGCAATCGGTGGCCGAAGGAATCAAGGCGGCGCTCGAAAAAGTTCATACGAAATAAGGCGATGTAGCGGCGGCGCGGAAAGATGGAAACGATTTCGGCGTCAGTGGGAGATGAAGGCGCGCGGCCCGGATTGCGGGAATTCCTGCTCTATTTCCTCTACCTCGGGACGCTTGGCTTCGGGGGGCCGATTGCGCTGGCCGGGCACATGCAGAAGGATTTGGTGGAGGAGCGGAAATGGGTGTCGAGCGAGGATTATGGCGAGGGGCTTGCGTTTTCGCAGCTTTCTCCAGGTCCGCTAGCAGCGCAGCTTGCGATGTATCTCGGGTGGGTGCGCGCGGGAACGCTTGGCGCGACGCTCACGGGAGCCGTGTTCGTCCTACCTTCCTTCCTGATGGTGTTGGCGCTGGCGGCGATTTACGTTCATTACGGGCAGCTGGCGTGGATTCAAGGCGTGTTCTACGGAATCGGGGCGGCGGTGATCGCGATTATTGCGCGGAGTGCTTACAAACTGATTCGCTCGACTTTGAGAAGTGACCGGCTGCTATGGGCGCTTTTCGCGGCCATGGCGATCACGACGGCGTGGAAGGAATCGGAGATCGTGTGGCTGTTCCTTTTGTGCGGGCTGGTTTCGATGGTTTTCAAGGCGCGGCCGCGATTTCGTGTGGCACCCGGTGCAATACCGATTATTGCAGGAGTCGGGAATTTTGTAGCTGGCGCGCAGGGAGCCGCTTCTACGGCGGCGATTGGGACTCTTTTTCTTTTTTTTCTGAAGGCGGGGGCATTCGTCTTCGGCAGCGGGCTGGCGATTGTGCCTTTTCTCTACGGCGGGGTTGTGGGCCATTTTCACTGGCTGACGGAACGGCAGTTCGTGGATGCGGTTGCGGTAGCGATGATTACGCCGGGACCGGTGGTGATCACGGCTGGCTTCATTGGATATTTGGTTGCGGGTGCAGCCGGGGCCACGGTAGCGGCGATTGCCGTTTTTGTGCCGCCGTATTTAATTGTGATTTCGGGCGCGCCGTACTACCGGCGCTTCGCAAAAAATTTGCAAGTGAAGGCTTTCGTTCAGGGCGTGACGGCGGCGGCGGTGGGGGCGATTGCGGGGGCTGCGTTCATACTGGGGAAACGGTCGTTGATTGATGTGACGACGATATTGATTGCTGTCGCTACGTTCGCGCTTCTACATTTCAAAAAAATTCCTGAGCCATTGTTGATTCTTGTGGCGGGAGTTGTGGGCCTGCTTCTGTTCAAGGGGTAAGGCGGCGGCTTTCAGCACGCGAGTGCGGCTGCTACAATGCATGTCTTTCGCGTTGCGCTGCTTCCTGCAGAGGCCCACATGGCTGAGATTCGCCCCTTTCGAGCTTACCGGTACGATACCAACCGCGTCGCGTTGAAGGATGTGCTGACGCAGCCCTACGACAAGATTACGCCGGAGATGCAGGAGCGATATTACGCGGCGAGTCCTTATAACTTGATTGCGATCGAGAAGGGCAAGCCGGCGCCGGGGGATACGGCGACCGGGAAGCAAGGAGGCACGGAGACAGGGAGGCAGGGAGATAAGGAAACTTCACCGGCCTCTGAGAACAATGTGTATACGCGGGCGGCGGCGAAACTCGAGGAGTGGATTGCCGCGGAAATTCTGGTGCAGGACCGGGCGCCGTCGATTTACGTGTACGCGCAGGAGTATCTGGTGCCGGGGACGCAGACGCGGCGGACGCGGATCGGGTTTATCGCGCTGGGGCGCGTGGAGGATTACAGCGCGGGTGTGGTGTTCCCGCACGAGCGGACGCTTTCGGCGCCGAAAGCCGACCGCATCGAGCTGTTGCGGCATATGAGGGCGCAGACGGGGCAGCTTTTCATGCTGTATGACGACGCGTCGCGAAAGATTGAGAACTGGCTCGAGGAGATCGCGCGGAAGAACGCGCCGATTGAGATGCGTGATGAGTTTGACGTGGTGCACCGGCTGTGGCCGGTGGCTGATTTTGAAGTGATCCGGCGGGTCGAAGCGGCGATGACGAAGCAGAAGCTCGTGATCGCGGATGGGCATCACCGGTACGAGACGGCGCTGGTCTTTCGCGACCAAGGGCGCAATGAGAACCGCGCGAAAGCTGCCGCGAGAGGAGAGAAGAACGACCCGATGGCGGCTTATGAGTTTGCAATGATGACGTTTATCAACACGCACTCGAAGGGGCTGACGATTTTACCGACGCATCGGCTGGTGCGGAAGCTGGAAGGCTTCGATTTCGAGCGATTTCGCAAAAGCGTCTCGCCTTACTTCGACTGGTATTCGTACCCGTTTAGCGATGCAGAGGAGCGGGCGGCAAGTTATGCGGAGTTTCGGCGGGATTTTGAGGGCAGGAATCATGGGCGGCGCGGGATTGGAATCTACTCGGGATCGTCTTTCAGTCCCTCGCCAATGGCTGGCGCGGGACCCGGCACGCCAGCTGGTGCGAATGCTTTTTATCTATTTCTGCTGCGGAAGGATGTGGACCTCGAACAGCTGCTGCCGGATTTGTCGGAGGCGCAGCGTGGGCTGGACGTGGTGTTACTGCACCGCGTGATGCTGGAGAAGGGGCTGGGGATTACGGCGGAGGCGGTGGAGGCGGAGAAATTTATTGGGTACGAGCGCGAGATGGAGAGAGCGATTGCGGCGGTGGATCGCGGCGAGGCGCAGATGGCGTGTTTGTTGAAGCCGGTGCGCGTGGAGCAGGTGACGGAGATTGCGTTGGGGGGCGGGGTGCTGCCGCAGAAGTCAACGGATTTTTATCCGAAACTTTTGAGCGGGGAGACGATTTATAGGATTGAGGGGCGGGTGGAGGGGTGAGCGTTTTTTGGTGGCAGACCAGAAGACAAAGTCAAAAGAGCCGGCGAGGCACCGGCGGTACGGAATGGCAGGGGCGACGCGAGTAGAGTGCGGAGTCTGGGGTGTTGTTGCTGTCCGAGCGCAAGAGGCGAAGGCAAGGGAGCGAGACGAACAACAAAGATAAAGAACGAGGTCGCGAGGAATGCAAGGATTTGAAATTTGCGCCGCGCGGAAATTGGGGCACAGGCAGGATTGCCTGTGCTACTGAACAGCGATACGACGCGCGGTCCGCGCCGATTGCGAATGGCGGGCGGACCGCGATGCTTGAAGGCGGCGCGGAGCTACTTGAAGCTGGCGATCGCGGCGGCTTCGCTGTCGTAGGTGTCGAAGACGGTCATGAGCTTCGTGACCTGCAGCACTTCCTTGAACTTCGTTCCCAAGTTCGCGAGCTTCAGGGTGGCGCCCTGGGAGCGGGCGCTGTGGAAGGTGGCTACGAGGGTGCCGAGTCCGGCGCTATCGATGTAGCCGACGTTGGCGAGGTTCAACACGATTTTCTTTTTGCCGGCTGCGAGCAGGCTTTTCACCTTTTCGCGAAACGCATTGCTTTCTTCGCCGAGCACGATGCGTCCTTCGATCTCGAGCACGGTAACGCCATCCACTTCTCGATCCGTCATTCTGAGTGCCACGTTCGCGCCTCCTGGAATCTGTCAGTTGGTATTTGAATTTGGTGCCCGGAGAAATCGCCGCTGAGCGCGGCGAGGGTTCTCGTGAAAATCTTCTTCAACAAAAACTCAGTAAAAATCCGAACAGGACATGTAGTAACCGCAAGATGAGCAGATCAGCTTGCAGCTCCGTGGCTCGAGCCGGGCCGAGCAGCGCGGGCAGAAGGCGGAGGGAAACTCCGAATGCTGAACCGCGCGATACGCGTCTGCCATCGGTTTCGCTTTCGCTGCGCTTGCCGCTTGCGGCGGCGGGGCTGCTTGTACTGCTAAATGACCGGGCAGCGGCGAAACCGAATATTTCTGAGCCATATCCGGATACCCTTCGGACGGACGTTTATAGCACATCCAGCGTACCGGGAAAAGCAACGTAAATCGTTATTTCCTGGGGGAGCGATCTCTTTCGCTGGACGCGAGGCTGGGCTTAGGTGTAGACACCGGAGGCGAGAATTTTGTGCCAGGCACGCGAGGGCCGCAAGGGCATTGTCCTTGAGCTGCCCTAGAATCGTGCAACCGCGACAGCGGTGCGCGCGTCTGATATTGTGGAAGAAAGAAGGCAGCCATGAAAATGCAAAGCAGATTCGGGCTGGCTAGTGCGGTCCTGCTGGTTATACCCACCTTCGCTCAGGCCCAACGTCCTATGGGAAATTTTCGAGCGCGGCCAAGTGCGCCTGCTAGCGCACCGGTTGCGCATAGCACTGCGGTGCGGGCATACACTGGGAATCGAATAAACAGCGCGCGGGCGGTGAGGGCAGGGTCGCCTGCCGGAATGAATGCGCCCGCTGATTTGGTAGGGAGCAATGGATTGTCGGTGCAGCAGATTTTGAATCCGTTCCCAAGCTATGGATTCGATTTCGAGCATTTAGCCGCGATTCACAAAGACGATGACATCAAGGCGCTGATCGATCCTGCGACGCAGGCGAAGCTGGCGCTTGCCGAGCGACGCATGCGAAGAAGACCGAAGACCGGCAACGGATTTATTTTTCTAGATGGCGGCGGTGCGTATGTGCTGCCAGTCGATCCGGGAGCGGATGCAAATCCGGATGCCGACGCGCAAGCTGCGCAGGATCAGGGACAGGACCAAGGCCACGGCCAGAACCAGGGCGCGCCGCAGGAACGGGCACAACAAGGGTCGCAGCGACCGGAGCAGGCGGAGCCGAATGATGCGCGGCTCGCGCAGGAACAATCTGAATCATTGCCGGATGAGGGCGAGTTCACGCTGATATTGCGAAGCGGGCAGGAAATCGAAGCAGTGGCGTTCACGCGCGTGGATGACAGGATTGTTTACATCACTACTGGAGGCGGACGGCATACGCTTGCGATCCGCGAGCTTGACGTCGACGCGACAGTGCGTTTGAACCAGGAGCGCGGGACGCCGCTGCAAATTCCGCTTTGATTTCAAACTAACACACAGCAAAAAACCAAAGTTCGTTTCGAGTGTGCTTGAATCGCATTGGGTGCAGATCGCGCGTTCGGGGAAGGCGTGCCGTGCGACTAACTTTCGGCGCGGCGAGCTGGGGCGGGCTCGGGCATTAAGGGGCCGGCTTCGGCGGGGAGGCCGGCGCGTTCGAGCTGGACGGTGGTGTGCGAGATTTGAAAATCGCGGGCGAGAACTTCGTGGATGTGGCTGAGGATTTTCTCGCAGTCTTCCATGTGCATGTCGGGGATGCGGGCGTGGCAGGATAGCGCGTGGAGATCGGTGCCGAGCGTCCAGATGTGGATATCGTGAACTTCCTGCACGCCTTCGACCTTTAAAATGGCGGCGGCGACATCTTTCAAGTGAATGCTGCGCGGCAATCCTTCGAGCAGGATGTGCATGCTTTCGCGCAGAATCCCGGTTCCAGTCCAGAGGACCATTGCACCGATCGCGATGCCGATCACAGGATCAATCCAGTTCGCGCCGGTGCGGCGGATCACGATTGCGCCGGCGATAATGGCGATGTTGGAGAGCGCGTCACCAAGATTGTGAATCCAGACGGCACGGACATTCAGATCCCGCCGGCTGCTGTGGAGAGCGAACGTAATGCCGCTATTAATCACCAGCGCGAGGATTGAAACCCAGAGCATCACGCCGGATTCGACCTCCACCGGAACGCGCAGCCGCTGGATCGATTCGTAAATCAGGAAGAGAGCGACGATCGTAAGCAGCATCGAATTGATGAAGGCGGCGAGTATTCCCGAGCGGTGATAGCCGTACGTTTTTTCGTGGGTGGGAGGACGCATGGCCCAGCGAGCCGCCAGCCATGAAATCACCATCGTGGGCACGTCCGTCAGGTTGTGAAGAGCATCGCTGATCAGAGCGATTGAATGAGCCGCATATCCGGCGATTAACTCGGCGGCGACGAGAACGAACGTGGCGACGACGGCAGTGCCAAGAATAAGAGTCATTCCCTGGGTCGCATCGATGTGCATGTGCGAGTGACTGTGAGAGCCGGGGCCGGGGTGGACATGATCGTGCCGGTGATTGTGTGAATGACCCGCTCCGTGGTCAGCGCCGTCGTGCGAATGGACGCGCATCTCCTGAATTCTACTAGCAGACGCGCGCTCGGAACACTCTTACTGGCGGTGATGAAGCGTGGCAGTGAATGGAATCGAAGGCCATCGGATGCAGCGCCTAACGAACCAGAAAGAGGAAACGTAATTGACTTCGCGCCGCGCCCCCGCCTACCATGAGCGTGATTCTAGAAGCTTTGGTGCTCTCAGGGGGGCCGGGCGGCTCGCGTGAAGCTTCGCCCAGCGATGACGCACAACGCAGCCAAGCTGGTTTTCTGGGGAGTGCGCGGCTCGACGCCTACGCTTGAGCGCGATACCTGGCGCTATGGTGGAAACACGCCGTGCCTCGAGTTGACGACGCCCGACCACACCCGATTCATCCTCGATTGCGGCACCGGGATGAGGATGCTCGGGAACCTCTGGACGCAGACGCATGGCGAACGCGGCGTCGATGCGCACGTCCTCGTGACGCACTACCATTGGGACCACATTCAGGGCCTACCTTTCTTTCGGCCTCTTTTTGAATCGCAGTACAAATTCAACTTCTACAGTTTCCAATCGAAGTATTTGGGCCCGGACAGCCTCCGACAGGTACTGGAAGCGCAGCTTGCGAGCCCATATTTTCCGGTGGACGTGAGCACGATGACGGCGGCGCGCACTTTCCACGAAGTGACGTCCGGGCAAAAGTGGGAGATCAATGGAACGCGGATCACCGCCGGTTGGCTGAATCATCCGCAGGGCTGCCTGGGTTACCGCCTCGAGACATCCGGCGGCTCGATCGTCTATGCGACGGATAACGAACCCGGCGTCGCCGAATTTGACCAGAACTTGCGCGAGTTAGTGCATGACGCGGATGTTTTCGTTTACGACGCGCAATACTCGCCTGAACAGCTGGCAACGGAACGCCGGGGATGGGGACATTCAAGCTGGCTCGAAGGCATAAAAATCGCGCGCGAGTGCAAAGTCCGGAATCTAATTCTCTTCCATCACGATCCGGATTCGACCGATAAGGTTATCGACGGTTTTCTTTCCGCTGCACGCCACGAATTCCCCGCTACCTGGGCTGCCACTGAAGGGATGACGGTGTCGCTCAGCGAGCGCGGAATTCACGTGGCGTTGCCAAAGTCGCGCATAGGACAGCGGCGGCGGATTCGTTTCGCGGCAACGGTCAGCGGCCAGGGAGAAGACGGCTTGAATTTCGAAGAGAAGGCCATCGTGCGCGACATCAGTCTGCAGGGCGCGTATCTCACGTTGAAAAGCCGCCCGAAGCTGCAGTCGGAGTTGCGGGTGGTGATTGAAGCGGCGGGCGATGACAATCGGTCGAGCGTGCTATCGCTACGCGGCACCGTGATTCATTTCGATCCGGGAAGCGAGAAGGGTAACAATGGCGTGGGCGTCGTATTTATTGAGGAGCCTGAATCCGTCCATCCGAACGACTAAGAAAAACTGTCAGGATTTTTCCGTCAACTCCGCGATCTGCGACTCCAGGTCAGCTAGAGCGCTATTGAGTTGATCGCGATGGCGGGGATTCTGGCTTGCCTGCAGATCTTTTTGGACGCGCGAGCGAGAAAGCAACAACACCTCGCGTTTGCGGCGCGATTCCGATTGTTCAGGGGTCAATTGCTTTTTCTTATTTTCTTCGCCTCTTGATTGGTGTTCCTGGACCTGTTCTTCGACCGACTTGCTTTCCCATCCTCTGGCCATACATGCATTCTATGATGGCCGACCTATTTGCGGTCGATTTTTCTTGGGTGTGTTTCAAACGACCAGATAAGCGCTACCCGGCTTGGGCGATTGAGTCGATTTCAATCGAGTGGCCTGGCGCTTCGACTGCAACGCCATCGCGGAAGGCAACGAAGCGGCCGGAAATTGCTGGCACGCGTTCGCCGGGAACAACGATTCCGACGAGGTTGAGCGGATCGGCCGCGGAAATTGTGATCGTCTCGCTCGAAGATTGTTGATCGCGGGTGGCGCGCAAAGATTCGACAGCTACCGGCAGCGCGAATTGTTCGCCGATAAAACCGCTCACGAATCTGCCGCCGCGGATTTCTCCGCGATCTTCGAGACGGCGGAGTGCCAGCAACACTTCGCGCCAGCGCGGAAGGATCGCTTCGCGCGTGAGTACTTCCCGGAACACCAGCCCGTAACGATTGAGCAGCATCCTGCAGGTGGCTTCGAGCGCGGCGGTGCGGTCGTCCGCTTCGATTGGATAAAGAAGCGACCAGCGACCGGAGCTGTGACGTGGGCGCGTGGTGCGTCCGTGCCCCTGGCCGCTGCGGCGCTTGGGATCGATGAGGGCGCGGAGATTGTCGAACCCGTCCGCGGTGATGATTCCTGCGGCGACGAGTTCCCACAGCGCGGATTCAACTTCGGATTTCAGTTTGCCGATTCCGCGCACGATATCCGGGAAGAATGAAGCGCCGCGCTGCTTCAGAAATTGCAGAACTTCGGCAGCGCCGGAACTTAAGCCTTTCGCGGCGTCCGCGCCATCTTCACTGCGCCGCGGCATCATCCACTCGGATTCTTCGCGAACGAAGAAAGTGATCGGGGCAACGCTCGTGGGGATGACGCGTCGCGTGCCTTCGTGAGAGTCATCGAGCAAGGCGGGATGCGGCGAGAGGCGTCCCCATCCAACGGCGCCGGTGAGACAAAGCTGATCGAGGATTTTCGGGTCATAGTTCGCGACGCGGCGGGCGAGAATCTGGCGTTCCCAGGCGTTGGCCGGAGCCTCATAGCCCTGGAGCTGGCGCAAAGCTTCGAGCGTGCCACGCTCGCCGAGAAGTTGTGTGGACGGAGCGACATGTTGCCAGCGAAGCAGCCAGCGCATGAATTGCGCCGCGCTGACAGGCTGAATTTCGTTGCGCAGTTTGCCGAGGGTGAGGCGGTGAATTCGCGCGAGGAGGCGGCGATCGCACCATTCGGTCTCAGGGGTGGCTGGGTCGGTGAATTTCCCGCGAAGCACGGCACCGCTGGCTTCGAGCCGCAGGAGCGACTTATCAACTTCGATGGCAGGAATGCCGAGCGCGTCGCCGAGCTGGTTTGAGGTAACCGGACCGGAATGCTGCATCCAGCCTGTGACGAGAGCGAAGGTCGCATCGTCCTTCGAGGGAGTTGACGCTTCTACATCGGCGACCAGTATTTCGAAACTGGCGTCAGGAAAAATCGCGGCGAACGATTTTGCCTTCTCTGCTGCCACCCAATACGCGTGGCTTTGAGTTGTGGCGCGCGTGGCGCGGCCTTGCGAGACCAGTTGATCGAAGAACGTTTTCCATACGCCGGATTCTTCGGGTACGAGCTGAAATATTCTTGAACCGCCTTCTTGTGGTTCCGGCAGCGCAATCAACGTGAGCAAGCCATCGTGCAGTTCGTCGGCGTCGCGCGCGTCGAGTCGAGCCTCTTCGCGAACTTCCGCAATCGCAGCCGGGTCGAGGCGGCCGACCTCCGAGAGAATCGCTTCGGGCAGCACGCGGCGCATTTCGACAGCGCGAGCGCGGCGCTCTTCGAGCGGAGCGTCATCGAGATAGGCGAAGGGATTCGCGTTCAGTATCTGGTGTGAAAACTGCGATGGCACCGGCGTATCGATCGCGACGCAGCGAATACTGCCATCGAGAATTTTCGCGAGAACCCGCTTCAGGCCGTCGATATCCATCGCTTCGGTAAGCGCGTCTTTCATCACTTCGCGCACGAGCGGATGATCGGGGATGCGAAGTTCGCCATCGAGATTTTCGGGGCATGCGGCTGCATCGGGAAAAACGGCCGCCAGCAGGTCGTCGGCGCGCATGCGCTGAATTTGCGGAGGGACTTTCTTACCGCCCTGAAAGCGGAGAAGCATCAGAGCGCGGTTTGCGTCCCACCGCCAGCGCGCCGTGAAAATTGGAGATGCGAGGACGGCTTGCTCGATCACGCGGTCGAGGGACGCAGGATGCAGAAATCGAAACACGTCGGCTAGCGGAAAGCTGTGCTGCTCGGCCAGTGAGATGTTGAGGCCATCGTCCGTGGCTGCGGCTTGCAGTTCCAGATTGAACGAGCGGCAGAAACGCTTGCGCAGCGCGAGACCCCAGGCTTTGTTAATGCGGCCGCCAAATGGAGCATGGATCACAAGCTGCATGCCGCCGCTCTCGTCAAAGAAGCGTTCGGCGATGATCGTTTGTTGCGTTGGAACCGTTCCGAGGACCGCGCGGCCTGCGACTATGTATTCTGCGATTTGCTCGGCGCCCGAGTCGTCGAGGCTGCACTCTTCTTTCAGCCACGCGAGCGCGGGCTGTGCTGCGGGAAGATTTTTCACCTGGACGCCCGGCGGAACGTCGCGCGTTCGTTCGTCAATCTGGGCGCGGAGCTCGGCGACCTGCGCGGAAAGTTCGGCTGTGCGAGCTGGGGCTTCGCCGCGCCAGAAAGGAACCGTTGGGGCAGCTCCGTGCGCGTCTTCGACGAGCACGCGGCCCATCTGCACGCGGCGAATGCGCCAGGAAGTGTTGCCGAGCAACATGATGTCACCGCGCAGGCTCTCGACGGCGAAATCTTCATCGACGGTGCCAACGACCGTGTTTTCCGGTTCGGCCACGACGGTGTAAAGCGCGTTGTCAGGGATCGCGCCGCCGCTCGTGATGGCCGCGAGCCGGCTGCCGCGACGGCCGCGCACGCGTCCATTGACGCGATCGCGATGCAGGTAAGTACCATAGCGGCCGCGACGCGCAGCAATTCCTTCCGAAAGCATTTCGATGATTGTGTCGAATTGCGCGCGTTCGAGATTGCGGTAGGGATAAGCGCGACGAACGCGCGTGAAGAGGTCGTCTTCCTGCCAATCCTCGGCCGAGCACATCGCGACAATTTGCTGCGCGAGGACGTCTTGCGGCGCGTCGGGAATTTCGATGCGGTCGAGATCGCCTTGTCGAATGGCCCGGACGAGCGCAGCGCATTCGAGAAGCTCATCACGCGTCGCGGCGAAGATGCGGCCTTTGGGAATCGCACCGCGCCAGTGGCCGGCGCGGCCGATGCGCTGCAGAGTGGTGGCAATCGAGCGCGTCGAACCGATCTGACAGACGAGGTCTACCGCGCCGATATCGATGCCGAGCTCGAGCGAAGCGGTGGCGACAAGGGCCTGAATTTCACCGGCTTTCAGCTTGTTCTCGGCCGCGAGGCGAAGCTTGCGCGAGAGGCTGCCGTGATGCGTGGCGACGGCGTCTTTGCCAAGACGCTCTTCGAGATGGTGCGCGACGCGTTCGGCAAGGCGGCGCGTATTGACGAACACGAGCGTCGAGCGGTGTTGGCGAACGAGCTCGGCTACGCGATTGTAGATCTCGTCCCACATTTCATGCGAGGCGACAGGACCGAGTTCGCTGGCGGGAACTTCAATCGCGAGGTCGAGGACGCGTTGGTGGCCGATCTGGACGATAACGGGATCAGGACGGCCACTGCCAGTGAGGAAATGGGCAATCAATTCGATTGGCTTCTGGGTGGCGGAGAGGCCGATGCGCACCGGCGGACGATCGGCGAGAGCTTCGAGCCGTTCGAGCGAAAGCGCGAGGTGCGAACCGCGCTTATCGTCCGCGACGGCGTGAATTTCGTCGACGATTACGGTTTCGACGGATTTCAGAATCTCGCGGCTTTTCGCGGCGGTGAGCAAAATATAGAGCGATTCGGGTGTAGTGACGAGGATGTGCGGCGGACGCTCGAGCATTTTGCGGCGCTCGTGCATCAACGTGTCGCCGGTGCGGACGGCGGTGCGAATCTCGGGCATCAGAAAACCCCGTTCGGCGGCGAGCTGCAAAATTTCGCCGAGCGGGATCTCGAGATTTTTCTGAATGTCGTTGCCGAGGGCTTTCAGCGGTGAAACGTACAGGACTTCGAGGCGATCCGTCAGGTCTCCCGCGAGCGCTTTGCGTACCAGGCGATCGATGCAGGCGAGAAATGCGGCAAGCGTCTTGCCGGACCCAGTGGGAGCGGAGATGAGCGTCGTCTTTCCGGCGAGGATGTGCGGCCAGCCCTGCTCTTGCGGCTCGGTGGGCGTGCCGAGGCGGCGGAGAAACCATTCGCGCACAATGGGGTGAGCCCAATCGAGAGACGCGAACGCCGCGGATTCTGGTAACGCAGGATTCATGGAAGAGAACTCGATGCTGCCGCCGTGAGAAGACTAAAGTTAAACGCCAGCGGCGAATGCGTAGAATACTCTTTGCTGAAGGCTATGTCATCTCGGCCACCCGAAGCATGTCACCCTAGTTTCTGACTGGCGATAATTGAAAAGTAAGACTGGCTTCGTCGGCGGGCAGGTGCTAGCCGTCGAGGCAATGCATTCCATCACCGTAATTCATTGCAAATGCTATAGATAGAGAAAAAAACGAACTGCCTCGCCACTGTGAGTACCAGCTCCGCCCCAAACTAAATCCCTAAGAAAGTGATGGAACGAGCAGTTATGAAATACCCCCTACTGTTCCATTCTGGCATTCGTCCCGTTCCGGCATAAAAGAACCATGAAGAGCGGCTCATCGCAGCTTCGAGAACTCGGCCCCGTCGAAGTTACCGGGCGAGACGGAATATCGCGGCGATCAGACCGATCCGAATTCCCCGGCAACGGTGCCGGCACTTTACCAAGACGCCAGGAGAATTACGTGAAAAAGATTATTGCAGCAGCTTTTATGTTCCTCTTCGCGGGCATCGCTCAGGCGGGGCAGCCGCAGCCGAGCGCGCAAGGCAAGTGGTCATTTACCTTCACCGGCGGCACAACGATCGCTAACGCGGACGTGAATATCGTGCAGGATGCGCACGGTAACCTCAATTCTCCGTTCTTTGCCGGCTACGTAGCAGGCAGTTGGTATCAGAACTACGAAGCCTTCAGCGACAGTACTTGCTCGTCCAGTGGATGGGCTCCGGTGCAGCCCACGGGATCGAATGTGAATGGCACGTTCAACTTCAAACTGCAAGTGGATACCGGCATCTTCTATGACTTGAAGGGCAGCGTCAGTAATAATGGGACGACGATGTCGGGATCGTATACTTCGAACTGCTCGAGCGATCACGGATCATTTACGGGGTCGCTCTATGCGCCGGTCAACATCACCTATACCGGCACAATTAATGGCAGTAACGACGACGGCACGGTCACTCAATACGACGCCACGTTGGTGCTCGCTGAAGACGGGCAATTCAACGTCACCGGCTCGATCACCCTCAACACAACGTCGGGCGCAGCAACCTGCTATGGCACCATCAACCTCGCCGGCCCGGCCACCGGGGACTTCATCGAGCTCGGCGGCGGAAATACCAATGTCCAGCTTCTTGGGTTGCTCGTCTTCGCCGACAAAACGGACTTCAGTTCGGTGAGCGTTCAGACTTTGCAAATCGCTTCACTCTCGTGCGGCAACGATCCGGCCCAAGGTACACTTTCGTCGAAGAAGTCGAACAAGCGCAGTTCACCGCGTCGATAAAAACTCGGGCACGTTCGCGGCGCCGCGTTTTGCTCGTGGCGCCGCGCGACGCCGAATACAGATCCAGGGATCTCAACCCGCAGTTGGGTCGAACACAGTTACGCCCCGCTGGGTGATGATAACCCATCCGTTCGTAATTTTAACTGCGACAGTATTCGTAATGAGGATCACAGGAAACACGACCGTATTAATCCAGAAACTCCCTCTACGACCGAGCCTACACCGAAAACTGAGAACGAAGGATAAAGCGGCCGACACCCTCGTTACGGCGAGGTTGTTGCACAGGCGTGCTGGGCGTTGCTATATTCCGGTTGCGCTACATAGCTCTTGCCATTAAGGGTCACGTTGCTCGGATCGAAATACACAGCGGTGGGGGTGAATAGCAGGAAGCTGCATTCATCACCGATCTCTTCCCCAAAGATGCCGTTGTCGAGGCTATTCCACCACGCGGTTCCATCCGGGTCGGTGATCGTTTCAAATACTTCGTGCGAGAGCACATTATTGGTGGAGTCGGCAAGCTGTCCGTTCGGAGTTCCCGGCCTCGAACTACAGCCAAAATTATCCTGAAAGGGTTCAACACTGTACAGAACGTGCCCGATGTCGCTGAAATCGGCACTGCCGTGATAGGCGCAGAAGAAGAAGGTCTTAAGGTCATCGGGCGAGTAACAGACCTTGTAACCCAGGTTGAAGCACTCGTCCTGTCCCGGCGGCAGGAACACATGGTATTCGTTGCCGTAACCAGCTTGACCGGTGAGCGACGCCGCCGCATGCACAATGGCCAGCATATCGGCGTCGGTGAATGGCGCGCCGTTCGGATGGTAATTCACCGTGAAGTGGGTATTCGACACCGTGTAGGGGCCAGTGCCGCCGGTGTATTGGTCAACGACGTGGATGAAATCGCTCTGTCCGAGATCGCTCAGGAAGCCTTCCGGATCACCCCAGCAGCTAGCGATGGTGCACGCGCGGTTTGGGTTCATATATATCGCGTGGTGTTGCATGGAGGGCACGACGTTGCCGCCGTGGTACTCAAGGTCGGCTGGAAAGCGCGGCACTCCCGAGTCTGGCGCGGTGGTCGGGCTGAGGGGAGCGCTTGCGTTAGGCGAATTGGAGATCGCGGCCAGGCTGGTGCTTCGGCCGACCGGTGTGTGGGCAGGCCGGGCATGGATTTTCTGGTTCTTGGCTTCTGCAGCCGCTGCGTAATCGGCTGCAGACGGGGTCACGGTCATTTCATGCGAGGTAGATCGCTGCGCTTGGAGATTGACGGCGCACAACAGGACCAATAGCGCAGTCCCGGTTGCAGCCGCCAGGAGTTGAGGGAGTGAGCGCAAACCTTTACTACTACTTAGCAGTGTCATAGGTGCTCCTTTTGAAGGAATGCGGGGCCTGTTCATATGCCGTTCTTCGGGCCAGGTAGCTCTACCCGCGATGCGAATTCTCGTGATGCGATGGTCACAAGTCAAGT
>Ga0307472_100000142_pt1 | contig 22295 bp, 19 predicted proteins | sample atmos_gasesAM5C__2_FD_204582 | JGI IMG/M metagenome (GOLD analysis project Ga0307472, IMG submission 204582) | Hardwood forest soil microbial communities from Morgan-Monroe State Forest, Indiana, United States - atmos_gasesAM5C_05 | ecosystem: Environmental > Terrestrial > Soil > Temperate...
CCAACCGGAAACGCTTCTACGCCGCCACTAGTGACGATAGTGTCTGCGCGAGCCGCTGGCGCAGCTGGCGGGTTCATCACCGCCCTCGGGGCCGCTTGCGCGAGTTCTTCTTTCAGCCGTGCGATCTTCGCCGTCGCCGCCTGTCGCGCGTTGACGTTCTTCGCGCGCTTCAGCTCCGTGTGCGCCTGTTCCAGTTGGCGCTCCAGCCGCGCGCGATGCGCCGCGCTGCCGGGCGTGACAGGCACGGGCTCCTTCGCCTTGACCGGCGCAGAGGGCTTCTTCGCCTTCAGTTGCTGCGGGAGCTGGAAACCTTCCGGCACGCGCAGGTGATAGATCTGCTTGCCTGAACGCAGCGTGACGAACGGACCCGCCTGCGTGACACTGTCGATCGCGTGCTCGCCGCTCTCCAGCCGATCGAGCACCGCCGCGCGCGACTGCTTGCCGATCTCAGTCCAGTTCATGCCCTCAGTCGGCCGAACTCGTTGAGCGGCAGTGTTCTGCGCCTGCCCACGAAAATTAGTCGCGACGTGCGTGGCCGCTTCAACCGCAGCTATCGCCCGGTCCTGCGGACTGCTCTCGGCCGTCAGCGGCGCGCGTGGCTCGCGCGGCGGACGCAGCTCCAGCTGCGTGGCATGTTCGTAGGGCGGTCGGTTCGCCATCCGCTCTTCGAAGCTTTGGAGTCCACCCGGTCGTCGCCTTTTGTCCGTGCGCGCGTAATGCCGGATTCTCTCCATCACCTCGCGACTCAGACCTTCCGGCACCGCGCGGATCCGGCCGGCTGGCGAGCCCATCACATACGTCTTGCCCTTGCCCTTGACGAGGATGCCCTCGTAGCTGCCACGCAACGTGCCGTCTTTCGACTTCTCGGCATAGGTCGTTGTTGGTCCCTTCCACTCCGCGATCGGCACGAGCGGGTACAGCTCTGACTCGTTATGCGTCCCGCCCAGACTGCCGACGCTCACGTACGGCTTGCCGCCGATCTCCACGACGGCACGCACGCGCCCTTCTGTGATCGCGTCCGCCGAATACGACGCGCTGATGATGCCCTGGTTGATGTGCTTGCCATCCTTCCACTCGCCGGAGTCCAGGTGCTCAGGCTTGACGATGAGGACACCATCTGCGTCGGGCACGCCCAGCCCCTTCGCTGGAGCCGTCGGCAACGGCGGCGGCTGCGCCACGCCGGACGTCTTGCCTTCGAGCGCGAATTCTTTCTGACCACTGCGACGGGCCAGCTCCCGGCTGACGGTCTGATAGAACTGGCGGTGGTCATCAACCGACGGCTGATAGCCTCGCGGGTCCAGAATGTGGTCAGTCTCTTCGGTGCGACGACCGGCCGCGATGTCCGCGAACGCCTGCTCGTAGTTCCGCCTCCACGTCAGCAGCTGCTCGTCTGGGAACCGCTCCGGTTCCTTTCGCAGCGTGCTGATATCCCCCGGCTCTGGAAGCGTGAAGTACTCCTCTTTGTCGTCGCCTACATCTTTCGCTTTGGGAGGGCTGACGGCTTTCCCTTCCGCGCCGGGAGCTGGCGGTACGACGGGCTCTCGTGGGCCCACGTCCGCGCCTTGGACTTCATCTCCGGTCCCAGCGCCCCGCTGAACGCCGCCTTCCACTGGGCCTTGCTTTGGAACGGCACCGGCTCCTCCCTCCTGCGGCCCTCCCGGCCGCGCAAGCGGCGTCCGCCCCGCCGCCACATCGAAGATGTCTGCAGCTCTCGTGAATCCAAGACCCGTGCGCCGCTGGAACTGCATCAGCGTTTCACCGGGCAGCGGCCATGGGTCTCCCGGCGACACCGGGGCCGGCGGCGCTGTCACAGTAGGCGGCAGTCCACTGGTCGGCGGCGGCGCAGCCGGTGTCGCCGGAAGCGGTCCCGCCGCTGGCGGCGGCGGTTCTGACGGTCCGCCCTCTGGCGGCAGTTGACGGCGCGGCGGCGGCGTCACGTTCCGTGAGCCAGCTGACGGCTCTGCTGGCGCACGGCCGAACGGCGTCTCAAACGCGCCCATCCCCGCACCGACACCCAGCGCGCCGAAGAGCATTTCGGCACCGCCCTGTGCGGTCTCGCCCCACGTCTTCGCCTTGACGATGCGGTCGAAGCCTTCGGCGGTCATGCCGGCACCAGCGAGCCCGTGACCGGCCGCGATCGACTTGCGCGCCGTCTCCAGCAGGTTCATCTGCGCGGTGATGTCAGACGCGGCCTTGGTAATCGCCTCGGCCTCGCGCGCCGTGTTCGCCACTTGGGCCATGCGCTGCAGCTGCGTCAGTTTCGTCGCGAGATCCGTCATGCGGCCGGTGACGAGACCCAGCGCCGGGCCGCTCGCGGCGAAGAAGACATTGAGCGGTGTGATCTCACCCGCCCCGCCTTGCATCATCCCGGCGATGGCGCCACCGGCCGTCGCCGACTCCGCGCGAATCCGCTCCAACGTCGGATCGTTGGGCGGCACCTGTGACGCGAGCGAGCCGGGCTGCGCCACGCCAACCGTGCCAGCATTCGCGAGAGCGTTCGCCGCACGCCCCACCGGTTCCGTGATGAACTTCGGCGCGGTCGTCAGACGATTCCAGAGCGACGGCGGCTCTTCGCCCTGTTGCCCTTGCGGCAGCGGCGGCACCGTAATTTTTCCGTCTGGGCCTATCGAGAATCCAGGAAGTCCAACGGGCGGTCTCTGCGGCGGCTGCGGACCCGTCGGCAGCTGACGCATGGCTGGCGGCGGCAGCGACACGGGCGGCGTCGGCGGTTGTTCATCGGCCGTCTCGCCTGCGCGCTGCGCCAGCATCCACGAACCAGCGGTTCGCTGACGTGTCGTCGCGCTGGGGGTTACACGACGACTCAAGCTCGCAGGCGAGCCGGCGATCACTTGCTTCTCGATGTCGCTCGCACTTGGCGGATACGGCGGCACGCGCGGCTCGCCCATCGTCGCGCGCATTCCGGCCTGCACGACATCCACTTCCGGCCCGAGCGGACCACGCTCCTGGTCGGCAAGAAACTGCCGCACCTCATCGCGCCAGTTGGTCGGGGCATCGTACTTGCCCGCCGCATAGTCCTCGTGCAGCTGCTGCGCGTAGGCCGTCGCCGCAGTCGGCGTGCTGAACTTCCCGAGATGCTTGCCGGTCCGTTGATACTCGCGGATCGCCTCGTCCTGGCTCACGTGACGCCCGTCCGGCAAGACCGTCGGCAGCAACACCTCCCGCCCATCGATGTTCACGCTGAAGGAATCAACCGTGCTCGTCGTGCCGTCAGGGTTTCGCACGCGCGGCTGTGCCACCAGATCGATATTGCCCGGCTCGATCGGTGCGCTATCAGGACTCTGTTGATCCGGCTGCAAGAACTGCGCGTGCTCCGCACGACGACGTTGCTGCAGTCCCTCATTCGGCACCCCGCCAACCGTCGCGGACCACATGAAGTCGTTCTCGTCCGGTTGCTGCCCGGCATTGAGCTTGTCGATAATCTTTTGCGCGGTCGGGAAACTGTTGTAGCCGACTGACAGCAAGGAATCGAGCTGGTTCTGCGTGACCGGGACTTTCAGCGCGTTGAGAATGCGCTTGCCGTAGTCGGTGTCGATCTGCCGCTGAAACTCGGCATCGCCCTCTTGTTGCGTGATGCGGAGATCAGGCGTGACCCGCTGGCCTTTCCAGAACTGGTTGCCATAGTTAATCGCGAGGCCAGTTCCAGAATCGCCGTACGGCTCTTCTCGAAACCCGCCCTCGCGCTTCTTCAGCGTGGCGAGACCTGGATCCGAGAACGTGCGCGGCGACGGCGGTGGCTCGACGGACTGCTGTGCGAGAAAGTCACGGACCGTGCTGCGCCAATCGGTCGAGACCGGTTCCTGCTCGTCGTCAAGCAGTGCCTGCGCGTCTTCACGCCAGCCCATCTGGTTACTGCTTCAGGAGATCTTCAAGGATCTGTTTCAACGCACGCGCTCGCTGGAACTCACCCTTCTGGTTCGCTGCCTGAATCTGCGCCATCACGTCACGGGCCTGCTGTTGCAGCCGCTCCTCAGTCTGCGGCGGCTTCGCGGCAACCGGCGGCGCAGCAGGCGACGGCGCGAGAGGCGCAGCAGCTGGCGCTGCTGGCGGTCCGATCATCCCGCGCGACATCCGCGAGATGTTGTCGATGCTGCCGGGATCGCCGTACGAGGGATCGAGCACGGGCGGCGTCCCGCGCGTCGGCGGTCCCAGCGCCTGCGTGAGCGCGGCCCCGAACTCCTGCTCCGAAGGTCGCGGCGCAAGCGTCGTGCCCACCCGTGGCGCCATCGCAGCGGCCGGCGGCGGCGTGCCCAGCGGGAGCGTGGACGAGGACGGCGCAGACGGCGCACTCGGGGCGTTCATCGACGGCATCGAGGGCGACGACTTGAACATCGGGCCGACGTTGAACTGATCGAATGAGGGCGGCTTGAGTAAATCCGGCCGTGGCGCGGGCCGTGCCGGCGCAGCCTGAGGTTTCGCGGTGCTTTGATACTCACCCCACGAAGGACCGAACGGTTTGATATCACTCGGATCCATCATCCACGCGCCCGGTCCATGCGGATAGCGGTAGCGCAGCTCCAGCCCGTACCCCTTCTGTGCGAGTTCCTTCTCGGAGCGCGTGTCCGCATGGCTCTGGTTCACGTTCGCCACGTCCACGCGCGACTGCGCGGCCGTCCTGGCCGCTTCAGTCGTTGCGTTCGCCGCCGTCGTTGCGCGGCGCTCGTTCGATAGGTCACGCGCTGCCGCAATCTGCCGATTGATTTCAGCGATATTCGTCCGGTACAGCCCCTCGGCTTCCACCTCGTTGATCTTCCCTTTATTTCTCAGCTCCTGAATTTTTGTATCCCACTCGCCCTTGCTCTTAATTTCCTCAAGGTCGCTCGTATTCACCAATTCCTGCACGGTAATTTTCGTGCGGGCATTCCGCTCAGCCACGTCCCGCTTGGCCTGCGCTCCGGTCTCGGCAACATTCTCGCGCGACTCCGCACCGATTTTCGCGAGCATGACGCGCAGCTCTTCCTGCTGCCTCGCCAGCTCCTGCCGGGCGCGCAGATCCTTCTCGTAGCGATAAGCGTCCTGCACACCGCCCGCTGCCGCACCGATACCGCCGAGAATGTCACCCCACGCCATCGACTTATCCTCCGGTGTCGTGCGTCATTTTCCACTGACGTTCCCAATCGGTGTCGTAATTCCCCTGATTGAACACGTCGTACTTGTATTGCAGATCCTGCGCGAAGCGGTTCTCTTCGCTGCCCAGCTGACGCCCCTGCATCCCGAGCTGCTCATCGAGCTGGTGCATCTTGAACATCAGGTCTTCCTTGAACTGCTGGGACGCCTGATTCAGCTTCGCCGCATCGATTTGCGCGCCGAGATCGATGCCGTACTTCTGCAGGAGGTTCTTCTCCTTGTCGAGCACGAAGTTCGACATCACCTGATCTTGCGAGAGGCGCATCTGTGCCGCCGCCTGCTTGACCGACTCACGCAGCTGCAGTCGATCGCCGGTCGCTGCCGCGCGTGCCAGCGACGTATTGGCTGCAGCCTGCACGTTGGCAGAATGCTGCTGCCCGGCCGTCATCCCGAGCTGTGCCGCCGCGCGCTTGTCACCCATCCGCGTGTTGGCGGCTTGGATGTCGATGTCCTGGTTGGCCTTGGCCGACGCCATGTCACGGGCACGCTGCGAACCCAGCAGCTGCGACCCCATCCACGGCGAGTCGCTGATACCAGATGCCGCGCCGAATGCGCGCATGTTCTCTTCTTCTTGCTGCTGCTGCTCCGAAAGCGTGTTGCGCTGCTGCGCCTTCAACGTGTCCACGACCTGATCGCTCAGTGCCGTCGGGTTCTTCAGGATGTCGTTGAGGAGCGCGTTCGTATTCTGATTAACCTGTCCGCCCTCCATCTCGTTCATCAACGACTCGCGCGTGAATTCGGGAATATCACCGAACCCGATCTCGCCCGGCGTGTAGAGGTTGCCCTGCGTCGGACGCCAGTCCTGCAAATCGCCCGGCAACAAGGACTGTTGCGCCGACTGCATGGCCTGCGAAGTCCAGTCGTTCGCATCCACTTGCGGGGCTGGCGCCTGCCCAAGCGGCATCGTATTCGTCGTCGCCGCACCACCACCGCCACCACCCGCGCCCATTGCATTCGTCGTCGCGGCGCCGCCAGCGATCGTGTGACCCGGCGCACCAGCTACCGTGTAGGGACGACCATCGACCATCAACGTGTTCTGGTCCTGCCACTTCACGTCGTGTCCGGCATCAGAGAGCGACGTCGACACCTGACGCGCGAGCTGGTCGTGCGCGACAGCCGCTTCCTGCGGTGTCGAAGCTTTCTGGATATTGCCGAGCATCGTTTGGAATTGCTGTGGCGGCGCCGCCTTGCCCGTATTCGGCGCGCTGCCGGGACCGGTCAACGTCGTCCCACCAGTCCCACCAGCCGGCCGCTCACCACCCTGCGGAGGACCGGTATAGACGCCGCCCATGCTGTCACCGTAGCCACCACCAGCCGGGTTGTAGAAACCGCCCGACATCACGCCGCCCGTGGGCTTCGACGGCGGGGCGACTGGCGGCTGTGGCGGTCGTGCGCCCCCAGCGACTGGACCGGTATAGAGACCGCCCATTGCACCACCGAGACCGCCGGTAATCCCACCACTCTCCATGCCAGCAAAGTTGTACGTCGGACTGAATCCCTGCGGCGGCGTAATGCCAGCACCCTGTCCGCCCGTCTGCGAGCCCACTTGCGAACCCACCGCGCCGCCGAGCGCGAATGGGTTTTTCGGATCAGGCTGCGGCGCATCGTCGTAACTCTGCTGATCGAAGCCGTAGCTAAAGCTGCCCATCAGAGCAACTCCCGATTCCGCCGACTCGTCGGCAACGGTCGCATCGAGCCCGCGCCTGTCGGCGGCGATTGATTCACGCCGCGCGCATACGCGGCATCTTGCGGATTCCCAGATGCCAACGACAACAAATCGAGCGCACTGGTTTTCCCGTAATTCGAGGGATTGGTCATGGTCGGCGCTTGATTCTGTCCACCCGCCACGTTCTGTTTAATCATCGCCAGCCAATTCAGCACGTCCGCGGACGGTGCGTAGACAGGCGTGCGTGGCTGACTGCGGTCGTACGGCGTGGCACCCACAACCGCCGCCGTCTTCGGGTCAGAGATCCCGTACGCCTGCGTCGGCTTGGTGTTCTGCATCATGTCGAGCCGCGAGAGATCGCGGCCCTGCATCATCTGCTGACGAAACGGATCCAGCTCTGATTCTCTCGCCGCGATATCAGCTTGCTGACGTTGTCGTGCGGCCTCAATGTTCGCGGCATTGATCCGTTCTTGCGCCGCAGCATTCGTTCTCGCGCCGAAGTAGTCTCCAATCCCCTTCGCGCCGCCGAGCGCGTACTGCCCGAGCAGACTGCCTGTGCCACCAGCCACACCTGCACCTCCTGCTCCAGCCGCAACCGCGCCACTCGGGACCGAGCCCGCGATCGTGCCGCCCGCTGTTGACGCAGTAATCGTTGATGGCAAGACACCACCCGCCGCGCCTGCGCCACCAGCTCCACCAGCCGTCGCCGCGCTGCCTGCTGCGCCAGCACCGGCCGCGCCACCGCTGCCGATCATCGCAGGCAACGCCACAGCCCCGCCCCCGCTCGCTGCGATCAAGGCAGGCCGAATCCACGGGTTTCGATCGAGAAAGCTTTCTTTCTCTGCGCCGCCTGCCTCGGTACGGTAATAGTCATGCCCGCCCTGCGGCAGTTCCGTGACTTGTTGCTCTGGGCTGACATAGAGGTTCGCGGGCATGACCTTCGCCATCGAAGGGTTCTGCGCGACGATCTGGGTCCATGCCTCCCGCATCTTCTGCGGCCGGCTGGCAGGAGGCGTATCACCCAGATAGGTCTCCCACGCCTCTTTCACAGCCAGTTGTCCAGGCTGATATCCCTGCCGCGCAAGATCTGGATATTTCGCCGTCAGCGCCTCGTAATCAGTAGAGAGCGGGACACCGGGCGGCGGCACCTGAAAAGAGTTGCTCATCGCCTGAATGTCGTACGGGTCGAGACCCAGCTGGCTGGACCACCTCGTCGCGCTCGCTTCTTTTTTGGGTTTAGCCATCAGCGTTCCTTCAGATCACTCCCAGTACTTCTCCGACCACATTGAACGGTGAATCAGCCTCGTCCTGCGCGGTCTTGAGCGCATCGAGCTGCGCCGTCACCTTGGCATGCAGCGACTGCTTGTCCGCCACGATGTAGTGATGCGTAATCAGCACCTTCTCGGGCGCATCATCCGCCACGTACTCCACAGTCACCTGAAGCAAGCCACTCGGCAGCTTCGCGACGGCACGTCCCACGGCTCGAAAAGCCATTTACTTGAACTCCACATAACAGAACCCCACGATGCGGTTCTGCGGTTTACTGTCGTTGTTGTTCCACGTCCAGGTCGCCGTCACGGTCGTCGCATTGGTCAGCACCACATCAGACTGGAAATGCCGCTCCGTCTCACTCGCACCATCGAGCTGCAGCGTCGAGGTCGTGGACATCCCGTTCCACGCGAGCCACGTCTTTGTGGGCACGACTGAGCTAATCGTCGCCGTCTGCGTGTTGATGTTGCTATTCGGGAACGCCGCCGTCCCGCACGCCCCGCTCTTCACGAAGTTGGGCATGAACTCCACCACATAACCGCGATAATACGCGCCGGCCTGCGGCGCCACGCCAGCCGTCACCGTGACCTGTGTCGTGCTCGTAATCGCCGCACGCAGGAACCCCGATCCGGTATAGAACCCGCCAGACGTGGTCGACAACAGCCCATTCGGCACAATGATGGCGTTCGACACCGCGCGCAACGCCGTCAGCGTAGCCGTCGCCGTCGCGCTCCCGCCAGCGAACGTCGCCGTGAAGGGCTGCAGCGACTGAATCGGTGTCGGCGTATACGTCGCCTCCAGCAGCGTGCCGGGCAGGAACACCTTCGAGAGGCACACCAGCAACGCGGCCACAAGAAAGACGACGGCGCCCTGGAACGGCTTCATCGAATCAACCACCCATTCTTGGCCGCATTCGCGACGACCGAGACCGACTGGTACTGCACGGTGAGCAGGTAGTTTGCCTGTCCGTCGATGAGCTGCCCGCCGGTACCGGTCACCGTCACCACACCCGCACCCACGTTTTTCACGTCCACGAGATTGGTCGAGAAGGTCGTCGTCGCCGCATCCGGCAAGGTGACTGTCAGCGTACCAGTCGCTTCTTCGAACGCACAGACCGCCGCGCCGGTACTTGTGGAAATCGCCACAACCGTTGCGGGGCAGGCTGGTACCGCCCACGTCTGATCGCCGCGCAGGAACGTCGAGATGTTCGCCGTCCCGCCGCCGAGCCGCGCCGTCGCCATCGTGCCGGTCGTGATCTTGGCGGCATCGACGTTATTCAGGACCGCGCCATTCAGCTGCCCCGCACTGTCCACCACGCTCGATCCGAAGACGGTCAATCCAGTCGTGGCGAGCCGGAATCGCTCCGTGCCCGCCACATTCATCGCTACCGTATCGTTCACTGGAAAAGAAATGCTGGTATCGGAATCTCCTGCGTGATTGATCCCGGTGTTCAGGGTCAATGAAAAGAAGATCGCGCCACAGGTCGGGCAGAGCGTGCTGATGTCCACGCCATCAATCGTCACGCCCGACGACACGCTGACGTTGCCGGTGATCGTCCCGCCACTGCGATTCAGCGCCGCATTCCCCAGCGCCGTGAAGTTGGTGTTCATCTGGTCGGGGCTGATGACGGTTCCGGCCGTGAACGAGAACGGGACGGCGATCTGCGCCTGCAGCACCACGCCAGCGAGTAAGAGCACGATCACCAGACGGACGGTGTTTGCCATCAGATATCTCCGTTACGGCGCGGCAAATCCGGCCGCCGCCGCCATATCATCCCAATCGGTCGCGAGCTGCGACTGGAGGTCCGCATCGCCCGAGGCCGACACGACTTGCCCGATCAGCGTCTCGAAGTCAAAGACATAGGTCGTCTCGAAGTTGAAGACATTTGGCCGCATAACGAACGAGGGCAGGATAATCGAGACCTCACTATCGAGTTGCCGCGTCACTTGCTGCGCGTACTTCAACCGATTGGGATGATTCGCAGTTGCCACATCCTCGTTGATCACTTCCCACGCCACAGCAGACATGGTCGACCGCACACGCCGACGAAATTGCTGGTCACCCGCAAGTGCCTGTTGTGTATGGGTTGAATTCGCCACGAGCCACTCTCTTTTCTATTACGTCACGGCGAGGATCGTCCCGCCCAACTGCGTCCCATTGGTCACATCAGTGGCGTTCACGGTATTAATCATCACCGTACTCGCGGCTTTTTGACCATAGAGGTAAATGTTTGTTGGAGAGCCAGCCATCGCCGGTGTCATGGAATAAAACGAAGTGACAGTGCCATACCAATAGCCCGCACCATAATCGGGCATGCCCACACTCAGAGTAAATGGGATGCCGCTGACAACTAATCCACCCACGCACGTCGAGGCATTAGCGATGTTTATACTAAACGTGAGCCAGATCAGTCGCCCGACCTTGACACCAAACCCAAATGAACTAATCAGCGAAGCGGTCCCACTCGTGCCGCCAATCAAGGTCGGCGTCCAATTGAATTCGCGATAATCGTTGAAGAGGGTCTGCGTCCCGCCCCCGGTAAAGAGCACCCCACCAGTGAATGTTTGCGGGCCTGTGGCAAACGTGTTCGCCGCGTCTTTGCGAGCGACCTGTGCCATCGGAATACCGGAGTCTTTAATCAGCTTGCCAGTCGTCCCGTTGTACGCCGCGAGATCGTCCGCAATCGCGCTTCCTGGCCCGACCACGAAACCACTCGCCGACGACGACGAGGTCTGATCGACATCCGGCACGCTCCCCGTGTCTTCGCGGAGCGTGTAAAACATCACTGTGGCATGAGCATTCGCCGCATCGGCCTGCAACGAGACCGTCGTGTCCGTCCAGGCGATGCCGGGTGTCGCAATCACGTTCGCATCCGCACGCACCGTGAACACACCGTCTGGCGTCGTGTCGAGCCCATGCGCCACCGTGCGCGGCGTGTAGGCGCCAGCAAACGTCACGCGCACCGGACGCGAGTACCGGGCCCAGAACGGCAGCGCCTCGCGCGGACGCAGTAATGCATCCGGATCGCCAACCATCGGGGGATTAGCGACTAGTCGGGCCACCTGTGCGCCTTCTGGGCATCACGTCGCCGTCGATGCCATACCCGACGATCTCGACAATCTGATCGGGATAGTAGTTTTGCAGCTGATACTGCACGTTCAGAAAGCTGCGATTGATGCGTTGCTTGCGCGCCAACACGTTGGTCTGGCCCCAGAGACTCACGCCCCAGACCGCCTCGCCCCACACACCCACACCACCCGACGACGCGAACGAGAAGTAGTACGCCTCTGTCAGCGACAGCTCCTGATTGAACCGCCCACGCACCTCGACGTACGTCGTCGGCGACTCCGTCTTGCCCGACAGCGTCAGATAGGCTCCACGCTTGAACCGATCAGGTCGTCCGAAGTCGATCACCGGAGTCGTCCAGTACCACCGGATACCCGCCACGACCACCAACCAGCCGGCCTGCGGCACCTGATCCCAGGCCAGATCGCTGACGGTATCCAGCGTGATGCTAGTCGCCGTGTTGCTCAGAATGCGCCGCCACTGCCATGCCCCAGACGGTGACCGCACGCACACCGACTGCCCGGCCATGCCGCTGCCTGTCGTATAAAACGTCGCGCTCGCCGCGACGACCGTGTTGCTGGTCGCGCTGGTCACCGTCGCCGTCGTCGTAAACCCCGAAGGGACGCCATCGCTGCGGCCCGAGAACATCTCGTAAATGCGTCCGTAGTCATCACCGACATACGTGCCGATATTGCCCGTCGTGGAATTCAGAAAGACCGCGAACGCCCTGAATGACAGCCCGGTAATCGGCGGCAACCATCGGTCCAACTTGTAGTCGTACGCGATGAGCGTCAGCAGCTTGGTGGACGTATCCATCGGAAACGCCCAGAACACCACGTGCGAGAGCGGATGATGCCCGGCGCGAATCCGAGAGAGCTGCGCGCGATTGACACGCCCAATCAAGACCGCCACGCGGTCGTCAGCAAGGTTCGACCACGCGGCCCCGTTCGTCGCCGTCGGTCCCTTCTGCACGTCCCAGAGAAAGAGCCGCGTGCCAAGCCCCTCCGCATCCACCACCACCGCCGACTCCTGCGAGACGTTGCCGGTATTGGTATGGAGATCCACCACGCGGAACGGCACCCGATCACCTTCAAGCGTGAAGCTCTGCGTCCCGGTGTGGATGAGGATGTTCTCGCCCAGGACGACCACCGATCGAATCGGCTCTTTCCCGGTCGCGACACGAAACACGTCGGTCGGATTCCAGCTCTGAAACTCGTTCAGCTTGGAGAAATACAGGTCAGAGCCGCCGGGCAGCACACCGATCGCGTACGAGCGCCACGTCGTCAGAATCGAGAACACGCCCGGCGGCGGGTTGTTCACCCCAGGCAGCGGCCCGATGTTCAAGCGCGCCGCATCCGAGACGGCTTCTGTGTTCGTCGGCGCCGATACGTCGAACGTGCCTGAGCGAAAGAAATTGGCCTCGTTCGTATCTGTGCGCCGTGTATACACGCGCCACTTGGTGTAGTTCGTGCCGGGCGTGCCACTCGGCTTCGTCCACTGGCGCTGCTGATTCGTGAACGCGACACGCGCCGAGATCGCGCTGGGGCTCGACTCATGGTCCGTGACTGGGTCATACCAGACGGCGAAGCCTTCGTAGGTACCGGTGACGCCCGGTCCCGCCGCCGTCGCGAGTCCAGGCGCACCAGTCGGCGCCGCCTGTCCGATGTCGTACACGGTCAGCGTCGAGTCGATGCGCTTCATCAGCGTGCCGTCCGTGACCAAACACTGCCCACGAACGCGAACCGCATCGGGTTTCCAGGCGTGAACCCCATCGTCAAGAACACCATCGTGTCGATGTTGTCGAAGCGGTAGAGCTTATCGCTACAGCCAACCAGCAGGACGTTGCCACTCGGCCGCTGATACATCTCCATGCCGGTGATGCTCTGTCCGAACACCATCACGCCCGGTTCATCCATGAGAGCGGGGCCGGGAGGCATGGCCGTCGGCGTCACGAGGCGGAACCCCGCGCGCTTCTTCATGCTGGCCTTGATCGTCCCATCTGTCCCACGGAGAATGCGCGCGAATTGCGCGTTGGCGGCATCTGGAGTCGCGCCCGGCGGCAAGGCGTCCGGTTCCGGCGTATCGAGATAACCCGCCGAAAAGTCACGGACGAAGAGATCAAGTCCTGGCGATGTGAAGCTCACCCGTAAAATGGCCGTGTGCGGTGCGGATACCCCATGCGATTGCTGTTCTCATACGACAACAGATCGAGAAACTTCGGGCGCAGTGCGGACCCGGCTTGGTCCGTCGCCATCTCACCCTGATTCACGCGCCACTGAATCACCATCTCTTCGAAGATGGCTTCCGAGAAGTTCATCGGCACCACGTCCGCGTCATTCACGGACCGAACGGGTTGCCGCAGAAACGGCACGGCAATCACGTCGCCATTGCTCTCGGGCACCGGATAGAGGTTGAGGAGCTGGTGCTCGACGGCGCTCTCATACGGGAACAGCGTCTGGAGCTGGCCGCTGATGCTGCCGCTGAGCGTCACGTTACCACCGCTCGTCGTCATCTCCCCAGTTGGATAAACACCAGCCGTGTACGCTTTCGAGAACGTCCACGGAATCAACGTCCCAACCACCACCGCACCAGCCCCATTCAGCGTGCCTGCGAACCGTACCCAGCGTGGCACGGGCGCTCCGGTGTAGCCCTCCACCGCCCACTGCACGGTGTTTAAGTCATTCATCGACGTGGACGTGACCGTGATGTCTTCTGGCGTGGCGAGCAGGACGCCGACGCCGCACGTGCCACTCACCGTGTAGATGTCGGGCTTCCCGGCATCCTCTTCAGTCGTGCCCTGCTCTGGATGCAGCGTCTGGAGCACCTCGGCTTCCATGCCGACAATGTCGTACGAGCGCGTGATGTTCCGAATCTTCCCGCCTGCCACCCGACCGAAGTGCGCGGGCAACACATACGAGCGCTGCCCGGCCACCGTCACGAGCTGCACCGGCTGCGGCATGTAGAACTGCCGCCACGGGTGCTTCCGCCAGATGGTCATCAACGCACGGTTATAGAGCCGCTCTGCCGTGTGACGCGCATTGTCGTCGCCGGTCTCGACCACGTAGTCGAGGAAGTCATCGAGCAGCTCGCGACGGGACATCTGCATAGGTCACACGTAGATCAGATACACCGTGATACTGGTCCCGCCACTGCGCGCCGACTGACGGACCCGCACAAACTTGAACGCCGCAACCACGTTCACGATCTGACCATTCGGATTCGTTGAGTTGGCGAACGCGGCATAGGACGCATCCACGTCCACCATAGAACCTTCGAGCGACACCGTGATGGACACAGGCACGCCAACCGTCACCAGATGAAACGAGACGAACTGTGATTGACGCCCCGCCGCCGTGGGCACCTCGTAACTAGCCGACTTGGTGTCCGCCGTCGAAAACAGACCCTGCAAGGCCGCGACTGGCACGCCACGTTGTAAGAGAATCGCCATCAGGCCACCATGATGTACACGTTAATACCGGCGCCACCAGTCCGCGACACTTGATGCACTCGAATAAAACGGGTACCACTCGATGTGGTCACCAGCCCCGGCACTCCTGGCGTGGCAAACGAACCAAGGGCAACGTACTCGGCGTCCACGTCACGCATCGCCCCCTCGACAACAAGGTTGAGCGCTGACGGCACACCGGTAGGCACGTATTGCACCACGGTCACGTTGTTGACACGTGAGTTGCCGCACTGCGGTAACTCGTAACTCCCAGACCTCGTGTCAGCCGTTGAGACCAAGTCTTTGAACGCCAACACCGGCACGCCGCGATTGAGCAGCTCTGCCATGCGCTCCTTACAGCCTAGATCTGATACAACGCCAACAGGTTGCTGGCCGTCGTGCCCGTCACGTTAATGCGCTTCGCCGAGATCGGGAGCCACGCCCCGCTGGGCACAGCCGGGATGACCTGGACCACGTTGTTCTGGTTCACCGCCGCAATGTCGCCGCCAGTACCTACCCAGATCCCGTGCGTCAGACCACCGGGGATATTCACCGAATTACTCAGCGTAATCGGCGTCCACACTGTATAGCGTTCCATTGCTTCTCTTGCTCCATGCACCATTGGCGGCACGCCCGGAAACACCCCAGCCGAACCAGAACCCAGCGGCTTGAAACTCGCCTGGATCGCCGCCCAATCAGCAGGGCTACCAATCGTCCACTGCGCGTTCTCGACACTGCTGGAGATTTTGTATTCAGAGAAAATGTCATCGTTGCTGCTGTAATCCGGCACCGCCGCCGCCGTCTTCATCGCCGCCGTAAAACCGTTCGCGCCCGTGACATTCCACGTTGCTGCCTCCGTCACCGCCGAGAAAATGTTCACCGACGTGATGCCGAAAAAGAGCGAATTCGCTGGCGGCGCGACGATCGACGGCCCCGCACCCACGGCCGTTCCAGTCGCGGCACGCGCCACAAAGTCTCCGTTGTACGGATTCAGATCCGCACCCGTGACCGCCCACGCAACAGCCGCATAGGCATGTGACGTGTTGAACGAAATCGACACCTTGAACAACGCACCCCCGACAATGTTCTTCGCGTAGAACATCGCAAGGTAACAGTTGCTCGTCATTGCCTGCTGGAGCGGGCCGATCTGAACGTAGGTGTTCCCGGCGGTGTCCGTCGGCAGATTGATCGAGCCGAACTGAAACATCGCCACGCCTACCAGGATTAGATCGCCCGCGCTGGGATTCACAGCAAACGCCGCGAGCTGTCTGGAAATAGCCGTGCCCGACCCAGACTTCACGTCGAGAATCGAGATCGGCACGTCCGTCAGTACCTAAGCAACCGTGTACGCCACGCCCAGCGTGTCACCCTGCAGGATCCACGACACCCCGTCGCACTGCGCCTGAATCACCGCCCCAATCTTTTGACCAGCCGTCGTCGCGGCGAGCGAGGTCGCAGCCGCATTGTTAAACGCCACGACTTTGCCAGCTGGCGCGGCGACGGTCAGGTTCTGATCCGCAATGCCGATAAAGGTGTACAGACATTCCGCCAGCGCCATCGTGGGATTCGGCAGCGTGAAGACCACCGCTCCCAGCGCGCCGCGCGTGGTAAACACCGATCCCGAGAAATCACCCTTGTTGGGGCTGACCGTATAGCTCGTCGTCTTCACCACCGTCCGGCGCTTCATAAAGCGAATCATGGTGTGACTCTCCCCGGTGCAGCGATGCGCGTGCGCTCGCCACCAGAATTCATCCGATTGAGGATGTCGTATCCGTCCCGTGCGATGTCGCGGAAGAGCTGCAGGCGGCGCCGCTTGCGCGTGATGCGCTGCCACTCCTCTTCATACTCGCACTCGTCGGCGATGCGCCCCGCACCGCCACTGTCCCAGAGATCGGCGCCGGCTTCCTTGAGCTTCTCGACCATCCGCCACGGCCGGTCCAGGTAACTGGGATGCACCGTTGCCACGTGGACGTAGCCGTCACGCGCCTGCACGTGCATGTCGGAGAGGTCTCGCATCCCAAGATTGGCAGCCGGTCGATTTCGCAATCGACGTTCAAGCACATACAGGTCAGGCCGCTCCGCGCTCTTTCTCAGACGCAAATCGGCATCGAACTGCAACAGGTAATCCAGCACCCAGAGATACCGCTTCTCCACCTGGAGGGACTTCGGCAGCGGCACGTGCGGCGTCACTCGACGGCTTCTCCACGCCCAGCTCGCGCCGCGTCACTGTCGGTCGGCGCACGCAAGATTCGCTTGCCCCGATCGCCCACTTCGATGGTCGCATCTGTCGCTTCGCTCATGTTGTCGTTCTGCTCGACGCTGATGTCGCGCCGCCGCGTCCCGCCAGCCGTGCGCGAGCGCAGCCGCGCCGTCGAGACCACCATGCCTTTGCCGCCCTGCTCCTGCTCAATGAGCCCCCGGTCGAGTGCTTCAACCGACTGCTCATATTTCTCCTGCACCTCGGGCGGAAACGGCTCGCAGCGTTCAGGCGGATCGACGCCGATGATCGCGATGTAGGTTTCCTGCGCTCCGGTGACGGGATCCCGCGATCCCGCCACCACCGAGCGCAGCCGGAAGTGGTCAGCCACCTCGTACTCGACTTCGAAGAGTCCCGGCGGCACGACGTAGTCGCGGCCGTCGCACTTATCGACGTAGGCCCCCGAGCCGCGATTGATACACACCACTCGCGTCTTCGGCCCCAGCTCTTGCGCCTGTAAGTCACTCGGGACCACGTTGGCTACTTTCGTCCCGCTGGGCAACTCCGGTTTCTTGTACGTCTGTGTCATGACCTTCCTAACCTCAGTAGGCGTGTACGACCAGCTGATTCACTGAAATCCCTTCCATCCGGAAGTTCCGGTTGGAGAAATTGCAGTGATAGTTCTCCAGCAGGTAGTAGAACGCCGTGTATTGGTCGAAGCCCGAGACCCACTTGAGCACATGACCTTCGTCATCCGCCCACTGACCCTCGCCCTCGACGTAGCGCACCCACGAGCCCTTGTTGATGCCGAACAGCATCCCGTAGGGCGCGTCCCGATCGACCACGAACGGAATATCACCGTAGGTGATGTTGCGGCCGGTCGGCTTCTTCGCCGCCTTCGTGCCACCGTCCGGACCCATCAGGTCCGCGCCGGTATAGCGACGGTCGGCTTCGAGCAGCGCCAGATACGCCCGGCGCACCGCGTGCTCACACGCGAACAGATCGATGTTCCGCCCGACACGGATGCTCGTGGCGTCGATGGGTTGCTGAATCGCATCGAGCGACAACGCGCCCACCGCCGTCACGACATACGACTTCAGGATCGGATAAACCGTCCGCGACAGGTTGTGATAGCTGATGACATAGGTGCCATCATCGATGCCGGCGAGCAGTCCCTCGGGCTCCTTGCCGTACGAGTTCTGCGTGGACGACTGCGCGATGACCACCAAGTCACCATCCGCACCCGTAATCGCGGTATCCACCGTGACCGTCAGGCCCGTGGCGGCGACAGCTGTGATGGTTGCCGATCCCTTGATCGTGGTCGGCGTGGCTGAGTCGAGCACCGCGATGAACATCCCCGACGTCGAATCCCCGAAGAGATACCGATTCGGATTGATCGTGCCAGCGACGTTGAGCGGGTCTTTCAGCGTGAGCGTCGTGACGGCCGCGTGCGCGCCACTGAGCTTGGCGAGAATACCCGCGCCGTAGCCCCAGCCAATGACGTTGCGCCGGAACGAGATGTCCTCCACGAGGCCATCCATTTCCTGCGGCATCACCTGTGCCCACGAACCCTTCTTGTTGCGTGACTGCTCCATCACGTAGCGCTCAAACCCGACGCGCCCGTAGATGTCGCGCATCCCGATTTTGAAGTCCTGGTAAGCGCTCCGTCCCGCCTGCGGCAGTGCGCCGCCTGCGCCGATGGAACCGACGGACCAGTTGCGGCCTATCTTGGTCGGGACAATCTTCTGACGACCCACCCAGGAGTCATCAGCGACTTCCTTCTCCATGAAGGCTTGAATGACATTCTCTTCATTGAGCTGATTCTGAATCGCAGGGCCGTAGTCGTCCTTGAACAACGGATCCCATTGCGTCAGGTCTGAGCCCGGCATCGCGTGACTCCTTACCCGAACATCTTGCGGAGGCGACGGTTCACGTCGGCCACCGTTTCGGGCTTGCCTGCGCGCGGAGACGCGGCGCTGCCACCTCCAGCGGGTCGGCGCGGCAGGTTGCGGTTGTTTTCGGCAATCCGTTGCGCGGCGGCATCACTGCCGCGCTGCGCCGTCTTGGCCGTAATCAGGCCGCGTTCACGGAGACGCTTCATGTAGGTGTTCACGAAGGATTGCGGGTTGGGCTTCTTGCCTTCCGCCAGCGCGACTCGATACGCGCCATACATCGCGTCCTGGAACAGGTCGCGGACGTTTTCTGGCAGCATCGAAGCGGCGGATTCCGTCGCCATGCGCCAGCCCCCTTCATACACCTTCCGCTCTGACTGCGCGTGCACCTGCTTGACGCCGCCCAGCTCGCCGACGGCTTGCTGGAGCTGCTTCTGCAGGTTGAGGATGGTCCGGTGCTGCGCGACGAAGTACTTGCCGACATCGTCCTCGACGTTGAAGGGCAACTTCGAGGGATCGAATTCGGACGCTTCGTCGCGCGGCCCCGGTTGGTCAGAACCGGAGAGCGCATCCATGTACGCGCGGCGCAAGTCGGGACGTTGCGCGAGCACCTGTTCAAGCTGCTCGGCCACCCTGGCTCGCACCGTGAGAGCGTCGAGGTCAACGCCCTTGACGCGATCCGCTACCGGTCGCAGCCGCGACAGCTGCCGGCGCATCTTGCTATAGCGCTTGGTCAGCGACTTGAATCGCGGATGCTCGTGAAACGGCACGTCGCTGAAGTCTTCTTCGACTTCATCGTCGTCATCGCTGTCGGCCCCCGGCTGTGTGCCCTCTGTGGAGCTACCGGAGTCCTGGTCGCCTGACGGGACGCTTTCCTCACGCGGTTGCGAGCCGCCCCCATCGTCCTGTGGGGTTGACGCACCGTCTTCAGGCGCATAGAGACACCCATTGGGGCTCTGCGTGAAGACGGTTAAGTAACGCTTGAACACGTCTTACTCCTGCCTGCCTATCGACGGCGAGAGAATCCCGCCGCTAATCAAGTCATCGAGCGACGGACCCGCTGGAGGCGGCGGCGGCGCCTGCGCCCCCGCAGGCTGCAGTGCACCGCTGCTAATCGCCTCTTGCAGCGGGTTGGCCTTCGGCGCCGCGCCGGGTGGCGGGGCCGGCTTACTCGCTGGTCCCTTACCCTGCATTGCTGCCGCCTGCATCTGTTGCTGCGACAGCATCTGCTGCAGCATTTGCACGTGGCTTGCCATCCACTGATAAATCGGCGGGTTGTGCTCGGAGAGCGCTTCCACCGCGTAGGTATTCAGGAACTGCGATTTGAGATGAACGTGCAGCTGTAAGTCCCACCATGGCTTGGGCTGCAGATAGTCGTGCATCAACTCCTGCGTCGTGTGCGCGCTCTTCCACAGCCCGAGATGCCGCGCGACTTGCTCGCGTGAATCATCGAGGGACGGTTTCAGATCGGTCAGGTCCATCATCGAGAGAATCTTCTGCGACAGCTCCGGATCCATCTGCGGCATGATGACGCCCATGCCCACGGCCTCTTTCAGTTTGAGGTTCGTCATCAGGGGTGACTTGGGCCACGCGGACGCCGGGTCCACGATCACATCGACCTTGCCGCCCAGATCCGCGCTGGCGAACTGCTCCAGCTCCCATTGGCCGGTCTCACCCATGACCTTGCGGAAACGCGGCGCCCACGCCGACTGCCGCGCAATCCACAGCACCAAGCGGCTCAATCGCTTTTCGAATTCGACCAAGTTGTCGAGCGGCGTCTTGAACGCGGCCATGCCGCGCTCCTGCAGAATCTGCGTCTCACCCAGCGTCGGGTCACCATGCGGCCGGTTGCCCATCAAGACGGCATTCAGCGACGACAGCTCTTCGAACTTCTGGTCGATCAGGCTGAGATACTCAAAGAGACTTTGATTCGCGCCGACACCCGGTTCTGTAAACGGCCGCTCACCAGGAATGTGCGAACGAAAACGAATTTGTTGTCCAGGTATGCCGGTGATTTCGTCTTCGAGCGTAACGGTGGTCGGAATGAACGTGCGCGGCGCCGCCTCGTGCAGCAATGTCAGCGCGAGCAGCGACTCGATCAGGTTCCGCCAGTACTGGAGCGGGACCAAGTCATCAGCCGGCGGCTTATTGAAGGGCGAGCCCGGCGCCTGCGCGTAGGTCCGAATCAGGATGCTTTTAACGAAACGCCCCTCATCGTCCTTCACCATCAAGGGGCCGCACTCCACGATGTCGTCATCGATCATGACGGCATAGAGCCCCTCGGGAAAGGTGTAGTCCGCGTCTTCAATCGGGTCGTGCTGGATGCGAAAAACCACCGGCCCGGTCACGTCGCCGCTCAACGCGCCCGATGCGCGAGCGCTGCGAGGACTGGACAGTCGCGACATGGCGTCAGCGTATTGACGCTGCGTATTGCTCACCAGATTACTGGCGCTGCTCTTCTTGCTCCGCTCGATGATCTTCTTGGCCTGCGGCCACGTGCGGATGGCTTCCTCGTAGGGCATCCGGGTGTGCATCAGAATCCAGGGCACCCGCTGCTCGTCACTGATGCGCGCGGAACGCGGCAGGCTGAATTCGAAGGACGGAATCAGCTCCGCACACATCTTCCCCTTCGGATACTCGATCCCGACCGGCGCACCCATGCCATCGAGCTTGGGCTGGAGCGTGTCGCCCGGCGCCTGACACTCGGGGCACTTGTCGTCGTTCTCTTCGACTTCGATGGGACCGCCCTCCCAGCCGCACGTCGGGCAATCGAGCGCCTGAATCGTGCCCATCCCGTACTTCTCGTCGGTGTCGTAGTAGATACAGAGCGCGCACTTATCGATGAGCGCGACGTGCTTGTTCATCTGCCGCCGGAGCACCTCGTAGCCGCACTCATCGAGCAGCACCGGCACCGCCGCATCGCAGACCTTCGCCGTCGCGAGGTCTTTGTCGTCGTCGGTGGACGGCGCCCACTCCTGCGCGGCGTTGGCTTGGTCGAGAATGCTGGTGATGCCGTCGATCTTCTTGGCGTAGAGGTTAGTGACGGCGCGCGGCACCCAGCTGGGGAGCGCGGCGTCGTCGTTCTCGGTCGGGCGCGGCACCCACGCACTGGACGCCTTGTCCCACACTACCCACTGGTTATCCACGCCGCCCCGGTAATAGAGCAGGTTCAACCAGTCCTGGCGGTCACGGTCGAGGCGCGTCAGATCGTTGCGCGCATCGTCCATGCAGTCTTTGATCAGCGACTTGGCCTTTTCCTTGACCGACTCGCTGTCGTACTTGATGACTTTCTTCTTGGCCGGCGGCGCGGCCCCCGTCATCGGTGGATAACTCAAGGCATGGGAGTGACCGGCGCAGCCGTGGACGCTTGGGTGTATTTCGACGTGTCAATCTCGTGGGTCTGCATCGCCCCGAGGACACGCAACATCGGACTCACATCCGCAGGCTTCTTGGTCTCTTCAAACACGGGCGCCGCAATCTCGTGACGCTTGAAGAGCGCCGCATCGAGCAATCGCTCGGCCTTCTGCTGCCAGTAGTCACGCTCGGCCTGCGCTCGCGCGACACGGTCACTGAGGAGCGCAATGTGCCCTTCGAGCTTTGCCTCGTACGCCGATT
>Ga0307472_100000143_pt1 | contig 22292 bp, 23 predicted proteins | sample atmos_gasesAM5C__2_FD_204582 | JGI IMG/M metagenome (GOLD analysis project Ga0307472, IMG submission 204582) | Hardwood forest soil microbial communities from Morgan-Monroe State Forest, Indiana, United States - atmos_gasesAM5C_05 | ecosystem: Environmental > Terrestrial > Soil > Temperate...
CCTCGAACTCGGCAGCTATGAATTGTATTTTGACAAATGGCACCTCGGAGTCATTCGCCTGGTTGATTTCACCGCGATTGCGGTGTTGCTCATTCGGGCACAGTCCTATCTGAAGCCGCTGTCCATGCGGCCCTTAGTTCTACTCGGGCAATCCTCGCTTCAGGTCTTCTGTACACATCTTCTTTTCTGTTTTGCCGGGCTTACTCTGCTGGGCAATGCGTCGATGCTAAGCAGTTGGAAGCAATTCGGACTTCTTGTTACTACAGTTTCCGCAATGCTGCTTACTGCAAAACTGTTCGCAAAGGGCGAACTCAAGCCCGACGTCAAGGTCGCGATAGCAGCCCAGAAGCTGCCAACTTTAGGCAGAGTGGCAGCGGAAAAACCCACCTCATCTGTTGCCTGATCTGGCGACTGTTGTACACAGCGGAGAAGGGCGCGTGTCCCTCTCGCCTGAACGGGCGAGACGCTCGTCCCTGCACCGCATTTTGAGGAATAAAGTGAAACGGCGACCGCGGACCTTGTCAGGACTGTCTATGTTGCGAGAACCGCCTAGCAATTATCCTGACACTGCTTGTTTTCCCATGCCACTCCTAGGGCGTGGAGGATCAGGGAATCGGTCAGTGTCAATTTGGCTGGATCCATCACAACCTGGTAGGCGTAGTAGACCGTTCGATCGACGGTGACACACCAGGATTCGTGATGAACTATGCCTTCGCAGTGTTCACAAGCAGCCTGTGCGCTGTATCGGTTGCTGTGATACCAAGTGGTGGAACCGTAACTGGACGACATCGAACCAACCTCTCGGTCCTTGATCAAGCCGTGCCTCGATGGGTGGAGGCTCGCGGAATTCTCCTCAGGTCACATGGTCCTACAGTCCCTAATGGAGGGGCTGTGGAGGTCGTCACATGCGCTTGTGATCTGCGTCACTTGGCATGGCTTATCGGCCCGGGGCGACCGGTGCGACGTCTTTTACGAGATTTTGCGTGGGCATGCCTCCGTTTAGGCATCGGGCGGCATCCAAGGGGCAATTGCGCGTTAGCGGAGGAATTGTGAAAACAGTGAAGGTTTTGCGGAACGTAGTGGGGTCTGCAGGTCTGCTGTTTATGGGATATGTGGTTCTTACCTCTTTGCCTGACCTTCGACGCTACATCCGTATCAGCACGATGTGACGCGGATGTTCGAATACCAGGGCCTGGGATTCAAGCCACATTGGGGATTGGGTAATCTAGGCGATAGCAGTCGCTCGCAATGTGGCGAGCCTTGAACGGAGATAGTCGGCGAATTCGCCGACTCCTTGATCGTTCCGGGCAGAGACCTTGAATACCTGCATGGCCGGCCGCACCGCCTGAATGTTCGCCAAGGCGGCTTCTTCATTGAACTCCACAACCTGCGCCAGATCCACCTTAGTCAGGATGGCGACGTCTGCGCTGTTGAAAATCGTTGGATACTTTAGCGGCTTGTCTTCACCTTCCGTGACCGACATCAACACCAGCCGCAGATTTTCGCCCAGATCGTACGATGAAGGGCAGACCAGGTTTCCTACGTTTTCAATAAAGAGCAAGTCCAACTGTTTCAGGTTCCATCCGGCGAGAGCGTTCTGAACCATAGCAGCTTCCAGATGGCAGAGCGTTCCGGTGATGATCTGCTTCACGGGAGCCTGGCTGCGGGCAAGTCGAAGGGCATCGTTTTCGGTAGCCAGGTCCCCTACCAATGCAGCGACCCGGCACTGTGGTCGAAGCACTGTAAGTATCTTTTCGAGGAATGCTGTTTTGCCCGACCCTGGACTCGACACCAGGCTCACGACGAACACATCCGCAGCGCGAAATCGCTCGCGAAGGTCCCGAGCCACCAGGTCATTCGCCTTCAGAACGTTCTTTCGCACCTCCACCAGTCGTGGCATTGTCATTACTGGATCTCCAATGCAACTACTTCAAGTTCTCTGCCCTGCACGACCTCGGGAGCGGGCGTTCCACATTCCGGGCAACAAAACCACTGCGCCGAGCTCAGTTCGCGCTTTGCCTGGCAAGGCGTGCAATAGACGATGATGGGAAGCTCCTCGACCATCAGCCGTGAACCCGCAAGGGGCGTATCTTCGCAGGCCATCTCATAGGAAGACAGTAGCGCTTCCTTGACGACTCCCGACAACTTGCCTAACTTGAGGTGAACGGCAGCCACGCGGCCTCCATGGCGTTCCGCCTCTTCTTCGGCCATCTCCACAATGCTCATCGCGATGGAAAGCTCATGCATGGTTAGCTCGCTAGTTTGCTACATCTCCGTCGAATCGGCCAAGGGCAGCCAGTGCGGCTTGACCCAGGCTTACGCCGCCATCATTCGCCGGGACGGCGGTATTGGTCCAAATGTCTAACGACCCGGGTACGTTAAGCGAGCATAAATCTGCCAGTAACAATTCGTTTTGAAAAACACCGCCGGAGAGAACGATGGTATCCAGCGAGTGGACCTCACAGATCGCTGTGAGAGATTCAAACAGTCCCGTTGCTATGCCACGATGGAAGGCACGGGCGATCTCCGCAAGATCTCTCCCCTGACGCCTGTCTTCAGCCAACGCACGCAGGGGTGGTCGGAAGTCGAGTTCTTCCCCATCGAATGGGAACGGATAGTAATCCGTTGACATTGCCTTGCGGGCGAGTTGTTCCAACCATATTGCAGCCTGTCCTTCAAAGCTGATCGGCCTTGTGAAACCGAGGAGCGCCGCCGCCGTATCAAACAGGCGTCCCACGGAGGTGGTCGCGAAACAGCGAACATTTTTCTGCACCAATTCCAGGGAGTCGCGATAGCGTTTCGGAAATGAGAACGGTGGAAGCGCGACATCGGCAAGATCTTCGACCTGCGCTAGAAATCCGGCAGCGGCCTGGATCGGGTTTTGCGCGGCAGCATCGCCCCCGGCAAGCGTCGCGGACCGGAGATGTGCGACGCGCCTGAACCCCTCGGCCACGCCGCCTACAAAAATCTCACCGCCCCAAATGCTGCCATCGTCCCCGTACCCAGTGCCGTCGAAGCTCACACCAGCGACCCGCTTGTGCCACTCGCCTCGTTCCGCCAACACCGAGGCCACGTGGGCGCGATGATGCTGGATGGAGCGCGTCCGCCCGGCGGAAAGTTCCAAAGCATGAATGGTAGATGCATATTGGGGATGGCAATCGTGCACAACGACAAGTTCATCCCAGGAGATTTCATACATCGAGATAAGGTCCTGGATGGTTTCACGAAAGGATCGAAGCGCCTCATAATGACCAAGATCTCCGATATGCTGACTGACAAATGCCTGCCCGTCGACCACCAATGTGATCGCGTTCTTGAGGTCGGCCCCCAGAGAAAGGATCGGGGTTTGCACTGGGAAGGTCGCCACCGCACCCGGAGCGTAACCTCGACCCCGCCGAAGTACGGCAGGACCGAAGGTGCCGACACGAACCACCGAGTCGTCGATACGCCGCGCAATGGGGCGCTCCCCGATCAGGAACGCATCTGCGATTTCGGAAAGGCTTTCGAGTGCGTGCTCATCTTCGTAGCAGATCGGTTCACTGGAACGGTTCGCGCTGGTCATCACTAGCGCTTGCGGCGCTCCTTCTGCGAATAGCAAGTGATGCAGCGGAGTGTAGGGTAGCATCAACCCAAGTTCCGTATTGTCCGGAGCAACGCCTTCCAGATTCATCTTGGCTGGTGCGAGCACGATCGGCCGGGCTACGGAAGTGAGCAGTTCCACGGCCTTTTCGGAGAGTTGCACCAGCGAGTGCGCCACGTCGAGGTCTCGGACCATGATCGCGAATGGTTTTTCCTTCCGAAACTTACGCTCGCGAAGCGCACAAACAGCGGAAGCATTCCGCGCATCGCAGGCCAGATGATAACCACCCAGTCCTTTTACCGCGACGATCTTGCCATTGCTGAGTAGCTGAGCCGCGGTTGATACAGCAATCTCTGCGCGGCCGACGGCTTCGCCGCGCTCCTGCAGAACATAGTTTGGACCGCAAGCAGGGCACGCCACTGGTTGTGCATGGAAGCGCCGATTGCCGGCATCGTGGTATTCCCCTTCGCAGTATGCATCCAGGGGCCACCGCTTCATGGTGGTGTTACAGCGGTCATAAGGAAGTCTGAGCACCACCGAGTACCGTGGTCCACAATTCGTGCAGTTGACGTAGGGATAACGATGGCGGGGATTGGCAGGATCAAAGAGTTCTGCGAGGCACTCGTTACAGATGGCAAGGTCGGGCGAGATACGGACTGTGGGCCGCTCCCGCCGTTCACTGATGCGGATCGTGAATTCTTCCAGACCGACGGGTTCGGTGGACGCAACATCGATTTCCGCGATGCTGGAGGCGGGTGGGGCCTGCGTCTTCAGGGCACGCACAAACGCATCCAGGCTGGGCTCGGCTCCTTCGAGATGAATCTCAACCCCCTCTTCACCATTACGAACCCAGCCTGCCAGAGTATTCGCGCGAGCAAGACGGTAAACGAAGGGTCGGAATCCAACCCCTTGCACCACTCCCCGCACGCGTATGGAACAGGCGCTCGCCATTTCTAATCCGCTTCGATCACGCAGGTGCGGCCTTCCCATCCAATTCGAATGATCTTGTCGTCTTCCACCAGAACCGGAACGCTGCGCTGCCCGCCGGACAATGCATGCAAGCGCTGCCGTGCGGTCGTGTCTTTATCCACGTCGTACTCGACGAAGTCCTTCCGCTGCCACTCCAGCCATTCCCGCATTTCCTGAGTGTGCGGACACCGCGCCGTCCCGTAGAGCTCAAGCCTGGCCACGGTGGAGACCCTCCATCAATTCGCGGATGATGTGGTAAATCGAAGCTTGCACTTCCTGAATGCGCGGAATGTAGTCGCAGTGGACAACAATTGGAAAATCGGCAATTCCCCGCCTCAGAATTTCGCCGCCATCGTAGCCGAGCAGTGCCACGGTGAGCAGGTCGCGCTTGCGAGCTTCTTCGAGCGCCATAATGATATTTCGAGAACCACCGCTGGTGGAGATACCGATCGCTACGTCTTCCGGTCGTGCCTGGGCGATCAACTGGCGCAGGAAAATGACCTCGGTGCCCACATCATTGGCGACAGCGGTAATGTTCGCCGGTTCCAGCGACAACGACACCGCCGAGACCGGGCGATAACCCGGGGGAGGAAGAACACAATCGATGGCCCAATCATTGGCGTCCGTCGCCGATCCACCGTTGCCGAAGAGGATCAGTTTGCCGCCGCGCTGCAGGCGATCTTCAATCGCGAGCGCCGTGCTGCTGATGATCTCGGACTGTTCGTGCGCGATGCGGGCACGAAGCTCGGCATCGTCGTGCACTTTCATCTGGATGGAGTTGGCGACTTCGCCGACCAGGTCGTCGGTGCCTTGTTTTTCGCGCCCTAGAAAGGGATAAAGAAACTCTGAGGCTCCCACATCATGGCCGAGTTCGCGGTGCTCAAAGAACACGTGCACCGTCTCCCACAAAGTGTGATACAGAATCTCGATCATTTCCTGGTGCATGAACGGATCTTCGGTGGCCGCTTGTACCGCGTACGAGCCTTCCATGCCAGGTAGGGCGAAGGTCATAGCATCGTGAGTGTGCGCTTCCTGCAGCGCCGCCCAGACCGCGGGATCCCCTTCCGGCGGACCGAATCCCATCACGATGTCTTCGGGCCGAAGAATCGCCCGCAACCACGGGCCGAACAGGATGGATAAATCGAGCGCCGGCAGAGCGCGCTTGCCGACGATCACTGGGTGAACAAACTCCACCGAAACGTGCTGTGCATCCGTGGCGTAAGGCCCGCGGCCGAAAGCCAGCAACCGCCCGCCGCGCAGAAAACGTTCCGCCATCTCGCGGCAAGCCTCCGCCAGGCGCACCGCTTCCCGCTGAAAAAATTCTTCGAAGACGCGGTTCCTCTCCAGCAAGCGCTGTTCAATCTGGGTGGCGAGTTGGTATGCGGTCGCCATGTTTTCTCTCCGTTGCTAACAAATGCGGGGAAGCGGATCCCCGACCAGCATGTCGACGATGCGACTGCCTCCGTAGGATGCGGTCACCAGAACCGATCCAGCGGGCTGCTCGCAGACTTCACCGATCACTGCAGCCTGTTCACCGCCATTCGCGAGGTTCAGCGTGTTGATGGCGGCATCGGCGTACTCAGGAGCAACGATGGCCAGGAATTGCCCCTCATTCGCAATGTGCAGAGGATCGAGCCCCAGCAATTCACAGGCTCCGCGCACGGCGTCACGCACTGGGATCCTGTCTTCGTGGATCACGATTCCGAGCCCGCAGTCGCGAGCCAGCTCGTTGAGAGATGTGGCAACGCCGCCCCGAGTCGGGTCGCGCATCCAGCGGACGCCGGGGCCCGCAGCCGTGAGCAAAGCCTCAACCAGAGGAAACACAGAGCGTGTATCCGAGCGAAGATCGGCTTCCAGGTCGAGTTCCCCGCGCGCCAACAGGATCGTAATGCCGTGATCGCCGATCGGACCGGAGAGCAAGACCTTGTCACCAGGGCGCACCGATCTGGGATCAATCCTTACATTGCGAAGTGGAGTGCCGATGCCAGTAGTCGTGATGTACATGCGATCTGCTTTGCCGTGTTCGACCACTTTCGTATCGCCGCCGGCGATCCCCACGCCAGCCGTGCGCGCGGCATTGGCCATCGCGCGTACTTCCGCTTCCAGAACCTCCGTGGGCAGCCCGGCTTCCAGGACGAAGCTCACGACCAGCGCCTCCGCCCTGGCGGCCGAAACGGCAAGATCGTTTACAGTGCCGTTCACCGCCAATTCTCCGATCGAGCCGCCGGGGAAGGTTAGCGGTTTCACGACGAAGCCATCGGTAGTAATCGCTATTCGCGCTCCATTCATCAAAACCTGAGCCGCATCTCCCAGCGGGCCCGAAGATTCACCGCACAGCAGAGGCGCAATCAGCCCCTCGACGAGCCTGCGGCTGGCTTTCCCGCCGGCCCCGTGGGACATCTCGATCTGAGAATCGCGGAAGCGGACCCGTGCGGGGATGACGTCAGCAACACTGGCGCTGCTCACGCCGTCTGGCTCAGTATGTTCACCATTGCCGTTTTGTGGTGTTCGTAGTTGTAATACGCTGCGCATGATCCTTCCGACGAGACCATGAGTGCGCCGATGGGATGTTCCGGGGTACACTCGCGGCCAAACAATTTGCATTGATGGGGTTTCAGGACGCCCTTTAGCACTTCTCCACACTGGGCGGCCTTCGGATCCGTAACCCGGATGCCGGGAACGCGGAAACGCTGCTCAGCATCCCACTCCGCATAGGCATCGCGAATGCGGAGTGCCGATTGCGAAATGAATCCCAATCCCCGCCACTCAAAATACGGACGCAATTGGAAGACCTCGGCCATGGCACGCAAGGCAGCCCGGTTTCCTTCCCAGGGCACCACCCGCTTGTACTGGTTTTCGACCTTGGCTTCACCGGCTTTCAGTTGGCGAAGCAGCATGACGATGGACTGCAACATATCCAACGGCTCAAAGCCCGAGATCACGATTGGCATATGTTCATTCGTCACGATCCATTCGTAGGGACGGCAGCCAATCACGGTAGAAACATGTCCGGGACCGATGAACGCGTCCAGGCGCATGTCCGGAGAATCGAGGATTGCCCGGATCGCCGGGATGATCGTCACGTGGTTACAAAAGACCGAGAAGTTACGAATGCCTTCGGACTTGGCGCGCATCAGTGTGAGCGCCGTGGAGGGAGCCGTGGTTTCAAATCCGATGGCGAAGAACATGACGTGTCGATCGGGATTGGCGCGAGCGAGCTTCAGCGCATCCGACGGCGAGTAGACGATCCGTACGTCCATGCCTCGGGCTTTGTGCTCGAGCGGGCTGCCGTTCGCTCCCGGCACGCGCATCATGTCCCCGAAGGCAGCGAAGATGACGTCCGTTTGCTGTGCCAGTGCCACGCCATCATCAATTCTTCCCATGGGCAGCACGCACACCGGACAACCCGGGCCGTGAATCAGTTCGATGTTGGCGGGGAGCAAATCTCTCAGGCCGAAGCGATAGATGGCGTGAGTGTGCCCGCCGCAGACCTCCATGAAGCGGTAGTGTCGGCCGGAATCGCATAGCCGGCGAATTTCCTCCGCTGTCTTCGTAATGAGTTCGGGTTCGCGGAATTCATCGACAAATTTCATACGGATTTCTCAATTCGATCATCTTGCGCCGGCTGTGAGTCGTTGTCCGCACCGAGCCCGTATCCCTGCACTTCCTGCAAGGCAGCCTCTCTTTCTCCAAGCATTCTTAAGGTTTGCATCTGGTCGTGGGCATCCTGTTCGCTGATCTTGCTCATGGCAAAGCCCACGTGAATGAGGACCCAATCCCCCGGTTGTGGGCGGTCATCTTGAAGCAATCCGAGGTCGACCCGACGTCGTACGCTGACGACATCGACTAGAGCCTGATCGGGATTATCGGGAGAGATCTCAATGACCTTTCCAGGTATGGCTAAACACATGTGACAGCCTCCAGATGCGCTCGCGTTGTCTTCATCTGACATAGCAAGCTACTCCTGCTTGCGAGCTACGATGTCGAACGTGCATTTCAGCTCGTCCTTCAGTTTGATCGTTCCTCCGGCGGCGCTAACTGGACGAATGTCGTAATCCGTTTGCAGAACGGTAAACTCGCCGGACGCCCGCAAAGAGCCATCATTCATCAACACTCTCGCAGTGACCGGCTGCGGCTGGGTTACGCCGTGCAGGGTGACCTCGCCTTTTAACGTAACCCAAAATCGGTTGCCGACGCCGTTCGCCGAAGCCTGAGAGCATTCGTAGACAATTTCAGGGAACCGATCCGTCTCGAGGACGTCCTTAAACATTTGCCGATGCATTTCGTTCCGGTCCTTTTCGCTGATCTTGTCTATCACCTCCAGAGAGTTGGCTCGAATGCTCATTCGCACGCGCGCATCGAGTATCGCCACGTTATCGCGAGTGACCTGCACCTCGCCACCGAAGTCTCGAATGGCAATCCTCGGGCTGTGGCCGAAGGCGCCAAGGATTCCGCTTGAAAATGCCTGCACCACGAAACTGCTACCTTTCGTGTCAATCACGTACTGCTCGATTCCAGGCTCAGGCTGCGGCTGAGCAGAGTCCGTTTGGGGTTGCAAACTAAATAGCCTCCAGACAAGTGGTCTCTCATTGTGCCGCCCCATGGGATCACAACGAACGCGCGATGCTGTTGGTTCGCATGCGCTCGTTTAGTGCTCACATGAGATGGCAGAATCGTTGACGTTGCGAATGCCTGATACCAGGACAGGCTTCGCCTTAGCTTGCTGCCTACATAGCTCGCAACCGGAGATAACGATCCAGATCCGGCAACGCCGCCTGCGCCAGGTTGCCGATCCCCATCTGCCCCATATAACGCCGTACCAGCGGGTTGGAAAGAATCAGTCCCGCACCAAAAACGATGAACGCCACGCCACTGAGCATGAACAGGGTGTCCCGATCAATGGAAGAATCTGAGTGATTATTGTTTTCGGCCACGACTGTCTCCTTTGTGACTTCAAAATGACTACCCACATTCACCGATCACTATCTCCCTGCAGAAGCTTTTTTGCCGACGAAAGAATGAGTTTCACCGCTTCTTCCACAGCCGCTTGTACGGGTTCGCTTAACCCCATATGCCCTTCTTCGCCGCCCAGCGTGGCGGGCTCACAGCCAACTAACAACACCTTATTCAATTTGGCATTTATCGCCTTAGCCGTCCGCAGGACATTTAGCGGATTCATCCCGTGTGCATCCATGACTTCCGGCTGAAAACCCTCCAGTCGTTCCAGATCAGGCTCCACCAGAGAGACCGTCCCGGCAGGCTGGCCGTGCGGATAGGCATCCACCAGAATGGTTGCTTCGTATCCATCCTGGAGCGCATAAATGAGATCAAGACCCCGAATGCCGAAGTCGGCAACGCGTACGCCGGCAGGAATTTCGTTCATGGATAAGCGCCTGACGACCTCAACGCCGAATCCGTCGTCACCTAAGAAAATGTTGCCAATCCCGGCCACAAGGATGCGCGCTTGTTGAACCGGCTTTGGTTGCGCATCCTCCGGCGGCAACGGCTCAACTTCGTCGGCGTCGAAAAAGAAGCGATGGCCCGGCTGGCGAAGCAGCCCCAAATCTCTTCCCGGATCGTTCTCAATCACCACACAGACGTGAACCTTGCCTTCATAGTCTTGCTGAAGACTTTCGACGAAAGCGGTTTGGCCGGCCAGGGCAATATCCAGCACGTCGCCACCTTTCCGTGGCCGGAGCTGCACTCGATGTCCCACCTTGATCGCAGCATCACCGATGATCAAACGATCAACCGGAGTTTTATCTTCGAGCACCTGCCATTCCCACTCGTTCACGGAGCGCCCTCCTCTTTGAGTGGCCGCAGGCCTCGCACGGCTCCATGTAATTTCATAAACTGCTCGGCGGGCATTGTTTCGGTTCGCTCCAGAACCTGGCGCGCGCGCTCGTCCGATTGCCGAATCTCGCGTTTCTCTTCGTCGGTCAGCGTCATAATGCGAAGCGACAGGATTTCGTCGATCTCCGTGCCATCGAACAAATCACCAGCGCTTTCGGGGGCAATCTGCGGATAGTCGTAGAGAATGATGGGGGAGGCTAAGAGCGTGTCTCGCTGGCCCGGTTCGCCTACCAGGACAGGCCAGGCTCCAACGTTCCGGCATCCTCGAGCGAAGTCCTGGAATTCTGGAGGTGGATCGAGCAGCGACACGAATTCGCCACTCCTCACGCCTGAAATCGTATGCGCTGAGACGAGAGAGTGCAGCAATGCGTGATCGCGGCTCGCCGCGGCGCTTTCCAGAGGCGTCAAGTTGCGAACGCATATTGTGACCTTGAACAGCTTGTCCAGGAGCTTCTCCGCGAAGATCTCGATTGCTCCTCCGACCGCCAGTTGCCTTCGAACGACGTTCTCAGAATTCCCACCTGCACCAGTTTCGGAGCTGACGTCCGTTTGGGATGGGAATGCGAACTCATGCATCACAGTTTCCCGGGAGAGTCTCTCCAGTGTGTATTCCTGACCGTTGACCTCGCGCTCGACAGCTTCCTGCCAGCCGTCCGGAAAGAGTTGAGATGAATCCTGAGAGGATTGGCGTGTGGAGCGGATTCGCAAATGAAGAAACCGCAGCCTCACTTCGAGAGCCGTCTCCTCCGTCCCGCAGACAAGGCACTCGGTCCGCATGCTGAACGGTTCGTCGCCGTCTTGTAATTCGTTATAGGACTTGGGATACAGCACTCCGAAATTCCAGCGCTGCTGATTTTTTACAGACGACGGCCGGTACGGGTACAGCATGTAGCCCTCGTAAAGCACCGCTTTTGCAATCTGCTCTACGCACGCCAGGTTCATGAGCGCACCGTCTCCTGACTTTGCAGCATGCTGTCGAGCGTCCCCTCCCAGGTCGGAATTCCATGCCGAACCTTGTATTCGTAAAGACGCTCAAAGACGTCGCGCCGGAGGCTCAGCCAGGCACAACCGGGATAGTATGCTTCCATCATTTCCTGCCAAACCTTCACAGGGAGGTTGAATCGCGCTTCCTTGTTCCAGGGAATGGGCGCGACCTGCAAGGGTTCGCCGGCGCCATTTGCATAAAAAATCGTTCCGCTGAAAAGGAAGCACAGGGGAACCTCTCCGTCCGAAAGGCCATGGAAATACTTGGTAGCGGCAACATTGAAATCGAACGTACAAGGTACCGGGAGATCGACCAGCGTATTTCCCCGGAAGGGCGGGACGTTCAGGCTCACGTGCGTCCATAACAGGTTGCGCAGAGTTTGGCTCCAGCGGTCGGGCGCGTCGAAGAGATCGCGCAGCTTTTCCTGATCAGCCGGGCTGTAGCGGCGCCGCGTGACCTCGATTTGAATCTGACAGCGCAGTGCGACCGTGTGAATGGTCTCGTCGCGATTTGCGCTGCTAAGCTGCAGACTGAACGCAAGTTGAGGTGTCGCGGAAAACTCTGCGACGCGGGCGCCCTCAATCTTGAATCCAAGATCAGGCATGCAAAGCCTCAGCAGGGATCTCCGCTTTGGCGCGAAGTTCCGCAAAGAATTTTCCAATTTCCTGCCAGACCTCCGTACCGCCGGAGAGTCCGCGCCAGTGAATGCGAATAAGGCCTACAAGCCGGTAGCAAACATCAATCGGGACGATATAGTACTCGGCTGGCACGCTCTGGCGAGCGTGACCCACACGGTTTACGAGGAGAGCTTCGACGTCGTCCTCCATCCCGCTGAGTGCGGGATTGGCCTGCACAATGTTGTTCCAGGCCTCGAGGGGCAAGAGAGACTCGGTCGCGCCCGCCGGGCTTGGATACAACGCACTCACCTTCGCATTCCGGCTATCTCGAAAAAAGAACGCCAGATTGATGGGAATCAGCAAGCCGTCCCACTCCGCGTCGCTGAGATGAAAGCCAACGAGTTGCCGGACGCGCCGCGGCACGCGCCTGTACTTTGCTCCCGAGCGGCCGCTGAACAACATGGCACAAGCTTCACAAGTGCAAACCAGCTTGCGCTGTGCCAACTCAATCAGATGAGGATGCTCAGAACCCAGGCCGGTACGGCACAACTGACAGTGTTCCAGCGCGCGTTCGGACTTTCGCGCAAAGCGCCGCAAACTCTCGAACGGGTTGCCAATGCTTCGATTGTGTTCTGCTTTCATCATGCTAAAGCAATATGTTGAGGGTCGTTGCCGGTGGTCAGTCGTCGCCGCTGACGGCAACGCCCCGGTCTGGTGGTGGGGAGGCAGGCAACGCCGACCCCGAGAGCCGCGATAGGGCCACGAATCCGCCGGTCGGCGGATCGAGGCCTTCAACGGATAGCGACGTCAAATCAGGCGCGGCCTCGTAGAGCGCCGCCTCCACCGCTGCTCGCACCGACTGCTTCGTCGAACCACACACGTGGCCCTCTACCTTTGCATGGACGCGAACGTTCCCCTCCTCAACTGCCAGGAGTGTCACTTCCGCTCCCATCTTGTGGAGCTTCGCACGAGTCTGCTCCAGCTTTCGTTCTACGCGGGTCCGCAGATCTTCGGGATGGAGTCCATAGAGAACAAGGAGGCTCCCTACTAGGGGATCATCTCCTAGTTCGTCGATGAGCTGCGACCCGCCCCTTGCCGAGCCAAAGATGATTTCGAGGCTCCGTTCGAATGCCTTCGCGTGCAAGTCCATCAGCAATTGCACGAGTCTCTGGGCCGAACCTCTGGACGCAGGATCAGCAATGGTTTCCAGATCATGCACCAGCCCAACGATTTCCTGCAGCTGCTGTTGGAATTCACGTTCCTCGGCCACAGTCCTCCTTAAACATCAAGAGCAAGAGCGCTCCGGAACCAACATTCCAATATCGCGCTCTCGCTCCTTCTGGCTGGGCAAGGGGATGTCAGGGTTGGATCCCGAACATCGGAGAGTGCCTCGTCTCCAGCACCTTTCCGTTACCCAGGTACATATGCACACCACAGGGCAGGCAAGGATCAAAACTGCGCACCGCGCGCATGATATCGATCCCCTTGAATTTATCGGGACCGTTTTCCTCGAAGATCGGTGTGTTCTGCACCGCATCCTCGTACGGACCTGGCGTCCCGTAAATGTCACGCGGGTTGGCGTTCCAGGGAGTCGGAGGATAAGGATGGTAATTGGCGATCTTGCCTTTGCGAATCACCACGTGATGAGAAAGTACGCCGCGTACGGCTTCATGGAAACCGCAGCCAATGGCTTCTTCCGGCACCTTGAAGTCGCTCCACGTTCTGGTCCGGCCGGCGTGCAGTTCCTCAAGGGCCTGTTCCACGAAATGAAGTGCGGTGCAGGCGGCGTAAACCTGGAAGTAGGTTCTAGCCCGGTCGCGCTCAATGGCGTTGCTCCACTTAGGAATCTTCCATTCGAATTCGACCTCCGGCAGGGAAGTGGTCTTGGGGAGATACATCTTCACGCTGTTGCCTGTCGATTTGATGTAGCCAATATCGACGAGGCCTGCGAGCGCCGTTGACCAAAGCCGCGCGATCGGCCCTCCGCCGGTGTCAAGCGCGAGGTGGTCGCCGGTGCGCTTGTCGTACCAGCGTGGGGACATGACCCAGGTGTAATTTCCCGCGAAATCCCGCTTTTGAGGCCGTGGAATCGTGGTCTGGTTCCAGGGATGATGCTTGTCCACAGGATTTCCCAGCGGATCGGTTTTCACGAATGTCTCGGCATTCTGCCAGTCGTCGTAATAGGAACTGCCCAACAGAATCCGGATGTTCAGGTTGATATCGACCAGGTCGGTCGTGACCAGCTTGCCGTCGACCACCACACCCGGCGTAACAAACATCTTCCGGCCCCACTCCGTCATGTTCTGATAGGTGTAGTCGCAATGCGCCGGATCGTTGAACGATCCCCAGCAGCCCAGCAGAATGCGCCGTTTTCCAACTTCTTCGTATCCCGGCAGCGCCTCATAGAAGAAGTCGAAGAGGTCATCATGTAGCGGGACCACCTTCTTCATGAACTCCACGTATTTCATCAGGCGGACGACATAATCGGTAAAGAGCTGGATTGTGGGAACCGTGCCTACTCCGCCGGGATACAACGTGGAAGGATGAACGTGACGGCCTTCCATCAGGCAGAACATCTCACGCGTCATGCGGCTCATCTGCAGCGCTTCCCGGTAAAAAGCGCCGGTGAACGGATTCAGCGCCCGCATGATGTCGGCGATGGTGCGGTACCCGTGCAGGTTGGCGTGCGGAGCGGCGGTTTTCTCCGCCTTGGAAAATACCCCCGGATTGGTCTCTTTGACCATTTGCTCGCAGAAGTCCACGCCGACCAGGTTGTCCTGAAAAATGTTGTGATCGAACATGTACTCGGCAGCTTCACCCAGGTTCACGATCCACTCTGCCATGGCCGGCGGGCGCACCGCGAAAGCCATGTTCTGCGCGTAAGTGGCGCAGGTAGCGTGGTTGTCGCCGCAGATGCCGCAGATGCGGCTGGTTATGAAGTGCGCGTCGCGCGGATCTTTCCCTTTCATGAAAATGCTGTAGCCGCGGAATATCGAGGAAGTACTGTGGCACTCGGCCACTTGTCGGTTGGCAAAATCAATCTTGGTAAAGATACCCAGGCTGCCCACGATGCGAGTAATCGGGTCCCAGTTCATCTCAACCAGGTTTTTCCCCTTTACATCAACCTCTTTGGTCGGTGCAGTAATAGTGCTCATTTGCGATCGCTCCTCTCAGTAGGTTCTCGCGTGGTAGCCGGTTGTAAGTTCCGCCCGCGGGTGACGCCACTTCGGTTCCTTGTTGACGGTAGATTGTGTCAGCGAGCGCAGACTGCGGATAGCGCGTCCATAAACTTCAACCACTCCCGACGAAACTTTGCCACCTGGAGGTTCGTCCATGAAGGGCATGAACTTGTCGGGGAAGCCGGGCATGGTGCATCCAATGCAGATACCGCCCACGTTGGGGCAGCCGCCGATGCCAGCCATCCAGCCGCGCTTGGGTACATTGCAGTTGACCACTGGTCCCCAGCAGCCTAATTTCACGATGCACTTGGGGGAGCTATAGTCCTCTGCAAAGTCGCCTTGCTCGTAGTAGCCGGCGCGGTCGCATCCTTCATGCACTGTGTTCCCGAATAGCCACGTGGGACGCAGCTGATCATCGAGAGGAATCACGGGCGCTCGACCCGCCACTTGGTACAACAGATAGAGGAGCGTTTCCATGAAGTTGTCGGGTTGAACAGGACACCCGGGAACATTCACGATGGGGAGCCCTGCCTTCGATGTCCACTTCCACCCCAGATAGTCCGCCAACCCCATGCAGCCGGTGGGATTTCCTTCCATCGCGTGAATGCCGCCGTACGTAGCGCAAGTGCCGCAACCAACCACGGCCAGCGCCTTAGGAGCCAGGCGATCGATCCATTCGTTCGTAGTGATAGGCTGATTGGTTTTTGAATCAGTGCCCAGCGCCGCCCAGTATCCCTCTTTCTTTATCTTTTCGTTGGGAATAGAGCCTTCGACCACCAGAACAAAAGGATCCAGCTTGCCTTCAGCCGCTTGATACCAATACTTAAGGAAGTCGTCGCCTACTTCGTAAGCGAGCACGGGATTGTGCAGGTGAACCTTTGGCAGTCCAGGGATTGCTCCCAGCAGCACATCCTCGATGCTGGGCTGAGTCGCTGCGGTGATTGAAACTGAATCTCCATCACAACCGAGGCCGGCGGTAATCCATAAGATGTGCACCTCTGCAACGGCCGGGGCGGTCTGCGTAGCTCGACCGTATGGAACCTTTTCGGCTGCCATAGCTGGACTCTCCTTTCGATGTTTCGATGGCGTACGAATCACTCCGTGGACCCCACGTTCAGTTGCATCCATACCTCGGAGCAACAGAGGGGAAATCCAACTTTTGGCCTGGAAATCCGCACGCAGCACCGTGCCAACCTGCGGAATTTTCAACCGTTAGAATCTAGAAAACGGATGACTCTTCACAAGCGGGAGCAGCCTTTTTTTACGCTCCTAGGAAGTACTAGCCGGAGATAGGGGATTCCCTGATGGAGAGGTCGGACGTGGGACAGAAATATGGCTCAGGCCGCCTTTTGGCTGATGCTCCACTGAATGGCGTGCTGCACCAGTTCTCGGGCGCTGCGCAGAGACAACTTTTCCTTGATATGAGACTGGTACGACTCCACGGTCTTCACACTGATGTGCAATTCTTCCGCGATCTGACGCGTCGAGTGGCCCTCGCCGATGAGCCGGAAGACTTCCAGTTCCCGGTCGGTAAGATCTGCAATTGAGGATGGCCTGGTGGCGCTTGGGTTTCCGATATAACGATGCAGCATCCGGTTGGCAATCCGTTCGCTGACATAGATTTCCCGGCTCAGAATGCGTCGCAGGGCAACCAGCACTTTCTCGGTCGCCTCCTGTTTCATGATGTAGCCCTGCGCACCGGCGCGCAGCGCGCGCTCCGCGTAGATAGATTCGTCGTGCATGGAAAGAATAAGGACTGGCAGGTCAGGATGTCGGCTGCGAACATTCTTGAGCAGGTCCAGGCCGTCCGGCCCATTCAACGAAATATCTACGACCAGAATGTCCGGCCGGGTCGAAGTAAGCGACTGCATTGCCGTGTGTGCGTCTTCCGCTTCCCCGCAAACAGTCAGATCCGATTCCCGATTGATCAGCAGCGTCAAGCCTTGACGCACGATGGGATGGTCGTCGACTACAAGCACCCTGCTCTTCGCAGTCCCGCCGCTATGATTCATAATTCCCGCCTTTTTAGGTCTCGGTCACGTGTGTCATGGGAAAACGGCATGTTACCACCGTGCCGCGGGGCTGCTCGCGTCGTATCTCCACGCTGCCTCCAATCATTCCAGCACGGTAGTTCATGATGTGCAATCCGACCCCTGAATGCGGAGCCCGTGGCCGCTCGATGCCTATTCCATCATCTCTTATCATCAGCGTGCCTTCCCGTTCCCCCGCGAAAAGGCGAATCACAATCGTTTTCGCCTGCCCATGCTTTAAAGCGTTATTCACCGCCTCCTGGGCAATATGGTAGAGATGAGTTGCCATCGGAGCGTCATGAATCAAGACAGTTTGCTCACATTGGAAGCGGCAGTCAATGCGGAACAGGTCTTCGACCTCAGTCGCGTAAAGCTGCAGTGCCGACATCAAGCCGTGGGAATCAGAAACCACCGGCAACAAGCCTCGCGCTAATTCCCTGGCTTTAAAAATCGCGTCGTTGACCAATTGCACGATCTTGGCCGCATCCGCCGCCTCGGGGATCTGCCGTTCCGCCAGCCTCTGCTCCTGCACCTTCGTCATAAACGCGATGCCAGTCAAATGTTGCCCTAACCCATCGTGTAAATCCTGTCCGATTCTTCGTTGCTCGCGCTCGCTGATATCGAGGACCGTTTTCTCCAGCCGCTTGCGTTCGCTGATGTCGCGGATGGCGCTGGATACCAGCACTCCTTCCTCGGTCTCCAGTGGGCTGAGACTGATCTCCACGGGGAACTCGTGGCCGTCCTTGTGCAACGCATACAGCTCCAAACCAGCGCCCATCGGCCGCACGCGAGGCTCGACAAAAAAACTCCTGCGATGGTGCGGATGGTTCCCCCGCAAACGTGGCGGTACGAGTGTCTCGATGCCTTCCCCCAGCAGTTCCTGCCTGCGGTAACCGAACAGCTTTTCCACCTGGGCGTTCACCAAAACAATTTTGCCCTTCTGATTCACTACCACCACGGCATCGGGCGCGGCTTCCAGTAAGCCGCGAAATTTTGCTTGCGCCCTCTTTTGTTCGGTGATGTCAATCCCCGACGCAATGATGTACATCGGCGTCTGTTTCGCGGCGGGCAGAACTGCGGCCGACCAGGCGATCGTTCGATGACTGCCGTCAGGCGCCACCCACGAGGTCTCGTACTCAGTGCGCGACGAACGCGTGCAAATCTCCTGGAATACTGACTTGAACGGCTCTCTTTCTTCCGGGAGCAGAAACAGATCCCAGATACACTCGCCCCGGGCCTGTTCGAACGATTCCCCCGTCATCTGTTCACAGGCGCGATTGAAGCGAACAATTCGACCTTCCCGATCGAGTACGACGACCAAGGCTCCCACGGTGTCGAGAACCGCAGAGACGACATTGCGTTCGCCCTCCAGTTCTTCCTCCGTTCGCTTTAGATCCGTAATGTCGAACGCGACTCCTTGAATGAACCAGGGACTCCCGTCTGGGCGGCGGATCATCCGGACCTCGCAACGAAACCAGATCACCTTGCCGTTGCGCGCGTTCACCCGGTAGGCGGATCGCAAGGGGTTGCCGGTCAGAAACATCTCGGAGGCTTCCAGGCTCCATCGTTCCTTATCGTCGGGATGGATTTGCCGGTACCACAGCACGGGATCTTCCAGCCATTCCGATTGCGAGAATCCCAGTGTCGCCTCGATCTGAGGGCTGACGTACGCCTCACCGATGCCGCGGTCCAGGTAGGCCATGAACACGACCGCCGGAAGTTGTTCCAGCAGAGCCCGGTACTTGGCCTCGAGATTCGGAAGTTGCCCTTCGGAAACCGCCTCTTGGTCGAGCCTGTCGAACAAGTGATGAATTGCACTTGGAGACTGACCATCCGCGCGGTATGCGCTGGCGAGCCCGGCTAGAATGGCTTCGGCATCATTCGCACTCAGGCCCTTTTCCGCGCTGAAAGGAGCGGGGTCAGCATCCAGTGTTCCGCCATCACGCATTTGCCAGAAGGTGTTCATGAATCCAGATCAAGAAGGGTACGGCAACCCTCATGAGGTCCTTGGAGTCTTCGTCCTGCTTCTCCAGCTTGGCTCCTTATTGAGGGAGGCCTGTGTGAACCTGCGCAAAGCGTGAATCGCCCGGCCGTACGTTTGTACTGCATGAGAAGACAACAACGATCCCGGAGGTTGGTTCATGAATGGCATGAATTTATCCGGAAAGCCCGGCATCGTGCATCCAATGCAGATCCCCCCTACGTTCGGGCATCCACCGATTCCACCCATCCACCCCCGCTTGCCCACATTGCATTGCACCACCGGTCCCCAGCAGCCTAGCTTGACAATGCATTGCGGTGATCCGTATTCCTCGGCAAATTGGGCCTGTTCGTAATAGCCGCCGCGGTCGCAACCCTCATGCACGGTACTGCCGAATAGCCAGGTCGGACGCAAAGCGTCGTCGAGCGGAATCATGGGAGCGCGGCCCGCAGCCACATAAAGAAGATAAAGAACAGTTTCCATCATATTGTCCGGTTGCACCGGACATCCTGGAACACACACGATCGGAATGTGCGCTTTCGATTTCCATTGCCAGCCGAGGTAGTCAGGCAATCCCATGCAGCCCGTCGGATTCCCCTCCATCGCGTGGATTCCCCCGTAAGTCGCACAGGTCCCGGTTGCGATAACGGCCCACGCTTTGGGAGCGAGGCGATCGATCCATTCGCAGGTCGTGATCGGCTGGCCCGTGCGTGCATCGGTACCGCAGGAGGCCCAATACCCTTCGGTTTTATTATCTTCGTTCGGAATCGATCCCTCGACCACAAGAATGAACGGCTTCTCCGATTTGCCGTCAGCCGCATCACGAAAAGGGCGTAGGAAGTCATCCCCGTTTTCGTATGCCAGGAAAGGATTGTAGAACTGCACCTTCGGGATCCAGGGCAATGCGCCCGTCAGGATGTCTTCGAGGCTCGGCTGAGTGGCTCCCGTGATTGCGATGGTATCTCCATCGCAACCCAGCCCCGCAGTCATCCACAGGATGTCGATTTCTTCGATCCTGGTAGTGCCGGGCTCTTTAGCACGATGAATCCGAGCGTCTGGCATGATCCTCTCTCTCGCACGTGGATCGGGCTTAGCCTGCGCGTTCTAATGGATTCTGGGGCGCCGACGTGCGCATAATACACCGGTTTTTGTTGCAGCGTGCGCCGTCAGAGCGACTGACGGCTGGCTGGGAGAAGGAGCCACGATGGGCTGCGAGGCCTCCCTGAACCGGTTATTCCTTGTCCAGATACTCTTCCGGCACGTCGTCCTCCGGGACCTCGTGCGTGTGGACTTCCCGTTCTTGATCTTCATCTGCGTGTTCGACACCCGCTACGACGTCGGCCTCGAACGCATTTCCTTCTTCGATCAACTCGTCGACGCTTTCCGAATCAGCGCTTTCAATGTCGCGTAGTCCCTGCAAGTCTCCGGACTGTGCGCCCGAACGGGATCTTACTGCCCCCTGCTCGAATACTGCGCTTTCCGGTTGGGTAGGCTTGCGCGTCTTCCTGGAGCGCACTCCTTTTTTCGCGGTCACTTTCTTCGCAGATTTTTTCTTCGCTGAGCGACTCCGACTCGTGACCTTCTTGCTGGGGCCGCGTCTGGATTTTGTCACTTTCTTACTTTTTTTCTTAGTAGCCATTCTCGCAGTCTAGCACCGCCGAATCGGCTAACCAACTCAGCCAGTTTGCCTCGCCAGAAATCCTGAACGTGAAGAAGCGACAAATCTTCGGACCAACTCGGCGATTTCATCTGCAGCCGTGTCCAACGCGAAATGACCGGCATCGAGAACGTGAACTTCCGCGTTCGGTACGTCCTTGCGGTAGCGTTCCGGTTCGCCGAGATCGAAAGAGAGATCGTGCTTGCCCCAGATCACCAGCAGTCGCGGCTGCTTCTGGCGCATCCATGTTTGCCACTTGGGGTAGGCGTCCACATTGGTTCGGTAGTCGTAGAACAGATCACTTTGAATCTGAGCCTGCCCTGGTGCGTTCAGGAATGCGTACTCATCGGCCCAAAGATCTGGGTCGTAAAGCTCGACGTTCGGATCGTCTCCGATATGGCGCGTCTTCGTGGTTGGCAGCGACAGCAGGTTTTTGCGCAAAGATTCTTCATGCGCCGGCCGGTCCGCCCAGAATGCCCGGCGGGTTGCCCAGTTCGCTCCCAGCCCTTCGTTGTGCGCCACAGCGTCCTGGACGATGAGAGCCTCAATTCGCTCCGGGTGTGCCAAGACCATGCGAAAGCCAACCGGCCCTCCGTAGTCCTGCATATAAAGCGTGTAGCGCGAAAGCCCGAGCGCTTCGCTGAAGTGATTCATGATCTCGGCGTAGTGATCGAAGGTATACGCGAATGTTTTCGGGTCCGGCCAATCGCTGTGTCCGAAGCCGGGGTAATCGGGCGCGACAAGGTGATAACTATCGCGAAGCCGGGCGAAGAGAGGCTCGAACATCCGCGACGATGACGGAAGTCCGTGCAGCAGGAGAATTGTCGGCGCGTCCTTTGGGCCAGCCTCTCTGTAGAAAATTGAAAGGCTATCGATTTGTATCGTGCGGTAACAAGTCGGGTACTTCACCGGACGTTCCTTTCCTCGGGCTTGGGCCAGCAATTGAAATGAAGCGAGCATCACAGAAAGAAGCAACAGGATGTTGGCGAACTGCGAGCATTGGTTACGACCGGCCGACTTGTAGAGACGCATAGCTTATCTCCGCCCTTGCCAGCGGTTGAACCAATGCTCGACAGTATCTCTCTTTATTGCCGGCTTCACATCGTCAGCACAACGCGGAACTCTGCTTTACCGCTCATCATTCGCGCGTAAGCCTCAGCGGCTTTTTCAAGCGGATAGGTTTCAATCATGGGACGCACGCCACTTAGTTCGGCGAAGCGCAGTGTGTCCTCGGAGTCGGCCGGTGTTCCCGCGGCCCAACCCTGAATGGTTCGACTGCCGCTGATGAGCTGGATCGGCGTGACTTCAATGGGGTCGAATGCCGCACCGATCACCATGAGTTTACCGTTCGGTCCCAGACCGTCGATCAGTTCCGACATCGCTTTCGAGCTTGGCGCCGTCGCCAAAATTACCTTTGCGCCGCCCATTTTTTGCAAGACCT
>Ga0307472_100000144_pt1 | contig 22000 bp, 22 predicted proteins | sample atmos_gasesAM5C__2_FD_204582 | JGI IMG/M metagenome (GOLD analysis project Ga0307472, IMG submission 204582) | Hardwood forest soil microbial communities from Morgan-Monroe State Forest, Indiana, United States - atmos_gasesAM5C_05 | ecosystem: Environmental > Terrestrial > Soil > Temperate...
CGGCCACCGCTGCGTCGCAGCGCTACGGCACGCGGGTTGCCGCCGTCGATGCCGACGGCAACGAGATCGCGGGGATTCGTTTGCCGGACATCGCGGCGCCACTCGCCACCTACACCGGCTGGAACGTCTACAATGCACAGCCCGGCGAGTTGTGCGACCGCGACGGTTCGTCGTTGCCTTTCGCGAAAACCAAGGCCGAGCGCGAGGCCGCCGGCGATTCGCGCCTTTCGCTCGAGGAGCGCTACGGATCGCGCGAGGCGTATGCCGCCAAGGTCAAGGCGGCGGCGGATGCGCTGGTGGCGGAGCGGCTGCTGCTTCCCGCGGACGCGGCACGCTACGGCGCGGCGGCCCAGGCGAGCGATCGATTTTGAGGACACCGTCTCGTCGCGTCGACGGCCTGCGCCCTCAATGCTCCTTGGCGCGCTCGGCGATGAGATAGACCAGCATGCCGACGATGGCGAGGCCGATCAGGCTCGGCGTCGGAACACCGCCGGCGAACTTGAGCACGTTGTCGACGACGGATTGGACGAAGATGCCCGAGCTCTGCCCCAGGATCAAATAGATCAGGATAATCGCGAGGACGGTGAGGAAACCGAGCTCGACGAACATCCACAAGAAACGCTTGGTTTTCTCGACATATTCCAACATGGCCCGACCTCCAGACTTCGTCGGGTGGGGAGTCTCGCTCGCCACCCGACGCCGCTTCGATACGTGAGTGGGCTGACTTGTCCCAACTTGAAATCAATGTTGGGGGTCAGACCACTAGGCCATCTTGCGATTAGCGAACAGCCAGAGGATGAAGCCGAGCGCGATCAGGCCGACCAGGCCGTTGGCGCCCAGATCCTTGACGAAGGCGATGATGTTGGCGGTCACGGCCGGGATGAACGGTACGTTCGCACCGACCAGGAGCCCGGCGACGATGCCGAGCGCGATGAGCATCAAGCCGAGTTCCGTCAACGCACCGATCCAGCCTTTCACGGTATTGATGAAGTCCATTAGTCCTCTCCCCTTGTCGAGCTGATTCTCGACGCCCACACTAGATGTGGGAGAATGTCGAAGAACCTTCACTACATCAAGGCGCATGTGGCCCGATCATTACGGATCGTTATCGTTGTGCCATGCGGTAACCGATCCGGCGCTCGCTAAACTGCTGTTGAAATAGGCAAAACGCCCGCGTTGTCCGACACGGGCGTTGCTGTGCAATGTAGAAAAAAAGAGGAAGCCCTCGTCCCTGAGCGGGCCGGTTCTGCTCAGCGCGAATAATACTCGACCACCAAATGCGGCTCCATCTGGACCGGGTAAGGCACGTCGGTGATCCCCGGCACGCGGGCGAGCTTGGCCGTCATCTTGGAATGATCGGCCTCGATGTAGTCGGGCACGTCACGTTCGGCGAGCCCGGTCGCCTCAAGCACAATCGTCAGCTGCTTGGACTTGTCCTTGACCTCGACCAAGTCGCCGACCTTGAGGCGCATGCTCGCAATATTGGCGCGACGGCCGTTTACCTTGATGTGGCCATGATTGATGAATTGGCGGGCCGCGAACATGGTCGGCATGAACTTGGCGCGGTAGACGATGGCGTCGAGCCGACGCTCCAGCAGCCCGATCAGGTGGGCGCCGGAATCGCCCTTCATGCGGATGGCTTCCTGGTAGATGCCGCGGAACTGGCGCTCGGAAATATTGGCGTAATAGCCCTTGAGCTTCTGTTTGGCGCGCAATTGCACGCCGTAGTCGGAGAGCTTGCCCTTGCGGCGCTGGCCGTGCTGGCCGGGGCCGTATTCGCGGCGGTTGACAGGGCTCTTGGGACGGCCCCAGACGTTCTGGCCCATCCGGCGGTCGAGCTTGTATTTGGCCTCATGGCGCTTGGTCATCGCGTCCTCATGGTTGTCATGTGGTTCGTGAGGATCGCGCCCTCCTCTGTCCCGGGATGTCCCGGAACCGACAGGTCTTGGCCGAAGCGACGGCAAAACCACGGGTCGCGAAACGACGCGCCGGCTAAATGCCTGCGCGGCTGGCGGTTTCTAGGGGGAAACCGGGGAGGTGTCAAACCCGATTGGTTGCACCGGCCTGCAGTCCGAACCGGTCGAGAACGTCCGCCAGGGCCGGGTTGGGCGCGCGGCCTGACGTGAAGACGGCGTAGGCCGGTTCCGCTGCCGTACCCGGCGCGGCCGGGCCGATGAGATCGACCACCCGTCGTGCAATCGCCGGCGCCGGATCGATCCAATCGACCCGCCACGGCGCCAGGCACTCGAAGCGATCGATCAGCAGCGGATAGTGCGTGCAGGCGAGCACGACAATGTCGGTCCGCCGCGTGCCGTCGTCGAGAAAGCAGGGCGCAATCTCCGCGGCGATGGCTGCGTTCCCGACCGCCTCGCCGCGTAGCGTCGCTTCGGCGATCGGAGCAAGCTGCGAAGAACCAACCAGCGTGACCTCACAGCCATTGGCAAACTCGCGGATCAAAGCCCTGGTATATTCGCGCGCGACCGTTCCGTCGGTGCCGAGCACGGATATGCGCTTGGTGCGCGAGGCCGCGCAGGCCGGCTTGATCGCCGGCACGGTGCCGACGAACGGCAGGACAAAGCGCGCGCGCAAGTGCGGAAGCACGAGCGTCGAGGCCGTGGCGCAGGCGATCACCGCGAGATCGGGCTTGTGGTCAGTGATCAGCTCGTCGATGACGGCGCCAACCCGTTCGATCAGTGCTGCTTCGGGATGCGCGCCATAGGGAAAGAACGCGTCGTCGGCGACGTAGACATAGCGCGCATCGGGCCGCGCCTTGGCAACCTCGCGAAACACCGTAAGCCCGCCGAGGCCGGAGTCGAAGACGAGGATGGTGGGAGATGAGGGCACGCCCGGGGTCACCACATCATCGAGAAGGTCGCGCGATGCGTTCGGCTCACGCCCGCCCGAACACGCGCTTGAAGATCGTGTCGACGTGCTTGAAATGATAGCGCAAGTCGAAGTTCTGTTCGATCTCCTCGGCCGACAGGTGCTTGCGCACGTCCTTGTCGGCCTTGAGCAGGGCGAGAAAGTCGTGCTTGCCCTTCCACGCCTGCATGGCGTTGCGCTGCACCAGCTGATAGGCGTCTTCGCGCGCCACGCCCTTCCTGGTCAACGCGATCAGCACACGCTGCGAGTGCACGAGCCCGCCCAGGCGATTGAGGTTCGCCTGCATATTGTCGGGATAGACGACGAGCTTGTCGACGACGGCGGCGAGCCGGTTGAGCGCGAAATCGAGCGTTGCTGTCGCGTCCGGCCCGATCATGCGCTCGGCCGAGGAATGCGAAATGTCGCGCTCGTGCCACAGCGCCACGTTCTCGAGCGCTGGGGCCGCGTAGGCGCGAACCACGCGGGCGAGCCCGGTGAGGTTCTCGCTCAGCACCGGGTTGCGCTTGTGCGGCATGGCCGAGGAGCCCTTCTGGCCTTCGGAAAAGAACTCCTCGGCTTCCAGGACCTCGGTGCGCTGCAGGTGCCGGATCTCGATCGCCAGCCGTTCGACCGAGGCGGCGACCACGGCGAGCGTCGCAAAATACATGGCATGGCGGTCGCGCGGAATGACCTGGGTCGAGATCGGCTCGACCTTGAGCCCCATCGCCTTGGCGACATGCGCTTCGACGCGCGGATCGATCTGCGCGAAGGTGCCGACGGCGCCCGAGATGGCGCAGGTAGCGACTTCGGCGCGCGCGGCTTCGAGCCGCTCCTTGGCGCGTGAAAACTCGGCATAGGCAAAGGCGAGCTTGAGGCCAAACGTCGTCGGCTCGGCGTGGATGCCGTGCGAGCGCCCAATCGTCGGCGTCATCTTGTATTCGAATGCGCGGCGCTTGAGCGCCTTCATCACCTGGCCGACGTCAGCGATCAGGATGTCGGCCGCGCGCACCAGCTGAACGTTGAAGCAGGTGTCGAGCACGTCGGACGACGTCATACCCTGGTGCACGAAGCGCGCATCGGGACCGACGATCTCGGCGAGATGGGTGAGGAAGGCGATGACGTCGTGCTTGACCTCGCGCTCGATCTCGTCGATGCGCGCGACGTCGAAAATCGCGTCCTTGCCCTTGGCCCAGATCGTCGCCGCCGCCTTTTTCGGGACCTGGCCGAGCTCGGCCATGGCTTCGACGGCATGCGCCTCGATCTCGAACCAGATGCGAAACCGGCTTTCGGGCGACCAGATCACGGCCATGTCTGGCCGGGTGTAGCGCGGGATCATCAGGCTGCCTCGCCGCGCGCCATGGCCGCGGCGTTGCGGATGGCGGCAATGTTGGCCCGGTAGCTGGCGGCGCCGCCCGTGAACACCGCGGAGCCGGCGACCAGCACGTTGGCACCGGCTTGTGCCACCAGCGGCGCGGTCTCGGGCGTAATGCCGCCGTCGACCTCGATGTCGATCGACCGCCCGCCGGCCATAGCCCGCAGGTTGCGTACCTTGTCGGTTGCCGCGCGGATGAAAGCCTGGCCGCCGAAGCCCGGATTGACCGACATCACCAGGATCAGGTCGACGAGATCGATGACCGGCTCGATCGTGCTCTCGGGCGTGCCGGGATTGAGCGTGACGCCGGCCTTCTTGCCGAGCGCGCGGATCGCCTGCAGCGAGCGATGCAGGTGGGGTCCGGCTTCGACGTGGATCGTAATGATGTCGGACCCGGCCTTGGCGAAGGCTTCGAGATAGGGGTCGCATGGCGCGATCATCAGGTGGACGTCGAGGACCTTGTCGGTGTGCGGACGCAGCGCCTTCACCACGTCGGGGCCGATGGTGATGTTGGGCACGAAGTGCCCATCCATCACGTCGACATGGATCCAGTCGGCGCCGGCATCGATGACCGCGCGGACCTCCTCGCCGAGCCTGGCGAAATCCGCCGCCAGGATGGACGGGGCAATGAGAAGCGGTCGCGACATCGATTCCTCCGCAAATCCGCCGTTCGCGTAACATGGGGCGCGGGGAGGGGCAACGCGCTCATTCCCGGGCTGCAACGGTCCAGTCACTAGGTCGAATTTGCCCGCCGCCGCGCGCAGCGGCAATTCCTGCCGCGCGCCGGCCTGCGGTTTTGCCCGCATTGTCGAGCCTTGCCGCTGGCAAGGGTCTTGCTTCGGCATTTGCGGGGCGCCGCGTCATCGAACTGTCCGATCATGGAGTCGTGTTATGTCCGTGTCTTCCGCGGGTGCGTCGTCGAATGCGTATTCCTATTTGCAGTCCTTGCTGCAGCGGGGGTCTAGCGACAGCAGCAAGGCTGCCGGCGCCAAGGGCCCTCTCGGCGCGCTTCTGTCAGCCTTCTATCCTGCGGCCGACGCCGACCAGTCGAGCGCGCGTGCGCTACCAACCGAGGCGGCCGCGTCCGGCAAGTCGACGGCTCCGCCGGCGTGGTGCATGGCCTGCGCCGACCTGAGCCCCGACACGCTCGGCGCGCTGATCTCGATGCAGGGGCAGAATGACGATTCCGACCATTCCATATCGTCACGTGCGCAGTCGCTGTTCGCCAAACTCGACAGCAACGGCGACGGCCAGGTGACCAAGGCGGAGTTCGAGAACGCCTTCGGCACCGGCGCCGATAGGTCCAAGGTCGACGGTCTGTTCGATGCGCTCGACGGCAACAGCGACGGGTCGGTGGGCGTCGAGGAACTCACGTCGGCGGCACGGGCAAGCCACAGCCACCATCACCATCACATGCACGGCGCCGGCTCGGGGCAGGCCGGCGGCTTGAAGGGTCTGCTCGCGGCTGCCGGTGCCAGCAGCGAGACCGCCACCAACGCCGACGGATCGACGACCACGACCATCAGCTATGCCGACGGCTCCAAGGTGGCGATGACCACGCCGGCGACGGCATCGAGCGGCGACTCGGGCAGCCAGAATTCGGCGCCAGGCGGCAACATCTTGGCGCAGCTGATCCGCTTGCAGGCGCAGATGCTGGCACAAACCGCCAGCACGCCGTCGTCGAGCGTGACAGCAACAGGCTAATGACGCTTGGCCACGCGCTGCCAAGAGGACCGCTGGCATCGTTTCCTGGTAATCCCCATATTCGCGCCGGCGATGCCATCGTTCTGCTTTCCCCGAAAACAGCGACCCGAGAGGTCTCATGGCGCGTACGGATGCAATCGTTCTCGGCGCCGGCGTGGTCGGCACCTCGATTGCGCTCCATCTTGCCCGGCGCGGGCTCTCGGTCGCGCTCATCGATCGGCGTGGGCCGGGTGAGGAGACGTCCTACGGCAATGCGGGGATCATCGAAGGCAACACCATCTTCCCGCCGGCGTTCCCCGGCAGCCTGAAGGCCCTGTTGCGGATCGCGTTCAAGTGCGCGCCGGAGGCGAACTACCATCTCGCGTTCCTGCCGCGGGTGGTGCCGTGGCTGATGGCCTTCCGCGCCAATTCAGTGCCGGCGCGCCTGGTCGAAACCGCGCACGTGATGCGGCCCTTGTTTGCGCGCGCGGTTGCCGAGCACGAGGCGCTGCTCGGCGAAGCCGGTGCCGAGCGCTATCTGGCGCGGAACGGCTGGCTCAGGGTCTACCGCAGCGCCCGGACATTTGCCGCGCAGGCGGCCGAGCTTGCGCTCGCGCGCGACTTCGGCATCAACAATCGCGTGCTCGACGTCGATGAGGCGCGCGCGCTCGAGCCGGCGCTTGCACCGGTGTTTCGCCACGCCGTGCACTGGACCGGCGCGATCAGCATCACCAATCCGCTGGCGGTGACGCGTGCCTTCGCGGCGCGCTTCACCGTGCTCGGCGGTATCACGCTCGCGGGCGATGCGCGCTCGCTGCACCGCACCGACGGCCGCTGGCGGGTCGATACCGCCGAAGGCCCTGTTGACGGGGCCAACGCGGTGGTCGCGCTCGGACCATGGTCGCCCGACGTGCTCGCACCGCTCGGCCTGCGGCTGCCGATGGCGGTGAAGCGGGGCTATCACCGGCATTTCCGGCCACAGGGCAATGCCGGCCTGGCGCGCCCGGTGCTCGACGCCGACGCCGGTTATTGTCTCGCGCCGATGGAGCAGGGGATCAGGCTCACCACCGGCGTCGAGTTCGGCCACCGCGATGCGCCGCCGACGCCCGTCCAGTTCGATCGTCTGATGCCGCGCGCCAGAGAGCTTTTTCCGCTGGGTTCGCCGCTCGAGGCCGATCCGTGGCTCGGCCGACGGCCGTGTTTTGCCGATTCGCGGCCAGTGATCGGTGCCGCGCCGCAGCAGCCAGGACTGTGGCTTGCCTACGGCCATGCCCATTGGGGGCTGACGCTTGGGCCGGCGACCGGACGGCTGATGGCCGAGCTGATCACCGGTGCAAAGCCGTTCCTCGATCCCGCGCCGTTCGGTGCGAAACGGTTCGCTCGGTGAATGACCGCCATTCGCATGCGCCCGAAACAAAAGCGCCCCGCTTTGGCGGGGCGCGGCAATCACTCCTGCAGCGGCCGTTATTGAACGTCGCGAACGACGCTTGACGTCGGGCGCGTGCTGACCGTCGGCAACTTTTGTTCCTTGATGACCAGCTCGTCGTATTGCGGCAGCGTCTTGACCGAGTCCTTCGGCCGCATGTGCACGATCTTGTAGCCCTTGGCCTTGAGCTGGCTGAGCAGTTCGGGAACGGCCTCAGCGGTGGCGTGCTGGAAGTCGTGCATCAGCACGATGCCTTTGCCGTGCTTCTCGAGCTTGGTCATGATCGATTTGATAACCTGCTCCGGCTTCCTCATCGTGAAATCGAACGAGTCCATGTCGGTGGAAAAGATGCCAATATTGCGCTGACCGAGATAGGTCACGAGCTCGGGCGGATGCTTGAGCGAGGGGAAGCGAAAGAACGGCGCGCCGGGCTTGCCGAGCGCCATGGCCACCGCGCTGATACCCTTTTCGATCTCTTCCTTGGCCTTTTCGATGTCCGTGTCGTAGGGCTTGCGCGACAGATCCTTGTGCGACCAGGTGTGGCTGCCGATCGTATGGCCGGCCTCCGCCACCTGGCGGAGGATTTCCGGATAATAGGTTGCGTGCAGGCCGATCGGGAAGAAGATCGCCTTGACGCATTGATCGGACAACGCCTTGAGCACCGCGGGCGTGTTGTTGAGCCACGGGCCGTCATCGAACGTCAGCACCACTTCGTTGTTGCGCAGGAAGTCGTGCTGCTTGAAGTGCTCGAAGCCGAATCCCGGGCCGCCCTGCGTATCGATCTCGACTATGCGCGACACGCCGAGCGCGTTGGGATTGGCGCACGTCGTGGCGGCGGGAGCAGGGGGGGCTGCGGGTTTTTGCGCGCCGGGCGCCGGCGCAGTTTGCGCCCAACCGGCGCCCGAGGCCGCCACAGTCAACGACATCGCAACCGCACACGCGACCGACAAGCGCATCCTGTCCTCCATTTGATTCCCCGGCCCGGGCAACTCTGCCCCGATGGCCCATGAGGCAGGGTTGTGAGTGGGCCCAATCGCCCCGCAAGTCAAGGAACGGACCGGCCCGCCGGTGGAACCCTCATTTCAAGGTTAGTGCAGCGGCCAACCCGACCCCACGGCCTGCCATACGGGGCGCCGCGGCGCGGCCGTCACGTTGGAGCGGGTTCCATTCAGTCGAATCGGAAGCCGCTCTGATTCTTAGTTTGACGCTTTTTCTGCGGCGAACCGATGTCCACGTCGCCAGAAAAAACGCCTCAGGCGCCGAACTTGTCACGGTATCCTGGTAGGGAGCCGAATGACGGCAACGCGGTGGCTTCGTAGACGCCGCGTGCGATGGCGCGGGCGACCACATTGGCGGCGACGGTCCCCAGCCGCATGAGCCCGAGCACCGAATCGGTCAGCGGGCGTTTGCCGGTCGAAACCACAAACAATACGTCGCCGTCGAGCGGGGTGTGCACCGGAAAGATCGCGCGTGCGAGCCCGACCTGGGCCATGACGGCCACTCGTTTCGCTTGCGGCTTGGTCAGCGCAACGTCGGTCGCGACCACCACCAGGGTCGTGCTTGCGCCGACGCTCCCCTTGGTGCGCGGCACGAGCGCGGCGGTCGGCAGCGATGTGGGAAAGCCGCGTCCGCCGAACTCGTGGTCGTTCTCGAATGGCGCCGCCCAGAAATGCGGCCCGTCGCCGACCGTGACGGCGCCGGCGGCATTGACCGCGGCGAGTGCTCCGATGGTCGTACCCTCATACGTTGCCGAGGCCGAGCCGATGCCGCCTTTGAGATCGACAAGCGTAGCCCCCAGTCCGGCGCCGACGCTGCCAAGCGCGAAATCGCTCGCCGCCGCCGCGGCAGCGGCATAGGCCAGTTCGCGATAGGGCGGGTAGCGGTCCCAGTGCTTGTCGCCGCTGTTGAGCAGATCGAACAGAATGGCGCCCGGCACGATCGGCACACGTGTCGTTCGGACAGCGTAGCCGCGTCCCTGTTCGCGCAGGTATGCCGCAACGCCGGAAGCGGCGTCGAGCCCGAACGCCGACCCGCCCGACAAGGTAATCGCGTCGATCGCATCCACCGTCATTGCCGGATCGAGCAGGTCCGTCTCGCGCGTGCCGGGCCCGCCGCCGCGTACGTCGACCGAGGCGACCGCCGCCTCATCGAACACGACCGCGGTGACACCGGAGGCGAGCCGTTGATCGCCGGCATGGCCGACGCGAACGCCGGGAACGTCGGTCATCAGGTTGCGGGGCACGGGCGCGGCTCCGGTGAAGTCCCGCGAAGCGGAGACGATTTCGCATGAGGCGTCAATCCATCACGCGTCTTCACATCCGGGCGACGCATTGCACGCGGCGCTTGCGCCGGCGGCGAGGCCGGCGCATCTAGACCGCATGGATGCCGACGTCACCTACGCCGCCGCGCTGTTCGCGGGTCTCTTGAGCTTCCTCTCCCCCTGCGTACTGCCCCTGGTGCCGCCCTATCTGGTCTATCTCGCCGGCACGTCGCTCGAACGCCTGGCCGACGCCGAGCCCGAGCCACTGGTCAGACGCAACACGGTCTTCACCGCATTTCTGTTCGTGCTCGGCTTTTCGACGGTGTTCGTCGCATTCGGCGCCAGCGCGAGCGCGATCGGCGGGCTGGTGCAGGCCTATTCGCCGCAATTGGCGATGCTTGCCGGCATCGCCATCATCGTCATGGGATTGCATTTTCTCGGCTTGACGCGTCTCGCGCTGTTGATGCGGGAAAAGCGCGCGCCGATGCCTAAGCCGGTCGGGCTGTGGGGCGCCTATGTGATGGGGCTCGCCTTCGCCTTCGGCTGGACGCCATGCATCGGGCCGATCCTGGCGGCAATCCTTGCGGTTGCGGCCTCCAAGGAGACGGTTGCCAAGGGTGCTTCGCTGCTCGCGGTCTATTCGGCCGGGCTGGGCATTCCGTTCCTCATCGCGGCCTTCGCCATCGAGCCGTTCGCCGCCTTCATCGCCCGCTTCCGCGTCTATCTCGGCGTGGTCGAGAAGGCGATGGGGGCGCTGCTCGTGCTCACTGGCATCGCCTTCCTTACCGGTTTCGTCACCGAGGCGAGTTTCTGGCTGCTCGAGTGGTTTCCGGCACTCGGCAGAATTGGATGAAAACGACCGCCATCCGCGAGGATGGCGGTTGCGATTGTCGGCACGATCCGGAACGGCAGGTCGGCGCGTCAGACCATTGAGCGGTCACTCGCCTTCGAAATAGGTGATCTTGCCGTCGGGTCCCTTCTTCCAGGTATAGAGGACGTAGCGATCCTTCTTCTTGCCGTCGATGACATAGCCGTCGTTCGACACGTCGCCCTTGCTATCGAAAGAGATCTCGCCCAGCACGGTCTTGAACGCCTTGCCGGACCGCATGACCTCGGCCACTTTCTTGGTATCGAGCGACTTCGCCTGTTCGGCCGCCTGCTTGATGATCTGCAGGGCGGCGTAGCTGTAGAGCGTATAGGCCTGCGGCTCGAAGTTCTTCTTGCGGAACGTGTCGACGATCGATTTGTTCTGCGGATTGGTGCGCGGGTCGGGCGAGAAGGTCATCAGTGTGCCTTCGGCGCCCGGGCCGGCGATCGCGGCAAACTCGTCGTCGGTGATGCCGTCGCCGCCCATCAGCGGCGCGCGCACGCCTTGGCCACGCATCTGCCGCAGGATCAAGCCGCCGGTATCGTGCAGACCGCCCCAGTAGACCAGGTCGGGGTTGGCCCCTTTGAGCTTGGAGACGAGCGCGGTGAAGTCCTTGTCGTCCTTGTTGACGCCTTCGAACATGACCTCCTTGAGGCCCTTGGCGTTCATCGCCTTGCGGGTCTCCTCGGCGAGGCCGAGTCCGTAGGTCGTCTTGTCGTGGACGAAAGCAACACGCTTGCCCTTGAACTTGGCCGCGATGATGCCACCGGCAACCCCGCCCTGCTGGTCGTCTCGCCCGCACACGCGGAACATGTTCCACATGTTGCGATCGGTGACCTTCGGGTTGGTGGCCGCCGGGGTGATCACCAGCATGCCGTTCTCCTGGTAGACCTCGGAGGCAGGGATGGTGACGCCGGAATTGAAATGGCCGATCACGAATTTCACACCGTCGGCGGCGAACTTGTTGGCCACCGATACGCCTTCCTTGGGGTCGGCGCGGTCGTCGCCGATGCTGAGCGTGATCTTCTGGCCGAGGATGCCGCCGGCGGCGTTCATGTCGGCCACCGCCTGCTCGACACCGTTCTTGAGCTGCGCCCCGAATGCCGCGCTGCCGCCGGTGATCGGTCCGGCGACGCCGAGCTTGATCTGCGCCTGCGCGCTGCCGGCGATGGCAACGGTCGCCGCGAAAGCGATGGCAAGTGTGGTGGATTTCGTCATCCTGTTCTCCCCTGATGAGCAGCGCCTGCGACCAGCCCCAATCCGTCGCGAACCACGGGCGAGCTGCCGTCCGCCCGATTGAAGCGCCAAACCGGGCAAAAGTCACCCGACATTGCTGCTGCGTCGTCGATGCGCCCGCCTATGCTGTGATTACCGGGGGGCATTTTTTTTGCCTTGGTTGCGAAACCCATATTGCGTGACCATCTGTCGCGCCCGGGTAACGCGGAACGCCGCGAGACCGCAAACGATCGCGATCGCAGTATCGACGGCATAGTAGTGCGGCGAAACAAGCGTTCCGGAGAACAGCGCGTAATGAATGAAGCGTACCGCTAACCCGAGAACGAGCGCATAGAGCACGACATTCCACCACGGCCGCCAAGTCTGTGCGATGGCGCGGCCGGCGAGCCAGGCCGCGCCACCGCCGAGCACCAGCGTCACCAGAACGAAAACGCCGAAGTTCTGCTCTTCCGCGAGGATGGACTGCATCTGGGACGTCACTCGTTGTCGCCGACGGGCGTGGAAAGCGCGATCATCAGCGCCGGCCGCCCTCGAGATAGGCGGCGCGCACCTCGGGTCGTTCCAGCAACTCGTGTCCGCTGCCCGACATGGTGATCAGGCCGTTGACCATGACATAGCCGCGATGGGCGAGCTTCAAGGCGTGGAACGCGTTCTGCTCGACCAGGAATACGGTGAGCTTCTCGCGCGCGTTGAGCTCGCGGATGACGTCGAAGATATGCTGTGCGATGAGCGGAGCAAGCCCGAGTGAAGGCTCGTCGAGCAGCAGCAGACGCGGCCGTGCCATCAGCGCGCGCGCGATCGCCAGCATCTGCTGCTCGCCGCCCGACAGCGTGCCGCCGCGCTGATGCAGCCGTTCCTTGAGTCGCGGGAACAGCGCGAACACGCGCTCCATGTCCTGCTCGATGTGCCGGTCGCCGGTCACCACTGCGCCCATCTGCAGGTTCTCGCGCACGGTCATGCGCGGAAAGATACGCCGTCCCTCGGGTGATTGGGCGATGCCGAGCCGGGCGATCTCGTGGCTTGGCAGCCGCGTGATGTCGCGGCCGGCATAAAGGATTTGGCCTTCGTGCGCCTGCGGTTTGCCGAAGATCGTCATCATCAGGGTCGACTTGCCGGCGCCGTTGGCGCCGATCAGCGTCACGACCTCGCCCTCGGCGACGTCGAGATCGACGCCGTGCAAGGCGACGATGCGGCCGTAGCACGCCTTGACGCCGCGTGCGGCGAGGAGAGGGGTGGTCATGGCAGCTCGGTCCGCGCGGACCATCCGGATGGCATCAACGTGCTCACTGCGACCCCGCGATGCCGGCCTGCTGCACGACCTTGCTCCAGCGCGCGATCTCCGCGCTAACGAAGACCTGGAGATCGGCGACCGGCGCCGAGTCAATCGGGACCATGCCCATCTTCACGACGAAGGCCCTGATGTCGGGTTGCGCCATGATGTCTTTCACCTCGGCGTGCAACCGATCGATGATCTCCTTCGGCGTGTCGGCCGGGGCGACGATCATCTGCCACGATGACGCGTCGAAGCCGGGCACGCCGACTTCAGCAATCGGCGGAACGGCCGAGATCGCGGCGACGCGATCCTTCGGCGTGACGCCGAGCGCGCGCAGCTTGCCCTCGGTGATCATGCCGATCGCCGGAGGCACGTCGGTGATCACCATGTCGACGTGACCCGCGACCACGTCGTTGAGCGCGGGGGCGGAGCCCTTGTAGGGAACATGCGTCATGTCGATCCCCGCCATGGTCTTGAACAGTTCGGCGTAGAGGTGATGTGGCGTGCCGGGTCCGGTCGAGGCGAAGGAGAGCTGTCCGTTTTTCTCCTTGGCGAGCCGCAGCAGGTCCGAGACCGACTGCACCGGCAGCGACGGATTGACCACCAGGACGAATGGCGTCGCAACGAGGAGCGCGAGCGGTACGAAGTCCACGGCCGGATCATAGGGCAGCTTCTTGTGCAGGGTGACGTTGATCGCCATGGTCGGGCTCGGCGCCATCAGCAGCGTATGGCCGTCGGGCGCCGCGCGCGCCACTGACAATGCGCCTGTCACCGAACCGGCGCCCGGACGATTTTCGACGACGAACGGCTTGCCCAGCCGCTGTTCGAGGCGCTGCGCCAGAAGGCGCGCCAGGATATCGGTGGCCCCGCCCGGCGTAAACGGCACGACAATGACGACCGGCCGCGCCGGCCAGGTATCGGCGGCGGCGCGCTCGCCGGCGATGCCACAGGCGAGAAGACCTGCGAAGAATACTCTCACCAGCGCGTTCATGGCCCACTCCCGGCAGATCTTCGCTTTTCAGAACGGACGTTGCGCCCTCGATGAACGATCGATGCTCATAGTCCGACTTCGGCCTCGACCTTCGCCACCTCTTCGTCTTCGACACCGAGATAGGCGGCGATCACCTTCGGGTCGTTCCTGATCGCGTCCGGCGTACCGTCGGCGATCTTGGTGCCGTAGTCGAGCACGATGACGTGGTCGGAGATCTCCATCACCACCGACATGTCGTGCTCGATCAGCAGGATCGACGTCGCATGGTCGCCTCGGATCGACAGCAGCAACTCACCCAGCGCTGCCTTCTCGCGCGGATTAAGACCGGCGGCCGGCTCGTCGAGACACAGCAGGACCGGGTCGGTACACATGGCGCGGGCGATCTCCAGCCGGCGTTGCGCGCCGTAGGGAAGCTCGCCGGCGGGGTCGTCGGCGCGCTCGGTCAGCCCGGTTTTTTCGAGCCACAGCGTCGCCTTCGCGACCGCCGCCTTCTCCGCCCGCCCATAGGCGAACGGCCACAGGATGCCGAGAAAGGTGAAGCCCGACGCGACCATCAGCATATTGTGCTGGGCCACCAGCAGGTTCTCGAACACGGTCAGGCCGGGAAACAGGCGGATGTTTTGGAAAGTGCGCGCGACCTTGGCGCGCTTGGTGACGAGATATTCGGGCATGCGCTCGAGCAGGAACAGCGCGCCGTCGCCGCGCCTGAGGCTGCGCTCGCCGCGGTCGGTCAGCGCGTCGAGTGCGTCGAACAAGGCCGGTGAGCCGTGCGCGAGTGCGAGGCGCCCCTCGGTCGGCTTGTAGAAGCCGGTGATGCAGTTGAACACCGTGGTCTTGCCGGCGCCGTTTGGGCCGATCAGCGCGGTGATGTCGCCGCGGCCGGCCGCGAACGACAGATCGTTGACGGCGAGGAGTCCGCCGAAGCGCATGGTGAGATGCTCGACCACGAGCAGCCGATCGGCGATCGCGTGCGTCATCCGCGGCCTTCCTTCACCAGGCTGCCGGATATGATCTTTTTTTCCTTGAACACGGCCGACGGCTCGCGCGTCGCGATCAGCCCGCGCGGCTTCCAGATCATGATCAGCACCAAAGCGGATCCGAAGATCAGCATGCGGTACTGGGTCGGGTCGAACGCGCTGCCGAAAATGGCCTTGAGGAAATCGAGTTCGCGCAGGAACTCGGTGCCGCCGATCATGGCGATCGCCGCGATGCCGACGCCGACCTGGCTACCCATGCCACCGAGCACCACGATCGAGAGGATCAGGGCGGATTCCATGAAGCTGAACGATTCCGGGCTGATGAATCCCTGCCGCGTGGCGAAGAACGAGCCGGCGAGGCCTCCGAACGTCGCGCCGAGGGCGAAGGCGGTGAGCTTGGTGTTGGTCGTGTTGATACCCAGCGAGCGGCAGGCGATCTCGTCCTCGCGCAGCGCCTCCCAAGCGCGCCCGATCGGCAGCCGACGCAGCCGCATCGTCACATAGGCGGTCAGCAGCACGAGTCCTAGAATGACGTAGTAGAGGAAGATGATGCGATAGACCGGCGAGAATTCGAGCCCGAGCATCGCAGCGAAGCCCTGGTCCGAGGCGTTGAACGGGATGCCGAAGAACGTCGGCCGCGGGATGCCGCCGATGCCGGCATAGCCGTTGGTCACCGGCACCCAATTGATCAGCACGAGGCGGATGATCTCGCCGAAGGCGAGCGTGACGATGGCGAGATAGTCGCCGCGCAGGCGCAGCACCGGAAAGCCGAGCATCACGCCCCACAGCGCAGCGAGGATGCCGGCGAGTGGCAGCAGGATCCAGAACGAGAAGCCGAACGTCTTGGCGAGCAGGGCGTAGGAATAAGCGCCGACCGCGTAGAAGGCGACGTAACCGAGGTCAAGCAGGCCGGCGAGCCCGACCACGATGTTGAGCCCGAGGCCGAGCATCACATAGATCAGGATCTGGATGCCGAAATTATCGATCCATTTGACGGCGCCGCCCCAGCCGGCGCCGAGCAGCGCGACGACGGGAAATACCACGAGGAAGCCAACGCCCGCCGGGCCGATCAGGTGTCCTGCTGCAGCCGCGCCGCCGGATCCGAACCGCATGAAGACGTATCCGACGCCGATCAGGAATCCGGTGAGAAGCAGCGCCGCCAGGACGGTGAAGCCGGCACCGGCGGAGGGGGCACCGATGAAATCGATGATCTCGGTCAGATCAGAGCCGAAATTGACGACGCCGATGAAGCAGACGCCGAGCCCGATCGCGTAGCATAACCGCCGCCCCAGCCGGCCGAGCCATGATGGCGCCTGGGACGGGGTTGCCTCGGCCCGTCTGCGCGCCAACGCGCGGCGCTCACGCCAGGGCGTCACCACCAGCGAGCCGAAGAGGTGCGCCGCAGTGACGAGAGCGACGAAATTGAACAGAAGCGGCCAGCGCGTCTCGAGCACCAGCTCGTTGCGGATGTTCTGGACGGTCTCGAATCCGATCAGGGGGAGAAACAGGCCGAACGCGAGGAGCGCGGCAACGGCAGCGTCCTTGAACGCCCTGGCAAAGTCGACGCGCGAGGCTGCGGCGGGCGCTTCGGCGCTCATGTCAGACTTTCTCGACGTCCGGCCGGCCGAGGATGCCCTGCGGCAGGAAGATCAAGGTGATCGCCAGGATCGAGAATGCTGCGACGTCCTTGTAGTCGGTCGAGAAATAGGCCGACCAGAACGTCTCGATCAACCCGATCAGCAGGCCGCCGATCACTGCGCCCGGAAGCGAGCCGATGCCGCCGAGCACGGCAGCGGTGAACGCCTTCACGCCCGGCAGGAAGCCGTCGGCGAAACTCACGACGCCGTAATGAATCAGGTACATGGTGCCGGCGACCGCCGCGCCGATGATGAACGTCACGGAGATGGTGCGGTCGACGTCGATCCCGAGCAGCGCCGCCATCTTCTGGTCCTGCTCGCAAGCGCGCTGGGCACGGCCGAGCGAGGTCTTGGCCACGACATACCAGAATGCAGCGAGCAGGGCCGCGGTGACGACCCAGATCAGGATCTGCTTGTAGCTCAGCGTCACCGGATAGGCCTCGCCGCCCATCAACACGAACTCGCCGTCGATCATCGGCGGTGTCGACTTGTTGCGTGGGCCCTGCGCCACCTGCACGAAGTTCATGAGAAAGATCGACATGCCGATGGCCGAGATTAGTGGCGCGAGACGGAACGAGCCGCGCAGCGGCCGATAGGCGAAGCGTTCGATCGTCCAGTTGACCAGCGAGGTGAACACCATGCCGACAACGAGGACGATCAGCAGCGCGAGCAGGATCGAGCCGACGCCGAGGAACGAGGTGAGGACGAGGAAGGCGATCAGCGCGATGAAGGCCGACACCATGAAGACGTCGCCATGGGCGAAGTTCACCATGCCGATAATGCCGAACACCATCGTGTAGCCGATGGCGATGAGGCCGTAGATGGAGCCGAGCGTGATGCCGTTGATGAGCTGCTGGACAAAAACTTCCATGCATCCGCCGCGCCTCGTGCCGAGGCTTCCCCCCAGTGGCGCGACCCGAACGGATGGCCCCCCATCTGTTCGCCTATGGCGCGCCGCCGCCTTAAAGCGTAAGCGAACTGATTTGTCCCGGCATTTTGCGAAGCAGATGCCGGGGTCAGGCCACTTTCGGCCGCCGGCCGTCGGTTTGTCGTCTCGTCCGGGCCCAGATCGAGTCTTAACAGGGCGTCCCCCGGGCGGCAACGGCGCACGGTGGCTTATCAATTGGTTCCGCAGGTCATAGCTATCGGATACCAGGCCGGCTCGATCATGGATCCTTCGCTCGAAATCATCCTTCGTCTCTCCGCCTTCGCTGGCGTCTTTGCCGTCCTCGCCCTGTGGGAGGTGCTGGCGCCCCGGCGCAAGCTCGGGGTCGGCCGGGCGCCGCGTTGGCCGAGCAATCTCGGCATCCTCGTCGCTGACGTGCTGATCGTGCGCCTCGTCGCCCCGACCGCGGTGGTCGGTGCCGCCCTGTTCGCTGCCGGGCGCGGGTGGGGGCTGTTCCACGCGCTCGGCTTGCGGCTTTCGGTCGCGGCTCTGCTCGGCATCGTGATCCTCGATCTCGTCATCTACCTTCAGCACGTCCTATTCCACCGCGTGCCGGTACTGTGGCGGCTACATCGCATGCATCACGCCGATCTTGACATCGACGTGACGACCGGCGTGCGCTTTCATCCCTTCGAGATCCTGCTGTCGGTCGCCGTCAAAGTTGTGGTCGTCATCGCCTTCGGCCTTCCGCCGGTCGCTGTGGTGATCTTTGAAGTCCTGCTCAATGTGACCTCGATGTTCAACCACGCGAACGTCGCCATGCCGGTGTGGCTCGACGCTATCGTGCGCCTGATCGTAGTGACGCCCGACATGCACCGCGTGCACCACTCCATCGTTCGCGGCGAGACCAACAGCAATTTCGGCTTCAATCTGCCGTGGTGGGATCGCCTGTTCGGGACCTATCGCGCGGCGCCGCAGGCCGGGCATGATGGCATGACCATCGGCCTGCCGGTCTTTCGTGATGCCCGGGAGCTGCGCTTGGATCGCCTGCTGACGCAGCCGTTTCGCGACGAGGGGACGGGAAGCGCATAGGCCCCTCCCGTTTCGTGCCAGCGATCCCCGGTTTCGTGCCTTCACGGCCGCTGACATCCGCGCCAACTTCTGGCGCAACTGGCGGCCGTGCCCGACGTCAAAGGGCGCCCGCAATACAGGAATTGGGGAGAGCACGGCCATGGATCGGACGAGACCCGAGGACATCATCGCCGGCAAGGGCCGGCCGTTCACCGGCCAGGAATACCTCGACAGTTTGCGCGACGGTCGCGAGGTCTACATCTACGGCGAGCGGGTCAAGGACGTCACCGTCCATCCGGCATTTCGCAACGCGGCGCGCACCATCGCCAGGCTCTACGATGCGCTGCACGACGCCAACACCAAGGATGCACTGACCTGCCCGACCGACACCGGCTCGGGTGGCTATACCCACAAGTTCTTCCGCGTCGCTCATTCGCGCGAGGACCTGATTGGCCAGCGCGACGCCATCGCCCACTGGGCGCGCATGAGCTACGGCTGGATGGGACGCACGCCCGACTACAAGGCGTCGCTGATGAATACGCTCGGTGCGAACTTCGCCTTCTATGACAAGTTCGCCGACAACGCGAAGCGCTGGTATCAGCGCGCGCAGGATCACGTGCTGTTCATGAACCATGCGATCGTCAACCCGCCGGTCGATCGCGCCAAGGCCGCCGACCAAGTCAAGGACGTGTTCATCACCATTCAGAAGGAGACTGACGCCGGCATCTATGTGTCGGGCGCGAAGGTGGTCGCGACCTCGTCGGCGCTTACGCACTACAATTTCCTCGGCCAGAACGCGGCAATGGCGATCAACGATTCCGACCTCGCGGTCATGTTCATCGCCCCGATGAACATGCCGGGCGTCAAGCTGCTCTGCCGCACCTCCTACGAGATGATGGCGAGCGTCATGGGTTCGCCGTTCGACTATCCGCTGTCGTCCCGCTTCGATGAGAACGACGCGATCTTCGTATTCGACAACGTGCTGATCCCGTGGGAGGACGTACTCCTTCACCGCGACATCGAGAAGATCAAGGTGTTCTATCCGCGCTCGGGGTTCCTCGCCGGTTATCAGTTCCAGGGCTGCACGCGGCTGGCGGTCAAGCTCGACTTCCTGGTCGGCATCATCGCCAAGGCCTTGCGCGCGACCGGCTCCGACGAGTTCCGCGGCAACCAGGCGATGCTGGGCGAGATCATCGCGTGGCGTAATCTGTTCTGGGCGCTGTCCGACGCGATGGCGATGAACCCAGTGTCGTGGGTCGGCGACACGGTGCTGCCGAACGCGCAATCCGGGTCAAGCTATCGCGTGTTCGCCGGCGAGGCCTACGGCCGCATCAAGGAGATCGTGGAGAAGATCGTCGCCTCAGCCTTGATCTACCTGCCGTCGTCCGCGCGCGACTTTAGGAATCCTGAGATCGACAAGTATCTTGCACGCTTCGTGCGCGGCTCGAACGGCATCGACTACAAGGAGCGCATCAAGATCATGAAGCTCTTGTGGGATGCGATCGGCAGCGAGTTCGGCGGCCGCCACGAGCTCTACGAGCGCAACTATGCCGGCAATCACGAGGACATCCGCATCCAGACGGTGTGGAATGCGCGCGGCTCTGGTGCGCTCGACCATATGATCGGGCTCGCCGAGCAGTGCATGGCGGACTACGACGAGAACGGCTGGTGCAATCCGGCGTGGCTCGATCCGGACGACGTTGCCTATCCGGGACCGCCCGATACCGCGCGCGCCGCCGAATGATTGAGACATTCAGCGTCCCACGTGGACTTCGTGTCTCAAGTGTTGTTCCGCGCGGGGCGCAAGCCCTCGCTTCACTCGGCGGCAACAAGCATTATATTGGGTCCATGAGCTGGATCGATCAACGCCCCGACGACGCGATGGATGGCGCATTCGAGGCGGTCGGACCGCTGCCGGTCGCGACCTGCGAGCCGGCGCGTTTTCGCGAGGCGATGAGCCTTCTCGGCGCGGCGGTGCACGTCGTTACCTCGGCGGGCCCCGCCGGGAAGACCGGAATCACCGCGACGGCGGTGTGCCCGGTCTCGGATCAACCGCCGACGCTGCTCGTGTGTCTCAACCGCAAGAGCCAGAGTGCGCCGGTGCTGCAGCAGAACGGCGTACTATGCGTCAATACGCTCGGAGCGAACGAGGAGGCGGTCGCCGATGTGTTCGCCGGGCGCACCGGCGCGCGGTCGGTCGAACGTTTTCACGTCGGCGAATGGACGACGCTGGTGACCGGATCGCCGGTGCTGGCAAGCGCGGTCGTCGCGTTCGACTGCCGGATCGTCGACATCAAGACGGTGGCGAGCCACAACGTGATCTTCGGCGCCGTCGAGGCGGTGCGACTCGGTCCCGTCGGCGCCGCGCTCGTCTATCACGACCGGGCCTACAAGCAGGTATGATGCTCTTGCCGGGTTGGGAACTTGGGCGCCTCTAATTGGCGGGTAAGCGTGAAAGTTCCGGCGCGGGTTCCATTGCGGCGTGACGGTTCGGTCGACGGCACGAGCACCGGAACGATCGGTTTTTCCGTGAGTTATATCGATGGGCGGGGGTAACCTCGGAGCAGGTGATGACCAACCCCAACCAGAGCAATCCCAATCAGGGCAATCCAAACCAGCAGCAGAACAAGCCGGGTCAGCAACAGGGCGGCGGCCAAGGCAAGCCCGGCCAGCAGCAGGGCGGCGGTCAGGGCAAGCCCGGCCAGCAGCAGCAGGGTGGTGGTCAAAGCAAGCCGGGCCAGCCGGGCAGCCAGAGCGGGTACGACCGCTAAGACGGTTCTGCTCGCAGAGGACGGCCCCGCGGGCAGCGGGGCCGTCCTTTTTTGTGCGTCACACGACAGTTGGACGGATGCCTCCGTTTCTTTCCCGTCGCCGCTCACATAAACTGTGGTCATGCCGTCCGCGACCGCTCTGCCGCTGTTCCATCTTTACGGCGATCCGCCGGACGACCAGGCGTTCGACTTCATCCACGTCGAGACGATCTCGTCGCGGTCGTCGATCCACGACTGGACGATCCGTGCCCATCGTCACCGCAACCTGTTCCAGATCCTGGTGATCGAGCGCGGCGGCGGCGACATGAACTACGAGGCGGCGACGCTGACCTTCGAGGCGCCGGCTGCGATCCTGGTGCCGGCCACGGTCGCTCATGGTTTCCACTTTCGTCCCCGCGAAACGGAAGGCTGGGTGGTCAGTTTCACCGAGGACGTCGCGCAGGTGCTGAGGGATCATTCGGGCGCGGCGCTCGCGCGCCTCAAGGCGCTCGCCGCGTCTCCCGTGGTGCCGCTTGCCGAGCCGGCCGAAACGCAACGCCTCTACGCGCTGTGCCGCGACCTGTACGAGGAGCGCTTTCTCGCGCGCGAAGGGTTTCGTCTGGCGATGCGCGGGCTTCTTGCGCTGATCGCGATCGAGGTGGTGCGGCTCGCAGCGAGCCGCGCGCGCTCGGGCACCGTGACGCTCAA
>Ga0307472_100000145_pt1 | contig 21875 bp, 20 predicted proteins | sample atmos_gasesAM5C__2_FD_204582 | JGI IMG/M metagenome (GOLD analysis project Ga0307472, IMG submission 204582) | Hardwood forest soil microbial communities from Morgan-Monroe State Forest, Indiana, United States - atmos_gasesAM5C_05 | ecosystem: Environmental > Terrestrial > Soil > Temperate...
GGCGATGCTGCGAGCATGACGTTGGCGCTCGAAGAGGCGTCGCCATCCCTAGCCTGGCCAGTAGGAAAATTGGAGGCAGGTTCTGCTGCTCCCGACCCAAATCTCCTCCTCGCCTGGTACGACCGCCACCGGCGCAAGCTGCCGTGGCGAGCGAATACCGGCGAAACATCCGACCCCTATGCGGTTTGGCTGTCCGAGATCATGCTGCAGCAGACCACGGTCAAGGCGGTCGCGCCCTACTACGCGCGCTTCCTGGCGCGTTGGCCGCATGTCGGCGCGCTCGCCGCGGCCGAACTCGACGACGTGCTCAAGCTGTGGGCCGGCCTCGGCTATTATGCGCGCGCGCGCAACCTTCATGCCTGCGCCAAGGCGGTGGTCGAGCGCCATGGCGGACGGTTTCCGGTCGGCGAAGCGGAGCTGCGCGCGCTGCCGGGCATCGGCGCCTATACCGCGGCGGCGATCGCGGCGATTGCGTTCGACGCACCGACGGCGCCGGTCGACGGCAACATCGAACGCGTGATCGCGCGGCTCTACGCGGTCGAGGAGGAACTGCCGGGCGGCAAGCCCACGATCCGGGAGCTTGCTCAGCAGCTGGTGCCGGCGCGGCGCGCTGGCGATTTTGCTCAGGCACTGATGGATCTCGGCGCCACGATCTGCACGCCGAAGAGGCCGGCTTGCGCGCTCTGCCCGTGGACCGGCGCGTGTGCCGCGCGTGCGCGCGGCGACATGGAGACGTTGCCACGCAAGGCCCCCAGGCGAACCGGCAAGCTACGACGCGGCGCGGCGTTTGTGATCGCGCGCACGGACGGCCATGTGCTCGTGCGCACGCGGCCGGCCAAGGGGCTGCTCGGCGGCATGACCGAGGTGCCAACGAGCGCTTGGGCGCATGACTTCAGTGAGGCGAGAGCGCTCGACGAGGCGCCGCGCCTGCCGCGCACCGCGTCGCAATGGCGCCGGTTGCCGGGCGCTGTCACCCATGTATTCACGCATTTCCCGCTGCAACTCAGCGTCTACACGGCAAGCGTACCAGGCCGCACGGCGGCGCCGGCCGGCGCGCGCTGGGTGCCGCTCGCGGATCTTGCGGGCGAAGCGCTGCCAAACGTGATGCGCAAGGTGCTGGCGCATGCCGATGTGATCGGCGCGCCGTCGCGATCGCAGACGCGGCCGTAACGCGTCATGTTAGGCTCGCCGTCAACACGAGCGAAGACAGCGCTATGGGAGGACACATGTCCACGCCGACCGCGCCGGGGGGATGGGAACCGAGCCTTCGCTATCCCGATCCGTCCGTGCAGATCCTCGATCCGAGCTTTGCCAAATACCGCCTGCCGCTCGCTGGCGTCGAGCGACTTGCCAGCGGCATGCGCTGGAGCGAAGGTCCGGTTTATTTCGGCGACGGCCGCTACGTGCTGTGGAGTGACATTCCCAACAACCGCATCATGCGCTGGGACGAGGAGAGCGGCGCGGTCAGCGTCTTCCGCAGGCCGTCGAACAACGCCAACGGCAACACGCGCGACCGCCAGGGCCGGCTCGTCACCTGCGAGCACGATGCGCGGCGCGTGACGCGCACCGAATATGACGGTGCGATCACCGTGATCTGCGACCGCTACGACGGCAAGAAGCTCAACTCGCCCAACGACGTGGTGGTGAAATCGGACGGCTCGATCTGGTTCACCGATCCGCAGTTCGGCATCCTCGGCTATTACGAGGGCCATCTCGACACTGCCGAGCTGCCGATGAACGTCTATCGCGTCGACGGACAGACCGCCGTTGCGACGGTGGTCGCAGACGGCATCGACGCGCCCAACGGCCTCGCCTTCTCGCCCGACGAAAAGAAGCTCTACATCGTCGAGTCGCGCTCGACGCCGCGCAAGATCCTCGTCTACGACGTGGTCGGCGACGGCAGCAGGATCGCCAACGGCAAGGTCCTGATCGACACCGGTCCCGACGGTACGCCCGACGGCTTCCGCTGCGACGTCGACGGCAACCTGTGGTGCGGTTGGGGCATGACAGCCGAACTTGACGGCGTGCGCATCTTCAATCCCGCCGGCGAGCCGATCGGCCACATCGCGCTGCCCGAGCGTTGCGCCAACCTGTGCTTTGGCGGCCGGCATCGCAATCGCCTGTTCATGGCGGCGAGCCATTCGCTCTATTCGCTCTACGTCAATACGCAGGGCGCGCCGGGCGGGTGATCGTTTCCGCTCGATAGCCCGTATTCGCGATTGACGCGCGGGCTGTCGCCGACGCACCATCCTCCCAATCAAGAGCATTTTCAGGAAAGAGCGGAATCCGGTTTCCCGTCCGAAAATGCGATGAATGCAAAGCGTTGCGTCGGGGAGGGAGTGCTATGTCGGTCGTGTCGCGCCGCAATTTCGTTGCTTGCGCCGGTTCATTCGCACTCGCGGCCGCCGCCGCGCGGCGCGCCTTCGCCCGTTGGGAGCCAAGTGAAGTCTATCCCGACCCGGCGGTGCAAATTCTCGATCCCAGTTTCGCGAAATATCGCATCGCGCAGGCGAGTGTCGAGCGCATCGCCGGCGGCATGCGCTGGTGCGAGGGGCCGGTCTATGTTGGCGACGCGCGGTGCCTGTTGTGGAGCGACATCCCCAACAACGCCATCATGCGCTGGGACGAACAGACCGGGCGGGTCAGCGCCTATCGCAAGCCGTCGAACAACGCCAACGGTAATACGCGCGACCGCCAGGGCCGGCTCGTCACCTGCGAGCACGATACGCGGCGCGTGACGCGTACCGAATATGACGGCAGCATCACGGTCCTGATCGACAAGTTCGACGGCAAGCCGCTCAATTCGCCCAACGACATTGTGGTGAAGTCGGACGACTCGATCTGGTTCACCGATCCGCCGTTCGGCATCCTCGGCAATTATGAGGGTCACGTCGACAAACCGGAATTGCCGACCAACGTGTACCGGCTCGATCCCAAGACCGGCAAGGCAACGGTGGCGGCGGGCGACGTCAACCGGCCCAACGGACTGTGCTTCACGCCCGACGAAAGCAAGATGTACGTCGTCGAGGCGGGGGTCACGCCGCGCGTCATCCGCCTCTACGACGTGGTCGACAACGGCACCAAACTCGCCAACAGCCGCACTTTCGTCGCCTGTGCGCCGGGCGAGACTCCCGACGGCTTTCGCTGCGACGTCGACGGCAACCTGTGGTGCGGCTGGGGCATGGGCGAGGGCTTCGACGGCGTCGTGATCTTCGCGCCGGACGGCAAGCGCATCGGCAAGATCGTGCTGCCAGAGCGTGCCGCCAACCTGTGCTTCGGCGGCGTCAAGCGCAATCGCCTGTTTATGGCGGCGAGCCATTCGATCTATTCGCTCTATGTCAACACGCAGGGCGCGGCGGGCGGCTAAGCGCACTGGCGGCGAAACCAACCAGGCAACCACATCGAGGGGAAAGTCATGACCGCATCGCGTCGCGCGTTCCTGTCCGGCGTCGGGTCGCTGGCGCTCACAGCGTCGTTGCATGGTCCTGCGCGTGCCGCCATGGGGCCGGACGATAAGTTCGATCTCGTCATCAAGGGCGGCGACGTGCTTGACCCGAGCCAGTCGCTGCGTGGGCGGCGCGACATCGGCATCCGCTTCGGCATGATCGAGGCGCTCGAGGCCGACATTCCGGCGGCACGTGCGCTGCGACTGCTCGATGCCAGCGGCAAGCTGGTGACCCCAGGCCTCGTCGACCTCCACACCCACGTCTTTCCCTACGGCTCAGCCATCGGCATCCCCGCCGACGAGCTGGTGGCGCATCAATGCACCACCACCTGCGTTTCGGCGGGCGACGCCGGCGCCAACAACTTCGCGGCGTTCCGCCGCCACATCGTCGCGCAGACGCGCACGCGCCTCTATGCCTTCGTGCACATCGCCAACATGGGGCTGACGCCGTTCCCGGTGCCGGAACTTTACAACATCGATTTCGCGCAGGTCGACGCCTGCGCACGCACTGTCGGCGAGAACGCCGACATGGTGATCGGTGTGAAGGTGCGCATGTCGGAGAACGTCATCGCCAGGAACGGGCTTGAGCCGCTCAAGCGGGCGATCCTCGCCTGCGAAAAGGCGGGGACCGGCGCCAAGATCATGTGTCACATTGGCGGTGTGGAGACCCCCGCGCTGATGTCACAGATCCTCGATCTGCTGCGGCCGGGCGACATCCTCACCCATGCCTATTCCGGCGCCCCCAACCTCGCCGGCGCCTTCACTAACATCGTGCAAGACGGCCGGCTGCTGCCGGCGGCACTGGCGGCGAAGCAGCGAGGCGTGATCTTCGACGTCGGTCATGGCGGCGGCAGCTTCGACTACACCGTGGCGGAAGCGGCCATCCAGCAGGGCTGCCCGCCCGACACGATCTCATCCGACATTCACGTGTTCTCGGGCAACACGCCCGGCATGCCCTATCTCACCTGGGTGATGAGCAAGTTCATGGGCCTCGGCTTCACGCTGGACCAAGTTCTCATCATGGCGACGAGCAATCCCGGCACAGTGATCAATCGGATGCCGAAGCTCGGAACTCTGCAGGTCGGCGCGCCGGGCGACGTCGCCGTCATGGAGGTGGTGGAAGGTCCCGTCTCGTTCGTCGACACGCGCGGCAACAAGCGCGATGGCCGCGCTTACCTCAAGCCGGTGCAGACAGTAACGGCTGGCGTGCCGTTCGGACGGCCGTACAATTCGCCGTTCGCCGTCCGCTAAGTGCGATCGGCGAAATGCCGAGGCCCGAGCTGGACGTCATGCGGCTGCCCGCGGCCGCGCGGGACGTCGCACCGCCACGCGCGGCGGTATTGTCCGCAACGCGCCGCCGTCGATGTGCGATCGCGGCTCGGATGCGCAGTCGGTCTATTGCCGCCGGTTGCGCTGGTGGTCGAAGGGCTCGGGTGGCATCGCCCATGGCGCCTGCTCGTAACCCGCCGCGTAGTTCTGGTTGGTCTGCAGCGGATTACGGTTGACTAGCGGCCGCAGGCACAGCGGATGGGTGACGCTGCGCACCTCGTGCTCGATCGTGAACAGAAGCCGCCCGCTCTCAAGATCAACGATATCGCGAAAGCGATACTGGTACTGGTTGTCCTCGCGGTTGACGAGGTTACGCTCGCGCAGTCGGCGGTGCGGGCCGGAGAAATTCACCACGTAAATCTGCACGTGATGCTCGTCGAATTCCGGCTGCGGCCGGTCGGTCTCGCGGAACAGCAGATGCTGATCCTGACCGACCTTGACGCGCGCAGTCGCCGCGTCGGCGGCGGTCACTTCGGCCGGCACGTCGATCATCTTGCGATAGAATTCGGCGATGCCCGCCGCCGTACCGACCGGCACGTCGAACGCGACGTAGGGGATGCCGAGCGTAATCCGGCCGAAGCGTGCGGGGTCTGGTTCGTAGCAGCGTATGCGGTTGCCCCACGGGCAGGTCGCCTCGACATGATCGTTGTGCTCGCGGAAATCGAAACGGGTTGCGTCGAGCTTCTTGCGGACGGCGGCGAGGCGGTCGAGCAGCGCGTCGCGGCCGGCGATTACGATGCCGGTATGGCCGCGCAGGATCTGCGGATTGCCGGTCGGCAGGTGGAACTGGCTGCGCCCGACGTTGATCCACATGTTGCCATCGGAGACCATCAGGTAGGGGTCGCGCGTCAGCCCGAGACCTGCGGCGTAGAACAATGTGGCGAGGCGCTGATCCGGGACCCGAACGTTGACGTGTTCGAGATGGATCGAATTGCCGAGATCCTCTGCCGCGCGATCGTAGGTCTGATGCATGATGTGCGTTCCGAAGCCGATTTTGCAGTCGGACATCATAGCACAGGCATAGCGCAGGCCGCGTCGGCGCGCCGCCGGTTCACGTCACTCCGCGGCGACCGACATCGTCGCTCTGATCTCCGCGCGCAACGTGTCGATCGAGGTCAGGCCATCGTTCGTTTCCACGTGCCAGAACGCCCAGCCATTGCAGGCTTCGAGGCCCTGGGCGATTGCGCCAACGCGATGGATCGAGCCGACCGTCTCGCCGAGCGCGATCGCGCCGTCGGCGCGCACCAATGCCTTGACCTTGCGCTTGACGTCCACGAGCTTGGCGCCGGGCGAAATCAAGCCGCGTTCGATCAGCGCCGCGAACGGCACCCGCGGCGCTTCGCGCGCGGTCATGAATGGCGCGAGCGTCGCCTGCGCGAGCGGTTCGACCGCGGCGATGCGTTTCTCGGCCGCTGCGGCGTAGGACGCGTCGCGTTCGATGCCGACGAACCGGCGGTTGAGACGCTTCGCCACCGCACCGGTGGTGCCGGTCCCGCTGAACGGGTCGAGCACCAGATCGGCGGGCCGTGAGGACGACAGGATCACGCGCGCGAGCAGCGATTCAGGCTTCTGGGTCGGATGCAGCTTCTTGCCGTCCTTGCCCTTGAGTCGCTCTTCGCCGGTGCACAGCGGGATAGTCCAATCTGAGCGCATCTGCACGTCGTCGTTGCCGGCCTTGAGGGCCTCGTAGTTGAACGTGTAGCCCTTGCCACCCGGTTCGCGTGCAGCCCAGATCAGCGTTTCATGGGCATTGGTGAAGCGCCGGCCGCGGAAGTTCGGCATCGGATTCGATTTGCGCCACACCACGTCGTTGAGAATCCAGAAGCCAAGATCCTGCAGTATCGTGCCGACGCGGAAGATGTTGTGATAGGAGCCGATCACCCACAGCGTCGCTGACGGCTTCATCACGCGACGGCAGGCCAGCAACCAGGCGCGCGTGAAGTCGTCATAAGCGGAAAAGCTCGCGAATTTGTCCCAATCGTCGTTGACGGCATCGACGCGTGAATCATCAGGGCGTTTGAGGTCGCCGTGGAGTTGCAGATTGTAGGGAGGATCGGCAAAGACGAGATCGACGGAATCCGCCGGCAATCTTGCCGTTTCGGCGACACAGTCGCCGATCATGATATGCCAAGATTTGGCGGATTCGGAAGTCGAACGGGGCGCCCGACTGGGCGCCCCGCGACGCGACAGTACCATGACTCAGAACTCTGACTCTGACGACGCGGGTCGGCGACGCGGGACCTACAACCGACAGATCGGCATCTTGAAGGTGCAAGGTAAAAATCGGCTTAATTGAATTTGGAACGACTGGCGCCCTAACAACTTGATAACCATATGCTAACCAGTGGTTGGCGTGGCTGCGCCGAACGCGGGCACATCAGGTGGTTGGCCGGCAATCGTTGGCGGCCATGTGAGGGAGTTGAAACGATGCGCTGGGATGATCTGCCGCAAAGCGACAACGTCGAGGATCGCCGCGGTGAAGACGGGGGTGGCGGCCGCGGCGGCTTCGGCCTTCCGATCGGTGGAGGCGGGCTCGGCATCGGCACCGTGGTGGTGCTCGGGCTACTCGGCTGGGCATTGGGGATCGATCCGCGCGTGTTGATCGGCGGCGCCGAAATCCTCACCGGCGGCGGCTCGCCGCGCCAGGAAGCGCCCCTCAATCCGACCTCGCAACATAGCGGAGCGCCGAGTGACGAGATGGGCCGGTTCGTCGCGCGCGTGCTTGGCAGCACCGAGGTGCAATGGCGGGACATTTTCAGCAAGTCCGGCCAGCGCTATCGGGCGCCAACCCTCGTTCTTTATTCGGGAGTGACGCAGGCGGCCTGCGGCTACGCCCAGAGCGCCATGGGGCCGTTCTATTGTCCCAATGACCAGAAGGTGTATCTCGACACCTCATTCTTCCGCGAAGTCGAGACGCGGTTTCACGGCTGCGAGGGCAGGTCCTGCCAGTTCGTGCAAGCCTATATCATTGCCCACGAGGTCGGCCACCACGTCCAACAGCAGCTTGGCATTCTCTCCAAGGTCCACGAGATGCAGCGCGGCGCCGACAAGGCGCAAGCGAACCGCCTGCAGGTGCGCGTCGAACTGCAGGCCGATTGCCTGGCCGGCGTATGGGCGCACCATTCGGAAGAAAAGTGGAGCCTGCTGCAGCCCGGCGATGTCGAGGCGGCGTTGCGCACGGCAGCGGCAATCGGCGACGACCGCCTGCAGAAACAGGCGCGGGGCTACGTCGTGCCCGACTCGTTCACCCACGGCACGTCGGAGCAGCGCCAGCGCTGGTTCCAGACCGGCCTGAAGGAGGGCACGGTCAGCGCCTGCAATACGTTCGCGTCGCAGCAGATCTAGCGCGCGTTTCGGCTAAGTTGAATCGGAAACGGGCTCCGGATTGTTCAGTTCGTTCGCCGCGGAAAACCGGTACCCACCACTTTCCGGAGCTCTAACGCGCAATCAGGCTGCGCAACGACAACACGAGCGCGGGGGCCGAGACGTTCGTGGTCGACGGCCGCCAGCGCCACGACAAACCGCCGGTCGTTGCCGTGAAGAGGTGGTGATCGCCTTTCCGAGCGGCTGGCGTGCGGCTGGCGTGCGGCTTGCCGGTCCGCAAATGCGGATGTAGGCTGATCGTACGGGGACATGCAGGCTCCCCGTTAGACGGGCTTGCGTCCAAGCTCTGCGCAACACTCGGCGTGTCGAGGAGATTGCGCATGGACGGGACCCAATTCCCCATCGGTATTTTGGCATTGTCGCGTGCGCGTAGCGGCGCGCGTCGTGTGCGTAGACGCTCCTTCGAAGGGTCCGCGCCCTCATGAAATCGAACACGCTCATTCTCTACGCCGCCCGCGCGGTGCGCGGGTTCGGCGACGGCTTCGCCGTCATCATCTTGCCCGCTTACTTGGCTGAGATCGGACTCAATCCGCTGCAGATCGGGATGGTGGCAACGGCGGCTTTGCTGGGAACAGCCGCCATCACGCTGGCGGTTGGATTCATCGCTGCAACAAGAGACCTGCGCAATCTGCTGGTGCTCGGTGCGGTGTCGATGACAGTGACAGGCTTGTTGTTCCCGAGCTTCGAACATCTCGCATTCGTCATGGCTGTCGCATTCTTCGGCACGATCAATCCGTCGACCGGCGACATCGGATTGTTCGTGCCGCTCGAGCACGCGATGCTGGCGCAAGCGGCTGCCGATCACGACCGCACGCGCGTGTTCGCGCGCTACAGCCTGGTCGGCGGATTGTCGACGGCCGCGGGAGCACTTGCCGCAGCGGCGCCGGATATCCTGTCTTCGGGCGGCCTGCACAAAATCGACGCACTCAAGGACATGTTCTATCTCTACGCGGCGCTCGGCGTCGCCAGCGCGTGGCTTTACCGATATCTGCCGCACGTTCACAAGCACGAGCAAACTTCCTGGACGGCAGGCCTGGGGCCCTCCAAGGGAATTGTCTACAAGCTTGCCGCATTGTTCAGTCTCGACGCATTTGCCGGCGGGTTCGCCATTCAATCGCTGGTCGCGCTCTGGCTGTTCAAACGGTTCGATTTGTCGCTCAGCGCGGCCAGCATGTTTTTCTTCTGGTCCAATGTGCTGGCGGCGTTCTCCTATCCGGCGGCGGCACGTCTTGCGAACCGCTTCGGCCTCGTCAACACGATGGTGTTCACGCATATTCCCTCAAGCATTTGTCTCATCCTCGCTGCGATTTCTCCCAATCTGACCATCGTGCTCGTTCTGCTGCTGGTGCGTTCGGCACTTTCGCAGATGGATGTGCCGACACGCACGTCCTATGTGATGGCGGTCGTCAGTCCGGCCGAACGGGCCGCCGCGGCGAGCGTGACGGCCGTGCCGCGCAGCCTGGCGTCCGCTATGAGTCCGGCGCTGGCGGGCGCTCTGCTCGCGACGTCGTTTGCGGGGTTGCCGCTGATCCTCTGCGGCGCCCTCAAGATCGTCTACGACGTCGCTCTGCTGTTTTGTTTTCGCGACATTAAGGCGCCGGAGGAGCGCGCCAGGAGATGAACGCAACGGCATCGTGGGGGAACGCGCTCTGGCTGACGCGCCAAAATCATCCTAATCTAGCATTGTCCAACTGCTGGAATGCCATGCCCGGAATCGACGAAACCAGACCATTCGTGCCGCTCAAGATCGCGGTGCTCACGGTGTCCGACACGCGTTCGCCCACCGAGGACAAGTCGGGCTCGACGCTCATCGAGCGCATCGAGAAGGCGGGACACGTCGCCGCCGCGCGCGCGATCGTGACCGACGACGTCGAAAAAATTCGCGGGCAGGTGAGGGCGTGGATCGCCGATCCGACGGTCGACGTGGTGATCACCACCGGCGGTACCGGCTTCACCGGACGCGACGTGACGCCGGAAGCGCTCGAGCCCTTGTTCGAAAAGCGCATGGACGGCTTCGCGACTCTGTTTCTGCTGGTGAGCCACGTCAAGATCGGCACCTCGGCGATCCAGACGCGCGCCACCGCAGGCGTCGCCGGCGCGACCTACATCTTCTGCCTGCCGGGATCGCCCGGCGCCTGCCGCGACGCCTGGGACGAAATCCTGGTGCACCAGCTCGACTACCGCTATCGCCCGTGCAATTTCGTCGAGATCATGCCGCGGCTCGACGAGCACCTGCGCCGGCCTAAGGCCACGGGCGCAACCGTCTGAGGCGGCGCGTTGCCCCGGACGAGGCGCGCCAGTCGCCGCGCGCAGTCGCGGATCGCGGTGCTGATCGCTTCGGATCTGAGCCGGGCACGATCGGCGATCAAAGTCGGGCCGAGCTCGAACGGCGGCGGCCAGACCGGCAGCGCGCCTGTCGCTATCGACGCGGCGACCCTCGCAATGGCGCCCTTTCTCGTGCGAGCCGGCAACGGTGCGCGCCGCGTTCCGAACAGGCGCGACGATCATAGCTTGCGCTCCCAGGTCTCACCGACGAGATCGCGGCCGAAGCTCGTGTGTCTATCTTCGGCAATGCGCCTAAATCCGGCGCGCTCATAGATCCGGCGCGCGCCGATCAGGATGCTCTGTGTCCACAATGCGATCGTCGTATAACCGGCCGACCGGGCGAAGCGGATGCACTCCTCGACCAGGCGCGCGCCGATGCCGTGGCCGCGCGCCTTGGGCTCGACCAGCAGCAGGCGGAGCATCGCCACCGTGTCGGATTTGCGCACCAGGAAGACGCAGCCAACCGGCTCGCCGTCGATCTCGGCGATCCAGCAACGCTCGTGCTGAGGGTCGAAATTCTTAATGAACGCAGCAACGATCTCGGCGACGAGCCCTTCGAAGCTCGTGTCCCAGCCCAACGCCTCGGTGTAGATTGCGCCGTGACGCGCCACCACCCAGCCGAATTCGCCCGGCCGCGGCGGGCGCAGCACATAGGCCGGTCGTGGCCCGTTGCGCTCGCCGAGAATGTCCCCAATCGCGCCCATCGCAGCCACGATCCGCTCCTGGTCGGCGTGTGGCAGCTTGGCAAGCATCGCGCCGACTTGGTCGTGCGAGCCCCGGTCGAGTGATCGAAAAGCGCTGCGCCCGGAAGCCGTGAGCACAAGCAGGATCTGGCGGCCGTCATCCGGCGAGGCGGTCTTGGCGATCAGGTTGCGGTCGGCAAAGCGGCGCAGGATGCGGCTGAGATAACCCTGGTCAAGGCCCAGTGCCCCGGCGAGCTGCGTCGCGGTCAGCCTGCCGTGCTGCCCAAGCTCGTAGAGGACGCGTGCCTCGGCGAGCGAGAACGGACTGTCGAGCACGCCGTCCCGCAGCAAGCCGATCTGCCGCGTGTAGAAGCGGTTGAAACGCCGCACCGCGGCGATGCGCCGATCGAGGTCGGTGGCGGCGGTCACGTGCGCTGTCACGGCAGACCCCTGGTCACGCAGATACATGACAATGTCAACAAATTAATTGACAGTGTCAATAATCGGATCACATGATCCCGGCCGCCCCGCTGCGCAGCATGGCGATGCGCCGCCGCCCGAGTCGGGCAATGAGATCGGCTTGCGGGTCGGTGACACCGTCGCGGTGGCCGCCGATCCGGTCGTAGAGTCGCTTGAAAATGAGCAGCCCCTGCTCGGGCCGCGGCCGTCCGCCCAATGCAGCGCGCAACAGCGCCAGCGCCTCGACGAAGATCGGCCGCTCGGTGCCGGCCGCCGGCACCTTGCGAAACACCGCGGCCCGCTGCTCGGCCAGCCCGCGCAGTTCGGTCTGCTCAACGAAACGCGAGGTCTCCGCAACCCAGGTGGCGTCGAGCACGGTTCCAGGGGTGAGGAACAGGATCCATGATCCGCGCGCGGAAGCTGTCGCGACTCGCAGCCGCTCAGCTGCCGGCGCGGCCGATATTTTCACCTCGCAACCGGCAATGTTGGCGACCTCGGCGGTGTCGTCGGTCGATCCGCCGTCGGCGATGATGACCTCGCGGATGATCCCGCCCGCCGCCCCGGCGACAAGAGTGGCCAAAGTCGGAACGAGCGCACGCTCGCAGTCCCGCGTGGCGATGACGACGCTCAGCATGGCAGCCCCCAGCCCACTGCACGGCAGCATAGCGGGTTACGGCGCGCAAGCTCATCCTGTGACCGCAAAAGCCGAAGCAAAATCAATCAAATAGTGCGCTATTTTCACTGTCATAGGCGGGCCATAAAAATGTTCTTGTTTTGTTCTGATGACTCCATTATCTAGTCGTCATGGCTTCCGGTCCGTCAGCTCTGCGTCGTCCGCCGGCTCCGGTGTCCTCCTCGGCGCCGGCGGACGAATTGACAACGAGCCAATCGGGCACCAGCGTCGAGCGCGAGCGTCGCCGCGGGCGTGGCGCCCAGTCGAATTCCTCCGGTCGCTACGAGCGGCAGGCGCGGGTCGTATTCGACGACGGCTGGCAGAGCCTCGAAGACCTACCGCCGTTCAAGACCAGCGTGGCGATCGACACATCGCGCAAGGTCCTCACCCGCAACGACTCGCCTGACATCGGCTTCGACCGCTCGATCAATCCCTATCGCGGCTGCGAGCACGGCTGCATCTATTGTTTCGCGCGCCCAACACACGCCTATCTCGGCCTGTCGCCCGGACTCGATTTCGAGTCGAAGCTCACCGTCAAGCCCGACGCGCCGGAATTGCTCGCGCGAGAATTGTCCGCGCCGGGCTACACGCCGCGCACCATCGCCATCGGCACCAACACCGACCCCTATCAGCCGATCGAGCGCAAATACGAGATCATGCGGCGCATCCTCGATGTGCTCGATCGTGCCGGCCATCCGGTGGGCATCGTCACCAAATCGACACTCATCCTGCGCGACCTCGATATCCTCAAGCGCATGGCGAACCGCGGGCTCGTCAAGGTCGCGCTGTCGGTGACGACGCTCGACGGCAAGCTCGCGCGCGTGATGGAGCCGCGGGCGGCGACGCCGCAGCGCCGGCTGGCGGCGCTCAAGGAACTGGCGGCAGCCGGCATCCCGGCCTCGGTGATGGTCGCGCCCGTCATTCCGGCCATCAACGATGCCGAGATCGAGCGCATCCTCGACGCCGCGGCGGAGGCCGGCGTCGGCGGTGCCGGCTATGTGCTGCTGCGGCTCCCGCTCGAAGTGCGCGATCTGTTCCGTGAATGGCTGATGGCGAATTTCCCGGACCGTTACCGCCATGTGTTCACGCTCATCCGCCAGATGCGCGGCGGCAAGGATTACGATTCCAAGTGGGGAGAGCGCATGACTGGCTCGGGTCCCTATGCCTGGATGATCGGCCGGCGCTTCGAAACCGCCTGTGAACGGCTGGGGTTGAACAAGGCGAGGCAGAAACTCACAACCGAACATTTCAAGCCGCCGTTTCCGCAGGACCAGCAGCTGAGTTTGTTCTGAGAGTAAGCGTCATGACCGAGTGCCACGCACACATCAGCCTGATCACGCTCGGCGTGGACGATCTCGTCCGCAGCGCGCGTTTCTACGAGACGTTGGGGTTCGTCCGCAAAGCCCGCGGCAGCGGCGAGGAGGTTGCGTTCTTCGCGGCTGGCGGCGTCGTGCTGGCGCTGTTTGGATGGGACCATCTCGCGGCGGACGCCATGGTGCCGTCAGCGCCGCGCCCGGCGGGCTTTCGCGGCAGCGCGCTCGCCTGGAATTGTGCGACGCCGGGTGAGGTCGATCAGGTCCTCATTAGGGCGGCCAAGGCCGGCGGCCACGTGCTCAAGACGGCGCGGAAGGTTTTCTGGGGCGGATATTCGGGCTATTTCGCCGATCCGGACGGTCATGCCTGGGAAGTCGCCCACAATCCGCATTTTGCCCTGGCGTCGGACGGGCGGCTGACGCTGCCCGACTGACGGCGGGCGTCACCGGCTGCGCGATTTCTTTTCTTCCAGGTCGCGATGCTCGACCTGTTTCTCCACGCTGACGCTCAGGCGCTGGAAGGCGCCCAGTCCAAGCACGAGCAGGATCGCAGCGATGAGCAGGAACGTCGGGTAGATCAGCTTCTCCACGTCGTCCTGGCTGACGCGGAACACGGTGACCAGAGCTTCGAGAAAGACAGCGATTGCGATGGTGGAGATGAACCGAGTCAGGCTGCGCCGCGTCTCGGACGCGGCGCGCATTTCGCGGTCGCGCACCACTTCCTCGTCGATCAGGTAGGTCGCGACGTCGAACACGGCGATCGACACCACCACGAAGCCGATGCCGGTGAGCGCGGAAATCCCCGCGCTTTGTCCCGACCACAGGATCCTGGCGAACTGGGCAACAGCGTCCCAGGACAGCATGACGGCCAGCAGCATGAGGATGACGGCGGCAATGCCGAAGATCGCGCGGGACAGATTGTCGAACAGGCTCTTGACCTTGCTAGCATCCATCATTTGGCCCCTGCAGTGGTGGCTTTGACTAAGAGCGGCGGGAAAACGGCGGACCGGCACGATTGTTCCACAGCCTGTCATTCCGTGGGCCAAGCCGGTTGCTCTGCGGCGTCGCGCTGCGCAACATGCGCATATGAGTCGACGTGCCGCCGGCCCCCGCTTGCCGCTCGATGAGGAGCCCGTCCGCCCGACCTTCGCGCGCGAGCGCAGGGCGATGAAACGGGGCATTGCGCCGGTCGCCGGTTGCGACGAAGTCGGCCGCGGGCCGCTTGCCGGACCGGTGGTCGCTGCCGCGGTGATCCTCGACCCCAAACGCATTCCACGCGGGCTCGATGATTCGAAAAAGCTGCCGCCCGAACGGCGCGAGACGCTCTATGCCCGCATCTGCGCAACCGCCCAGGTCGCCGTGGCATTCGGTCCTCCCTCTCGCATCGATCGCGACAATATCCGCCAGGCGTCGCTGTGGGCGCTGGCGCGCGCGGTGAGGGCACTGCCGGTCCGGCCGCGACTTGTCTTCGTCGACGGCTCCGATCGGATCGATGCCGGGTGCGATTGCGAGGCGGTAATCGGCGGCGACGCATCGGTGCTGTCGATCGCCGCCGCCTCGATCGTGGCCAAGGTCGTGCGCGACCGTTTGATGGTGCGGCTCGGCGCCGCCCATCCCGGCTATGGCTTCGAGCGCCACAAGGGCTACTGCGTACCGGAACATTTCAATGCGCTATCCCGGTTGGGACCGTGCACTCACCACCGCCGCTCGTTCGCGCCGATTGCCGCCGCGCTCGGCATCCTGGCTGCGCAGGACGAGGCAAACAGCTAGATTGTTGTTCGCTTGCCGGGCAAAAGCCGATCTCCGCACCGCGCCCTTCTTCCCTCCGCAACAGCGGGTTAGAGTCCCGATTCCCAGATGCTGCATGTCTCCATCATCGTCGAACTCATCCGCGCGCGCCCGCGGCTGCTGTTCTGGTCGGCGGTGGCGGCACAGGCCGTTCTGTGGTTCCTGGTGCCGGCGCTGTTCTACACGGCGCCACCAGGTGATCTGCCCTATACGCTGGCGATCGGGCACGAGTACCAACTCGGCAGCTATCTCGGCCCGCCGTTCGCATTCTGGCTGGCCGAGCTCATGTTCGTTCTCGCCGGCGGCAGCGCCGTCGGCGTTTATCTGCTCGCGCAGGTCTGCATCGTCGTCACCTATTGGGCGGTGTTCACGCTCGCGCTCGCGACCGTGGGCCTGCAGCATGCCGCTATTGCCACGCTGCTCATGGTCGGTATTTCCGCTTTCGGCATGCCCACCCTGGAGTTCGGGCCGGCGGTCGTCGCCATGCCGCTTACCGCGCTCGTCTTCCTCCACCTGTGGCAGGCAATCGGAACGGGCATTCGCCGGTCGTGGTATTTTCTCGCGGTCGAGATGGGCCTGCTCCTGCTGACGAGCTATTCCGGCCTGATCGTGTTGGCGCTGGTCGTCTTGTTCATCGCGACAACCGAACGCGGGCGCGCCACGCTCGAGTTCGCCGAGCCATGGATCGCGGGCGTCATCCTGGTTGTCGTCCTGTTTCCGCATCTGATCTGGCTAGACGTCGCCGGCGACGTGATCATCCCGACGTGGCAGCGGCTGCGCAGTGCGAAAGCGGCCGAGACCAATCTGTTTGCCTGGATCCGGTTGGTCGGCGGGATCGTTATCATCCATAGCGGGCTTGTCGTGATCGTTCTGTTGGCGAGCGCGTGGCGCCTACGTGACGCGGCCGACGTCCCGGTGTTGAAGCGGCCGACGATCGACCCGTTCGCTCACCGCTTCATCTATTATTTTGCGCTCGCGCCGGCCTTCATCGCCACGGTGGTGGCGGCGATCCTCGGCCTGCCCACGCCGATTGGCGGCGCAGCGCCGCTCGCCGTGCTCTCCGGGCTGCTGGTCGTGGTTGCCGCCGGCGATGCAATCCGGTTCCATCGCCAGCGAATCGTCGGGCTGGTATGGGCCATGATTCTGGTGCTGCCGCCGATCATTGCTGTCCTGGCCATCGTCGTGCTGCCCTGGGTGGTAGCGATCGATCTCACCGTGGTGCAGCCGGCCACGGCGATGGGGCGGTTCTTCGGCGAGAGTTTCGAGCGGCGCACGGGGCAAAAACTCGCCGTCGTCGCCGGCGATCCTCATACCGCGGCGCTGATTGCGCTCGGCGCACCGTCGCGTCCCAGCCTCTATCTCGACGCCGCGCCGCACCACTCGCCCTGGGTGACCGCCGAAGACATCAAGAAGAAAGGCGCGGTGGTGGTGTGGCCTACGGCCGACACCGCCGGTGCGCCACCGCCGGCGATCAAGGAGCACTTTCCCGATCTTGTGCCGGAAGTACCGCGCGCCTTCGAGCGTGCGGTGCAGGGCCGGCTGCCGCTGCTGCGTATCGGTTGGGGTATGATCCGGCCACAGGCTGAGCCCACAGCGGCGCGGTGATGGATCGAACGATGCAGTCCGGTCAGTGATAACCTTCGCCTTCGCGCACCTTGCCGCGAAACAGCCAATAGACGAAGCAAGTGTAGCCGAGGATGACCGGCAGCAGCACCAGCGTCCCCATTAGCATGAAGATCTGGCTCGCAGGCGCGGCCGCTGCCTGCCAGATCGTCAGCGCCGGCGGCACCAGGTAGGGGAATGTCGACACCGCGAGCCCGGCATAGCCGAGCAGGAACAAGCCGATGGCGGCGAGAAATGGCAGGCTCGCACTGTTTTGCTGCAATCCGCGCCAGCCGGCATAAGCGACCAGCAAGGTCACGATCGGGACTGGCCACAGGAACAGGATGTTGGGATAGCTGAACCATCGCGCGGCGATGCGTTCGAACGCCAACGGAGTCCACAGGCTCACGATCGCCATGAATGCCAGCACGGCAGCGAGCAGCACGCGCGCCTGCCGGCGCGACCGATCGGCGATTTCGCCTTCGGTTTTCATCACGAGCCAGGTCGCGCCGAGCAGTGCATAGCCCGCGGTCACGCCGAGACCGCACAATGCGGCGAACGGCGTTGCCCAGTCGAACGCGCCGCCGGCGAAGGCGCCGTCGACCACCTTGATGCCCTGGACGAAACCGCCGAGCACGATGCCCTGACAGAACGCCGCCAGCGTGGATGACGCCGCAAACACCACGTCCCACCGGCGGGTGCGGCGTGCCACCGTACGGAACTCGAAGGTCACGCCGCGAAATACCAATGCGAGCAACATCACGATAAGCGGAAGATAGAGCGCCGGCATGATGACGGAGTAGGCGCGGGGAAATGCCACCAAAAGCCCGCCGCCGCCGAGCACCAGCCAGGTCTCGTTGCCGTCCCAGAACGGCTTGATCGAGGCCATCATCTGATCGCGCTGACGGTTGGTGTCGGTGAACGGGAACAGGATGCCGACGCCGAGGTCGAAGCCGTCGAGGATCACGTACATCGCGACGGCGACGCCGAGGATGGCGGCCCAGATCAACGGAAGCAGGTCTTCCATGGCCGATTTCCGCCTATTGGCTCAGGGCCTGATGGCCGGCGACGCGGGCCGACGCCAGGGGCGGGCCGATCTCGCCGCCGAGTTCGGCGGCGGCGTCTCCCGGTCCTGTGGCAATGAGCCGGTTGATGTAGTAGATGCCGATCGAGAACACGATGCCGTAGACGATGACGAACAGCGCGAACGTCACGGCGACGCTCGCGGCAGGAACGGGCGACACTGCATCCGCCGTGCGCAGGATTCCTTGCACCGTCCAGGGCTGGCGCCCGCTTTCGGTCACCACCCAGCCGGCGATCACCGCGACGAAGCCGGTCCACCACGACTGGGCGGCGATGTGCAGGTACCAGCGCGTGTCGAACAATCGCCCACGCCAGAGGAGCCACGCGCCGCACAGCGCCGCCAAGATCATAAACCCGCCGATTGCCAGCATGATGCGGAACGCGAAGAAGACGCTGATCACCGGCGGGCGATCCTGTGCGGGCACGTCGTTGAGACCGGGGAACAGGCCGTTAGGGTCGTGGGTGAGGACGAGCGAGGAGCCGCGCGGGATCGAAATGGCGTAGAGATTGCGCTCACCCTTCTGGTCGGGCCAGGCAAAGATGTGGAAATCGCCGGGCTGGCTGCCGTCCCAATGTCCCTCCATGGCGGCGATCTTGGTGGGCTGATGCTTGAGCGTGTTGAGGCCGTGCTGATCGCCGAGCAGGAGCTGCAGCGGCGCGAGCACGACGAGCAGGGCAATCGCCATGCGCGTCATCGTGCGCGCTTCCTCGACATGGCGGCCGGCCAGGAGGTGACGCGCACCGACCGCCAGGACGACGAAGCCGGCGGTCAGGAACGATGCGTTGAGCATGTGGGCAAAGCGATAGGGAAAACTCGGATTGAAGATGATGGCGATCCAGTCGTGCGGATAGGCGATGCCCTCGCGCATTTCGTGGCCGGCGGGCGTGTGCATCCAGCTGTTCGCCGCCAGGATCCAGAACGCCGACATGGTGGTGCCCACCGCAACTGCGATCGCCGAGAACACGTGCAGCCAGCGCGGTACGCGCTCGCCGCCGAACAGCATGATCGACAGGAACGTCGCCTCGAGGAAGAAGGCGGCGAGCACCTCGTAGCCGGCGAGTGGTCCGACGATGTTGCCAGCGACGACGGAGAAGCGGCTCCAGTTGGTGCCGAGCTGATAGGACAGCACGATGCCCGACACCACGCCCATGGCGAATGACACCGCGAAGATCTTGGTCCAGAAGCCGGCGAGCCGCTTGTAGCGCTCCGCTCCGGTCCAGCCCCACAGGATTTCGAGCGTGGCGAGATAGGCGGCAAGCCCGATGGTGAAGCTCGGGAAAATGATATGGAAAGCGATGGTGAAGGCGAACTGGGAGCGGGCGAGGAGGACGGGATCGAGGTCCATGGGCGTGCTCATCGGCGGTCAGCCTCCACACCAGAACGCTCCTCATATATGCCAGTTCCCGACCGCGACTGCCAATGTGACGGCTGGCCGGCGGCAGGGTAGCCTATGCCAACGGGAGGACAGACATGACGGCATTCAAAGGTTTCGGTTCGCTGGCGGACATCGCCGAGGAGCGCATCACCGACAAGATCAGCCGCCGCCAGATCGCCGGCGAACGCGGCATGATCGTGTGGTGGACGATCAAGGCGGGGGCGCACGCCGCCGCTCATCGCCATCCGCACGAGCAGATATTCTGGATGTTGAAGGGCACGATGGAGTTCCGCCTGGGCACCGAGCGGCGGGTGTGCGGGCCGGGCGACGTTGCGGTCATCCCGGGCGGCATCGAGCACGAGGCGTGGTTCCCCGAAGACACCGAAGTGATCGACGTATTCGCGCCGCCGCGCGAGGATTTTCTCGCCGGCGGACCGCCGCCCTATATGCGCGCCGGCTGACCGGCAGCCGCGGGCTTAGCCCGCGAGTGCCTGCTTAACGGCGAGGAAATCGCGCCAGGCGAGGCGCTTGTGCAGCGGCTGGCGCAGCAGGTAGGCGGGATGGAGCGTTGCCAGCGCGCGGATCTCGCGCGTGCCGGTATTGAACGGAAACCACCTCCCGCGCGTCCGCATGATGCCATCGGTGACGCCGAGCAAGCTCTGCGCCGCCGGCCCGCCGAGGCAGACGAGAATGTCGGGATCGGCAAGCTCGACCTGGCGCAGGATGAAGGGCAGGCAGATCTGGCTTTCCTGCGGCGTCGGCGTGCGGTTGCCGGGCGGCCGCCACGGCACGATGTTGGCGATATAGGCCGAGGTGCGATCGAGGCCGATGGCGGCCATCATGCGGTCGAGCAGCTTGCCGGATCGGCCGACGAAGGGCAGGCCCTCGATGTCCTCGTCGCGGCCGGGCGCTTCGCCGACGAACATCACGCGGGATTGCGGATTGCCGTCAGCGAATACCAGTTGCTTGGCGGTCCCCCTGAGAGCGCAACCCTCGAAACCCGCGAGGATGGCGCGCAATTCCTCGAGGCTTGCCGCGTTCCTGGCCGCTTCACGGGCGGCCATGATGGCCGCTTCGGGTGCCGGCGGGGCGGCCGGCGCCGCGCTCGTCCGGGCGGCGACGTCGGGAGAGGGGCGCTGGTCGATGCCGCGCGCAACCGCAGCGGCCGCGCCCTCCGCCGCGGCGCGCGCGGTTGTCTCCGTCGCCGTCGTGTTGGCAAAGCGGTTGACCGGCGCCTCGCCCACCGCGAAATCGACGCCCGCCTCGATGTAGAAGGCGAGCAGCTCCCGGGCGGCAATGTTACGATCGACGGTCATGGCAGGATGGTCATTGTAAGCGATCACTGCGCGCCGTGAAACACGCGTGTGGTACCCGCCGTGGACAGGGGACAGGCATGACCGTCGAGCGAGCGCGGCCCGTGCGTCGATGGCGCCGCGACAGCAGGGATCGTCAGGGCCGTCGCCGTCGCGGCGGTCGCCGCCGATGCCTGCGCGCCGCGCGTGCCGGATCAGGCGACTTTGGGGTGCTCGATCACCTTGGGCGGATGTGACGACCCGGCAATCAATTCCGTCTTGATCGTGATTCGTCGCGGCTTGCGGGCATCCAGCAGCTCATGGACATCGATTTGCAGGAGCCCGTTCTCGAACGAGGCGCCCTTCACCTCGACATTGTCGGCGAGGTTGAACCGGCGCTCGAACGACTCGCCAAAAAAGCTGGGATTGCCGTGGTCGGCATTGTCGTTGTCTTTGCCGCTGTCGAACGGCTGTTCGTCCTTCTGGCCCAAAATGGTGAGCTGGTTGTCTTGCTCGGTGATGGTGATTTCGTCGGCAGTGAAGCCGGCGACCGCGAGCACGATGCGGTAGCGGTCCTCCCGCATGCGCAGGATGGTGTAGAGCGGGAACTTGTTGCGAGCGACCTGCTCCTTAAGCTCGCAATAGAGCCGGTACGGCGATACGAAGATCATGCGCAACAGCAGGATCGCCGAGCACGCCATCAGGATGTAGACGAGGCCGAGGAGAATCTCGCCCCAGGTACCGTCCAGAATGACCAGCTTGTCCCTGAAGCGGTCTTTCCATAGGACAGCAAAGCTGCCGAGGATTCCCGCGGCAAACAATAAATGCCAAAAGCCGGCGATCTTGATCGAGCCGGGAAAGGCATAGCTGAAACACCAGCGAATATAGGTTCGCAACATCGCAGCGAACTTGGCCCCGCCCGCATCTGTCATCGCGCGATTCCCCTTAATACATTGCATTTTCCGGCCTTTTGTGACAAGTGCGCAATGGCTTAACCCCTTGCATCCTGTGGATTTCTCCGCCGATGCGGCGCCGCTATGTCGAATCAAGCGTGCGCGGCCTCAATGATTTGCCGGGGGATCTCGTGGCGGCCCGTGTCCGCGGACGATATTCTCAGTGAAAA
>Ga0307472_100000146_pt1 | contig 21788 bp, 22 predicted proteins | sample atmos_gasesAM5C__2_FD_204582 | JGI IMG/M metagenome (GOLD analysis project Ga0307472, IMG submission 204582) | Hardwood forest soil microbial communities from Morgan-Monroe State Forest, Indiana, United States - atmos_gasesAM5C_05 | ecosystem: Environmental > Terrestrial > Soil > Temperate...
ACGTGGGATCTGATCGCCGCGAAGTTCGCCGAGCCTCCGCTGGTTACGTTTGAGGAACAGCTCTACGACGCCAAGCCCAACGACATCCTCGCGATCATCGCCGCCGCCACGCCGACGCATCACACGATGCTGGTGATCGGTCATAATCCCAGCCTGCAGGCGGCCGCCTCCCTGCTGATCGCCGCCGGCGACATCGAGGCGCGCGAACGCCTCAAGGAAAAACTGCCGACGGCAGGGCTCGCGGTGATCGATTTTCCGTTCAACGACTGGAGCCAGCTGCATCCGAAGTCCGGCCGGCTCGACCGATTCGTGACGCCGCGTATGCTTGCGGCTGCAACCGATTGAGCTACGCCGACATGGGTCAACATCAACAAAAATGCAATAGCGAACCGGCCCTCAAGGCGCCCGATTCGTGACATGATGTGAACGATGTGGCCTGAGGGGGGAACACGCCATGTTCAAACATATCTTGGTGCCGATCGACATTGCCGATGCCGAACATGCCAAGCCGGCGATCGCCGAAGCATTGGAATTGGCGGGCACGTCCGGCGGCACGGTTCGGCTGATCAACGTCCTGCCGATGACGCCGGTGATGCTGGCGGAATATGTGCCGCCCGATTTCGACGTCCAGCAGCGCCAGTCGGCGGAAGAGGCGCTGGCGATCATCGCCCAGGAATGCGGCCTCGAAGACGGGCGGGTCACCGCCGTGGTGCGCCAGGGCGGCATCTATCATGAGATCCTGGAAGAGGCGAAGGCGATCACCGCCGACCTCATCGTCATGAGCTCGCACCGGCCGGCGATGAAGACCTATTTCCTCGGCTCGAATGCCGGCCACGTGGTGCGATACGCCAAGTGCTCGGTGCTGGTGGTGCGGTGCTGAGCGGCTGATTGATCCCTTAGCCGGATGGAGCGCAACGATATCCGAAAGCAATCGATCGGCCCCGCCCCGCATTCCGCCCCAATCGAATGGTGCGACAGCCTGTCATCCTGGCAGCGAATCAGCCGGAATCTCCTCCGGCCGATAGGTGCCCGGCCGGTTGCGGCGGAAGAATGTGCCGACTTGCCACAGCATGAGCACGAAGACCCCGACGATCAGGGCGGCGGCGCTCCACGCCTCGACCTGCAGCGCGCGCACGACGAGCCCGGCGAGCGCGAGGCCGGCGCCGACGAACACGGCAAGGCCGGGCCAATAGAGCAACGGCGGCGAGCCGGTGTCGAAGCGCGCATTCGATCGCGCCGCCGCCAGCCGGCGATGCAGCGCGGCGAGGAAAGCGCTATAGGGCTCGTCGAGCCGCTCTTGCTCGAACATGCTCTTCCATGACGTCGAAGCCACTTGGAGCTTCGGCCCGGCCGCCGGCCAGATCTCGGCAAGGAAGCGATAGGTCTGCACGGTCACCGGACGGAACGACAGGCGCAGCCGCCGTATCTCGCCATAGGGCACCCGGCCGGAACGGCGGCCGATGTCCCATTCGAGCGCATCGGGCGCGAGACGGAACTCCCACGAAGCGCCCATCGGCGCCGGCCGGTAGGCATAGGACAGCGTCTCGTCCGGAACGCCGGACGTTTGGGCCGCGCCTGCTTCACTGGCGTTCATCGGCGTGCGACCTCCGTGCGCCCCCTCTTCCCACAGCTGGGCCGTCGCGACAATCCGGCGTCGAGGCCACCTTTCTTCTTCGCTATCATGCCGGCGATCGGAAACGGCACATCATCGGGAGGAATCCATGTCGCTCCACAAACTCGTCCTCATTCTCGCGGCCACCACCGCATTCGCCTGTCCCGCCGGCGCCCAGGCGGTGATCACCGAGAAGAACCTGTCGTTCGCCGCCGCCAAGACCATTGCCGAGACCGCCCTCGAGGTTTGCCGCAAGGCCGGCCACCGCGTCTCCGTCACCGTGGTCGACAATGCCGGCGTCGTGCGCGCCGCGTTCCGCGATGACGGCACGCCGCCGCACACATTCGAAACGAGCTATCGCAAAGCGTTCACCGCACGCACATACCGCATCTCGTCGATCGACTTTGCCAAGCGCATCGTCAACGACAAGGAACGCCCCGGGCTCGCGGCCGTCACCGGCGTCATCGGCCTGCCCGGCGGCCTGCCGATCAAGGTGGGCAACGAGACGATCGGCGCAATCGGCGTTGCCGGCGCGGCTGGCGGCAACGGCGACGACGAATGCGCCGAAGCGGGCATCGCCAAGATCGCCGATCAGCTCAAGTGACGGCGTTTGCCGGTCGCGCCCATGTCCTCGCGCTCCCTTGCGGCCGGCTGCGAGAAGGAACAAAGTGGCCGACAAGCCGCCGAAGGCGGCAAAATGAAGACCGAGGGGAGAAACGACAGGGAGGAAACCATGACATGCCTGCATCGCTTCGCGGCGGCACTGCTGGCAATCATTGTCGCGTTTGCGGCCGATGGGACGGCCGGTCGCGCAGAAGTCTCCGAATTCCGCATCACGCGCCAGCCGAGCATCCTCTATCTGCAGGAAGTGCTGATGGAGGAAAAGAAGCTGATTGAGAAGCAGGCCGCCACGCTCGGCGTCAAGGACCTCAAGATCAACTGGGTCAACATCACGAGTGGTGGCGTCGCCACCGAGGCGCTGCTGTCGGGCAGCGTCGACGTCGTCACCAGCGGCATCTCCAACATGCTGCTGCTGTGGGACCGCACCAACGGCGGCGTCAAGGGCGTGGCCGGCGTCGCCGGTTTGCCCATGCTGCTGGTGACGCGCAATCCCACCGTCAAGACGATCAAGGATTTTTCCGCTGGCGACCGCATCGCGCTGCCGACCATCAAGGTGTCGATGCAGGCGACCATTCTCGGCATCGCGCTGGAGAAGGAATTCGGCCAGGGCGCCTATAACAAGCTCGAATCCCTGCAGGTGCAAATCGGCCATCCCGACGCGACGCAGGCGCTGCTCAATCCGCAGCACGAGATCAACAGCCACTTCTCGGCGCCGCCGTTCCAGTACATCGCGCTCAAGGCACCGGGCGTCCATGCCGTGCTCAACTCGGTCGACGTGCTGGGCGGGCCCGCCACCGTCACCTGCGCCTTCGCGACGCAGAAATTCGTCGACGCCAACCCGCTGGCGGTCAAGGCCTTCATCGCTGCACTCGACGAGGCAAGCGAGATGATCGCCAGGGATCCCAAGGGCGCCGCCGAAGTCTATCTCGCGGTGACCAAGGAGAAGATTTCGGCCGACGAGCTTACCGAGATGATTAAGATCAAGGGCGGCATCTTCTCGGCCGTGCCCCAGCGCAGCATGCTCTATGCCGACTATATGGCGCGCACTGGCCTGCTGAAGAAGAAGCCCGGCGACTGGAAGGACTATTTCATCACCGCAATGCACGAGCGGCCGGGGAGTTAAGGTGAGGCGCAGACCTTTCGCTTAGTCTAAATGACCGCTTGCTCACCGGCATGAAGGCCCGTGCCGCGGACCGCACAACCCTCTCTCCAGTCGAGCTCGCGTGTACTCGGCCATATAGCGCTGGCCGAAGTTGGAAACGTCCGACGTCGGCTGCGAGAGGTGAAGGCCGGGCAATGTCGTGCTTACAAGGGGATCGCCAGCAGCGTGTCGACCGCACGGCTGTCCAGAATCACCGTCTTCTCGGCGAAGCGCGGCTCGCCGCCGAGCGCCACACGATCCTCGTAGCAGCCGGTGGCGAAGATCATCATCTCGCCGGTATGCATGATACGCACGACGGCGAACGGCGTGCGCGCGCCGACCATACCGCCCTCCCCCACCGCGATACGCGGTGCGCCGATGATGTGTCGATAGCGTTGGGCCTCATAGACGTTGGCCTGACGCAGCGCCTTGACGCGATCACGCAGCATGGCTCGTGAGGTGGCGTACATCATCGACAGCGGCAGGTTCTGCGCGACGTTCTCGGCGGTGGTGACGCGATAGCGGCCGTCCTCGACAAAGAAGTCGGGCCAAGCCTCGAGCCGATCGTCGTCGATCGCTTCGACATAGCGCGCATTGAGGTCCTGAACCCGCAACTGCTGTTCGATGTCCATCAAAATCCCATGTACTGGCGGTAGCTCTTCCAGAACCCGCGCACCGCCGCCTCACTGACCCGGCTTTCCTCAGACGCGGTGCCGCTGCCGCCCATCTCGACGACGGACACCTCGTCGCGCGCGCCGCGCACGCCGCGCTGCACGAAGCCGGTTGCCGCGCCGTCTTCCATCGAGATGAAGCCAGAGGGGCCGATCAAGTTGGCCTGACGCAGTCGCAGCTCCGTCATCGACTCATCGTCGGTGGTAAAGCCGAACACGGTCCACACCAGCTCGGTCTTATCGATACCTTGCGGGATGATGCGGCGTACCGCGAGGCTGTTCCTGATCTGCTGCAATACGAAACCGGGAAATACGCTCAGGATCTGTAGGCCGATGCCGTCGCCGAACTCGTCGACCGACTCGAGCAGCTCCGGCGCTTCCAGCGTGTAGCCTTCCTGCGCGGCACGCAGGCCGGCCTGCTCGTATTCCTTGCCGGCGACGTCGGCGGCCATCGAGAAGCTGATGTGGTTGCCGCCCGCCTCGCTGACGACGAGCCCGCCGTACTGCGACAGCCGGTTGAGGCGGAACGTCGTAAAGAACGTGTGCAGGAGGCTCGCGTGATAGGAGTCCTTGACGTTCTCCATGTAGAGCTTCCAGTTGCTCGGCAGCATCTGGCTGTAACCGCCCAGCACCTTCACCGGCGCGCGCATAACGCGACGGATGCGCGCCACGATCTCCGACCCGAGATAGGCTTCGAGCGGTGGGCTGTCCTCGTCCATCGCGCCGAACACCAGACCGGCCAGCACCTCGACCTTGAGCTTGCGCGGCGCATGCGACTCGGGCTTGGCGTCCGGCGCCATGCCGCCCTTGCCGGCAATGCCGCGACGGAACGCGATGCCGGCAAGATTGCCCTTAAGATCGTAGGTCCAGTTGTGGTAGCAGCAGACGATCTCCTTGGCTTCGCCGCGCTCCTTGAGACACAGCAGCGACCCGCGATGCGCGCAGCGGTTCTCGAAGGCGTGGACCGCGCCGTCCTTGTCGCGCGTCACCACCACCGGCATGTCGCCGAGATGCGAGGTGCGGAACGTGTTGGGCTTCGGCAGCTCGGCCTCGAGGCAGAGGAAGTGCCAGGTGCGCCCGCGAAAGATACGCGCCATCTCCTCGTCATAGAGATGGTGGTCCGAATAGATCCAATACGGCACCCGGGTCAGGCCCTCGGCCGGCCATTGTCGCGCGGCAGCGTGAACGTTCATGGCATCGTCTCCCGCAAATCTCATTCTAATTTCACGCCGGCATCGTTGATCACCTTGCGCCAGCGCTCGACCTCCTCGCGCATGAACTTTGCCGAAGCCTGCGGATTGCTGCCCACCACGTCGGCCGAAAGATCGGCGAGACGCTTGATGATCTCGGGTTGCTGCAATGCTGCAGTGATGTCGGCGCTAACCTTGTCGGCGATCCTCCGCGAGGTCTTGGCCGGCGCCACCACGGCGAACCAGGCGGAGGAGGCAAAGCCCGGCAGCGACTCGGCGATGGTCGGGACGTCGGGCAACGTCGCCATGCGCTTGCCGGTACCGACGGCGAGCAGCTTGAGCTGGCCGCCCTTCACCAACGCGAGCGAGACGCCGAGATTGTCGAACATGATGTCGACGTCGCCGGCGACGAGGCCCTGCAGCGCCGGCGCCGAGCCGCGATACGGCACGTGCACGAACTTCACGTTGGCCATGAGCTGGAACATCTCGGAGGTGAGATGGGAGGTCGTGCCGTTGCCTTGCGTCGCCGAAGTGATGCTGCCGGGGTTGGCACGGGCATAGGCGATGAACTCGTCGAGCGTCTTGGCCAGCACCTTGGTCGGGTTCACGACCAACGCATTCGGCACGATGGCCATGATCGAGATCGGCACGAAGGCGGTGGGATCATAGGGCAGCTTGGGATAGAGATTCTGGTTGATGACCAGCGGCGGCGGCGGCGCGGACAGAAGCGTGTAGCCGTCGGGATCGGCATTGGCGACCGCTTCCGCCCCGATATTGCCGGCGGCTCCCGGCTTGTTCTCGATGATGACTGGCTGGCTCCAGATGCGCGACAGCGCATCGCCGACGATGCGCGGCATGACGTCGGCGGTGCCGCCGGCCGGGAACGGCACGACGATCTTGACCGCGCGCGCGGGATAATCCTCGGCCTGCCCCGCGATCGGCGACGCCGGCAGCGCGCAGAGAGCCACTCCGACGCCGGCGAGCGCGCGCAGGATCAGGCGGTTCGGCCGACACCTGGCACCGCGCTGCGCGCTCATCGTCATCCTCCCGTGTTGTTGATCTCGGCCGCCGATTGCGCCGCGTTGCATCGTACAGTACCGATCGGGCCACATCCTGCCAATGCAGCCGGAGCGACAAAAAGGAAACGCCATGCACCCGCGTGAACGACTTGACTATTCCGCGATCGACCAGCGCCCGCCACTGAAGCTCCCCGACGGCCTGCGTTTCATCGTCTGGCCGGTCTTCGCGCTCGAAGAATGGGACATGGCGCGGCCGATGGCCCGCATGGTGATCTCGCCGCCGCAGGGCCAGCCCATGCTGCCCGACCATCCGAACTGGAGCTGGCACGAATACGGCATGCGCGTCGGTTTCTGGCGCATCAAGCGCATGTTCGAGCGGCTCAATGTGACGCCGACGGTCACGCTCAACGCGCGGGTGTGCGAGACCTATCCGCAGGTGGCGCGGGCCTGCGTCGACAACGGCTGGGAGCTCAACGCCCACGGCTACGACCAAGTGCCGATGCACAAGCTCGACGACCAGCGCGCGGTGATCGAGAGGTCGGTCGACATTATCGGGAAATTCTGCGGCAAGCCGCCGCGCGGCTGGTTCGGTCCGGGGCTGACGCAGACCTTCGACACGCTCGACCATCTCTCCATCGCCGGCATCGAATATATCGGCGACTGGGTGCTCGACGACGAGCCGGTGACGCTCAAGACCACGCACAAGCCCGTTGTCGCCCTGCCCTATAATTTCGAGCTGCACGACATCGTGCTGATGGCGCTGCAGCACCATCCGTCCGACATGATGTACCAGCGGGTGATGGACCAGTTCGACTGGCTCTACATGGAGTCGGCCGAGCGGCCGAAGTTCATGGCGATCGCCATGCACCCATACCTGTCGGGCGTGCCGCACCGCATCGGTCATGTCGAGCGCACCTTCGAGGAAATCCTCGGCAAGCCCGGCGTCGCGTGCTGGGATGGCGCCAAGATTCTCGACTGGTACCTGGCGCAAGGCAAGCGCACATGAGCGTGGGCACCTTCTTCGTTCCGCACGATCTCGCCGCGCCGCTGGCCGGTGCGGACAACGGCCCGCTCGCCGGCCTTACCGTGGCGGTCAAGGACATGTACGACATCGCCGGCACGACCACCGGCGGCGGCAATCCCGACTGGCTCGCGGCGCATGCTCCCGCGACCTCGCATGCGCCGGCGGTCGCGAGGCTTCTCGCCGCCGGCGCCACCATCATCGGCAAGACCATCTGCGACGAGTTCTTCTTCAGCGTTACCGGCGCCAATGCGCATTACGGCACGCCTTCCAACGTGCGTGCACCGGGCCGCCTTCCCGGCGGCTCGTCGAGCGGATCGGCCGCCGCCACGGCGGCTGGCGTCTGCGACATTGCGCTCGGCAGTGACACCGGTGGCTCGGTGCGCGTGCCCGCCTCGTTCTGCGGTCTCTACGGCATCCGGCCGACGCACGGCCGCGTCGACCTCACCGGCGCCATGGCCATGGCGGAAAGCTTCGACGTCGCCGGCTGGTTCGCGGCCTCGCCCGGCGTGTTTCGCAAGGTCGGGCGCGTCCTGCTCGACGACGCACGCGTCGACGCAGCGGTCGCCGCCATGGTCGTGCTCGACGATGCATTCGAGCAGGCCGACGACGCCGTCGCCGTCATGATCCGGTCGGCGCTCGGCGCCATGGCAGACGAACTGCCGAAGCCGAGCCTTGCGCGGATCGCGCCCGACGGCCTCGATGCCTGGTTTGACTGTTTCCGCATCATCCAGGCGCGCGAAACCTGGCAGGTCTACGGATCGTTCATCGAAGCCAAACGCCCGCGCCTCGGCCCGGGCATCAAGGAGCGGATGGAGTTCGCCGCGACGGTGTCGCAACGCGACGCCGACATGGCGCGCGCGCGTCGGGCAAGGATGCGCGACGTCGTCCGCGACGTTGCCCGGCCCGGCACGATTCTGGTGCTGCCGACCGTGCCGTCGATCGCGCCACGCGTCGACGCCTCTGCCGACGAGCTCAACGTGTTCCGCCCGCGGGTGATGCGCATGACGTGCATTGCTGGGCTCGGCGGCCTGCCGCAGGTGACGCTACCGGTCGGGACCGTCTCCGGCTGTCCGGCCGGGCTTTCCGTCATCGGCTGGTCGGGCGGCGACGAAGTGCTGCTCGACCTTGCGGTGAGGCTTTCAAAATATTGCGGACGCGAAGCAAGGGGAAACGATCGACATGACGCATGACGCCATCAAGCAGAAACTGGTCCTCGCCGGAAAAGTCCTGGTCGCCGAAGGGCAGGACGACTTCACGCGCGGCCATATCTCGATGCGGCTGCCCGATGATCCGTCGCTGTTCTTCATGAAGCCGCACAGCATGGGCCTCGACGAGATCACAATGGAGAACCTTCTCACCATCGATCTCGAGGGCAACGTGGTCGCCGGCACCTCGCGCCGCCACAGCGAGGTCTACATCCATTCGGAAGTCTTCAAGGCACGCCGCGACGTGAATTGCATCATCCACACGCACCCGCCCTACTCCGTGGCGCTGTCGGCGACCGGCAGGCCGATGAAATGCTACAGCCAGCCCGGCGCGATGTTCTGCGAAGCGCTCGGCGTCTATACCGACACCATCAACCTCATCCGGACCCATGCGATGGGCGCGGGCGTCGCCAAGGCGCTGGGCCCACACCGCGCGGTGCTGCTGAAAAATCACGGCGTGGTCGTGGCCGGCGCCTCGATCGAGGAGGCGGTCATCAGCGTGATCATGCTGGAGAACGCGGCGATGATTCAGTTGATCGCCGAAGCGGCCGGCGATCCAGCACCCGAGTTCCCGCGCGCCGACATCGAGCAGCTCAGGCAAGATATCTCCCGGCCCGATCAGTTTGTGGTCAATTTCGACTATCTCGTCCGCCGCGTGCAGCGCTGCGCGAAGTAGCCGGCGACCGTCGATCCCCCCACCGGCTCCTGCCCGCCTGGTCGGCTGCCGGTTGACCGCCCCACCAGACTGTATTGGGATGGTGGACAGGAGAGCGCAAGAAGGTTGAAGCGCCTTGAAGGGGCCGCCCGCCGTGGCGGTGGTGCGCCAACCGACAACGCTCGGCGCCTTCAGGCCGATGGGGAAAAGGCATGTTCAGGATCGTCGTTGCCATCGCATGCATCGGTTGCACCAGCGCCGCGGCGCAGGAGTTTCCGTCCAAGCAAATGAGCCTGATGATGCCCTATGCCGCGGGCGGACCGGGCGACACCATCACCCGTATCGTCGGCCAGGGCATGAGCAAGGTGTTCAGCCGGCCGGTCGTGGTCGAGAACACCGCCGGCGCCGGCGGCACGATCGGCACCGCCAAGGTCGCCGCAGCGGCGCCCGATGGGCACACGCTGCTGGTCATGCACATTGGCCATGCCGCCAATACCGCGCTCTATCGCAACCTCAGTTACGACGCGATTAGGGATTTCGAGCCGGTCGGGCTGATCGCCGAGTCGCCGATGGCGTTCGTCGCCAAGAAGGATTTTCCCGCCGACAATTTCAAGGATTTCATCGCCTACGTGAAGGCGCACCGGCAGAGCGTGACATACGGACATGCCGGCGTGGGCTCGGCATCGCATCTGTGCGGCCTGCTTCTGTTCAATGCCATCGAGACCGCGGTCACGCATGTTCCCTACAAGGGCACGGCGCCGGCGCTGACCGACCTGATGGGGGGTCAGTTCGACTTCATGTGTGACCAGACGCTCAACGTGCTGCAGCCGGTCAGGGCCGGCCTGCTCAAGGCATTTGCGGCGACGACGAAGACGCGCCTTGCGGTGCTTCCCGACCTGCCGACCGTCGCCGAAGCGGGCCTGCCGGGCTTCGAGATCACCGTCTGGTTCGCGATGTACGCGCCCAAGGGCACGCCGAAGCCGGCAATCGACAAGCTCACCGCCGCGCTGCAGGAGACGATCAACGATCCTGAGGTCAAGGCCAAGCTGGCGGCGTCCGGCGCCGAGACGGTATCGGCGGAACGCGCCCGGCCCGAAGCCTTGCGCGCCCACCTCAAGTCGGAAATCGACAAATGGCGGCCGCTCATCATGAAGGCGGGGATCTACGCCGAATAGATTTGCCGCGCGCATTTCTCCGATAAAATTCCGCCCAACGGTACCCCTCACCCTTCGGTGAATCGCACGCGGCGATCGTATGCTATCGGCCCCCGCCGCCGCGGAACACCTGCAGCACACTTTCCGTCAGCTCGCCACGTTCCCCGCGATTGCTGCCGGGACCGCCGCGACCGCCATTACCACCGTTGGCTGCTGCATCACCGTTGGCTGCTGCACCACCGTTGGCTGCTGCGTTGGCTGCTGTCGCTTCTGGCAGGATTTCCGGGGTCGTAAAGAACACGCCGTCCGGCGTCGGGTTCGGCGTCGGGGTGATCGCCGCCTGCGGCGTCCCGGCGACCCCGCTCAAGAGCTGGATACGCATCAACAGCGCGAAATCCTCGTGCACCGTGTTGTGGCAATGGTTGACGTAGGAACCTCCGTATTCGCCAAACTGGATTTGGAACTGGACGGTTCCCGAGGGACGCAGTCGCCAGACGTCCTTTCTGACGAGCAGTTCGGTTGCCGGGATCGCATTGCGCCCCCGATTCATGGTGATGCCTTCTTCGAAGTGGAGGTGGATCGGATGATCCCAGCCTCCGCCGCCGTTAATGTAGGTCCAGTGCTCGACGTCTCCCGCCTTCGGGTACAGGAGCGAGATCCGGTTGGCATTCATGGAGTGGGCGGCTGCTCCATTGACCTTGACGACCCACGGGAACGTCGCCTGCTCAAGGCAGTCGGGGATGCATTGACCGTTGGCTTGGCGCGAGTCGCCGTTCCCTCTCCCCCACTCGACGACCCTCGTCCTGACGGGGGTGACGATGGGAATTTGCTGGGTCAAGACCGCCGGCACCACGCTGCGATCAGGGTCGGTTGAGCGGTGGACGACACCCGGCACATCCACGCTCGCGACCTGACCGACGATCCGGAATTGCAGGATTCCGCCAACCACCGGATCCTTCGCGTCACCCGCCAGCGCCTGCGCGAGCGACAATTCCGCCGTCGGCCGGCGCCCATCCGTTTGCTCCAGCGTGTTCACCAGCGTAAGCCGGTCGCCAATCCGGAATGCGGAAAAGTCGACGACGATGTCGAAACGCTCGGCGATACCCTGCTGGTCCAGTACCGTGAGCGGGATCGGGTTCACCACCAAGTTCCCGTCGTTGGCGATGAACTGGAACGGGACCGCTCTTCCGCTGGAATCGGCGATGGCCAGCTTCCAGAACCGCGACATGCCGGCAGCCAAGATACGGAATCGGTACTTCCGCGGCAGAACCTCGAGGAACGGCGCGTAGGCCAGATTGACCAGCGGCAGGTCGCCCAGGAACCCATCGGTGTCGAAGATGTCAAAGAACAGCTGGCCGCTGGCATCGAAGGCGGCATCGGACACGATGAGGTTGACGTCGAAATCGCTATTGCCGTAGTCCAGCAGACTGCCGCTGGGCAGCCGCAAATCGACCCCGTCGGTGAGCGCCTCGTTGCCGCGGTCGGGGCCGCTATACAAATTAACCATGCCGAGATTGCCCTTGTAGACATTCTCTGCGGTGAAGAAAAAGCGATGGTCGTGAGCCCACATCGTGCCCTGGAGCTCGCGGAAGTCGCCCGCCACTTGCACGCGACCGCCATTACCGTCGGGTCCTGACGCGCGAGGATCCGCCGCTTGTGTGTTGATCTTGTCGCGCCGAGCCAGCGTCGTGCTCCAGCGGTAGTCGTAGAACGTGCCGGGGAAGTGGTGGACGTTGCACGCACCGTCGCTCTCAGCGCCGTTGTGCGCATTGTGGAAGTGGAGCTGGCTCTCGTTGCGACCAAAGCCGCCGTTGTCCGTACGGGCCACCGGCGTATTGTTGTAGATCCGGTTGATGACGGGTTGCCCATACCGAAGCTTGATGAGGAACGGAGGCAACGAGCCCTGTGCGAAACGGCCCGGACCATAGGTCCACACGCTGTTGGGATTCTGGGCTGGGCAATTCGGGTGAAATCTGCTGTTCGGCGCGATCGGCCCCCATGACATCACATAGCCGACCTGGGGAAAGAACTCGTTCCACCGCTGATGGGCAAAGATCTCCCCGGGCGGGCGGCCTTCGACCGGCCCTCGTCCGGTGATGGGATTTATCAATCGCGGGTCGGCAGGGTTGGCGGTGAAGTCGGTATGGTACGACAGCCGTCTGGCCGGCAGCGTCTCGCCGGAACTGGCCGGGAAGGCAGCGTCACCGGACGAGGCCGGGTCTGCGGCTGTCAAACGGATCAAGGGTTGCGGCGTCTGAAGTCTCAGCCGGGGCAGGGGTTGGGTGAATTTCTGGGCGTTGAACAAAGGGCTCGGCGGCGTACCCGTCGGAACCGCAGCGAAGGCACTGCGAGCAAATGGGCTGAGACCGTTCTTCAGAGCCAATCCGCCGAAGGTGAGGAGCCCCCATTTATAGAGGTCGCGCCTCGTGATTTGGCCGATCGAAAGCGCCTTTACGATCTCGGCGCGATTGTTGCGCGCATTCTGCGCCTCTCGGTGGCGCATGCGCGATTCTTTACTCGACAGGTAATACATACCCCCGCCCTCCTGGTACTCGGGAACGCCGCTGGGTGGTGGGAAGGTCTCGGCGCGACCCGGGGCAATGCCCGACCCACCGCCTTTCCAATTTCGGACTCCTGTCTCTCTGCGAGTCGAAAACCCACGCGACAGCTGCGCCGATCATCTCGACGCAGTCTCGTTGTCGGCTCGAACATCGGTCGTTCGTCGGGTGAAACAGACGAAGGCTTCGAACTCCGGTCGCGACACCGGATCGCCTCGCCGCATTGGCGGCACCGCCAATGTCACATTGCCCTGTCCCCTTTGACGGCAATCAATGTGCACGACTCGATTGACGTTATTGTGGCGATGATCGTGGACTATTGTGGCAATGACAGCGATCATTGCGGCGATGATCGCGAATTGAAGTCGCAGCATATGCCGCAGGTCGCGGCATGTATCGCGACGGTCGAATATTTCCGTCTACACAGCGCTCGTTCCGGTCTTTGACAACTTCGGGTTCGCGCCTGGCTTCACTTTAATTTGATTCGTCGTGCATCAGCGCGCGCAAGTCGGTCCTCAGGATGTTGCCGCAATCGCCCTTCGACATGGCCAGAGCATTTCCAAAAGTGGTTTCGTCGAAACCTGCGCTAGTGGTCGCGCACGAGACTATTGATGCGCGGCAGCTCGGGAAATGCGCGCATCCAGATCACCGTCACCAACAGCGCGCCGATGCCGCCGGCGACGACCGCGGCCACCACCCCGAACCCTGCTGCCACCAGCCCGGCGCGGAATTCCCCGAGTGTCGACGACGTGCCGGTGCACAGCGAATTGACGGTAAGCACCCGGCCGAGCATTTCGTTGGGCGTACGGGTCTGTACCAGCGAATGGCGGATCACCACGCTGATGGCGTCGCTGCCGCCGTAGACCACGAGCGCCAGCATCGACAGCGGCAGCGAGCGCGACACCGCGAACACGAGGATGGACAGTCCGAATGCCGCGAGCGACGCGAACAGGACGTGGCCGACCCGATGCTCGAGCGAGATGCGCGCGAGCAGGACCGTCATGGCGAGCGCGCCGAGCGCGGGCGCCGAGCGCAACAGCCCGAGCCCCCATGGTCCGGTCTCGAGAATATCCCGTGCGAAAATCGGCAATAGCGCGGTGACGCCGCCGAGCAGCATGGCAAACAGGTCGAGCGAGATCGCGCCGAGGATCACCGGTCGGCTGCGGATATAGGCGAAGCCGGCGAACACGGTTTCGAGGCTGACCGGCTTCTTCTCGAGCGGCCGCGGATCGGCATGGATCCGGCTGATGAGGACGCTGGCGACGACGAAGGCCGCGGTGACGGACCAATAGACCGCCGCCGGCCCCAGGGCGTAAATGAAGCCGCCGAGCGCCGGCCCGCAGATGATCGCGGTCTGGTTGGCCGAAGCTGACGCCGCCACCGCGCGCGGCAGCATCGACGCCGGCACCAGGCCGGTGACCAGCGCGTGCATGGTCGGGATCTCGAACGCGCGCGCGGTGCCGGTGACGAACAGAAGCGCGAACATCGCCTCGCGGTTGAGCCAGCCGCCGACGGTTCCCAAGGCGAAACCCGCCGCGCATAGCGCCTTGATGATTTGACAGGTGCGCGCGACGACGCGGCGGTCGTAGCGGTCGACGATCTGCCCGATGACCAGCGCCATCCCCACCACCGGAACGAACTGCACCAGGCCGACGATGCCGAGATCGAGCGGGTTGTTGGTCAGGTCGTAGATCTGCCAGCCGACGGCGACCGCCTGCATCTGATAGGCGGCGACGGTTGCCACCCGTCCGCACCACAACAGCGCGAATGAGCGATGCGCCATCAGGGAGGAAAACGAGCCGCCAGCGATGTCTGACATGATGGAAAGGCCGGCGGAGATACCGTGGATTGTGGCGTGGCCTACTTACTCCGATTCCCGGCACCGCGAGCCATCCAATTTCGCAGCCTGCATATGCAGCAGTCCCAGCGCCGAACCCGCTAGTCGACAGTGATCTTCGCGGCCTTGATCAGCGGCGTCCAACGCTCGGCGCTGCGCCGAATCAGGTCGCGCATCTCCTCCGGCGTGGTGCCGCGCGGCTCGACGTCGAGCGCCTCGATGCGCGCCTTGACCTCTGGCTTGTTGAAGGCCTGTCGGATGGCATCGGAAATCCTGCCGATGATCTCCTTAGGCGTGCCGGGCGGCGCCGCGATCCCCATCCAGGTGTCGGCTTCGAAGCCGGGCAGCGCTTCGCTGACGGTTTGAACTTTCGGGAACACCTTGAGTCGTTCGCCGCTCGCAACGCCGAGCAGCTTCATCTTGCCGGCCTCGATGTGTGGCCTGGTGGCGGGCAGGAGATCGGGCAGTACGTCGATCTGGCTGCCGAGCAGCGCGGTGATGGCCGGCGCGCTGCCGCGGAAGGGAATGTGCACCATCCGGACATTGGCCATGTGGTTCAACTGCTCGCCGGCGAGATGCCCGATCTGGCCGGTGCCCTGCGAACCGTAGTTAAGCCTGTCGGGGTTGGCCTTGGCGTAGGCGATCAGCTCGGCCGTGGTGTTGACCGGAAGGTCCGGCCGGACAAGCAAAATCGAGGGATAGGATGCGAGCACGCTGACCGGCTCGAACGCCGCCGTGTCGAATGCGAGCCGCGGATGGACCACGTTGGCGACGCTGTAGGTGAGCTGCGGCGCGCAAAGGAGCGTGTAGCCGTCGGGCAGCGCCCTGAACACCGATTCGGCACCGATCAGACCGCCGGCGCCGCCCGGCCGGTTCTCCACCACGACGGCGACGCCCAGCGCGTCGCGCAGTTGCTCGGCCGCAAGGCGCGCCAGGATGTCGGCGGTGCCGCCGGCCGACAGTGGCACGACGATGGTCACGCCGCGCGTCGGATAGCCGGACTGCGCCGCGGCGGCACCGCCGAGCAGCGCAACGAGGAAAGCGGCAACGATCCCGCGCATGGCCTGCATCGTGCCGCGTTCCTATTCGTAGAACTCGGGCGCCATCTTCTGCCCGTCACGCTGCGGCTTGTCGTGATTGATCCACAGCTGCGCATTGTGCTGCGCCATCACGTCGGCCATGCGCTGCAGCGAGGCCATCGTCTTGTCCTTGTCGACGTTCTGCGAAGGCACGCGCCTGTTGTCCCAATTGTCCTTGAAATGCACGGCGTCTCCCGACAGCAGGATCGCACCGGTGTTCGGCAGCTTGACCAGCAGCGACTGATGGCCCGGCGTGTGTCCCGGTGTGGCGATAATGACCACGCTGCCGTCGCCGAACACGTCCTTGTCGCCCTCGAGCTTGGTCACCGGATGCTCCGGCTTGAAACGGCCAACGCCGAGCGGCGAGGGCCACTCGTATTCGGCCTTCTGCACCAGCAGCATCGATTGCGGGAACAGCTCGACGTTGCCGATGTGGTCGGGATGGGTGTGCGAGATCGCGACATATTTGACATCGGCCGGCTTGAGCCCGAGCTGATCGATCTGCGCGGCCAGCGTCTTGGGGCGGCGCCAATGGGTCATCGCCGGATTGTCCGGGCGCTGGCCGTCCGGCATGGCGGCGATCGCGTCGGTCACGCCGGTGTCCCACAGGAACCAGCCCTGCGCATGTTTGATCAGGTAGCAGCTATCGACCATGTCGAACGCGACGCCGACGTTCACGCCCGGCGACCAGCGCGACTGATCGCCGGCGCGCCCTTGCCCGCAGTCGAGTATGTAGAGTTTTTCGATACCGGGCTTCTCCGTCTGGGCAACGGCGGGGTGCGCCGACAGCACGGCGCTCAATGTGACGGCGATCACACCACCAATAGGCTTCATCGGTACCTCCTGACGCTTCTCCGCTCTTGCACCGCGGCGATCGCGCCGCGCCGGCCGATCAAGAACCTATCACGTTCGTGTGTGCGCCGTACCAGCGTTTGCGGTTGGTTCCATACGGCACTGAACGGGTTTGCGCGGAGCAGTCACCAATAACAGACACAGCATGTGAAGCGCATCACAGTCCGGCGGGCGCCGTTGACCTTATGGTTATGCCGCATCAGAGACCGACGACGAGGAGGTTGTCATGACCGTGTTCGCCGAAACCCTCACCTTCGACTTCGCGCACACCGCGCTCGTCCTGGTGTCCGTACCGGTTTTCGTCGGCCTCGCCGCGGCCGCGTTTTCCTTCGTGCGCGGCCTCAGCGATCGCTCCATCGACCTCGTCTTCGGGTCGCGCGCCCGGGGCACGGCGCCGATGTGGGACGTCCACCATTCCCGGCTGCGGCACCGCCGGCCGACCTGGATGACCGACCGCGGCACCAAGTGGATCGTGCGGCGCAAGCGCCCCGAACGAAACCAATCGGCCGACCCGTCGTATCTCAGCCATCAGTGAAGCACGTCACATCGTGGTGGGATCGGTTGCTTTACTGATTCTGCCACATGAACGCACCAGTCGGTCTTCTCGCGCCGACCCGCAATTGGATTTCCGCGCTGACGCGCGCCGGCTACCAGGCGGTCCGGTCGAGATCGGCACGACACACGGCAACGCTACGGGGCAACGACATGAACATGCAGCAGATCCGATACTTTCTGGCTTTGTCCGAGGAGCGCAATTTTCGCCGCGCTGCGCGCAAGTGCAACATCGCGCAACCTTCACTCACCAATGCCATCAAGGCGCTCGAGCAGGAGCTGGGTGGCCCGCTGTTCTGGCGCAAGAGACCCCGCATCGAAATGTCCACGCTCGGCGATGCGGTGTTGCCGCATTTCACGCGCATCGCCTACGAGCTCGAGAGCATGCACGCGACGGCGAAGGGATTGGCCGGCACGCCGACCTTCCCGGCTGCGGAAAGAGACTTTATGATGACGACATGAGTCTTCGCTGGTCGTTCGCCCGACACGCCATCGTCTTCGCCGTCTTCGTTACTCCCCTCCTCGCCGCGGCATCGGCTCCGGAGCAGACATATCCCAGCCGCCGCATCGTCATCGTCGTGCCCTACACGCCGGGCAGCGGTTTCGACATCGTGGCGCGCAACGTCGGCCAGAAGATAGCCGAGCGCTGGGGACAGCCGGTCGTGGTCGACAACAAGACCGGCGCGAGCAGCACGATCGGTACCGAAGCCGTCGTCAACGCCGAAGCCGACGGCTACACCGTGATGGTGACCGGCTCTCCCCTCACCGTTTCCCCCGCCCTGAGCAAGAGCCTACGCTACGATCCGGTCGCCGGTCTGACCCCGCTCGGCACGGTCGGAGCGAGCGGGCTCGCCTTGACCGTCAATTCGGCGGCCCTGCCGATCAGATCGCTGGCTGACTTCCTCGCCGAGACCAAGGCGAAGCCGGGCAAGTTCAACTATTCCTCGCCCGGCACCGGCACACTGCAGCATGTCGGTATGGAACTGCTCAAGCAGCAGCTCGGATTCGACGCGGTGCACGTGCCCTATCGCGGCGCCTCGATCGCGCTCACCGACCTCCTCACCGGCCAGGTGCAGTTCTCGCTTCTCCCGGTGCACACCGCCCTGCCCCACGTGCAGAGCGGGCAATTGCGCATGATCGCGATCGCCGGCGCCACGCGCACGCCGTTCGCGCCCGATGTTCCTAGCTTCGCCGAGCTCGCCCATCCCGGCTTGAACTTCGATTTGTGGTACGGGTTTTTCGGGCCGGCCAACCTCTCGATGTCCGTCGTTCAGAAATGGGAAAACGAACTCGCGGCGATCATCGAACTGCCTGACGTCAAGGACAATTTCCGCACGCAAGGCCAGGTGCCCGGCTTCCGCGACGCCGCCGCGACCGGCGCGCTGGTGAAATCGGAAATCGCCCGCTGGCGCGCGGTGGTGGAGAAGGCCGGCATCAAACCGGAGTGAGAACGCGCGGCTAGTGCCGCGCGATGCCGGTGCCGCGCAGAATCGTCACCTGCGTGCGCGCGCCGGTGATGCCGAAGTCGTCGTCGTTGATCAGCACGAGCGCGCCGTCGCCCAGCACGGTCATGCCCTCGATCTTGCCAACCACTTCGGGAATATCGGCGGTGTCGACGCGTAGCATCTTGCGCACCGGCGTGATGCCGGCAACGGCAAGCTCGCTCTGCTCGAGCGTCGGCCGTGTCGCGAGGTCATCCCATTTGCCGTCGAGGATGTTGGTCGCACCGCCCAGCTCGATCTCGTAAAGCTTGGTGGTCTGCTCGGTGCGCTCATCGACCACCAGCCGGTCGAGGCCGATCGCCATCAAGTCGCTGACGCGGGGATCGTTCTGCTTGTCGGACGGGTCGCGGCGAAAGCTGCGCGGATCGTCAAGCGTGTAGACGTATTCGCCGACGACCTGCATGGAGGCGCGCTCGATCTTGAACAGGCGCGTATTGCTCGCCTTGCGATAGGCAGCGGTATCCGGGTGCGCCAGCGGGTTCTGCAGGATGAAATAGAGGAACCGTTCGTCGGGAGAGAGCGCGATGCCCTCGATGCCGCGGTTGACCTGGCGCTTGGCCAGGATCGGCGGCAGCGAACCCGTCACGTCGTAGCGCGCGCCGGCGTAATCGCCTTCCGTACCGCGTGGAACGTGGCGCACCATCACCTTGCCGTCGGCCGCGACATGCATGAGCGAGGGGCCGTTCTCGTCGCTGATCCAGAACGTTCCGTCGGCGAGCCGTACGACCCCTTCGACGTCGACGCCGTGCACGTCCTGCTGCAATGGATTGCCGCGCCCGTCGAGCGGCGTCTCGGTGGTGGCAGTGCGCAGCGGATTGGGCATGCCGTTGAGCGGCCGGCCGTCACGGTCCTTGAGCGTGACGACGTCGGTGACGCGGAACGTATCGGCCAGGACCAGCACGCGGTAGATCGAGGGCGCATAGGACGGCGTGAGATAGACCCGGCCGTTCTTAACCTGGTCGCAAGCGGCGAGCGCGACGCCGGCGATCGGCGTCACCTCGTTGCACGCCATGTTGGGGCCGCGGTCGCCGACCGTCCACATCACGTTCGCCGGGTCGCTCGGATGATGGAACGCGCCGCTGCCGATGCCGACGCTGAGGTCAAGAGTCTTGCCGCCCTCGAAGGCAAAGGGCGCCATGGTGAGCAGCGTGTCCTCGCTGGTCAGAAATCGCGCGTCGATCTCGGCTGCGTCGACGGTCGCGGCGGCGAGCGCAGCGATGCCCACCACCGCCCCCGCGAAGCGGGAACGATGTCGCGCGACGAGATCGGGCATGATGTCCTCGTTTTCAGCCACGTCGGCGGAGTCTCACGATAGAGGGCCGAACATGACGGTTCGATGATAAGCCGCTCAATCGTAACACTTGCGTTCAACGAGCACTTGGCGTCAATTGGGGGTCAACGAGCACTTGGGTCAACGAGCACTTGGGTCAACGAGCATTTGGGTCAACGACACTTGGGGTGCAACCAGGGCTTCAACCAGGGATGCCGGCGGCCTATGTTGCAGGGAACGGACGCCGAGCCGAAGCATTGACGCGTCATCGGAGGCACGCCGGACTATCATGGGCAGGATCGCATTGGTCGTCACTCTGCTCGGCCTGCTCGCCGGGGCGCTATGGTTTGCCGTGTGGGCGTGGACGTCGCTCGAAGGCGGGCCGATCCCGACCAGCGGCTATGTTGCCATGGCGCTCGGTGTCGTGTTCTCGCTCGTGATCGGTTGCGGGCTGATGGCCTTGATCTTCTATAGTAGTCGGCACGGCTATGACGACCCTCCCCCTATCGACACTGAAACGAATAACAAATAAAGCCCCAGCCCAGCGCATCGCGTTCTGCCCGCTGGTGCCGGCAGACGGTGTTGCCCCCGAAAACACCAGCGTCCGTGGCCATAACGATCCCGACAAAGCAAAACCGCGAGCCAGGCGGCGGCTCGCGGATTTGCCCTGTGACAGAATCGAAACGCTACGCGGCCTTGCGGTTGATGTTCGTCTTGGCCATCGACGACAGCTTCTCGTCGGCCGCTTTTTCCTCGTCCAGCGTCTTGTGCAGGACGCCGGCGCAGTCCTCGCGGCCCAGCAGCTTCGCCCATGTCACCAGCGTGCCGTAACGGGTAATCTCATAATGCTCGACCGCCTGGGCGGCCGCAATGATCGCGGCGTCGAGCACCTGCTTGTCTCCGATGTCGCCGGTCAGTTCGTCGGCCTCTTCGAGGATGCCGTCAATGGCGGGGCAATCAATCGCCTTGGGCTCGGCGCCGTGCATCCGGAAAACCTCTTCGAGACGCGCCACGTGGTTCTCCGTCTGGTTCAGGTGATCCATCAGGCCGCGCTTGAGCTGCTGGTCGGTTGCGCTATCGATCATGTCGCGCAGCGACTTAGTGATCTTCGTCTCGGCGTAATAAATGTCGCGCAGCATATGAACGAACAGGTCGTCCATCGTTTTGATGTCTTTTGTGAAGAGGCCCATGGGTCGATCCTTTCATCGCGGAGCTGTGGCGGCAAGCGGAACACGGGCGATCGACGGATGAAGTTGCGTGACCCACCTGCGCCGGTTGCCGACGAGGCAACGATCGAGCGCGTGGGCGGTTCCGCGAGGCGGCGGCGACCGATGGAGCGACCCGCACGACACGCAACCAAGCTGCTGCAACAGCGTTTTCCTCCTCGTGGGATGACCCCACCGAGGAGACAAGCATGAAACTTCTCAAGACGACGGCGGCGGCCACGATCCTGATGTCGGGGATCGGCTTCGCCGCGGCGCAGGCGGTGATTGATCTGTCGCCGGAACAGCGCACCACCGTCTATCGCACGATCATCAAGGAAAAGGTAAGGACGCCCCCGCCGGCCGACTGGCGCGTCAGCGTCGGCACCGAAGTTCCTGCCGCCGTGGAACTCTACGACATCCCGGCAGCAGTGACCGTCGCGCCCGTGCGGCGCTACCGCTACACGGTGATGGACGATCAAGTCGTGCTGGTCGACCCGTCCTCGCGTCGAGTCATCCAGGTCATTCGTGACTGACCCATAGCGTCACACGTCGGTGAACGCCGTCCGGCATGCCGGACGGCGCCTTTGCTTCACCGACCTTGGATTCTCATGGTCGGAACCAAAACCGAACGCAGACGGTAG
>Ga0307472_100000147_pt1 | contig 21750 bp, 10 predicted proteins | sample atmos_gasesAM5C__2_FD_204582 | JGI IMG/M metagenome (GOLD analysis project Ga0307472, IMG submission 204582) | Hardwood forest soil microbial communities from Morgan-Monroe State Forest, Indiana, United States - atmos_gasesAM5C_05 | ecosystem: Environmental > Terrestrial > Soil > Temperate...
AACTGCAAACGCTTGCAGAATTCCGCTTCTCAACGGGCGCTATGGACCTCAGCGAACCGCTTCCCGGGACTACCGTGTCGTTACGCCTTCCGTATGTTGCTGACGATGGCGGGTTATAAATTCCCTTAAGTACTCTCCTGCCTCGGTGATGTGCTTCCATAGCGCATCCGCAGCCACTTCGGGATCCCTCGTTCTGCAGACCTTGAGAAGCTCCCGGTGCGCCTGACCGGCACGGTGGAGGTCGCGAGTGACCACAAGATGCAGTCGTGTGTAACGATCACAATTGATATTTAGCGTTTTCAAGAATGACATCATCACCGGGCGGTTGGCGGCAGCGTACAAAGCGGAATGGAAGCTCCAGTTCCATCGGCCCCAGGACTTCACTTCGGAATCCTTCTCGAGAGATTGCTCGTATTGACGAAGGATATCCTCGGCATGTTGAAAATCCTCTTCCTTCATGTTCGGAAGAGCACATCTCAACATGTAGCACTCCATCACGGCGCGAGTTTCGAATAACTGCATGATTTCATCGGGAGACAGCGCCGATACCACGGCTCCCCGATTCGCCACAATAGTTATCAACCCTTCAGCCGCCAAATGACTCAGAGCTTCTCGCACCGGTATACGGCTGATTTGAAACTCCGACGCGATCGCGTCCTGGCGAAGCTGCTCACCTTCGCGCAACTCGCCGGTCAAAATCTTTTCTCTCAGCCGCTCGACGACAACGGAAGAAAGAGACTTTCGTGGAATCGGATCGACTTTTCTGGGGGCAATCGTAGACATGGGGCGCTACACCAACTAAGCTCTTTTTTTCGGCCAGCCTCTGCGTGCCATTCTGTCCGAGAAGTGCATCGTGGGGATACATTATTAGGTATCCATACCACTACGCAAACCAATTTCAAATGCGCTAATCCCGGGCCGGCGACCTAGACAAGCCTCCCAAAAGGGCGCGAAAAACGCTCACCAAGTATATCGTAGCTTGTCTGGACCTTTGCGTGTTCCCTCACAAGTTCGCGTACTTCCGTTTGCTCCGGGTCCAATTCTCTGCCCCCACGTCGTGCCCGGCAAATAGCCTGGCCGTTGATTTGCCCGTGATAACATGAAGGGCTTCAGCAGCTTGGAACGTTGGTGATCCTGAGGGCCATGAACTTCAGCCGTCGTAGTTTTTTCAGACTCGGTGTGGGAGGCGCACTATCGTTGCGCCCTGTTTGCCTAGTAGGGCAGGGTGTTTCAACACATACGGCCAAGCCCCTACCTAGGGCCAAATCGTCCGGGCGTCCCTTCAACGCACAATTTGTTGATGTTGCCAGCGCAGCGGGTCTGTACGCGCCGGTGATCTACGGTGACATAGCCATGAAGAAGTACATCGTCGAGTCCACCGGATGCGGCTGTGCCTTCATTGATTACGACAATGATGGATGGATGGATCTGTTTGTGCTCTCCGGCACTCGCCTCGGAGGCGCTCCCGAGGGCACGACGAATCGGCTATACAAAAACAATCGCGACGGCACATTTACCGACGTCACTGAAAAAGCGGGATTACGCTCCCTCGGATGGGCATGCGGGGTTTGCATCGCAGACTACAACAACGACGGCTTTGACGACATTTTTTGCACCAATTTTGGACAGAACACTCTTTACCGCAACAACGGCGACGGAACTTTCACCGATGTGACCAAGGCGGCTGGCCTTTCGAGCGATCAACAAAGGTTTGGAGCCGGCTGCACCTTCGTGGACTACAACCGTGATGGACACCTCGATCTTTTCGTCTCGAACTATGTTCGCTTCTCGTTTGAGAATGCGGCTGCTCCCGGCGACAACCCCAATTGCCGGTGGAAAGGGATTCCCGTCGAGTGCGGGCCACGAGGGCTGGCCACGGGCAAGCATTCCCTTTATCGAAATAACGGTGACGGAACATTCACCGATGTTACCCAACAAGCCGGCATCTCGCGAGCCACGCCCACTTATGGCATGACTGCGATAGCCGCAGATTTTGATGAAGACGGATGGCAAGACATTTACGTTGCCTGTGACTCCACCCCCAGCCTTCTTTTTATGAACAATCATGACGGGACTTTCCGCGAAGAAGGAGTCATACGCGGTGTGGCATTGAGCGACGATGGCATGGAGCAGGCAGGCATGGGTGTGGGCGTCGGAGATTATGATTTAGATGGACATCTTGATCTATTCAAGACGCACTTCTCAGACGACGCCAACATTCTTTATCACAACGATGGCAAGGGAAATTTTGAGGATGCCACGGGTTCCTCGCGCATCGGAGTGGAGACGCGCTACGTGTGCTGGGGCGCCGGAATCCTTGACCTGGACAATGACGGCCTGCCAGATATCTTCATGGTGACCGGTCATGTGTATCCGCAAGTGGAACGAACACTGCCGCAATACCCATACAAAACGCCGCGTGCCGTTTTCAGGAACCTGGGCAAGGGCGTGTTCGAAGAGCTCATCGAGGAGGCTGGTCCGGGAGTAGCAGCCGCACACTGCAGTAGGGGGTGCGCTTTCGGGGACTTCGACAATGACGGGGACATGGACGTCCTGATTATCAATCTCAACGAACCTCCCTCGCTTTTACGAAATGATCTGAGCGGAAAGTCCAGCTGGATTAAGGTCAAATTGGAAGGCGTAAAGTCCAATCGGAGCGCCATTGGAGCCCGAGTGCTCGTCCATTACGAAGGCAAAACGCAGGCGCAAGCTTTGTTGAGCCAATCCAGCTTCTATTCCTGCAACGACCCTCGCTTGCACTTCGGTTTGGGGAACTCCACTTCAACCGACATCGACGTTTATTGGCCAAGCGGACTCCACGAAACATTCAAGCAAGTCCTCGCGAACCGCCTTGTCACCATCAAAGAAGCCGTGGGTCTAGTACCAAACCGAGGCTGGTCTAAGACTTAAGCAGGGGAGCCGGGAGGCTTCAATCGTGGTTCATCTGTATCACGGCTATAGAAAGCCCTTAGTGCAATTCACATAATGGCAAACTCCTTGCCCCGCTAAGCCGGACTCCGAATCCCCGATCCCACGTTTTTTTTTAGAATAACGATTTCCTACTTGACTTCGGCATGAAATGGGTCTACAAGGTGAGCCCAAGCGGGGTGCCTGTGGGGTTTCTTATGGATATCAGTTTTTTCGATTGAATCTGTTCCGTAGCAATACGTGTGCGCAGTGGTGCGACCGCGCGGCACTGTTACGGGTCTAGACAAGCGCTTTGGAGGAAAGAATGGGAAATCTGAGAAGGCTTTTAATCGCATCTTTTGTGGCGACATTGGTTTTGGCGTTCTCAGCCAAGCCGGGATGGTGCCAAAACGTCTACGGAACCATCGCGGGAACTGTCTCGGACAGCAGCGGAGCTTCAGTTGCCGCCGCCACCGTTACGCTGACCAATATGGATACCAATGAAAAGCACAGCATAGCGACGGATACTTCCGGTAATTACACCTTCGTGAACATTTTGCCGGGCAAGTACAAGGTGGAGGCGGAGAAGAGCGGTTTCAAGAAGGTCGTTCGCCAGCCCATCCTTGTACAGGTGGAAAGCGGACTGAAGGTGGACCTCACGATGGAAGTGGGGGCGGTGAACGAGATCATCGAGGTGAAGTCCGAAACGCCCTTGCTCCAGCCGGAAACAAATTCCCTCGGGCAAGTCGTGGAACAACGAACGGTCACGGAACTGCCGCTGAATGGCCGTAATCCACTTGCGCTGGTTGCTATGGCGCCCGGCGTAGTGCCGCAAGGCCAGCCCTCTGCGGGCAATTCCTCGACTGGCACTCCAGTCGGCGCCAATCCTTTTGCTCTGGGCGATTTTCAGGTTGGCGGAGGAATGCCGGGGCAAAGTCAGATCCTGATCGACGGCGTGCCAACCAACGGGGCGTACCTAAACGTTGTCACCGTAGTTCCTACACAAGACGCCATTGAGGAATTCAAGGTCCAGACCAACAATCTTGGCCCCGAGTACGGGCGTTTTGCCGGCGGCGTGATCAACCTCAACACCAAGGGCGGCAGCAATTCCCTTCATGGTTCGTTATACGAGTTCCTGCGGAATAAGGTCCTTAATGCCAACGACTTCTTCCTCAATGAAGGAGGCACCGCTCGTCCTCCGTTTACGCAAAATCAGTTTGGAGGCAATGCCGGAGGGCCCATTATCAAAGACAAGTTGTTTTTCTTTGGCAGTTACGAGGGCTTCCGGCTGCGTAAGGGGAGTACTTTGACAACGTGGGTTCCCACCTCCTTGGAGAGAGGCGGAGACTTTTCAGGAATAGGCTCTACCCACACGGCGTCAGCGCTTCCTATTTACGACCCGACGACTAGCCAGGTTGGTACAAACCCTGCCTGCAACCCAGCCCCCCCAACTCCCCCCCCGCAAACTTGCAGGACACAATTCTCCTTCAATGGGAAGGCGAACGTCATTGATCCCGCTCGCCTCGATCAAACTGCCGTTGCGCTTTTGTCCTACTTCCCGATGCCAAATCAAACGAACAATCCGAACGGCAACTTTGTGGAGAGCTTCAGCACCGGCGGAGATACCGACCAATACAATGGGCGCATTGACTATAACCTGAGCTCGAAGCAGAGGATATATGGACGCTATACGCATAATCATATTCTGTCGCTTCCCGATGAGCCGTATAAGGACATATGCAGTGATCGTTGCACCGAGGACACCAAAGCGAATCAGATTTCACTGGGTGACACGTATTCGTTCTCACCTACGACGATCTTGGACATGCATATCGGCTACACGCGGTATGTCTACTTGCGCACGCCCCTTAGCCAAGGCATCGACCTATCTAAGTTTGGGCCGAACTGGAAGGCTCTAACCTCACAGATGACCTACACTCACATTCCGACGGTATGCGTATCAGAGCAAAATGGCGACAGCCACTGGGGCAGCGGTAGTTGGTGCTCGCAGGGAACCGGAAGCGGCATCGGCGCCTGGGACGATACGTTAAGCATCGCCCCTGTGCTCTCGAAAATCATGGGCAAGCACAATCTCAAATTCGGCGGGGAATTCCGCATGCTCCGCAACAACTATTACCAGAGCAACGACCCGGCGGGCTTTTTCAATTTCGATGCTGGCTTGACAGCGGGAAATCCTCTCAACTCCGCCAACCAGTCGCCGGGTGCTAACCCTGACGCAACGCATCCCTTCGCATCGGGGAATGGCTTGGCCTCCTTCCTGCTCGGATATGCCAGGGACAACGGTGACAGTGTGACTGAGCCTGCCAGGACCGCCGACCAAAACCTCTACTCGGCCTTCTACGCCGGCGACACGTACCGCCTTACCTCGAAGATTACAGTGAACCTTGGGGTCCGTGTCGATCTACAAGGAGACTGGACGGAGCGGTTCAACCGTATCGTCGTTTTCAATCCGAACGAAGTTAGCCCGCTGTTATCGAGCGCCCAAGTCAAGGCCGCCTTGCCGAACCTCAAAGGCGCCTTTGACCTGGTAAAAAGTTCGCAACATTCGAGCCGCACGGCATTTGACCGGTGGAATAACGTCAGCCCGCGTCTCGGGTTGTCGTACCAACTTGATCGCAACACGGTCATCCGCACCGGTTATGGAATGTTTTACCTCCCGGTTGACGGCCGCTGGGACGATGCGCCACACAACCTCTTCATCAATAGCTTTAACACGAATTTGCTTGCTGTGAATTCGGATGGAGTTACCCCCAAGTTTACATTGTTCAACCCCTTCCCAAGCGGAATCACTCCACCCTTCGGGAGGAGTCAGACGCTAATCAACGAGCAGGGGAATGGCCTCGGAGCAGCTACCAGTGGCTATAAAGCGCCTTATATGCAGCAGTGGAACCTCGACGTCCAACGCCAGTTCCCTGGCAACCTGTTGTTCGACGTGGCCTACGCCGGGGCCAAGGGTACCCGTTTGCCCATGCATAGCCAGAGCATCGACCAACTACCAGCGAATCTGCTGCCTAAGAACGCGACTGAAGCTGCGGCCCTCGCGGCGCAGGTTCCCAATCCGTTCGCAGGGAATTGTCCTCCGCCGAACACAGCCGCTTGCACTGGACCAGTGCTATCGGGCAATGTGGGGACCAGTTTTACGATACCGAGAGCTCAACTGCTCCTGCCTTTCCCACAGTGGGACAACGTGGACCTTGAGGAGCCGAATAACCGCGATTCCATTTACCACTCCATGCAGATGAAGGTGCAAAAGCGCTTCTCCGCGGGCGCGCAAGTGCTTGCTACCTACACCGTCTCAAAGCTTATCGACAACACCAACTCGGAAATCAATTGGCTGGAAGCCAGCCCGGTGAGCTGGAACGACGGCAATCCAAACGACTTGCGCCACGAGCGAAGCCTAGATGCCTTCGACGTTCCGCAGCGCCTCGTGCTCGGATCCATTTTGGATATGCCGTTTGGACGAGGGAAGAAGTTTGGAACCAACCTGAACGGCGTAGCCAACAAGCTAGTCAGCGGATGGGGAGTGGACACCATCATCACCTTCCAGCGCGGCTTCCCGATCATCATCGGCGGCTGCACTGGCGCGCTCAATAGCTCCAACATCCCGAACGTGCCCTGCGCCCGCCCGGACCGAACTGCGATGTCGCATTTGACCTCCGGTTCTTTGGACCAGCGGCTGACCACCTGGTTCGACACTTCGGTATTCACAAAAGGCGATCCGACCGACTTCGCCGTCCGCAACCCCCTGAGCGATTCGCGCACGGAACCTAACATACGCAGCGACGGTGTGAAGAACTTTGACTTTGCCTTCTTCAAAAACACGAAGTTTGGTCCAGACGAAAGGCTCGGCACCGAGTTCCGGGCGGAGTTCTTCAACGGGTTCAATCATCCCCAATTCAATCCTCCGAATTCCGGTTGCTGTGGTGGAGCGGACTTTGGCCGAGTCACTGGTCAATATAATCTGCCGCGTCTCGTTCAATTCGCTTTGAGGTTTACGTTCTAACTTGCGACTTCAGCGCCGGGCGGGTTTATCCCGTCCGGCGCTATTTTTTTGTCCACTGTCTTCTCACAGCCGACCGCTTGCTAGCGCCCTAAGACTCGCCGAACTGGTGTTCGGCCTTCCCGGGTTCTTCTCCGTGCTTTTCTTTGCAAGGATGGCGACGTAAAGTCGCCGCTACAAACTCTTCCTCCCGAATTTTGCTGACCTGATGCCTGGTTTCGCGTGAAAATGTTCCAGTGAAAAAAGCCGCCCTTTTTCTTCTTATGGCCTGGTCGGTAACTCCACAGCTGACCACAGCCCAAACATCCGAAGACCAAATTGAACGTTCTTGTCGCGCCGGCCAGGAAGCCATGAAGCAGGGGCAGTTCGCCCGTGCCGCGGAAGAATTCAAGAAGGTGCTGGCCCTCGATCCAAACTTAGTCGAGGCCGATGTCAACCTTGGCCTCGCTTACCAAAGCCTATTCGAATACGACCAGGCGGTCCGCCATCTCACAAAAGCCCTGCGTGAAAGGCCAAACCTGCTCGGCCCCACCGTCATTGTCGGAATGGATTACTTGAAACTCGGCTCCCCGGAAAAAGCCATGCCTTTCCTCCAGCAGGCTCTGAAACTCGATCCTTCAAATCGCGATGCCCGTCAGGCCCTGGCATCCTCGTACCTGAGCCAGGAGGACTTCCGAAACGCAGCCGAGGAGTTCCGCCAGATCGCTGCCTTTGATTCCGACAGGGCTGAAGCCTGGTTCAAACTTGGACATGAATATCTCGATCTCGCTGCTCGCCTGGCGTTTCGGGGAGCGCGGTTGTATCGCGAGTCCGCCTGGGGGCACCGCTTTCTCGGCGATCTCTTGCTTCAGCGCAACCGCTGGGAAGACGCGCTGAAGGAATATCAAAAAGCCTTAAGCGCTGATCCCCGCCAGTCCGGCTTGCACACATCACTCGGCCAATCCTATCTTCATGCCGGGAAATTCGAGGAGGCCGAAAAGGAATTTCGCCTCGAGCTTCAACTAGATTCATCGAATGAACTGGCGTGGATCGGCTTGGCGAATCTACAACTCGCCAAGGGCCGGGCTTCGGAGGCGCTTGAATCCTTGACAAAAGTTTGGGAGATCTCTCCCGAAGTTTTGGCATTGCAGCGAAGCTTCCCTTCGATCGAGCTCCCTCTGGAATCGGCAAAGGTCTCCATATCGCGCGTGCAGGGCCACCCGGAAGGAACTCCCAAACATTTTTTGCTGGCGTCTCTTTATGCCGCCGTGAACGAAAACCGTCTTTCAGACAGCGAATGGAAATCCTTCGCTGCCGACTTCTCGGCTCGACAGCGAGCGCCGAATGCTGTGGCGGGATCTCCCGGGACTCAGGACCCCTGTAAGACCAATCGATTGTCTCGCTGCGTCGATTCGTTACAAAACAAAGCGCACCTGACCACTCCCGAGCGGCTGTTGCTGGGAAAAATGCAGTACACGTTGCAACAATACGAACCTGCGGCCGACGCCCTGGCGCAGGTGCACGGCCTCACCGGCGAAAATGCCGAAGCCAGCTACTGGTTGGCGCGGACGTACCAGGCGCTGGGAGCTGGGGTATATGCGCAACTAGAGGAATCTTTTCCAGACTCCTGGCGTACTCACCAGCTGCGTGCCGAAGGCTACGCGCTTCGCCAGGACCTCGACGACGCGATCAAAGAATTTCAGGCGGCCCAGAAATTGCGCCCCAACGAGCCGGAACTTCACGAAGCACTTGGGCAACTTTACCTCGACAATCATTCTGACGGCGAGGCCCAGACCGAACTGGAAAAAGCCTTGGAACTGGATCCTTCGCGGACGCATGCTCTTTATCTTGTGGGGCGCTTGTACGTGCAGAACCGGGACAATGAAAAGGCCGTGCCCTACCTACAGCACGCTTTGCAGCTGCAACCCGATTTGGCGGAGGCCAGCGAATTGCTAGGAACGGCGTACGTGCGCCTCGGGCAATTTGCCAATGCCATTCCGAGGCTCGAAAGGGCGGCGCCTTTCGATCATTACGGGAACGTCCATTACGAATTGTATTTGGCTTACCACAAACTCGGCCGAGACGAGCTTGCGAAAAAAGCCCTCGCGCATTCGCAAGAACTCCGGCGAAGCTCTTTGGAGCGCGACCAAGCCTTGATTTTGGGAACTCCCCAGCCGGAACCCGATCCTCAATGAGAGTTAATCGAGCAAAAGCTTTTTCGCTGCTGCACGTCCTCGCTGGCGCATGAATGCCTGGACTCAATGAGCTTTCTGCTAACGACTCCAGCGAAATGTGGCTACGGCGGCGGCCGGAAGTTTGTAGTTGGCGTACTTCCCTGCCCACCCGATGTTGAACGTGAGGTTGCCGCCGGTGCTGTTCAGCACGATGAGAACCAGCGAGCCGTCGGGATTGCGAAACGCGACGTCCTCGAGGCTGCCTTCGCCGAACGTGTTTGACTCGATGCGATACGCTCCCGGCGCGACAAACTTGCTGGCGTGAGCCAGAGCGGTGTAATCCACGGTCGGCTCGATTTTCGAAGGTTGCGCGGCATGATTTACGGTGATCATGCCGCGGCAGTTCGTGCAGCCTCCAAGGAATGGTTTGTGGTCCTGGTCCAGAGCGAGGTTCCACAGCACGACGCTCTTCGCCCAGTTGCGCGTTGCCCCAATCACCAGCCGCACTTGTTGCGGCAGGATTTTCCCGGTTTGCCAGTCGCCGCCGGAGCACTCCGTCATCCAGATGTCTTTGTCCGGAAAGCGATCGTGCAATTCGTTTTGCGCGGTGACGTTTCCGCCGTAACAGTGCGTCGCGGTCCCCGCAGCAAAGGACGCGGCCTTCGCGTCGCTCAGTACTTCCAGCGGATACTGAATCAAGTCCCAGTTGTGATCGAACACCAGGATTTTCGTTTTTAGCTTCGCATCGCGAAATGCGGGGCCGAGATGGTTCGCCAGAACTTCGCTTTGCTCGCGAGCGGTCATAATCATTCCCGAATAATCATTGGGGATGAACTTCGGCTCGTTCTGCATAGTGATGGCATAGATGGGAATGCCGGCCGCTTCGTATTCCTTTACGAATCGGACGAAGTATTTCGCGAATTCAGGATACGCGGACGGCAGCAGAGCGCCTTGAATCATGGAGCCGGAGGTTTTCATCCAGCCCGGAGGGCTCCAGGGCGAGGCGAAGATTTTCAGGTTGGGATTCAGGGCGAGCGCTTCGCGGAGGAGCGGAAGGATGTACGCGCGATCATGCTCGATAGAGAAATACTTTAGGTCGGGATCGCCAGGAGTGAGAGGCACTCCCGGCGGCAGATCGTCGTAGCTGTATTCGGTGAGCGCGAAGTCGCTGGCGCCCATCGGCTGGCGCAAGATGCTGAGGCCAATGCCCTTGGTTGGGTTGAAAAGCATCTGCAGGGCTTCTTTGCGCCGGGCCTCGGTAAGTTTGTTCCAGATCAGCCAAGCTGAAGAATCGGTGAGCGAGGCGCCGAAGCCGTCGATCTGCTGATACTTCACCGCGTCGTTCACAGTGATGGTGAGATTCGGCGTGCGTGCGGCGCCAAAGGTCAGCGCCGATTTCTCCTGCAGCGTTTCGTGCAGCTCCTCCGAAGACTCTATAACCTCGATGCGGGGAGCGTCGTTGGACGACGACGCTTTCTGCTGCGAAGGCTGATTGGGCAACAGGAGAAAGAACAAACTCCCGACAGCGAGCCTGGTTAACAATAACACCTACCCTCCCCCCACCTTTTTTCGCAACTGCGCATTCTAAAGGACTTAGCTCGTCCGTGAGCCCGTGAGCCGTAGAAACTCCAAGAGAACGGCTGGGCCCAAGGTTGACCTTGGGAAAAACACAAGGCAGCATAGCATAGCCTTGATTAACAGTCAAACAATATTATCGAGTGACCATCATTCGAATGGACTTACGGGACGGAACTGACGGAAGAAAGGGGGCTTACACGAGAAGGGAGGGCAACAACCACGGGCGGTGAAGAGTGATAAAAAACTCATTTCGGGTTTTGGGGAGAGGTTGGAGCAACACTTTGGCCTGCGGCTTCGCGTTTCTTTTTGAGACGCTCCTGCTGCTTTTGGGCTTCTTCGTCTTTGAGTCTCTGGAACGTCGCAAAGGCTTTTTGGGCATCTTCGGTGCGATGCAGATGTCGGTAGGCAATGCCTAGTTGATACCACGCCTGCTGGACTAACTCCCGGTCCACGCCGGGGACTGACACCGTGCGCTCGAAGGACTTTGCGGCTTCGGCATAGTTGCCAAGTTCCGCTTCAGCGCGCCCGAGGTAATAGGAGGAATTCTTGAGGGAAGGGTCTTGGCGCATCGCCGCTTCCAGCAACTCCTTGCTTTTGGCTCCCTCGCCGCGCTCCACTTCGAGTTGTCCAAGCTTGTAGCGGGCGATCACGTTGTTTGGATCGATTTCAAGCTCTTGCTGGAGAGCTGCCTCCGCAAGTTCGAGCTTTCCAGCTTTCCAGAATTCAGTTCCCAGCTCCTCGTGCAGTCCGGGCTGTTTGGGAACAAGCTGAATGGCAGCTTGGTATTCAGCGATGGCATCTTGTTGGCGATCGGCCTCCGAGTCAGCTTGGGCGAGGACCTGATGCACACGCCAGGATTTGGGGTCAACCTGGAACATTTTCTCGTAGCTGTTTTTGGAGACGAGCAGGTGCGCTCGCCCGCGATTGTAGAGGATGTCCACGTTGTCGGGTGCGAGTTTGGCGGCTTTGTCGAGGGCGGTCATTGCTTCTTCGGGATTTTCAGCCGCAAGCTGGACGACGCCAAGCCACATCCAGGCATTCGCGTCGGATGGGTAGTAAGAGGTTTCTTTCTGTACGGCGACAATGGCTTTGTCGAAATGATTCAGCCGGTATTCGGCTATGGCCAGGAAAAGATTTGCACCGCGAAGACGCGGCTTCAAGCTGAGCGCCTTTTGCAAGCTCGCGATGGCCTCTTCGTTTCTTCCTTGCTCCTCGTGGACGAGGCCCAGGTTGAGATGCGCTTCCGCGAAGCTAGGCGAGTCTTTAGCTATGGAAGCAAATTGATCCCCAGCTTCGTCCAGATGGCCTGCCCGCAAGGCGTCTGTGGCTTGGCGGAACCTTGCTTCTACCGAAGGATTTTGCGCACAAATCGTGGGCGACATCGAAAGCAGAACCTGCAGGCAGCAAAAACTCATTCCGGCAAGACGGCGCGGATTTTTCGGAACCCGTTTCTGCGCAGAGTGAAACAAAAATGAGGAGAGCTTCATGTGTGGCTTTAGATTTTACACCGGGCTATGCGGCCAAAAGACACCTAAAATCAGAATCCTCCTGGCATCAATATGGGATGCCAAGAGGATAACTGTCAGGATTGGCCGCGTGCTCGTTCAGAATTGGTAACGCAACGCAAACTGGACCTTTCGAGAGCGATCAACGGTGCCAAAGACTGCTCCGAACGTGCCATCTGCAGGTCCAGTGTCCGGTCTGCCGAACACGTGGCGGTTGAATGCGTTAACCAGATCAGCCTTCAGCGTCAAGTTTTGGGATTCAGTGAGACCCCATCGTTTTATGATCGAGAAGTCCTCGTTGATGTATCCTTGACTTCGGACCTCGCCCGTTATCCGCGGCATATTTCCAAACACAAATCCGCGCTGGGCCACCAGGCCGGTGGCATTAGGGTCGAGGAACGCTGCACAATTGAAGTAGGTGGTTACACCAGCCGGTGCAGTAAAAGTTCCGTCCGTGTTGTTCTCCTTGCAACCCGGTCGGGGACCGCCAGGAATGGTGGGTGCCGCAGGGTCAAAGGACGAAGCAGTAGGACTGAGCAAGGGCTGGCCCGGAACACGACTCAACCGGATGCAACCATCGTAACCCGTGATCGGTCCACCGAATTGCCCGCCGTTACAGCTAAAACTAATCGGCTGGCCGCTCTGATAACGCTGGACGCCTCCCACTTGCCAGCCGCCGAGTACCTGGTTTGTAATTCCGCCCTTGTTGAGGAACTTCTTTCCCTTGCCCACGGGCAACTCATAGATATAGCTGAGCACGAACGTGTGAGGAATGTCCTGATAGCTGAGACTCTTTTCGCCTTTCAGGTTGTAAGAGTTTTGGACAAGGCTGCCTCCGGAAAATTGAGCAAAAGTAGGCAACGCGCTGTCCGCATCCGTAAGCGTCTTTGAAAACGTATACGAAGCGAGGAGGTTCAAGCCATTGTGAAAACGCCGCTCCACCTTGGCGAGCAAGGCGTTGTAGCTCGACTGGCCGACGTTTTCCAGACAGCAGTCGGTGTCGATACCCCCATATTGCGGAAAAGGACGCAGCGCCTGGCCAACGTTCCCTGAGAACCCAGTGAACGGGAGCGGTATAGTCGTCGTGCTGATGTCCTGATTGAGTGTGTTTCCCCTGGAGAAGAACTGCGGATTCAAATTGTTGACCTGCGCAAGGGATGATCGTAAACGAGTTGCACGCGTGCCGACGTAACCCACGCTCAGGATCAAATCCGGCGCCAGCTGGCGCTCGACTTCAAGACTCCAGTTCTGTACCATTCCCGGACGACCATAACTCGGCGCGACATAAGTGGGGCCACCGAATCCAAAGCCAAAGCTACCATTGAGCTGTGCCGGATCCAGATTGGGAGGTGGCGGGAAGCTAGGGATTCCCGAGTCGAGAGAGATTACGGGAGCGAAATTCGCCGTGGCGCTCTTTGAAGCAGTATATCCATCAGTGAGGGACTGACCGAAGTCCCCGTAGTCAAGCGGTCCGTAATAGATCGCATATCCTCCTCGGAGAACCACCCTACCGAAGTGTCCAAACAGGTTGTTTGGCGCATACGCGAAGCCCAGCCGGGGGGCAATGTCCTTATAATAGGTCTCTGCTCCCGAGGCGCTGCAATTGCAGCGCCCAGCGCCGCTACCGCCAAATATCAAGGCGCCAGGTAGCGGGCCGTTTGGTCCAACAGCCCCCGGGTTAGGAGCCACCAAGCTTATGACGGACTGCTGGTTACTCGCCTCACTCCGAGGCGTTTCAACTTCATAGCGTAACCCAATGTTGATCATCAGGTTTGAACTAAGCTTGAAGTCGTCCTGGGCGTAGCCCGCAACGTAGCGAGAATCAAAACGTGGCTGGTGCGAGCGCACTGCCACAGACCAGTTCTGGACCGCTCCAATAAGAAAGCTAGCGAAAGCATCGCCGGTTTTGCCAGGACCGCTGAGGGTTGACTCGACCGCCGTTTGCGCAAGATCGAAACCCAAACCCGGGGACTCATGCGAACGATCAATAATCGAATATTGGTAGGCGCGCCAGTCAAAGCCAAAGCGCACAGAATGGCGCCCTTTGGTCCAGGAAACGCCGTCCGCTAGAACCAGGCTGTTGATGTAATTGGCATCGAATTGTGCGGTTCCATAACCAGTCAGTGCCTGAATCGTGTTCGCGGCGAAGCTAATTTGCGGGAAGATTGGGCCGTGCGCACCCGAAATACCCAGTTTCGCAGGCCAGTCTGAGCCGTCCGCGGAGCTAGCCACGTTGTTGTTATAGATGCGATTCAGTCCAACATTCAAGTGATTCAGGAGGGAAGGGCTGAAGAAATGATCGAAGCCAACCCGATAGTAGTCGGTAACGAAGGGATGGTTAAAAGCGCCGCCATCCACAGGCGGAGGGAGAGATGGACTTCCGTTAATCGATTCCTGATCACGCTTGCTGAAAGAAAAGAAAAGCTTGTTATTATCCGAGAAACTGTGATCGATCCGCACGGACCACGTCGTGTCCAGTATCGGATTAACTGTAGTAAAGAAAAAGTTGGGAAGCAGTTGATTCTTGTCCGCAGAGGTGGGCTCAGGAACAAACTTGAGGATGTTTTGTGCGACGGTACTGATATTGCTGATCTTGTTCCCAGGAAAGGCTGTCCGGCATTGTACGGGCTGCCCATTAACCGTGACCGTCTTTGTCGTCGAGGGATCGAAAATTTGCCCCTGGATGATCGGAGTGCCATCACACGGATTGGTGCCTATGACATTATTCGGGTTTAGAAGGAATGAAAAATCGCCCGCTCGCTCCTGGTCGGTAGGTACGCTGCTAGTGGCTGTGGACCCTTGCTTCTGGCGGTACTGCTCCCAGGAGAAGAAGAAGAAAGTTTTATCGCGCCCTTTGTAGAGCTTTGGAATCCAGACCGGCCCTCCAACAGACCCACCGTAGTCGTTTTTCTTATCGATGTCTTTTGGCTGACCCTTTAGGTTTTGAAACCACTCCTTGGCGTTCAGGTCCTCATTGCGGAAAATATCGTAAAGACTCCCATGGAAGTTGTTCGTACCCGATTTGGTTGTAAAGCTCTCGACGCCACCGGTTGTGCGTCCGAACTCCGCTGAAATGGTGGACGTCGTGACCTTAAATTCCTGCAGGGCTTCAACCGAGGGCGCGGTTTGGTCAAAGGAAGAACCGCTGTCCGCTCGGGCCGTACTTGCTCCATCCAACAACACTTCGTTACCGAAGTTCTGCCCACCAGCAAGCTTGGCCTGAAAGATACCGCTGGGGTCATCGGCGGTGCCAGGGCCCGTAGTGCCCGGGGTCAGGAACACAAAGGTTTCGGGAGAACGCAGATGGCTCTGCCCCGTCGCATTCACCGCAAGGGGCAGCTCCATGATTTGACGCTCGCTGACGACCGTTCCTAAGTCGGACGTTTGTGTTTGCAAGGTCGGTACATCGGCTGTGACAGTGAGAGTCTCTTTGACATCGCCCGGTTGAAGCGTTACCTCAAGCGCCGCAGTCGTATTGATTTGGATCACAACTCCCTTTTGTTCGGAAGTTTTGAAACCCGTCGCTGCAACAGTGATGTTGTAGACACCGACCTGCATATCGGGAATGTGGTAAGCGCCGGTTTCGGTCGAGACGGTTTTGTAAACCGTGCCTGTGTTTGCGTTCGTAGCAGTGATCGTCGCTCCCTGTACCGCGGCCCCTGAAGGGTCGAGGATGGTGCCGGCGATCGTGCCGCGGTCCGATTGGGAGAATCCCGCGGTGGCGGCAGCAAGAACGAACAGGGCTACAGCAATGTAGCGGACCGGGGCGAGATATTTCGCTAGAGAGGAATGACCTGTGAAAAACCGGGACGGGATGGATGCAAAACGTGCGAAGCGCATCTACTTGCCTCCTGCACAGCTATGCCCCAGCGGTGTACGCTTGAGGCGCACCAACGTCCTCGACGTAATGAATGCACCCAAGGGTTAGTGGAGAGCGGATTGTCGCGCAGAGCCGGAGCGATGATCCTTGGCTCAGCCCCTACGCGGACCGCCGTCCGCGACCGAACGACTTAGGCTGATGATCCTTCGCTCGCCGGTTATGGGTAAGGCTACTTCACAACTGCCAACAAAAAACTGTCAAAAATGACAGTCTGAAGTTTCAGCGCATGCTCCCAATGACCCCCAAACTGTGAGGACATTTAGCTCCACAAAGAAACTGTTGTCAAGAAGAAATTTTTTGAATAGGGTTAAGACAAACGTTTGTCTTGCGCCTTTCCGCGCGCAACGGCAGCGGTTTAGTGTGGAGGCCGCGGCAGCGGGTCACAAAATCGTTATTCCGCGGGCGGAAGGTCAACCTACAAGTTCCTGTTCAGGCTATGCTTATGCAGCCCTCGAAGGACAATGACGCCCACGGAACGGGTCTAAAGACCCGCCACTACGAGAGCGGTTCGCAAAAACCGGGCGAAGAGGCGACGGAGCCAGCTGTGGTCGGCCGCAAGCAAAAACAAAATGGCGGGGAGAGGCCCGTCAGCCTGAAAATTCTGGCGGACTACCTGGGATTGTGCCCGGCGACAGTGTCGGTGGTGCTGAATAATGTGCCGGGGCGATCGATTCCCGCGGAGACGCGCGAGCGCGTGCGAGCGGCCGCGCGGAAATTTAATTATCAGCCGAGCTTGCTGGCGCGTTCGCTGCGAAAGCAGCGGACGTTCACCGTGGGAGTGCTCGTTCCGGAACTGAGCGACGGCTACCACACCATGGTGATGAGCGGCATCGGCGACCACTTGATGCGCGAAGGCTATTTTTACTTCAGCGCGCATCACCGGCACAAGCCGGACATGATCGAAGAATATCCGCGATTGCTGCTGGGGCGCGGCGCGGAAGGGTTGATTACGATTGACACGGCGCTGGCGCACGCGCTGCCGGTGCCGATTGTGGCGGTAGCCGGGCACAGAAAAATTGCGGGAGTGACAAACGTAGTGTTGGATCATAAGCGCGCGGCGGAATTGTCGCTGCGGCATCTGCACCAGCTCGGGCACCGGCAGATTGCGTTCATGCGCGGGCAGCCGTTCAGCGCGGATTCGGACGACCGATGGAAGAGTATTGTTAGTGTGGCACGAGAACTGGGCTTGGAAATTCGCGCGGACTTGACGATTCAGCTGGAGCGGGACCTGACTTCGCCGGAGCTGGGCTATCCGGTAGTGCAGGAGCTGCTGCAAAAGCGGCGGCGGTTTACGGCGATTGTGTCGTTTAATGATATTGCGGCGATAGGAGCGATTCGCGCGCTGCGCGACGCGAATCTGCGCGTGCCGGAAGATGTGTCGGTGATTGGGTTTGACGATATTCAAGTGGCGGCGTATCACACGCCGAGGCTGACGACGATTCGTCAGCCGCTGCGGGATATGGGAGAAACGGCCGCGCGAATTCTGTTGCAGCGCATGCAAGGATTCAAGGACTATCCGGAAGAGTTTGCGGTGCCGCCGGAGTTGATCACGCGGGAAACGACGGCGCCAGTAAATCCGCGCAGCCGGCGGCGGTAGAAATTGTTGCGGAATCTTTTTCTTTCGAGAAGAATGTTGCGAACAAAAGGAGCCTTCCTCTCATGAAAATGCGACAAGCTGTTTTTGCCTTCGGAGTTGCGACGCTGTCGGTGGGCGCATGGGCCTTTGCGCGGCCGCGAGGATTCGAAAACGCTCTGGCGGCGCCTGCTAGTGAATCCGTTAAAGCGTTTCTAGGACGGTGGGATTTGGCGCTGAAGGATGGGAATCGCGAATATCCTTCGTGGCTCGAGCTGAGACAGGAAAAAGGCCGATTGGAGGCGCAGTTCGTGGGGCGCTGGGGCAATGCGCGGCCGCTGCCTAAGGCGGAGCTTTCGAATGGGAAGCTGACTTTTGTTTCGCCGAAAGAGGAAGAAGGCGCGCCGGCGGATTTGGTCTTTGAGGGAACTTTGAGCGGCAAGACTTTGTCGGGCACTGTGAATGGTCCGGATGGCAAGACGTGGCAGTGGACGGGCGAACGCGCGCCGGCATTGGTGCGCACGAAGCCGCCAAAATGGGGCAACGCGATTCCATTATTCAACGGAAAAGATTTGACTGGCTGGAAAATGAGCGACCCAAATGCGGAGAAAGTCTGGAAAGTCGAGAATGGCGAGCTGATTACTCCGGGGAACGGACCGGAGCTGATTAACGATGGGAAGTATGAAGACTTCAAGCTGCACGTCGAATTCAATTGCGGGGAGAGTGCGAACAGCGGCGTTTATTTGCGGGGGCGCTACGAAGTGCAAATCGAAACCGACTCGATTGAGGAGCCGCCGAGCCATCACATGGGAGGCGTCTACGGTTTCCTGGCGCCAGCGCCCGAACTGCCGCGTAAGCCCGGAACCTGGCAGACGTATGACATCACATTCGTGGGGCGGATGATCACGGTTGTGCAAAATGGGCAGACCATCATCGATAACAAAGAAATCCCTGGAATCACGGGAGGAGCGCTGGACAGCCACGAAGAATTGCCCGGACCGATCTATCTGCAAGGCAGCGAGAAGGGCCACGTGGCGTTTCGCAGCATCGTTCTTACGCCTGTAGAAAAGTAGAATTCGGCAACGCGAGCCTCGCGAACCGGCGTGGAGGCAACTCCGCGCGTTGTGTTACAATTTCTAGACCGCGCGCCCTTAGCTCAGCTGGATAGAGCGTCTGGCTACGAACCAGAAGGTCGGGAGTTCGAATCTCTCAGGGCGCACCATCTAAATAGCTTCCCCTTCACCATCTTCCGAAAACCTCTTGTGGTGGAGACAGCAGTCACCGCACAGGTGTCCAATCCAATGAAACAGCTTCTTCCTCGTCCCCTGTGGTGTCTAGAGTACTGGGCCGAGCGAGTTTGGTCGGAACAAGCACCTCACAGATTTACTCCCTTTTTTGCGATGCATTTAGGCCCAGATGCTTGCAGGTCTTTCCCCGATTGACCATTTAAAGCAGAGACCTATGCTGGCAGTGATCAGGCAACACGTCTGTCCTGCGCACCTCGCCGTCACAAGGATGCGCCGCGGGCCGTCGAAGCCTCGGCCCGGCAAGGTTGGGAAAAAGGTTGCTACATGGGTTGTTGAGAGAACGTCCTGATGAGCAAAAGAGATGGGTGCAAAAAGGTATTGTTCGTTTGCATAGGGAATGCCTGCCGCAGTCCAATGGCGGAGGCCATTGCACGCCGGGATGTCCCCGATGCAATCGACGCTTTCAGCGCCGGGTTGATGCCTATTGGCTTTGTGCCAGAACTGACCAAGCAGACGCTGATGAAAAACGGGTACTGGGTGGAAGGCTTGGAGTCTAAAGGCATCTCGCCCGGCGTTTGGGAGCGAGTCGACGTCGTTATCAACATGAGCGGCCGGCCGAAGAAAGAGGCCTTCCGCGAGCACTCCAAGGTCGTGGACTGGGAGATTGAGGATCCTTTCGAGCGCGGCCCCGAGGACTATCAGCGAGTTTTCGACAAAATTCGGGCACGCGTTGGAGAATTGGCAGAAGAGTACAGGAGAGAATACGCCGCAAACCGCATTGCTGAACGCCGAAGCCGACCGCGACTATACACCACATCATCGGTGTTCATAAGCCTTAACGGGTGGAATGACGCCGGAGTCGTAAACGTCAGCGAGGACGGTTTAGCCCTTTCATCTGATGTGGCGTTGCCCAGCCGTCCGCTACAGAATCTGCAGATCCAATTTCCTGGCCCGCCAAAGCCGTTGAAAGCACGTTGCCAGATCGTGTGGAAGAGTTCGAACAATAAACAAGCCGGGATCCAATTCGTTGGCTTGACGGCCGAGGCCCGCCGATTCATCAGGACTTGGATTTCTGCACAGGCGGTCTGTATTGGTTTTCGGAGCCAAATTGAGCCGACTCGCAAAGCGCAAAACGCGACTGCGCTTGCAGAACGCCGGGCCGAGACGCGCACGCCAGTTAACCCTCCCGTCTACGTGGACATAGAGAATGTCAACGGAGGGCTCGTCTACAACATGACAGAGGACGGAATAGCAATGTCTGCCGCAATGGTTTTGCCTGGCGAAAGTCCTCTAAAAATGCGGATTGAGTTGCCAGGAGCCGGTGGTTGGATCGAAGCCACTGGACAGATCAGGTGGAAAAGTGGGTCCAGCAAAACGGTAGGCATAAGACTCGTCGGCTTGCCCGAGGAGACGCGTAAAATCATCAGGAACTGGCTTGCCCTCGAAAGGTCGAAGCCTGCGCCGGAGCCTGAATTTAAACTCACGCCGGGACCGCATGAAGAGACCAAGATACTTACTAGTCGGTCCGCTAGGCCTGTGGCGGCGTCTTTCCTTGAATCAATTCCTCTAAATACCGACGAACCAGCAATCCGAGGCGCTTCGGCCCAATTTTGCGAACGACGTGTTCATCCCCGTCGTCCAATCATGCCTTTGAGTCACGTTGAAGTGGGTCCGAACAACGCTGGTATGCTCTTGAATATTAGCGAGAGCGGACTTGCCCTTATTGTGGCCATGAGGCTGGCCCAGGATGACCTTCCCACGATTCGGATTCATTTCGCGGATTCGAAGGATTCGCTGGATGTTTCCGGGCAGATTGCCTGGCTGAGTGAATCGAAAAGAGAGGCGGGGATACGATTCGTGAATCTGACGGACGAGGCGCGCAAGAGGATCGCCCTGCGGATTCCTCGAGACGAATTGTCGGTTAAAGCTGAAGATAAGGCCTTTAGGCTTCCCCAAGCGCGTGTCATATACCAGGAGGGACGCGAACTGGCCAGGATCAGAATACCTATCCCGGCAGATGCGCCCTCAGACGGTGTGGTTAATGAGCACCCGGTGGCAATAGCTGCCTCCCCCTGGCCTGCGTTGACAGGCCGGGGCCTTGAAAAGACATCCGGCCCGATCGAAGCATCACACGTCGCGTCACAGAAATCCTCGCGGAAGGTCGAACCTGGATTCGCGCAAAAGGCGGTGTCCGTTCCATTAACTTCAGGCGCAAGAACAAAAAGATACGTCGGGCTTTCTGCTGTATTGATTTTGGCAGCCGTAATTGCACTTGCCATAGCAGGGATTGCGAGCCTGCCTAACGTTCGTACAGAAATGGGTGGTTACGTAGCGCAGAGCGCGCCGAATGTAGACAAGCCAAATGCAGAGAAAGCTCCCTTGTCTCCCATCAAGTCCTCGGACATTCACCTACAGAAAATGGAGGCGCCACCGCCGATCGCCGATTCTCCCTCCCCGGAGAAAGCTGACGACTTTCGACACGATTCTTCCAAGGGCAGTTCTTTTACAGCTCCCGCACAACCCCCGGAAAAACCCTCAAACGGCATCTTACTGAAGGCGGCGCGCGGCAGTTTGCATAACAGGCCCGAACTCCAGCGGCCAACAAATCAAACAACGCGTTTCGCAGCCAGCGTCAACAGCCGGCCGCTGAAGAAGCCAAAGCTGGAGGCAGCCGCCAGCCCACCCCCAGTCCCCCCTGCCTTAGAAGTCAAGATGCCGGAGGCGGCGAACCTCGTTCCGACGCGCCCCGCTGACCCCAACGATAAAGCAAGTGCTGCAACGCTTGTGAAACAACCGGTGACAACAGCGCAGATGACCGGGGAAGTTGCCGTACTGACTGATCCATATCCGTCGCTTCGTGCGGATGAACGTGGTTCGAAGAAACAA
>Ga0307472_100000148_pt1 | contig 21695 bp, 17 predicted proteins | sample atmos_gasesAM5C__2_FD_204582 | JGI IMG/M metagenome (GOLD analysis project Ga0307472, IMG submission 204582) | Hardwood forest soil microbial communities from Morgan-Monroe State Forest, Indiana, United States - atmos_gasesAM5C_05 | ecosystem: Environmental > Terrestrial > Soil > Temperate...
TGATGCGCGCGCTGCAGCACGCGAATTTCACGTTCGCAAAAAAGATCAGCCACACAGCCGACAGTCAGGACCAGCGCCACCGTATGGTGCCCGGCTCGCGGCCGCTCCTCACGCTCGCCGACACGCGTGCGCCGGATTACATCACTCCCGCATTGATTCGCGACAATCCGCGCGCTCTCGAAGTTTACGAACGCGCGATGCACGAAGCGTGGTCCGCGAAAAACGAACTGCTCGATCGCGGCGTTCCGGCGGAATTTGCGCTGTATCTTCTGCCGAATGCGAAAGCGATTCGCCTCGTCGAATCCGGCTCGCTGCTGCATCTGCTGCACAAGTGGACGATGCGCACCTGCTTCAACGCGCAGGAGGAGATCTATCAAGCGTCCATCGAAGAAGTCGAACAAGTGCGCAACGTGTTTCCCGAACTCGCTCGTTATATCGGTCCGCCTTGCTATCTCCGAGCCGGAATCTCGACGCCCATCTGCACCGAAGGCTCGCATTTCTGCGGCGTGAAAGTCTGGACCGATTTTCCAAACATCCAACGAAGGATTTGACCGGCAAGGTCAACGAAGAACATGACCCGGCGGGGCAGCCTGATCTATTACCTCACGGCCTGGATCTGCGGCTGCTTCTTCATGAGCCTGGCAATCTGGATCAGGGATCTCTGGGGCGCCACCGTCACGTCGTCACGGTCGCGAGAAGCCTTCGGCGTTCTTTTCTTTTATTTTTACGGCCTTGTCTTTGGCGCGCTCGCGGTTTTGATCGCCGCGTTTTTGCTGCGACGAATCATGACGCGGCTGAAATGCAAGACGCCGCTGCACTGGGCTATCGCCGGAGCAATCCTCGCGCCGTTGCTGGTCGGCGGCCTCGGCGAATGGGGACTGCGCGCGGGAGGGGAACAGCGGCTCGAGCCGCGCCTGCTTTCCTTCTTGCTGCTGGGACCGGTGATGGCGCTGCAGGCGGGGTGGTGGCTGGCGATTCCGGCGGGCGCGGCGACAGGTTATCTGCTCTGCCGCGTGCAGCGTGCGTTTGCGCCACAGCAATCCACGGCGCCCGCGTCTAATTCCTGAGGATGCGCGTCTGGTTCGCGGCGACGAGTTCGTAACGAATTCCGCGCCATCGGACTCGCTTGCTGACCTGCGAGAGAATGAAATTCCATGAAAATAGAAATGGCACGATGGGCGCGAGCAAGCTCCACACCCATCCCCACTCACGCAGGTTTCCCCGCCACTCCGGCAGCAGCTCGTTCGCCGCGACGGTTCGAATCACGCCTTTCATCACGGCGAGCAGCGGAATCACCATCGTGATCAGCGCGAGTTGCAGCCAAGGATCGCCTTCCACCATTACGTTGAACGTGAAGAGCAGCGCAAAAATCAGGGTGATCGAATAACTCAAATGCGCGAGCGCACCCATTCTCCATCGGCGCGGCGAGTAGATGCGCGTAATTTGAATCTGGCGATTCGTAAATTCGAGGAGCTGCGTGCCGGTCCAGGGATGCAGCGTTGCTGCGAGGCACTCTGGACAAAAAACAATCGGCAGATTTGCCGCTTCGAGCGCGTTCGTCATCGCAAAGTCGTCGCTCAGCGCGCCGCTCCACGCTTCGAGCACGTGCGCATCGTCGAAATTTTTGCGGCGAATCGCAGTGCCGCCGCCCCAGCAGAAGTTGTCGCTTTGCCTCCCGAGGAGCGTAGCAACCGCAGCATTCCACGCAGACGCGAGAGCGCTCGAGAACGCGCCCGCACCAAACTGTCCGCTCGGAATGATCCAGCGATAGGTGGTGGTCGCGCCGACGCGCACATCCTGCAGCGGCGCGACGAGTTTGGCAAGCCATCCGCGCGGCAACCGCACGTCGGAATCGGTAAAAACGAGAACTTCGAAATTGGCGGGGATCGCATCGACAGCGCGGCGCAGATTAAAAACCTTCTCGCTGCAATTCTCGGGAGGTCCGGCGATCACGATGTGAATAGGCTTCGCGCTCGCGGCCTTTACGCGCTCGATGATCTTCAGCGCCGGGTCGAGGCTTGTGGCCAGCGTGAAGTAGATTTCGTAGTTGGCGTACTCGAAGCGGGTGAGCGCCGCGAGATTATCTTCGAGCCCCCGCTCAATTCCCTTGCAGGGACATATCAACGCAGCAGTGGGAGCGTAAAATCCTGCGTGAGACGCGAGCCGGCGCCTCACCATTCGAAACCACTCGAAGCCGTTCCAGAGTGAATAGATCCCCAGTGCGATCTGGGCCATGACCAGAACATAGAAGAAGGTGGTCATGTCGCGAGAATAGCAAGAATCGCCAGGTTCACAGCAATCTTCGACGATTGACTTGCCGTACTCGCAAAGATAGACTCGCACTAAATTCATCAACGCGTACCCCACTCACTCTCATTTCAGGAGAAGAAATAATGTCGACCGCAGCGTCTCAACCCTTGGATCAAATGAAGCTTCATGAATTTGTTATGAAAGCGGTGGGCGAAATGGGAGCCGCGATGAATGCAGCGCTTATCGTGATCGGCGACAAGCTGGGACTTTACAAAGCAATGTCCGGAGCGGGACCGATGACGTCGGCCGAACTCGCCAAGAAAACAGGGACCGCCGAGCGTTACGTACGCGAATGGCTGGCGTCTCAGGCCGCGGGTGGGTTCATCACGTACGACGCGGCGACTGGAAAATACACGCTGCCGCCCGAGCAGGCACTTGCGCTTGCGGACGAAACGAGTCCCGTGTTTCTTCCCGGATTTTTTCAGGTGGTCGCTGCCTGCGTGAAAGATGAACCAAAAATCGCGGACGCCTTTCGTAGCGGCAAAGGCGTTGGCTGGCACGAACACGATCACGGCCTCTTTGCGGGCACCGAGCGTTTCTTCCGTCCCAATTATCGCGCGCATTTGGTCAGCGAATGGATTCCCGCGCTCGGCGACACCGAAGCGAAGCTCAAAACTGGCGCGAAGGTAGCGGACGTTGGCTGCGGTCTGGGCACTTCGACTATCTTGATGGCGCAGGCGTATCCGAAATCGACATTCGTCGGCTTCGACTATCACGATGGCTCGATCAACATGGCTCGGGAAGCAGCGGCGAAGGCCGGGGTCGGCGATCGCGTGAAATTTGAGGTAGCGAAGGCAAAAGACTATCCGGGCAAGGGATTCGATCTTGTCGCCTTCTTCGATTGCCTGCACGACATGGGCGATCCGGAGGGCGCGGCGAGGCACGTGAAAGAATCGATGGCTTCCGATGGAGCGTGGATGATCGTCGAGCCATTCGCGAACGACAAGCTGGAAGACAATCTGAATCCGATTGGGCGCGTGTATTACGCGGCTTCGACGATGCTTTGTACGCCCGCTTCGCTTTCGCAGGAAGTTGGGTTGGCGCTTGGCGCGCAGGCGGGTGAGGGGCGGCTGTCGAAGATATTGAAGGCGGCGGGATTTTCTCGCGTGCGGCGGGCGGCGGAGACGCCTTTCAACATTGTGCTTGAGGCGAGGGCGTGATCGTTTTTTTCCTCACAGTAAAAGCCGCCCCTGACGAACACCACTCACAGTAAGACCGTGCATTGCTTGTCTTGTTGGCACGGCTGAAAGCCGTCCGACGAAAACATTCACAACGTCGCATCTTGAACAAAGTCCTGTGCCACGGTTGGTGAGCCGCAACAGGAAAGGTCGGAACCGGAGCGATTGCGACGGCGAGGAGTGGTGGTGTGCGAGCCATGAATAAGAGCGCACAGGCAGGAGTGCCTGCGCCACTGAAAGTTAAAATCAAAAGAGCCGGCGAGACGCGCAGCGTTTACCGAATCGCAGCTATAGAGGGATGGGAACGCCCGGTCCTTTGATATTTGACTTAATTTGCGCGGCGGCGGGAGAAGACTTTGCGCAGTACGCCGTCAGCCGCGGCATTGAGCTCCAGTTGAAATTTGCCGGCTGCGCGGCGCGCTTGATCCATGAGCGATGGGTCGAGAAGCATCGCGGTTCGGTCGACGAATGGGCCGGACGCGTTGCCGCGAGCGGCCTGGCGCCCGTTGGCGCGGGAATCCTTGCCCGAGAGTTTTTCGTACAGAGAATAGTCGCGCCAGAATAGTTGCGCGTCATCCTGGGACCAATCGAGCGATTGGCCGAGCGCGACGAAGAATTCCTCGCGGAAGAGATCGAGCAATGGGATGGCGATATCGAGTCCCGCGCTGCGCGATTTCTTGCGCTGTGCGATCTTCCTGCTCTTTTTACCCTTTTTGGCCGGCTGCTTGCGCGCATCGCGGACGGAAACATGCACCTTCAGTCGCGTGGGAAGCGCGGCTTCCACTCGCAAGGTCATCGCGAGAATCGCTTCGCGCCGAATTGTCTGAAGCTGCTCGCGATAGGCCACTGGCTGATCAGCCCGGCCCGGACGGCGGTATTCCGCTGCGTACATATCGAGGAATCGCTGAACCATTTCATTATGGTCAAGAGCCGCGAGAAGAAAGAAAGCGGCTTCGCGGGCGCGGACGACGAGTTCTCTGGGGCGATAGGGCATCCGAGTGTCTTAGCTGTACTTGAATGCGTTGCCAGCCGCAACAGGAAAGCGCGGGATGGGTGGACGGGAGCGATTGCTACGGGGAAGAGGTGTTGGGTGCGAGGTGTGAATAGAGGCGCACAGGCAAAAGTGCCTGTGCCACTTAAGGCGAAAGTCAAAAGAGCCGGCGAGACGCCGGCGGTACGGAATTGCGGCTTTAGATGGATTGGAACGCTAGGTCTTTTGATGGGCGCGGCCTGAACTGGTGCTGACAATGTCGCTCGAGCAAAAGAAAAGGCCCGGGTTCGCTATGGCGAATCCCGGGCCTTGGGGCAGGGCTGTCTTCTTATCGATCCGATAGCCGTAAGACCGGACTATCGGAGCGCGACTCGTCTTAGTGGACGGGTCCCGCTGCTGGTCGATCTTTCGGGAAGCCGCCGGTTATGGGCCGGACGGGCTTATCGAATTTGCCGAGCGCGATATCGAGCGCTTCCTCCGCCGTACGCACGAAGTGGATCTGCACGCCTTCGAGCATCTCGGGCTGCAAGTCCTCCTTCACGTTGGGTTCGTTCTCCGACGGAAGAATGACCTCGCGGATTCCCGCACGCTTTGCGCCCAGCACTTTTTCTTTCACGCCGCCGATCGGAAGCACGATTCCGGAGAGCGAAATTTCTCCGGTCATCGCCACGCGAGGACGGACGGGCCGCCCGGTCAGCAAGCTGACAAGAGCGGTGACCATCGCGACGCCCGCGGATGGGCCGTCCTTCGGGATCGCGCCCGACGGGACGTGAATGTGCAAGTCGTTCTTGCGGAAGAAATCGGGATCGATGCCGTAACGCTCGGCGTTCGCGCGCACCCACGTCAACGCGGCGCGCGTGGACTCCTGCATCACTTCGCCGAGATGCCCGGTCACGGTGAACTGCTTTCCGCCGCGCATCTTGCTGGCTTCGATGAAGACGATGTCTCCGCCTACCGGCGTCCAGACAAGGCCCACCGAAACGCCGGGTTTCTGAACGCGCTCTTCGACTTCCTTCTCGATGCGAACCTTCTCGAGACCGAGCGCTTCGCGAATCACTTCCGGCGTGACGATCTGCTTTTCCGTCTTGCCTTCAGCGATGCGCCGCGCCTGCTTGCGGATGAGTGTTGCGATTTCGCGTTCGAGGTTGCGCACGCCTGCTTCCCGCGTGTAGTGGTGAATCAGGTAGTGCAGCGCCTCGTCCGTGAATTCGATCTGTTCGCCCAGAGCCAAACCGTGTTCCTTGGTTTGCCGGGGAATCAGAAAGCGCTTCGCGATGTGGATCTTCTCCTCTTCGGTGTAACCGGCGAGTTCGATGATCTCCATGCGATCGCGCAACGGCTCCGGAATTGGATCCATCCAGTTCGCAGTCGCCACCCAGAGCACTTTCGACAAATCGAAAGGCACGTCCAGGTAGTGGTCGCGGAAGGTGGAGTTCTGTTCCGGGTCGAGCACTTCCATCAACGCTGCCGCCGGATCTCCGCGAAAATCGCGGCCGAGCTTATCAACTTCGTCCAGCATAAAAACCGGATCCAACGTTTCGGCTCGGCGAATTCCCTGAATGATCTGGCCGGGCAATGCGCCAATGTACGTGCGGCGATGTCCGCGAATTTCCGCTTCGTCGTGCATGCCGCCGAGGGAGATGCGGACGAATTTGCGTCCCATCGCTCGCGCGATCGACTTTCCGAGCGAAGTTTTGCCCACGCCCGGAGGCCCGACGAAGCACAGAATTGGACCCTTCATGCCCGGTTGCAGTTTCTTCACCGCAAGATAGTCCAGAATGCGTTCCTTTACCTTGACCAAGTCGTAGTGATCTTCGTTCAGGATCTCTTCAGCTTTGGGAATGTTGATGTCGTCGGTGCCTGTAGTCTTATTCCACGGCAGAGACGTCATCCACTCGAGGTAAGTGCGCGAGACCATGTACTCGGCTGAGGCCGGAGTCATCTTCGCGAGGCGCTTGAGTTCGCGAGTGCATTCTTTCTTGGCGTCCTCGGACATTCCGGACTCTTCGACTTTTTTCCGAAGCTCTTCGATTTCCGCCTGGCCGTCGTCGGATTCGCCGAGCTCCTTCTGAATCGCTTTCATCTGTTCGCGAAGCAGAAACTCGCGCTGGCTTTGATTCACCTGCTCCTGCACCTGATCGTGAATCTTGCTGCGGAGTTCGAGAACTTCGCGTTCTTTCCCCAGCTCGCCGATCAAAGTCTCCAGGCGCTTGCGGACGCTGAACGTCTCAAGCAATTCCTGGCGAACCATGGTGGTGAGCGACGGCAGCGTGGAAGCGGCAAAGTCGGACAAACGTCCGGGTGAATCGATGTTCATTACTTCGGTTTGCAAGTCGTCAGAGAGCTGCGGCGAACGCGCCACTACCTCGCGGAAAAGTTCCTGGACGTTCCGCTGAAGCGCCGTCAGTTCTGCGTCAGGTTGATCTTCGAGATCCGGCTGTAATTCGACGCGAGCCCGAATGAACGGCTGCAAACCAATTACTTCGAGAACGCGGATGCGCTCAAGGCCTTCGAGAAACGCGACCACGTTTCCGTTGGGCATGCGCACCATCTTGTGAACTTTTGCGAGAGTTCCCACGCTGTGCAGGTCGGAACCAACGGGAGTTTCCACGCGCGGATCGAGCTGCGCTACGACCCCGAGAAGTTTCTCCGGTCCGTCCAAAGAATTCAGCAGTGCCAGGGAGCTATCGCGGCCCACGGGCAGCGGCATCACCGCGCCCGGGAACAAAACCGTATCACGCACCGGCAGGATGGGGAGCTCTTGCGGAACAACTCTATTTATCTTGCTCACTGTGTCCCCCTTTGACCTTATAAAACCGTATGAGTCATCCAGCAGCTTATCGGCCACTGTATAGCTTTAGATGCGAGGAAAAGCAAAAAGGATTGAGAGAGCTTCGTTAGATGTTATAAGTCTTGATGAGTGTACCACACTCAACATTAAATCGCAAGGGACTCGCTCCCTCGGCCCTTGGCCAAGTGGCTTCTATCCTATTTACAATAAGTTAGTTACGTCTATCCGGGAGAAGTAGTAAAACTGTCTCGAATGAGCCTGAGGGCTTCTTCCCGGCTATGGATGGTTCCGTTAAGTTGAGCGTCTTCCAGGGCCGCAAGAATTTCTTTGAAGCGCGGTCCGGGCGAATAGCCAAGAGCTTTGAGGTCGTCACCTGTGAGGAGACGCGGCGGCCGGACCTGTTCGGCGGGAGTCTCTGCCAGGAAGCGCCGGACGAAGTCATAGGCGCTCAGGTTTCGATGGCTCGACAGGCAATCGAGCCTGTGCAGTTCGAGGTGCTCATCGAAATGGTTGAGGCGCACGAACCGCTTCAGGGTGGAGAGCTTCATTTGGCCTACGTCTTTGAAGCGCAGATGATTCGCAACAAGGGAGGCAATCTGGGCCGTGTCGTCATTGGAGAAGCGCAAGCGGCGGCAGATGTCTTCCGCCATGCGCGCGCCCACTTCCACGTGCTGATCGAATCGGATGCGGCCATTTGGCCCTGAAGGCGGAGTGAACGTAGGAGGTTTTCCGACGTCGTGGAGCAAGACGCCCCAGGCGAGAGTCGGCGAAGAGCGCGCTGGTAGTTGCTCGAGCATCAACAACGTGTGGATCCAGACGTCGCCCTCGGGATGAAATTGCGGCGGTTGTTCGACGCCTTTCATCCGCGCGATTTCAGGCAAGATCTCCGGCAGCAGCCTGGTTTCATCGAGGAGCTCGAAACCGCGGCGAGCTGCGCCTTCGGTGAGGATTTTTGTCAACTCGTCGCGGATGCGTTCGGCGGAAACCTGAAAGATGTCGGCCGCGAGTTTGGCGATTGCGACGAATGTGCCGCTCTCGATTGCATAGTGAAAACGGGCGGCAAATCGCACTGCGCGAATCATGCGCAGCTTGTCTTCGCGGAAGCGATCTTCCGGATTTCCGATGGCGCGAATGATTCCGGCGCGCAAATCCTTCTGTCCGCCGACGAAATCGAGGACTTCATTCGAGAACGGGTCGAGCATCAGACCGTTGATCGTGAAGTCGCGACGCTTTACATCTTCTTCGGGAGAATTGGCATATTCGACGCGATCGGGATGGCGGCCGTCGGAATAGCCCACATCGGATCGAAACGTCGCGACCTCCACTTGAGTCGGCCCGTCGGTGACGATCACGACGCCGAATTTCGCTCCGATGGGGAGGCTTTCCGGAAACAGTTCCTGCACGCGGTCGGGTGTAGCGTCGGTGGCGACGTCGTAATCGACCGGTTCACGGCCAAGCAAGATGTCGCGCACGCAGCCACCAGCGAGATATGCCTGATATCCGCGGTCGCGCAGGACGCGACAGATATGTTCGGCGAGTTGGCGCCCATTCATATTGAAATTATGCGGGAAAACGGCGGGCGTGGGAAGTTCCGAGGTCTCGAGACAGCGAATTCAAGAGCGATTCAGGCTTACGCAGTGGCGCGCAGGACGAGGCAGGTGATGTCGTCGTGCTGCCGAACGTTGCCGGCGAATGTGTTCACATCGAGCATCACCCGGCGCAGCACGTCAGCCGCAGAACTTTCCGCAGGCGCTGTTTGCAGGCAAGGAAGCAATCGCCTCTCTCCATACTCTTCATCCGATTCGTTGACGGCTTCGACCACTCCATCGGTGAAAATGAACAGAAGGTCTCCGGGCTGAAGCTGGACGCGGCCCGATTCGTAAGGCACCTCTTGCGGGGTGAACAGCGGCAGGCCCAGCGGCAGGCCGCCTATCGATAGCCGCTCGATTCGGCCAGAGGCGCGACGGAGGATTGGGTTGTTGTGGCCGGCGTTGACGTAGCGCATCTCGCGCGTCGAGGAATCGATCTCGGCGATGAACGCGGTGGTAAAGCGGCGTCCCTCGAGGCTGTGGGCGCGAGCGTAGCGCTCGAGGCCGGCGACGATATCGTCGAGCGAGGCAGGCGTTGCGGCAAGCGCGCGAAGGCTGGCTTGAAAAGTCGCCATCAAGAGAGCGGCAGGGACGCTTTTCCCAGCGACATCGGCAACTGCGATGATCAGCGGTCCGCTGTTCGCGGTGCCTGCCGGAGCGGGCCGCGTAAATGCGTCGTAGTAATCGCCGGCTACCGTGTTTTGCGGCCGCGTGGCAAACGCGATATCCGCGCCGGGAACGTGCGGCGGATGATCGGGCACGAGCCACTGTTGGATTTCGCGCGCGATTTCAAGATCGCGCTTCATCGTGACGCGGTCGGCCAATTCGAAGGCCAAAAGCAAAAATAAGATCAGCGCGCCGAGCCCGCCGAGGCTGAAGCTGATTTGTCCTCCGCCGGTATGAATCTCGGGCTGGATGACGAGAAGAGCAATCGCGACGAGCAGCAAAACTCGCCGCGCCGGCGAAAGTTTCATCAGCAGAGCCTGGAAGAGCGCCCAGACTGCAAGCAGCGGGCGTTTCCACCTCTTCTTCTCGCTGCGGATCACGTCCCAATCCACATCTTTCGAGTAGAGGCCGTAGCTCGCCTCTGCCTCGGCGCGGAATTGTCCCCAGAGTTGTTCGATCTCGAGGCCTTCGGTGACGCGCGCCCAGAAATCGCGAGCGCGCCTTCGCATGGTGTGTTTTGGGACGGCTGCTGGAATGGGAGCAGATGACATTGGCAGGAGGATTATAGGACAGCGGAGCTTGTGCAGCGAGGTACGTTCACCGATCGGCTCGCGCTGCTCGACTGCGCATTATTCGTCGCGGTGGTCGCGACTGGCGAGCGAGCCTCCGAACTGCACTTTCGAGAATCCGAAGCGGTCGCGCAGGCGGTCTGTGGTGCGCGCTAGGCGTTCGAGTTTTTCGCGCCGGCCGGGATCGAGCAGGTCAAGCTGCTCCGCACCCGAGGAAAACGCCGAAAGCTCGACGCCGACGAGGCGCAACATTTCCACGCCATTCCAGGCGTGTACGAAAAGTTCGCGAACCGAGCGGAGAAATATTTCGTCGAGGTCGGAAGGCTCGCCGAGCGTGTGGCTTCGGGTGATGGTTTTGAAGTCGGTATAACGAAGCGTAAGGCTCACAGTTCGCGCGCGCAGACCGGCATCGCGCAGGCGCTTCGACGCTTTCTGGCATAAGTGGCTTAGCGTGGATTCGAGCAGCGTGCGGTCGCTGGTGTCGGCGCCGAAGGTCTGGTTGTGCGAGATCGACTTTGGCTCAGCGTCAATGAAGAATTCATACGAGTCGATTCCGTGGGCTTTGCGAAAGAGCGCGGTGCCCCAACGCCCGAAGGTTTCTTCCAATTGTTCGAGCGGGACTTTTTGGAGTTGGCCCACAGTCTCGATGCCGAGCGATTTCAGCGCAGTCTCGGTCACTTTGCCGATTCCCGGAATCCTGCGTACAGCGAGCGGCGCAAGAAATGCTGCTTCGCTTCCCGGCGCCACCCAGACGAGTCCTCGCGGCTTAGCCTGATCGCTGGCTACTTTTGCGACCAGGCGCGTGGCCGCAAGTCCGCCGGAGCACGGCAGGCTTGTAGTTGCCGTGATTTCGAGCAGAAGTTTATGAGCGGACGCAAGCGGCGGCCCGTGCATGCGCTCGGTGCCGGCGAGATCGAGATAAGCTTCGTCAATCGATGCCATTTCGACTACAGGCGAAAACTTTCCGAGAACCGTGGCGACACGATCGCTCCATTCGCCATAGAGCTGATGGTGGCCGTCGAGAAATATGGCTTGGGGGCAGAGCTTCGCGGCGGTGCGGAGCGGCATTGCCGAGTGGATCCCGAATTTTCGGGCTTCATAACTTGCGGCGGAAACTACGCCACGCTGATCGCGTTGCCCGCCAACGACGACCGGAAAACCGCGCAGTTCCGGTCGAGCCAGCAGCTCGACGGAAACGAAGAACGCGTCCATATCAATGTGCAAAATCGACGCGGACGAATCGGTGGAAATTTGCAACGGGGCGTCGTGCTTGGCGCGGAACTGGGCCAGCTTCGGCATCGCAATCCTGTCCAGCCACTATACAACGAGGGAACCGGGACGGCGCGGCGGATCAAGCCGCGCGAGCGTTCTTCAGGATCGTTCTGCAGCAATCACGCGCGGGATGCCGGCCAAGTCGTTTGTGACGCTGACGTTCACCCACGCGGGGTGTCCGTAGAGCAAAGCGCGCACGTGATCGAGCGAATTGTATCCAAGCTCGAGAACGAGAATTCCTCTACGTCGCAACACGGAGGCAGCCTGTTCAACGAGGCGGGGATAGATCTCGACGCCGGTCGGACCAGCAAACAGCGCCGAGGCCGGCTCGTGTTCCCGCACTTCGCGCGAAAGTTGGCGTGATTCATCGCGCGCAACGTAAGGAGGGTTACTGACGATGAGGTCGAATGAGTTCGCTTCATTGACGGACGTGAGCAAATCCGTTTGCAGCAACCGGACGCGATCCGCAACTCCATGACGGGCCGAATTGCGCCGCGCGATTTCCAGCGCCGCTACAGAAATATCTGTTGCGAGAACTTCGCCATGCGGCAGTTCGTGTGCCAACGCAACAGCGAGGCATCCCGAACCAGTGCCGACGTCGCCGATTCTGAGCGGCGGAGTTGGGACGCCGGTCTTCATATTGATCTTCATGCCGCGCGATCCGAGGCGTTCGAGGGCGACTTCGACAAGATGTTCCGTTTCCGGACGCGGAATGAGCACGGCAGGCGTAACTTCAAATTCGAGCCCCCAGAATTCTTGCTTGCCGGTGAGGTATTGTGTCGGTTCACCAGCGGCACGGCGGTCGATGAGAGTGAAATACCGGTCGAGCGCAGCCGGATCGACGGCATCTTCGGGATGGGTGTAGATCCAGGTCCGGTCGCGCCCGAGAACGTGCATCAGAAGCAGCTCGGCCGCAAGCGTGTGCGAAGGAACCTGAGCTGCGCGAAGGGTCGCCATCGCTTGTCGTAACGCTGCGCGGTTATCCATCGCCGATGCCGGGGCAATCACGATTCGACGAGCTCCTCGTTCAGCCGCTCGGATTCGAAATGAGTAACGAGCGCATCGACAAGCGAGCCGATCTTTCCGTCCATGGCTTCGGTGAGCTGGTGCAGCGTGAAATTGATGCGGTGGTCGGTAACGCGGTTCTGCGGGAAGTTGTAGGTGCGAATTTTTTCGGAGCGATCGCCGGTCTTAATTTGGCCTTTCCGCTCGGCGGCGAGCGCGGCGTGCTGTTTTTCTTGCTCCATCTCGTACAAACGAGACCGCAGCACTCGCATCGCTTTCGCACGATTCTTGATTTGCGATTTTTCGTCCTGCTGCGAGACGACGAGTCCACTCGGAATATGAGTGATACGCACGGCCGAGTACGTGGTATTCACGGATTGCCCGCCTGGGCCGGAAGAACAAAAGGTATCGATGCGCAAATCCTTCGCTTCGATTTTGATGTCGATATCCTCCGCTTCGGGCAACACGGCCACTGTAGCGGCAGACGTGTGAATGCGGCCCTGCTGCTCGGTGGCCGGGACGCGCTGCACTCGATGCACGCCGCTCTCGTATTTCAGCTTGGAGTAGACTTTCTTGCCCTGAATGGCGGCGACTACTTCCTTCATCCCGCCGATTGACGACGGCGAACTCTCCAGGATTTCAACCTTCCACCCCTGCGATTCGGCGTAGCGCGAATACATCCGGAAAAGCTCGGCGGCAAATAGCGATGCTTCGTCACCGCCCGTGCCGGCGCGGATTTCGACGATCACGTTCTTTTCATCGTTCGGGTCTTTGGGGATGAGCAGAAACTTCAATTCACGTTCGACGGGCGCGAGGCGTGCTTCCAGTTCGCGTTGTTCGTCATGCGCCATCTGCTTCATTTCGGCGTCTGCCGACTCAGTGAATAATTGCTTCGCACCTTCGAGCGCCTTGTTAATGTCCTTCCACTCGCGGTATTTCGCGACGATCACCCCAAGATCGGAGTTCGCTTTGGCGAGCTTCTGGTAACGGTCTGTATCGGTGACAGCCTGGGCCGACGACAGTTCATTTGTCATTTCGTCGTAGCGCGCTTCGATTCGGTCAAGTTTTTCAAATAGCGTCAATTTCGCCATATAAGCGCCTCAAGAGTGCAAAAACATGTGATTGCGTGATTTAGAATGGAACGAGAGAAAACGAATGTCAGCGCCCGGCAGCCAAGCGGGAGAGAATCGCTAATAGAAGGAGGCAAACATCAGGTACAAGAATAGTTCGATTCATCTCGAGTGTCAATTTGCGAGCGCGTAAATACCGCTACCACGAAATAAGGCCAATTTTATTGAGCAAGTGTGCTGTTCCGCCGTGAAACATGGCGCGGGTCTCATTCCCGAAAGTCTCGAAACGATAGTACCTTCGTAACATTGACCCCACCGATTCCGGACGCTACTTTCGACCTCGACAATTCGGAGAGGCTCTGGCTTAGCCAGGGAGGGAGGGGTGTGTACCCTTTGGACACACACCCTTAGAATTTCCCTCTTGACGGCAAGAGACCGCTTATAAGCTCCCCCGCGTAGTTTCTCTACTCGGAGGGGTCAATGTCTAAGTGGTCTTTTGTTGGCGTATTGGTCCTGCTCGTTTTGACCAGCGCGATCGGAGTTCAAGCGCTGGCTAATACGACGGGCCCGATGCCGCCGTCACCTTGGTTGTCCGCTAACACGACCGGCCCAATGCCGCCGTCACCGTGGATGAATACGACGGGTCCCATGCCGCCGTCACCATGGATGAACACGACCGGCCCAATGCCGCCGTCACCCTGGCAGTAAGCAGTAACAGGGCAAACCCGCGCTAGCGGGGTTAGTCGGGCCAAGCCTCGGAAATTAGGCTGAGATGCAGCTTGGCCCGTTTGATTACGCGCTCTGGTTTGTAGGTTTCCTCGTGGAAATCGGCGTGGTGGTGTGCATCTTCTGCAAGAGAGATGTTCTTCGCTATCTTTCCCTAACAATCTACATGCTTTGCGCAGCTTTCGTAACGTGCGGGCAATACATCTATGTGAGCCGCTTCGGATTCAACTCCTCGCAATACTTCTATTACTACTACTATACGGAAAGCCTTCTTACGATCTTGTTGTTCTGGACGGTCATCCAGTTTTACCAACAGACGTTCCGAGAGATGAAGGTAAGCGGCTACATTCGAGGAGCGGCCGTTCTCCTACTCCTAGCCACGGCACTGTTCTCGTACGCAGTGGTTCACGAAAATCGCAGCCACCTGACGACGAAATTCGTTGTGGAGCTGGGGCAGAACCTGTACTTCGTGGGAGTCGTCCTAACGTACCTCTTGTGGGGCGCTATTCTCAAACTTCGCGAGACGAGGACACGGCTAATTCAACTCGTTCTGGCGCTGGGTGTTTATTTTAGCGCGACGGCCTGCACTTACGCGCTTCGAAATCTCTTCCCCAGCTTACAGCCTTACGTGCTGCGGTGGGTTCCGCCTCTCGTGGGCTTGTGGTTGCCGGTGGCTTGGGCCTATACGTTCGCAGAAGTTTCCGAGGATGCGCGGCTTGCGACGGCTCGCCTGGTAGCGAGGGCTCGATAATGGCAGCAGCGCTCATTTGCGTTATATCCGTTGCTGTGTTCCTGCAGTTCTTCGTGTCGTACTGCCGGTCGGTTCTGGCGGTCAGCCGCAAGGTTGAATTGTCGGATCGAGTCCGCGAAGTGAGCGGGATCGCGAACCGGAATATCGGCGCTGACGATTTCGCGCGACTCGTGCAGCTGGTGCGCCTGTGTCCCGAGCAAGGCGACGACGCAACGGAAATTCGCGCCGTCGGCACCTACTATGGCTTACTCCGCATGGTGAAATACCTTTCGGCGTTTTTGATTCCTGCACTCGGACCGTGGACCGAACGAGAGTGCGAGAGCTGTTCGCATTTTGCCGCCGTGGCGCTTGACCGGCGGATTTCATACAGCCGGGATCTGTTTACGCAACAGGTTGCCGATCGCACCTAACTCACCGCGCTTCTTCAATCGCGAGCAGGATCTAGCCGTCACGCCCTCGACCCCTTTCGTTGCGACTGCTACGATAGGGAACCACTCGGAGTTCAAACTCGGTACAATTTAGCCTATGCGCACAGCACTCGAACAGCGCGTGCTCGACTTCATTCGCCAATCGCGAATGGTGTCCGCCGGCGACCGCGTTGGCGCCGCCGTCTCTGCGGGCGCCGATTCCGTCGCGCTACTGCGTTTGCTCGAATCCCTCCGCCACAAACTTGGAGTTACGTTGCTCGTGCTCCATTTCGACCACATGCTGCGCGGGACGGAGTCCGATGCCGACGCGCGCTTTGTCGAGGAATTGGCGCGAGCGAGCGGACTCGAATACATCAAGGCTCGCGAAGATGTGCGAGCCGCGGCGACGGACAACGGATTGAATTTGGAAGAGGCGGCGCGGCGTTTGCGATATGGATTTTTCGAGCGCATTCTGGCCGACCGAAAAGCGACTCGGATTGTTGTTGCTCATACCGCGGACGATCAGGCCGAAACCGTCCTGGGGCATATCATGCGCGGAACGGGGCTTACCGGTTTGGCCGGCATCTATCCGATTGTTGAGTCGCCGAACGGCGGCTCTATTGTCCGGCCGCTCCTCCACATTCGCCGGCATGAACTGCGTGATTACCTGCAAGCATGCGGACAGGATTGGCGTGAAGACGCGACGAATATGGATCAGACTCGGCTTCGCGCGCGAATTCGCGCGCAACTGGTGCCAGTTCTCGAACGCGACTTCTCATCCGGAATCGTTCAGCACCTTGGCGATCTCGCCCGCTTTGCGAGAGAAGAAGAATCGTTCTGGTCGGCGCTGGTTGAGGATCGGCTGGCGAAATACACCAAGGTCACGAGCAGCACGGGTTCAGAAAGAAAGCTAACGATCGGCGCGCGCGACATCCTTTTGCCTCTCACGTTCGGCCGGACTGGCGAGCGGCCCGCCGTTGGGTCCACTCGAGCGCTTACCGAACGCCTGATCCGTCGTCTTTATGAAAAGGTGCGTGGAGACCGTCGCGAGCTTTCCGCGCGGCATGTGGAGCAGGTGATCCGCCTGGCTGCGGAATCAACGAGCGGCAAGCGCTTGCGGCTGCCGGGCAAAATTGCGGTCGAGCGAGTTTTCGATGACATCGTGTTTTCGCCCATCTACCAGGAAGATCGAGCCGCATCCGCGCAGGAAACCAAAATTGAACCAGTCGCGTATCAATATGTGGTGAATCTTCCTGACCGCGGTGCCACAACGGTGGCTGTGCCGGAACTCTCAACGTGCTTCCGCCTGAAAATAGTTGACTGGCCCCTGGGGGAGAGCGACACTAAAACTGACAGCAACGCTCTTGACGCAGGGGCACTTCACTCGCCTTTGCTTCTACGCAGTTGGCGGTCGGGCGACGCCTATCGACCGCGCGGCCACCGCCAGAGCCGAAAGCTCAAGCAGATGTTCCAGGTAGAGCGAGTTCCCCGTCGTCAACGCGTTCGCTGGCCGGTTCTCGAAAGCGCGGGACAGGTGATTTGGGCTCGCGGGATGGCGCCTGCGCAGGAGTTTTGCGTCCGTAAGGGCACAAGGGTAGGGCTGCTTATCGAGGAAGAAGACCTTTGATGCGGTTCGAGTTAGCCGTTAGTGACGCGAATTGGCAGCGTGCATACTCGGGCTTCGCGACTGCATCTAATACAGGAGTGGTGTTCCGCTGCGAAAGGCTTCCAAACGTGGCGTTTAGGGCGTCAGAGGGTGAGGTAACAAGGTGAACTCAACAGTCCGCACTATTTTATTTTGGCTTCTAATGATTTTGCTTGCGGTCGTCCTGTGGAGAATGGCATCCGGGACCAGCCAGTCGGTGAAGGAAGAAGACTCCAACTACACTAATTTCCTCGCAAAGTTGGATCAAGGCCAGGTTAAAGAAGTCACCATCCTTCTTTCTCCCAACAGCGCGGAGCTGAAAGGCGATTACCGTGACGGCGGAAAGTTCCGCAACGTAACGATCGCCAACACCGCGATTCCTGATATTACGAAGACGCTGCAGGAAAAGGGAGTCCGCTACAACTACGCGGAAGTGAAGAACGCGGACTGGCTTACATTTATAGTGAATTTCGCGCCGCTAATGCTTCTGGTCGCATTTTGGATTTTCATGATGAAGCAGATGCAGGCCGGCGGAAATAAGGCCCTTAGCTTCGGTAAATCGCGCGCTCGCTTGCTTACCGCGCAGCAGAAGAAAGCGACATTCAAAGACGTAGCTGGAATTGATGAGCCCAAGGAAGAGCTCTACGAAATTATCGACTTCCTGAAAGACCCGCAGAAATTCCAGAAGCTCGGCGGCCGCATTCCGAAGGGCGTGCTTCTTGTCGGGCCTCCGGGAACCGGCAAGACTTTGCTGGCGCGAGCGATTGCGGGCGAAGCGAATGTTCCGTTCTTTTCGATTTCTGGTTCGGATTTCGTCGAGATGTTTGTTGGCGTGGGCGCAAGCCGCGTTCGCGACCTTTTCGAGCAGGGCAAGAAGAATGCGCCTTGCATCATTTTTATAGATGAAATCGATGCGGTCGGCCGTCATCGTGGAGCGGGGCTCGGCGGCGGCCATGACGAGCGCGAACAGACCTTGAACGCGCTGCTGGTCGAAATGGACGGCTTTGAATCGAACGAAGGCGTCATTTTGATTGCCGCAACTAACAGGCCGGACGTTCTCGATCCGGCGCTTCTGCGACCGGGCCGTTTCGATCGCCGCGTCGTTGTGCCTCGGCCGGACGTGAAAGGCCGCGAAGAAATTCTACGCGTGCACACTCGCAAGGTGCCTCTCTCGGAGGATGTCGACCTTTCGGTGATCGCGCGCGGCACACCGGGCTTTTCTGGCGCCGATCTCGCGAACCTCGTGAACGAATCCGCTCTTTGGGCGGCGCGCCAGAATCGCAAGGTTGTGACGATGTTTGATTTTGAGATGTCCAAGGACAAAGTGCTCATGGGCGTCGAGCGGCGCTCCATGATTTTGTCCGACGAAGAAAAACGCAACACGGCGTATCACGAGGCCGGCCACGCTCTCGTCGCCGCGATGACCCCGGGCGCAGATCCGCTGCATAAGGTGACGATCATTCCGCGCGGCATGGCGCTGGGCGTCACGATGCAGCTCCCGATCGACGACAAGCACACCTACACGAAGGAATTCCTCGAATCGCAACTCTCTGTGCTGATGGGCGGACGCGTCGCCGAGGAGATGTTCCTCCATCACATCACCACGGGCGCCGGTAACGACATCGAGCGCGCTACGGAAATCGCGCGCCAGATGGTGTGCGAATGGGGAATGAGCCCGCTTGGCCCGCTGACGTTCGGCAAGAAAGAGGAAGCAATCTTCCTGGGCCGTGAAATCGCGCAGCACCGCGATTATTCCGAAGACACTGCGATCAAGATCGATGTAGAAGTTCGCAACATCATCAACAGCGGTTATGCGAGGGCCACGAATATTCTCGAAACCCATCGAGATGCGCTCGAGCGCGTTGCGCAAGCGTTGCTCGAACGCGAAGTGCTGGACGCGACCGAGCTCAAGCTCCTGATGGAAGGCAAGCCGCTTCCGGAAAAGCCACCTCCACCGCCTCCCACCGCTCCGCCGGTTACCGCGAGGGAACCGCAGCTTACGTTGCGGCCCGAACCGCGGCCAATTCCGGGCCTCGCGAAGGGCGAGAAACCGGCTCCGGCCTGATCATCGGCTTCTGACTAGCTTTTTTCGACGGCGCTCTGTATTTTTCGGAGCGCCGTTTTTTTTCAGGTTTCGCTTCGCGGCGCTGCTGCACGTGATCATTCCACTTGCCGCAAATTGGCGTAAAATGGCTGCATGGCGCGCGAACATAAAGAAACCTTCGAAACCGATTGCCCTTGCTGTCACGCAAAGCTCACTCTTGATCGTGATCTCGGAGTGGTGCTCTCGCACGTCCCACCGCCCAGGCCGCCGTCGTCCGTTGATCTCGACGACACGGCGCGCCTCTTGCGCCAGCAGACCGAAGCTGTCGAGGCGAAGTTCCGGGCCTCCGTGGAAGCAGAAAAATCCAAGGAAGACGTTCTCGCCCGAAAATTTGCCGAAGGTTTGAAGAAGGCCAAAGACAGCCCCGTCGAAAAACCGCTCCGCGACTTCGATCTCGATTGAATCGGGAATGCCGGAATATCCGCCCCGCGCCAATCGACCAGGAAAAAGGCTTACAGCGGTCGTCGTTGTGTGTTCGAGTAGCTTGACGGCCGCGTTCTGGGTTTTCCTCGTTCTTTCAACCGCTGAGGCACCTTCAAATCAAGCAGCGCCGCTGCAACAATCTTCGGCACAAAAGAAAAAACTATCTAAGCCCCGGCAATTGGACGCTGGCGTCACCTGGCAGCGCGATCCCGCAACCGGCGAACTGATCACTCCATCAGCAGGCGCGGGCAATGACAATTCGCCCGGCCCGCGCTCACCCACGCCCGCGATTCGCGTCACCTCCCAGATCGTTCCGGTCACTTGCAGCATCTTCAATTCCGACGGCACGGCCATCACCGGCTTGAAGCGCCCCGATTTTCGCATCTACGAAGATGGCAACGAGCAGCAGATCGCCTACTTCGCAACGGGAACGGAGCCTGCCAGCGTCGCGCTCGTGATCGATGCGAGTCCCAGCGTGCTTCGCGATTCCAATGAAATGAAGCGCGCTGCGCTGGCGCTTGTGGACGGATTGGCGGCGGCCGACCAGGTCGCTGTGGTGGACTTCTCGGCGCATACATATTTGCAGGCTGATTTTTCGAGCGATCGGGAGCTGATCCGGCATGGCATCGATCGTGTAGACGTTCGTCAGCTGCTGGGCGACGTCGGAGGATCGAATATTTACAAGGCTGTTTATCTGACCGCCGCGAAAGTATTTCTGGGCGGCCGCGAGGGACGAAAAGCGATCGTGCTGCTCACCGATGGGCAAGATAGTGGGCTCGGCCTGACGCTCGACCCCGCAACCGCAGCGCCGAGGCCCGGCCAACCCAATAATCGCCTGACGTTCGAAGATCTGGTGCGCTCGCTCGCAGCTGCGGATATTCAGATTTTCGCAGTATCTACCGAAAACCGTCCCAAGATCATGACGCCCGAATGGCTTGCTTCCCGCCAGGATACAAGCCTTCTAGTTTCCGATGCTCCAAAATCGGGCGTGCCCGCATACACGCTTTATCTCGCTGAACTCGTCCGCCGCTCAGGCGGCCAGCTTTACTTCCTGAGGGATTCCGCAACTCTCGCGGATATTTTCCGCCGCATCGCTCAACGCATCGGCGCCGAATACACGCTCGGCTATTATCCCGAGGCTAGCCCGTCAAATCATGCAGGCTGGCATCGGCTGAGGGTCGAGATAATCGGTCATCCGGGCGCAACGATTATCCATCGTGCGGCTTATTACGCGCCCGCAGTTGCGCGCTAGCTAAAGCACACTCAAAACGGCGGAGCCCGCCCGCTCGCTCTTATCCTTGAGTCCGAACCGTGGTTCAATAGCGCTCTCGATTGCGAATATGTTCACTCGAAAGAAATTCCGCCTGCGGCTCCAGTCACGCACGATTGTGCTCGGCGAGCGCACGCTTCTGATGGGAGTGGTCAACGTCACGCCCGACAGTTTCTCGGGCGACGGCTTGCACCTTGATGCGAAGGCGGCCGTCGCACGCGCCCTCGAGATGGAGCGCGATGGCGCCGATATCATCGATATCGGCGGCGAATCCACTCGCCCCGGCGCCGAATGGCTTGCTGCGGATGAAGAGCTGCGCCGGGTGATTCCCGTGTTAAAGCTGCTTCGTGGCCGGCTCAAAATTCCAATCTCGATTGATACAAACAAATCCGAAGTGGCCGAGGCCGCAGCCGAAGCCGGCGCAGAGATCATCAACGACGTGACAACGCTTCAGCGGGATCCACTCATCGCCGAGGTTGCCCGACGCCGCAAGTTGCCCCTCATCCTGATGCATATGCGCGGCGAGCCGCGAACGATGCAGACGGCCCCGTTCGCACGAGACGTGATACGCGATGTTACACAGAGCTTGAAAAAAGCTGCCGCACTGGCGGCTCGCTGCGGGATCCCAAAATCCCAGATGGTTCTCGATCCCGGCATCGGCTTCGGCAAGAGCTTAGAACAGAATTATGAGCTGATTGCCCGCCTCCCGGAGCTCGCGCGTCTCGGTTTTCCGATCCTTGTAGGCCCATCGCGCAAAGGCTTTATCGGTCGCACCCTCGGAGGCATTCCCGAAAACGAGAGAGTGTTTGGCACAGCGGCCGCCGTTACGGCGTGCATCTTGCAGGGCGCGCATATCGTTCGCGTCCATGATGTGAGCGAGATGGGGCAGGTAGCGCGCGTCGCAGATATGCTAGTATCCCGGAAATTG
>Ga0307472_100000149_pt1 | contig 21672 bp, 18 predicted proteins | sample atmos_gasesAM5C__2_FD_204582 | JGI IMG/M metagenome (GOLD analysis project Ga0307472, IMG submission 204582) | Hardwood forest soil microbial communities from Morgan-Monroe State Forest, Indiana, United States - atmos_gasesAM5C_05 | ecosystem: Environmental > Terrestrial > Soil > Temperate...
TGATCTTGTGATCAGGAACGCCGGAATCGATCATGGTCATGAGGCCGGTGGTGCGCGCGTGCATGATCGTGAGCGGGACGACGGATTCCTGGCAGAGCACGAGAACGTCGAGCGGATCGTTGTCTTCTGCGAGCGACCGGGGAATGAAGCCGTAGTTGGCGGGATAAAAGACGGCCGAGTAAAGGACGCGGTCCATGCGAATAATGCCGCTCTTCTTGTCGAGCTCGTACTTGATGTTTGCGTGCAGTGGAATTTCGATGACAGCCTCGAACTCGTGCGGCACTTTGTCACCGGGACTCAAGTCGTGCCAGGGATGTGTCATAGGAACCTCGTGCGCCATGGTGAGACGGCGGGACGATTGTATTACCTCAGGCATTCTTAGGAGCCGGGTCCGGATGGCCCGTTCGAAGCGCCGATGCTGGGTTGATTCGTAAACACGACCTTGCCGCCGCTTCGAGCAAAGACGTGGACAGTTTTCGGGTCAATTCCTTTCAGGGCGTCGTCAACGAAAGGGTCTTCCGTGAATAGATAGATCCGGTTGGGTCCATTCCAAAGCCGCACAAGAGAATCCTGGTCTTCAAAAACGTGAGGCACATCCGGGAAGAGCGAACCAAACCAAAGGTCAGCGCGCCGCCCGTCTACGATGTGCACTCGTTCGCCGGTGTAGAAGGTTATCGAGGCGCCGCTTTCGTAGTTGCGATAAAGCACAATTGTCTGGCCGGGCTGGTACTCTTTTTGAATCGCGAGCGCCAGGCTCTTTGACGAAATCTCCGGCGAGAAGATCACGAAGCCCTGGTAGACGCAAAGCAGGAGTGCAACCATCATCGAGGCAAGTGCGAGATTGCCTTTGAGAGGCGAACCACGGCGGCGGAAGAACCAATTGAGGCCGGTTCCGAGCAGCATCACTGCGCCGAATTCCCACAGAGGCTTTCGGAACATGCCAAGCGCTTCAATCGTGAGGTCTTGCATATGGCCGAGCGAAAGCTTGTAGTGCCCCGGATGAGCGATGAGCACGTCGCCGATGTCTGTGCCGGGAGGAAATGGATGTGTCTGCGCAAAAATGCTCATGCAAGCGACAAACACGAGACAGCCGATGGCGAGAAGCACTCCCGATGCGGTTCTCCCAGCGCGTCTTTCACGGCTATCGGCCGGCGAATTGCGTTCGCGCTGAAGCCAGCCGGCCGTCAGTAAGGCGAGCGCAGGAACAGCGGGCAGCGAATAGTATTCCTGCCGGCTCGAAAAGCTAAAGAAACCCACAATCACTGCAATCCAAATAGCCAGAAGCAGATTGGCGCGTCCCCGCGCATCCAAGCGATCCCGCCAAGCGCGAAAGCTCAGAGGTATTTCTCTCAGCGCCGGGAAGAAAAATACGCACCAGGGAAGGACCCATAGAAGCAGCAAGGCATAAAACAGAAGCAACGGCACTTTGCCGTAATCATGAGGAATGCGCTTGTTGAGAAAGCGCATGAATTGCTCGTTCACGAAGTAGGACCACAAGAAGCCTTTTTGCGGCCCGGTGGGTTGCGCCGGATTGCGGATTGCTGCGAGCGCGTGCCACGGGACTGCAACGACGAGGAATACCAGCGTGCTCGACAGAGGATGGAGCTTCCAGATTTTCCTTAGGTCGCCCGTAAGAAACAGATACACCAAGATAATTGCGACTGGAAAAATCAAGCCAATCAGGCTCTTTGTCAAAATATTCAGAGCAACCGTTACGGCAATTCCCCAGCTAAGCCAGCGAGATGGCTCTGGCTGCTCGCATGCTACGAGAAACAAATACAGTCCGAGGGTCAGGAAGATCGCCACCATGACTTCCGGAATGAGAAAGCGTGTGAATATATAAAATCCCGGAGAGGTGACCGTGATGAGTGCCGCGTAAAATCCGGCTTCTCTGCCGAAAAACCTTCGCCCGAATATGTAGACAGACCATGCCAGGGCGAGAACGCTGAGAGCTAACGGGAGACGCGTCTGCCATTCCGAAATTTCAAAAAGTTTATAGCTGATCGCCACCAGCCAGTACATCAACGGGGCTTTTGCGAGATACCGGACACCGTCGACGTACAAAGTCACCCAATCGTGGTTCAAAAGGATTTCCCGCGCAGCTTCGGCATGAACGGAATCTGCATCGTCGAGCAGCGACGGGTGAAAAAGCCCGGGGACGTAGACGAAAAGCCAGGCGCCTAAGACAATGCAGAGCATGGACACGTTGGAGAGAAGGGAATTGGGCGAAGGGGACTGCCGGTCCTGAGCGGCGTCGAGTCTATTCATAGGATCATTCGGCCGGTAATTTTACCCGAGGCGGCGCGCTTGGCCTAATGCGAAGGCTCACTTGCTGAGGGTTTGTGCACGCGTTCTTCGTTTCCTTCTCGCAGAAAATGACGTATGTTCGCATGCTGTTTTGTGATGCTCTAAATCGCAAAAATACGATGACACGATTGCATCGAAAGGAAAGGCACATTATGAATGCGGATCTTAAGGGCCAGCTCAGATTTGCCAAATACCCGGTGCTGGCTATCGCGGTTGCGCTGGGTCTTGGGATGCAAGCGAAAATTACGGCGCGTACCGCAGTGCGCGGAGCGTCCATCGAGCGTGAAGCCAACTCGGAGACGCAGAAGACGGCCGCCGAAGCGTTCAAGAATATTCAGGTGTTGAAGGATATTCCCGCCGACCAGTTGATGCCGTCGATGCGCTACATAACCGCTGCGCTGGGGGTGGGCTGCGACTATTGCCACGAGCCGGACCATTTCGACAACGACGATAAGCCGACGAAGCAGCGTGCACGCAACATGATGAAGATGATGTTTGCGATCAACCAGGATAATTTCAACGGGCGACGTGAAGTGACGTGCTACACGTGCCATCGCGGCGTTGCTAAGGCAGCCAATATTCCGCCTCTTCTCGCCGCCACGATTAGCGCGGCGACGCCAGCATCAGAACCTGGGTCGGGCGCCAAAACAGCACACGCGCCCGAGCCCGAACCGGGGCAACCGCTAGCATTTTCGAGCGCTCCATCGACGTCACTGCCGAGCGTGGACGTGATACTGGCGAAATATGTGGAAGCGATCGGGGGTGCCGGCGCAATCCAGAAAAATCACACGCGGGTGGAGCAAGGCGTCGTAGAGGGTCCGCGCGGTCTTCACGCAGCGATGGAAACCTACCGTGCGGCGCCGGACAAGGCGTTCGCGATTCTCCACGGGCCAAAGGGCGACGTGACGGAAGGAGTGAACGGACAGATTGGTTGGGGGACGCGCCCAAACGGCGAGGTGACAGAAGAATCGGGTGACGAACTGGCGCGCAGCAGGCAGTGGGCCAAGTTCTACCCGGGCGAACAGTTCGAGAAAGATTACGAACGTTTTCAAGTACGAGGAACTGAAAACGTGAACGGTCACGATGCATATCTCGTGATGGCATGGTGGAAGGGCGACGGCGCGGACCGAATCTACTTCGATGTGAAGACCGGCTTGCTGCTACGGATATTGCATCGAATTGAAAGTCCGCTCGGAGCACTTCCGCTTGAAACGGATTACGAAGACTATCGCGACGTGAATGGACTGAAGATTCCATTCATCGTGCGCGTGACACGCGTCGATGGGACAACGAAGTACAGGTGGCAGAAGATGGATGCGAATGTGGCGATCGATGCCAGCCGCTACGAAAAGCCCGCGGAGAAACCGGCGGCGGAAAAGCCGGAGAAGTCGGAAGCGAAACCTTAATTCTTTTTCTCGCCAGCGTCGGAGTCAGGCGCGGGGTGCGGCGGCAACGTCGTGGGCGGTGCGGGCAGCTGCGAGTGAATTCCGCCGCCGCATTGGGCATCAACTTGTAGTTGCATCGCGTCGTCAAGCTGGAGCCCGTTTCGAGAGGCTGCGGAGCAAACTTGATACGCGCTTAGCCCCAACGCGCCATGCATATCCGCAAAATCCAGATTTGCCCCCTGCAGGTTGGCTCCGTTCAGTACGGTTCCTTGGAAGTTCGCTCCATGCAAGTCGGCGCTTCGCAAGTCTGCGTCAATGAAAATTGCGGTACTTAGATGCGCGTTGTCGAGGTGAGCTGACGAGAGCTTGGCCGACCAGAGATAAGCCTGGTGCATCTCAGCGTGCTCGAGATTCGCGGATTCCAGGTGGGCCTCGCGGAAATCAGCTTTGTCTAAATTGGCACGGATGAGGGTTGCACCGCTCAAACGGGCCGAGTAAAGGCTCGCACCTTCGAGCTGCGCATCGACGAGCGTGGCATTCGCGAGCGATGAGTAGGAAAGATTCGCGCCTCGAAGGTCGGCTCGAGTCATGTTTGCGCCATCAAGATTGGCGCGGTCGAGGTTTGTGTGCGACATCTGCGCACGATCCAGAATTGCGAGGCGAAGAGTGGACTGGCCGAGATCGGCGCCACGCATGTCAGCCTCGGAGAGAAACGCACCGGTAAAATCGGAGCGGAAGAGGTGAGCGTTCGCGAGAAAAACTCCGTAGGCTTGTGCGTAGCGAAATTTTGTGTTGTTGAGACGAGCGCCCTTTACGGAGCCAAGTTGATCGTCGGCTCCGGTCCAACCGGCGGGCCAGGTGGAAAGCGTGGCTTCAGTGAGTTCGGCGTAAGGATCGTAACCGATCGCCCAGAAGACGCTCGGCGCCCAGCGGCGAATATCGCCAGCAGCAAACTGGGGAGCGCGACTGAAATCATGAGGAACGCCTTTGATTGTACCAAGCGAAAGAAAAAAAAGAATGACGATGAGGCCTGAAATGAACCGCTCGAAACTAAGGGCTTTCAACTTCTTAAGAATTCCCGCCGAAATCTTTTCCTCCGCTGCCCATGCCTCTTGCGGGCGGCCCACCCGGGTCGTGGAGTAAACGGCGACTCCCGTCGCCGCGGCGAAGAGAAGAATGTGTAGCAGCGTGCCGTGCATGTCTTGCTCTGTAAGGTAGCGGCCCCAGAAGCAGACAAGAGTAACTGGGACCAGCCAGTATGCCAGCAGCATGGAAATTGCTTTTTCGATGAAACGAGTGGAAGGCGCGTCTTGGTTCATCCATCGGAAGTGCGCGCGGAGAAGGCCAGTGATAATCCACGGCCGATGTTCGTCGAGCGAGCTGCCATCGGGGAAAATCGCGGGAAGCTCCAAAACCGCATCCCACAACCGCTGCAAATGATATTGGAAGGTGAGATAGACCGCGACAAGCACGGCCGGCATAATTAAATAGATTTCGCGGGTCGGGAAAGCACTCGAGGCGGCCGCGGAATGCAGGAATGGAAGGATGGATGAGTCCGAAATGAGTTGGACGTCTTTGGTCTTCCAGATCATCAGCCAGGAAAGCAAGCTGAGAGAGATCGTCGCGCTGAAGAACGAGACGGCACTTCGCGAGACGCGCGCGAAATCCGCCAATCCGGGGAATTCGAGAATTTGGGGTGGCAACGTGGCGTCGCGAAGATTCGCGCCGGCGAGCTGACGCGGGACGAGGCCCATGGCGGAGGAGAGAGCCGCGCCTTCCAGGTTTGCGCCTTCGAGATTTGCCCCGACCAGTGACGCTTCTTCCAGATTCGCGCGCGCGAGACAGCTATCGCGAAGATCGGCGAGAAGAAGATCGGCGGCCTTCAAGTCCGCTTCTTGTAGATCGGCGTAGCGGAGATTGACGCCCACCAGTTCGGCTCCTTCGAGTTTGGCGCTGGCGAGGTCGATTTTTTGTCCCGAAAGACCCTGAGAGTCAACCCATTCCTTATGAATCGCTAGCTTTTCCTCGAAGGCCCAATCGCTTGCGATGGCGGGAAATGCCGGCACGAGAGGCGTAGCCTCGTCCGCGAGCGGGGTATCAGCAGATGAGTCGGTGGCCAGCGATGTGGGGGCAGTTTGGGCGGCAGGAGCTTCGTCGGCAGCGGTGACTGATTCAGGCTCAGTAGTCTCGTTAGTTTCGTCCTTTTGAGCTTCGTCCGCAACGTTGGGGGATTCGGAGATTTCGGTTTTAGCGGCAAGCTCGGAGGCTTCTGTCGCGGCGGATTCCGAGGGGGAAGCTGAGGCGGTAGAGGCTTCGGTAGCTATGTTTTGAGACACCGGCTCTTCCGGCACAGCATCCGCAACTTGTACACCTGTGCCTTCGGTTTCTTCGCGTCGCGAGCCGAGTCGGAATTTCCACGCCATGAGACTAGTTGCTCCCGTTTTGTAGGGATGAGCTGCGCTTACGCGTCAAGGTCAATCGTCGAAGATGTAGAATCCCCAGGCATCAATTTTAGACTGATTCGAGAATCGCCTCGGGGCATCCTACTCGAACGTTTCTGAAATCGCTCCTGTACGAAAGTGCAACTCTCGTACAGCTGTTCACGCGATTTCCAGGCGTGGTACCGCCGACGGATATCCATATTGGTCACAGCGATGAATCGGGCTGCGCGTGGGGCGGTTCCGCAGTATTCTTTAGTGTTGTGACTCCTTCAGAAACGCGTACCGACAGAAGATTGGAGGAATGAAAGTGGATGCGAATACGACGGTCGCTCCGAAGCCGCAAGTCCGGATCGAATCCGACAGCATGGGCAAAATCGAGGTTCCCAACGATCGTTATTATGGCGCGCAGACGGCGCGATCTTTGATCCATTTCGACATCGGCCGCGACACGATGCCGCCCGAGCTGATTCGGGCCTTCGGCATTCTCAAGAAAGCCGCAGCGCTCGTGAATCAAGATCTAAAGAAACTGTCACCGGACAAGGCGCGACTGATCGTTCAGGCTGCCGATGAAGTGATTGCCGGAAGACTCGACGAGCACTTTCCACTCCGCATCTGGCAAACCGGCAGCGGTACGCAGACCAATATGAATGCCAACGAGGTGATTTCGAATCGGGCGATCGAAATCGCCGGTGGCGTGATGGGTTCGAAGAAGCCCATCCATCCAAATGACGACGTGAACATGTCGCAGTCGTCGAATGACACGTTTCCTACTGCTATGCATATTGCGGCTGCGACGCGAGTAGCCGAGGCGTTGATTCCTGCCGTGACCAGGCTGCGCGATGCCATCGATGCAAAAGCGCGAGAGTTTCAAGACGTCGTGAAGATTGGCCGGACGCATTTGATGGACGCGACGCCGCTCACAGTGGGACAAGAGATGTCCGGCTGGGTGAGTTTGCTTGACCGTGATATCGCGCGGCTGCGGCAGGTGCTTCCTGGACTCTACGATCTCGCCATTGGCGGCACGGCTGTGGGAACCGGACTGAACGCGCATCCGGAGTTTGCCGAGCGCGCAGCCAAGAAGATCGCGGAATTGACGGGACTACCGTTCACGTCCCATCCGAACAAATTCGCAGCGCTCTCCGCGCACGATGAAATCGTATTTGCGAGCGGCGCGCTGAAAACTCTCGGGGCGTCGCTAATGAAAATCGCCAATGATATTCGATGGCTTGCGTCGGGACCGAGAGCGGGCTTCGGTGAAATTACGCTGCCCGAGAACGAGCCGGGCTCGTCAATCATGCCGGGGAAGGTGAACCCTACGCAGTCGGAAGCAATGACGATGGTTGTCGTGCAGGTTTTTGGCAATGATGTGGCCATCGGCTTCGCGGGATCGCAGGGAAATTTCCAGCTCAACGTCTATAAGCCTGTAATGATTCATAATTTTCTTAATTCTGTGCGGTTGCTCGCCGATGCGTGCCGTTCGTTTACGGACCACTGCATTGTGGGAATGGAGCTGAATCGCGCTCGCATTAAAGAAAATGTAGAAAACTCACTTATGCTGGTCACCGCGCTGACTCCCAAGATCGGTTATGACAAGGCAGCCGAGATTTCTCACTTGGCGCACCACGAGCACTTGAGCCTGCGCGCGGCTGCTTTGAAACTCGGATATCTCACCGAGAAAGAATTCGACGAGATCGTGCGGCCAGAAAAAATGACGCGGCCATGATACCGCTCTAGTGTCAAACTGAATCTTTCCCAGTCCGGTCTGAAAACCTGCCCGCGCCGCATTTTTGTTTCATATAACGATTAGTTCTTCGAAAAATCTGAGCGTCGAACAACGATTTGTTTTGAGATCTTTTTGATTCTTCATTAGCTTCGCATCCCCTTCAATATTCTCTTTGCGGTTGTCCCCTCTCCACTGGAGAAACTGATGTGCTGTCTAGTTGATTAGTGAATCCTCTTACGACACAACTTGAGAACAGCAGCATAAATCACTGGCGATGTTGAATTAGTATCATTCTCGCAGACGCGCACAACACGCTGGCCCTGTTGTGGTAGCGCCCGGACAGAGTGGTCAAATTTGACGGGGAGGATTTTCGATGAAAAATCAGATTTCTCGTTTGCTGATCGTGGGCGGTTTTGCCGTGGCCTTTGTGGCGGGTGCCGCATCACGCTCAATCCCGGGAACAACCGCAGTGACGACCGTGGCGGCACAAGAGAAGCATGAAGCGATGAAAGACGTGCGGACCGCTCGAGACTTGATGCAGCAGGCCCGAGGCCTTCTGGCTAGCGCGCCCGGATCGTTCGGCGGCCACCGGGAAAAGGCGATGAAGCATTTAGACATAGCGCTCGGTGAAGCGAATCAAGCGCTTGAGGCTAGAGAACACGAACATCACTAGAAGAAATCACGGATTCAATTCGCTCGCAGCGCTTTACGATGAACTTGAGGCGCTGCGAGCGGATCTGTGGTTGCCCGGCCGAGAATTACTCGTTGAGGGTGGGTGCTGACGGCGCTGAGGGACCTGGGGGAGCCGGACCGGCATCCTTTATGTCTTGAATCACCTTTGCAGCAAGACCCCTGCTGCGGACGCATGACGTGTCGTTGATGCGGCATTGAGCCAGCGTCAAGCGACATCCGCAAGTGCATCCTTCGGAATTGAGCTTCTTGAGCGCGGCCTTTTTCTGCTCGGGCGATAGTCCGGAGAAATCGACGTCGGGAAGTTCAGTGGCGCGCATCGCATTCTTCAGGAAAATTTGACCGGTATCCTCAAACGTTTCGATCTTCACGTTCACCGGCAATCCCATCAGCGCGCGGACTTCAGTGTTATACACCTCGGGCGGATACAATCCCTCGTGCTTTTGGACGACCCGGCCGTCTTTGTTAATGAGAAACGTGGTTGGAAGGGCCGGGACGCCGCCGTATTCGGAGACGAGCTCATGGCTCCACATCACGACCGGATAGTTCATGTGGAACGCTTTTGCAAATTCCCTCACATCGTCCGGAGATCCGTCATCAACCGATACGCCGACAATCAGCAAATTGTCTTTATATTTTTTCGCGAGGTCCACGAGAATCGGAATTTCCTGGCGACAGGGCGGGCACCAAGTAGCCCAAAAGTTCAGCAGCACCACTTTTCCCTGCCATTGCGCGGTTGAAACGACATTGCCATCGAGATCCTGCAGAAGAAACGGGGGAGCCGGCTGAGGATTGCTTGCAAAACGGATCACAGAGTCATCATCGTCGTCGATCAAGGCGCCCATGCGTGGATCCGCTGGCGAATTTGACACTGGTTTTATGCCGGACGACTTTTCGGCCTCATGGGCGCGAGATGCAGGGGATTGAGAAGGTAGTTGGTTGGCGCGCGAAGCTGCCATACCAATCGCCAGTCCAGCCAGGCCCGCAAAGACAGCGAGAATCGCGATAAAAGGGTTCCTCATATTGTTCAGCGAGGCCTCTATTATGCGGCAGAGAAACGCAGCGAACAAGTTAGCAGAGTAGAAGTGCGCGAAAAAGTGAGCAGAGGGAAGTGAAGCGGGTAAAGCATCGGCACCGGGGCTAAGGATAGCTACATACCAGTCCGGGACGGCGCTTCCCGAATCGGAATTCGATTGATGAAACGGATTCGAGCCTGGGTGATTAAGTTGTTGAAAACGCGCGCACGCACATCGCGAATACGACTGCGATGATGGGCCATGAGTTTGCATGAGACGCGATGTGGGTCGCGTTCCAACACGATCCGCCCAACTGGTGAATGGGGAGGAAGGGGCCCAGACATCGGGAGGAACGGGTCGTTCCGTAGACATCATTGTAGCCATTGGGGTTACGCTGATTTTGCAGGGTTTACAGGGATTCGGCGGCGACTAGTGCCGCTGCTGCGGACTCTTGGAGACAGCGCTTTGGCACCATTTGGCGACAGTGGTTTTATGGAAAATCCCACCTGCCTCTGAGAGGGAAGCTAGGATGGATGACCCCATGGTTCGGTCACGCCTAGGCCGAACCAATGGAACGCGACCTTTCGGGGCTCTTGATCCCAAGCAAGAGCCCCTCTTTTTTTCCGACAGATTTCCGCCTGATTTACTGCTCGTGGAATAACTCGGTTAGGAGAACAGCGTTGAGATGCTTCGCTTCGCTCAGCATGCCAATCGTTCCGGGGATGCATTCACACAACGGTGAACAACATTTCCGCCTTGCTACTTGAGACTATCAGGAATTTTCGACGCGGCGGAGCACCGGGATTCGCGACTGGCGCAGAACGTGTTCGACAACGGTTTCTTGGAGGCGCGAAGCGTCGTAGTCAAACATAAGGCGGTTGGTTTTCTCGTCGTAACGGAATTTGTGCAGGCCGTAGGTATTCGAGAATTCGCCGAGCGTGCGAAATTGCGCAGGATTCAGACGATTTTGGAGCTCGTAGGTAACGGTCATCAGCGTCATGCGCGAAATTATACCAGTTCGCAGGTGCGGGTCGGCGGAAGTGAGGAGTAATCGCCTAAAGATTCACGCGACGGAGGCGAAGCGCATTTGTGATTACGGAAACGGAGCTGAAGGTCATCGCGGCGCTAGCCAGGATGGGACTAAGGAGCAGCCCGAAAAAGGGATAGAGAATTCCAGCGGCAATGGGGACGCCGAGCACGTTATAGGCAAACGCGAAGAAGAGATTTTGGCGGATGTTGCGCATCGTCGCTCGGCTGAGAGCACGAGCGCGAGCGACGCCGACGAGGTCGCCTTTGAGGAGCGTGATTCCGGCGCTTTCGATGGCAACATCAGTTCCCGTGCCCATCGCGATGCCGACGTTTGCGGCAGCGAGGGCGGGGGCGTCGTTCACGCCGTCGCCGGCCATCGCGACGATGCGGCCTTCCGCCTTCAGCTGATTCACGATTTCGCCCTTTTGATTCGGCAAAACCTGAGCCTGCACCGAGTCGATCTTGAGTTGCCGCGCGACGGATTCTGCGGTGCCACGGCTGTCGCCGGTGAGCATGACGATCCGGATGCCGTCGCGATGGAGCCGATCGATCGCTTCGGCGGTTGTCGGCTTGATTGGATCGGACACTGCGATGACGCCGATTGCTTTTCCGTCGGCTGCCACGAACATCGCCGTTTGACCTTCGGCTTCGAGAGATTTGGCGCGATCGTCGAGCGGGCCAAGCGGAATCTGCAACTCGGCGAACAGTGCGCGGTTGCCGAGGGCGGCGTTGCTTTTGCCGATGCGGCCTGTGATGCCTTTACCGGTGAGCGAGCGAAAATCGGTGACGCTGCCGAGTTCGATGCCCCGATCCTCGGCAGCTGCGAGGATGGCAGCGGCAAGCGGATGCTCGCTGGGGCGCTCGAGAGCCGCTGCGACCTCGAGCACTCGGGCTTCGTCTGATCCTGCTGCTGGGATCAGCGATGTGACGCGAGGCTTGCCTTCCGTGAGTGTTCCGGTTTTGTCAACTACGACGGTATCTACCTTCTCGAGAATCTCGAGCGATTCTGCGTTTTTGATGAGAATACCCGCGAGAGCGCCACGGCCGGTGCCGACCATAATGGCCATGGGAGTTGCCAAGCCTAGAGCGCACGGGCAGGCGATGATGAGAACCGCAACGGCATTGAGCAGCGCATGCGCTAATTTTGGCTCCGGCCCGAACACGCCCCAAATGGCGAACGTGAGTATCGCGACGAGAACCACTGCGGGAACGAAGTATGCGGCGACTCGGTCGGCGAGCTTCTGGACAGGGGCGCGGCTGCGTTGTGCTTCGCTAACCATGCGGACGATTTGCGCGAGGAGCGTTTCGCTTCCGACGCGCTCGGCGCGCATGACGAAAGTACCGGTGCCGTTTATCGTGCCGCTGGTAACGCGGCTTCCTTCAGTTTTCTCAACGGGGATGGACTCGCCAGTCATCAGGGATTCGTCGACCGAGCTTGAACCTTCGAGCACAAGTCCGTCGACGGGCACTCGTTCGCCGGGACGCACGCGAAGAGTGTCACCCGGCTGCACGTGCTCAGCGAGCACGTCGATTTCGGTGCCGTCGGCGCGAACCAGGCGCGCGAATTTCGGTGCGAGATTCAGGAGAGCGCGAATCGCGGACGAAGTGCGGCTTCGGGCGCGGAGTTCGAGCACCTGGCCGAGGAGGACAAGGGTTGTAATCGCGGATGCTGCTTCGAAATAGACCGGAACGACGCCCGGCATGGTCTGGAATGAGGGCGGGAAGATGCCGGGGAAGAGGACTGCGATCATACTGTAGATGTACGCTGTGCCCGTGCCGAGCGCGATGAGCGTGAACATATTCAAGCTGCGGTTTGCGATCGAGGCCCAGCCGCGCTGAAAGAAGGGAAAGCCGCCCCAGAGAACGACGGGTGTTGCCAACAGCAGTTCGATCCAGCCGATGGCTCGCATGGAGAGAACGCGATCGAGAGGCTGGCCAGGAATCAGGTCGGACATGCCGAGGACTAGAACGGGAGTCGTGAGAGCGACACTGATCCAGAAGCGGCGCGTCATGTCGGAGAGTTCGGAATTTTCTTCTTCGGATGCGCTGACCGTGCGCGGCTCGAGAGCCATCCCGCAGATCGGGCACGCGCCGGGTTCGGAGCGAACGATTTCAGGATGCATCGGGCAGGTGTATTCGACGCGAGTGGCGGGAGCGCTCGGCAAGGCGGGTTCGAGCGCCATGCCACACTTCGGACACGCGCCGGGATTTTGTTCGTGTACTTCGGGGTGCATCGGACAAATGTAATTTCGCGAAGGCATGGGAACGTGCGAAGCCGTTGGGCGAGTGGCGGCCGCCCGCTTCTGAGCGAGCGGCGCAGAAGGAACAAGCGAATCAGCGTGCGCCGCCTCAACTGGCTTTAGTCCTGAGTTTAAGTATCTGGCGGGTTCCACCGAAAACTTTTTCGCGCACCCTTCACAACAGAAAAAGTGGGTTTTGCCCGCGTGTTCTACGCGAGAGTTGGCGCGGCCAGGGTCGACCGTCATTCCGCAGACTGGATCACGTTCCATAGCCATAGTCCTCAGCGCGCATGCTTGTAGATCAACCTCATGAGTTCGTCATACGTGGATTCCGCGTCCGCTGCGGTACCTTTGCGAATTGCTTGAGACGCGCAATGCTTGAGATGGTTGCGCATTAAGCCGCGACCGACGGCGCGAAGGGCCTCCTGAACCGATGAAATTTGCACCATGATGTCGGGGCAGTAGCGGTCGGTCTCGACCATGCGAGCGAGGCCTCGGACCTGGCCCTCGATGCGGTGAAGGCGTTTCAAATTAGCGGATTTGATACCGGGATCTACGGCTACGGCTTTGCGCGCCGCAGTAGGCGAAATTTCACAGGCGCAAGCTGCGCTTGGCCTTTTCACGATTTGCCTATGGCTCATCCCTTCATATACCCCTAGGGGGTATATTAGGCGCAACAAGGTGTTGCGTCAAGTGGCTCCAGGAGTCGATCGGCGAAGCGCGATTCAGCGGGAATTTGTCACTTCACGGTGACGACTACGAGCGTTAAGTCATCATCGAAGATGCCATTGCAAAAGGTAGTGACTTCGCGCCTCAGAGCATCGAGCGTTTCGGCGGCTGTCAGGCGCATGTTTTGGTTTCCGACGCGCGTCACATTGTGCTCGCCAAATTCGACACCATTGGAGTTGCGGGCTTCGGTCAAGCCATCGGTGTAGAGAACGAGGCGGTCGCCGGATTCGAGCAGTAACTCGACATTTTCGTAGGGGTGGTCGGGGAAAAGGCCGAGCGGAGGTCCGCCGTCTTTCAGCAACAGCGTCTGTCCGGAGCGCCGGAGGAGTACAGGAGGCCAATGGCCGGCGCTGGCGTAAGTGAGAGTGCCATCGGTCACGTCGAGGATGCAATAGCAGAAGGTGACAAATTTGTCGGATGCGATGTTGTTGCAAATCACTTCGTTCAACTTACTGACGACTGCGCCGGGCGAAACCGGCTCGGAGGCGAAAGCACGAAAGCTGGCCTGCAGGTTGGCCATTAACAACGCCGCACTGATTCCTTTGCCGACGACATCGCAGATGCAGACGCCGATCGTAGTGTCTCCAAATTTCACGACATCGAAATAATCACCGCTGACGACGCTGGCCGGATTCCATGCTCCGGCGATGTCGAGGCCTCTGATTTGAGGGATCCGTTTGGGCAGAAGGCGTTCTTGAATCTCGCGTGCCTGGTCTAGGTCCTGCTCCTGCCTTTGGGCTTGGGTCTTGCCAAGTTCGAGAGTGCGCTTCAGTTCGCGGCTAGTGTGCTCGAGTTTTGCGTTAGTGAGGTTGTAGAGATGGATGATCGTGCCAACGATTAGCACAACAACGACGCCGAGGCGGCCGCCTCCCCGGAATTGGGAAGCAAACCTCTCCAGAGGAACGCGATATGCCGCCATCGTTACGGCGACAGCTGCAGCGGAGCTGATAAGGGCGACGAGAACGAGGCACGACTCATAAGCGACCCAGTTGTACGGGCTAGGGAACCGGGAGGACCAAGGAGCAACCCTATTCATCGCTGGGTAAACCAAGTTGCCCGCCATGAGCGAGTAGAGGACTATTGCGCCGAAGTCCGCACCGGACCAATTTGTGACGCGGAGAATCGCGAAAACCGCCAGGGCGACGATGAGCAAAAGCCCCTGGTTGGAGAGAAACGCGCGGATGCGGACCAAAATGGGCGAGGGCTGTGGGCTGGGGGATGACATGATTTTCAGCTAGGAATCGGTCGACTGGCCCAGAGACGCGGAGGATGTTAGGAAAGGAGCGCGGCAATGTCAACGGCTCCCAACTCCGCATCGTGGTGTGAGTTGCCGCAGAGAATGAACGCTGAGATCCTCAGTTCGGGAATCCTGATCGGATGCCTTCAAGATGAGCTGGCGTAGAGTCGCGCCTGGTCGCGCGGGATTACTTGGAGTTGAGCACAGAGTCGAGATAGGCGGTTAGTTCGGGGCTGGTCCAGTCCTGCGGACCGATGATTTTTCGGTCGAGACGGCCTTTGCGATCGATGATGTAGGTTTCGGGGTACATCGTGGTGCCGTAGTCGAGCGCAATTCGCTTTGAGGGGTCGCGATAATTGGGAAAGCCGATCTGATAAGTCTTCAGGAAACTCTCGTAGGCGCTTTGATCTTCATCGAGGTTTATACCGAGGACGGTACCGCCACGGGGCGCGATTCGGCGTTGCAAAGCGTTGAGCGAGGGCGCTTCATCAATACAGGGCTGGCACCAGGTGGCCCAAAAATTCAAGACGACGACGTTGCCTCGAAGGTCCGAGAGGCGGGCTGGCTTGCCGTCGAGGGTGAGCGCAAAGTCTTTCTCAGGGCGGCCGCGAAGGCTCGGTTCACCCTGACGATAGTCGGCGCGAGCGAACATATACAGCAAACTAGCGATGAAAATGAGCACCAGCGCCGTGGTTAGTTTTCGTTTCAATCGCGCCGTCCAGAACCTATAATACTAGGTATTCGCGAATTGAGAGCCCAGTTTTGAAGTCCGGGACGCCGCGGATCCTACACTTTGGTATCAGTTGTCATTCCCGCACGAAATGAGGAAGCATCGATCGCGCGAGCGGTTGAGTCAGTCGTCGCGCAGGCTGAAGTGGATGAGGTCATTGTTGTGGATGACCAGTCAACCGACCGGACGGGTGCGATTTTATCGGAGCTTGCTCTCCGAATGCCTAAGTTGAAGGTTCTGCAAGCGGGTGAATTGCCTCCCGGGTGGGTGGGGAAAAATCACGCGGTATCGCTGGGTGCGGCCAAGGCAAAAAGGGAATGGCTGCTGCTCACAGACGCGGACACTTATCATCTGCCTGGAGCCGTAAGGCGGGCGCTGGCAGATGCGGCCGAAAACAATGCAGCGCTGGTCTCGTATTCGCCGGAACAAGAGATAAAAAGATGGTGGGAACGGGCGCTGATTCTGCAAGTGTACTGGATGCTTTCGAAGCGATACCCGTTCGAGAAGGTGAACAATCCTGCGCTTCCTGATGCGGCAGCGAACGGGCAGTTTATCTTGGTAAGGTGTGAGGTGTACGAGTCGGTAGGCGGGCATCGAGCGATCGCGGGGGAGGTGCTGGAGGATGTGGCGCTTGCGCGACTGGTGAAGCGCGCGGGGTTTCGGTTGTACTTTGCGAATGGATTCGGGATTGTTCGGACTCGGATGTACCGTAGTTTTGGGGCGATGTGGGACGGGTGGACGAAGAATCTTTACGCATTACTCGGGAAATCGGTGTTTGCGTTATTCGGAGAGTTGGCAAGTGGATTCGTTTTGGCGGGGCTGGTTTTGGTCTGCACGTTCTGGGGGCACGATTTATGGAGCTGGATCGTAGTTGCCGGCGGGATTGTGTGGTTCGCGGTGCGAATGGCTGCGTTCGGGCGATACCTGCGAAAGAATCGGTATCCGGTTTCGGACATCAAATATTTCGTGGTTGGAGTGTGCCTCTATAGCGCCGTGCTGATTTCTTCGTGGTGGAAGAGTACGCGAGGAGCGGTGAAATGGAAAGGCCGACGGTACGCACCTGCGATGCAGCGAGGCTCATAAAAACGGGAGCGGATTTCTCGTCGATAGCGGTGGCTCGGAATGACAAAAGTTAGCCGGACGAAAGTGGAAACTGAAAGCACAAGATCGCGATGATACGAATCACTCGTAAGTTGGAATTTTCGGCGGCGCACTTTTACGAGAACCCAAAGTTTTCGGCGGAAGAGAACAAGCGCGTCTTTGGGAAGTGCAGCAATACCCATGGACACGGGCATAACTACACACTGGAAGTGACGATTGCGGGCGAGCCGGATCCGGCTACAGGCATGGTGCTGGACTTGAAGGAACTGAAAGATATTTTGCAGCGCGAAGTAGTCGAGAGGATGGATCATCGGCATTTGAACTACGAAGTACCGGAGCTTGCCGGAAAAATCCCAACATGCGAGAACGTTGCGGCGGTGATCTGGAATCTCCTCGAGACGAAGATTGGGCGGGGAAAGCTGGACCGGGTGCGGCTGTATGAGTCGGAAGACTTGTTTGCCGATTGCACGGCTGAAGAGGGTGGCGCTGGGCGATGAAAATTTCGCTCACTCGTCGCTACAGATTTGCTGCCTCGCATCGTTTGCATTCGCCAACTCTGAGCGAGGTGGAGAACGAGCGGATCTACGGCAAGTGCAACAGCCCGTACGGTCATGGTCACAATTACGCGGTGGAAGTGACGGTGAGCGGGCCGGTGGACGCAGACACGGGAATGATTGCGAATCTTGGCGATCTCGATCCGTTCGTCCAGCGAGAGGTGATCGAGGCGTTCGATTATAAATATTTGAATGAAGATGTGGCGGAGTTTCAAGCCATCGTGCCAACTACAGAGAATGTTTGCCGTGAAATTTACCGGCGTCTGGCAAAATTTCCGGTGGCGCGGCTCGAGCGAGTGCGGATCGAAGAGACGAGCAAAAACAGTTTCGAGTACAGCGGAGAGCAGGCCGGATGAAAAGCGGAGACAAAATGAGCGAGGCTACTGAAATCATCATTCCTGATATCAAGGGCGAGGAAACAATTGCGGACTTGGTGCGCAAGATGCTTACCCTGATCGGGGAGGATCCAAACCGCGAAGGGTTGCGCCGGACACCGGAGCGATTCGAGAAAGCATTGCGATATTTAACGAGCGGCTACCGGCAAGACCCGGAAAAACTTCTGAACGGAGCAATGTTCAGCGTCTGTTACGACAATATGGTCGTCGTGAAAGACATCGAACTGTACAGCCTGTGCGAGCACCATCTGCTGCCATTCTTCGGAAAGTGCCATGTCGCTTACATTCCGAATAAGAAAGTGGTGGGTCTAAGCAAGATCGCACGGCTTGTGAACATGTACGCGCGACGATTGCAGATTCAGGAGCGATTGACCAGCCAAGTCGCGAAAGCGATTCAGGAGAAATTGTCGCCGGAAGGGGTGGGAGTTGTAATTGAAGCGAGGCATTTGTGCATGGTGATGCGCGGTGTGGAAAAACAGCACTCCGCGGCGGTGACGAGCGCGATGCTGGGAGCCTTTCGCGAGAACAAACAGACGCGTGACGAGTTCTTGTCGCTGATAAATCACGGCAAATCGTGACGAGTGGCGCGCGGCCTGAATTGATGGGGTCGCGCATACAGTAAAGCCGCCACCGTGGCTACAGGATTCCCTGTAAAAGCTCTTTGCGCCTTGCATACGATGTGCTACGATTTTTAGTGTCGAAGAGGAAATTAAGAGAGCAGGAGCACGGTTTTTCAGGGGGAGGGCGAGCTGATGGAAGCAAAGACTGAGGTTATCGAGCAATTCCGGACGCATCCGAAGGACACTGGTTCACCGGAAGTGCAGATTGCGTTGTTGAGCGAGCGCATCAGCTACCTGACGACCCACCTCAAGTCCCACGCAAAGGATCACGCTTCCCGTCGCGGGTTGATCATGATGGTCAACAAGCGCCGGAGACTGCTGGACTACCTGAACCGCCGCGACCCAGATCGGTATCGCGAGATTGTGGAACGACTCAGCTTGCGTAAGTAGCGCTTTTCGGCGCGGCCTAACGGCCGCACTTGTCCCACCGCAGAAACCTCAAATCGGTGCAAAGTTGTCGAGAGTCATGCGGGAGTACAGGAATCCGCAGCCGAAGTGTGTCCCTCCGTCAGAGGCTCCGCTAACGATTTCCCTATTCGAATGTTGCACGAGAGCGGACTCTCGTATCTGAAATGGCGCACCCGAAGATTCGGGGCGCGAAGGATGTGATTAGATGTTTGAACAAGTAAGCGTCGACGTCGGTGGGCGCAAATTGACGTTTGAAACCGGCAAAATAGCGCGCCAGGCGCACGGTGCGGTCGTAGCGCGGTACGGCGATACGGTGGTGCTGTCAACAGCCTGCATGGACAGCAAAGCTACTGACAAGGACTTTCTGCCGCTCACGGTGGACTACCGCGAGTACACATATTCTGCGGGCAAGATTCCAGGAGGATTTTTTAAGCGTGAGGGACGGCCTTCGGAGCGCGAGATTCTGACTTCACGGTTGACCGACCGTCCGCTGCGTCCGCTCTTTCCTGAGGGCTATTCGACAGAAACGCAGATTGTTTCCATGGTGCTTTCGGCCGATAGCGAGAATGATCCGGACGTGATCGGACTAACGGCGGCTTCGGCGGCCTTGTTTATTTCGAAGATTCCATTCGAAACGCCGATCGCCGCAGTTCGCGTGGGATTAATCGATGGGAAGTTAGTGGTAAACCCCACAGTGGCTGAACAAAAGACGAGCCTGCTGAATCTGGTGGTGGCGGGCTCGGAAGAAGCGATTGTGATGGTTGAATCGGGATCGCTTGAAGTATCCGAGGACACCGTCGTCGACGCGCTGGAATTCGCGCATACGGAAATTCGCAAGATTGTTGGTGCGATTCGAGAACTCCAGAAGCGCGTGAACCCCGAGAAGGTAAAGGTGACGCCGCCAGCGTTCGACGAAGCACTGTACAGCGAGATCAGGTCGAAGTACGGCGACCGGCTGCGCGACGCTTTGGACACAGCGAAGCATCCCAAGAGCGAGAGTTACGGCCTGGTGGATCAGATCAAGGCTGAGATTATGGCGTCGATTCCGGAGGATGAAGAGGAACGCCACAAACTCGCGTATCGCGCGTTCGAGCGGCTTCGCGAGCGAATATTCCGGGACGATATGCTGCTGAAAAAGAGGCGTCCAGATGCGCGGGCCTTCGATCAAATTCGGCAGATTACATGCGAAGTCGGAGCGCTGCCGCGCGTTCACGGTTCGGCGTTGTTTACGCGAGGGGAGACTCAGGCGCTTGCAACGGCGACGCTGGGTACGAAAGAGGACATGCAGCGGCTTGACCTGCTCTTCGAGGATGAGGCGTTCAAACGCTTCATGCTGCATTACAACTTTCCACCGTTTTCTGTCGGCGAAGTGAAATTCCTGCGCGGTCCAGGCCGGCGCGAAATCGGTCACGGCGCGCTCGCTGAACGCGCCCTTGCGAATCTGCTTCCGGCGGAAGCAGACTTTCCTTACGCGATGCGAGTCGTGTCGGACATTTTGGAATCGAACGGTTCGTCGTCGATGGCGACGGTGTGCGGCGGGTCGCTGGCGCTGATGGACGCGGGCGTACCGCTCAAATCCGCGTGCGCAGGCATTGCGATGGGTTTGGTTGTGGAAGGCGATAAGTACGCCATCCTTACTGACATCGCTGGCGCAGAGGATCATTACGGCGATATGGATTTCAAAGTAGCTGGAACGCGCCAGGGAATCACGGCGTTACAGATGGATATCAAGGTGTCAGGCGTGAGCGTTGCGATGATGCGCGAAGCGCTGGCCCAGGCGAAGAGGGCTCGCCTGGAAATACTTGACATCATGGACCGGACAATTTCCACCGGGCGGACGGAGATTTCGACATACGCCCCACACCTTTACATGCTGAGCATTCCCACGGATAAGATTCGCGATTTGATCGGGCCTGGCGGCAAGAAGATCCGGTCAATCATCGAAGCGACGGGCGTGAAAATCGACGTGATGGACGACGGCAAAGTTCACGTGTTTGCAGCGAACGGACCCGCCGCAGAAGATGCGTTGAAGATGATCCGGGATGTGACCGCCACGGCAGAGATTGGCAAGACCTATCTCGGCAAAGTGGTGCGCATCGCGGAGTTTGGCGCCTTCGTCGAGATTTTCCCGGGAACCGATGGCTTGCTGCACATCAGCGAAATCGCAGAGGCGAGAATTCGTTCCGTCCGCGACGAGTTGAAGGAAGGCGATCAGATTCTTGTGAAGGTACTGGCGATCGAGGGAAACAAGATCCGGTTGAGCCGCAAGGCTGTGTTGCGCGAACAGCGTGACAAGCAACAGCAACAACAGAAGTCAGAGGCTGCTGGCTAGTCCGTTTCAATCGACAAGTTGGATTCGGGGAGGCGGGGAATCGCCTCCCTTTTTTATTTTGTGGCCGGTGCTTCGGGTTCGGGCGCGTCCTCATCTTCGTATAGCTCGGTAGCGCGTTCGCCCTGAGACGTGACAATTACGAAGCGGTAGCTCACACGGTGCTCGCGCCAGAGCTGGAGCGGGAGAGAGACCCGCAGTTCGGTAGAGGAGATGAACTGAGTCGCAAGCTTAGTCTTTTCACCCTGGTCGGCGCTGGCGATGATCGCATCATTCGGCCGGAAATTGTCTCCGATTACAGTGACTTCTTCTCCGGGCGGACCGCTGGAATTCATGAGGGGCAGCGGGCTTGGTGAGATTGCGAGTATCAGTCCGCGTGGAGGCGCGGGCGGAAGCTTGGCTGTCGGAAGAATCCGGATGTCGCGGTTTTCTGATATTTGCAAACCGCTGCCGGCGTTTCGAACCCAGATGCGGATTGGCCCGGGCTCGCTGTAGGCGATGTCCGAGAATCTGAGCTGCGATGCTGGTAGACGGATTTCAATCGCTTCAGGGGATAGATATTTCGGTGCGATAGCTAACGGCGGTTTTCGCAGAACATTATCTTCCAAGGGGTCTCGTCCAACTAGGACCACGCTGGCACGTGTAAATCCGCTTCCGTGAAGGACCACCGTGGCCTCGGCCCGATCGGAAGCATCGGCGGACAGTTGTACCGGTTCGAGGCTCTTTAGTATGGGGCTT
>Ga0307472_100000150_pt1 | contig 21656 bp, 52 predicted proteins | sample atmos_gasesAM5C__2_FD_204582 | JGI IMG/M metagenome (GOLD analysis project Ga0307472, IMG submission 204582) | Hardwood forest soil microbial communities from Morgan-Monroe State Forest, Indiana, United States - atmos_gasesAM5C_05 | ecosystem: Environmental > Terrestrial > Soil > Temperate...
GAGACGACCCGCGTGTCGTGATGCACCATCGCGCGTCACGCCTCCCACTCCGTCGACACCGTCGCCTCCGGCATGAGGAGGTACTGCTTGCGGAAGTACGCCGCGCCATACGCCCACGGCGTCGCGCCCCCATAGCGGAATTGCAGCATGTAACCCGCCCCCGCGATCTCGGTCCACGCGCCGCACGCGAGGCAACGAGCGCGTCGCGGGAGGGTGTCGGGTTCCGCAATCGTCACGCGGCGGTCGCATCCCGCGCAGTCGTACTTGAAAAACACCCGCGCGAGGTCCGGTCCGCCGTGGTCGCGGACCGCGACGCGGGCGAGGGCGAGGATCTCCTCGCGCGGTTTGCTCGAGGGGCGCGGCAACATCTCGGAGACCTCCTCGTACGTCCGGTGTCCCGCGTGGGCGTTGGCACAGCGGCAACCGTACGAATAGAACTCGTCACACTGTCGACAGTACCCTTTCAGGGTGGGCGCGTGACACCACGAACAGGGCCACTCACGCGGGCGCCCGAGGTTCAACAGGTCGCGCTCCTCGGGTCCCAGGAACGGCATTACCGATCCCCGCAACGCGGGTCAATGCTTCGTGTGCCCATCGTCCAGTTCCTTAAAGGCGCCATATAACGCCGCACAGATGTAACCGACTCGGAGTGCGATCTCGTGATGGTTCAACGCCTCGAAGCGGTCCATGTCCGCGAAGGTTTCGATGATGTCCCGCAACCGTGGGTCAGCCTGTACGCGCGGGTGGTTTAACAGTCGAGCGGTTAGAGGCAGCATCCTCCCCTCCTCGTTGTCACTGGTCCCCGTTCGCGCGCTTGCGCGGGTCGCCGGTCCGCCCGGTCTGCTTGCGGAGGTCGCGGCGCGCGACGCTCACGGCGAACGCGTGGCCGCGCTCCGCCTCCTCCCGCGTCGCGTACCGGAACTCCGTCTGTTGGTCGCGCGACCCGCCGAACGTCATCGTCTCGTACAGCATCGGCGGTCCATCGTCGCGCACCTGATGATCGAGTCCCAGGAACACCGTCGAGATGAGGACCGCCCCGATCTTGGTTTGGGCGACGATCCGCGACCCGTCCTCCGACGCCCGCTCAAACCACCGCGCCCACGCGAGGGCATCCTCGACCGGCGTCGGGCGTCCGTCGTCGTCGAGGATGTAGAAGGAGGACCGCCTCCCTCGGGGGCGGCGAGTCACGTCGTCGCGTCGGTGCCGTTGACCGAGTTCAGGAGGCGCGCGGTCGCGACGAATCCGTCGCCCTTCGCCTTGACCGCTTTTGCGTCGCGCAAGAATCGCAACGCCAATCCGAGGGTTCGCTCGACGCCGCCGCGCCCCTTGCCCGCCGGGAGGTTGGTCCGCTCGAGGAGTTGCGCCCGCGTGAGCGGTTCGCCGCGCGCCTCAATCAGGACGCGCGAGACGACGTCGACCGGGCGCGTCCCCGCCTCCTTCGCCGCCCGCTGTCGCCCGTATCGCCCGGCGTGCGGGCGCGGTGTCGGGGCGACGGGTCGTTCCGCCGCGACGCGGGCGCGGACCGTCCGCATCGTCGCGTCCACGCTCCGCTTGCGATGCGCGATGGACTTGAGGAGGTCAATCGCGTTCCGCACGCGCCGCGCCTCCGCGAGGTGAAACCGTTCCAACTCCAAGAGGTCCGCGACCCGCTCGTCCGCCTTCCCGGCCATGTGTGCCTCCTCCTCTACGCGTTGACGATCTGTCGGGTCCGCCGCCGCGCGTCGTCGCGGGTCCGCTTTTCCGCCGCCGCCTCGCGTTTTTTCATCGTGAAAAACGTCACCATCGCGCCCTTGGTGCCGCCGCGCGCCCACGCCTCCGCGTCGAGTCCCTCCGACTCGAACAACCGCCACAACACGTAGAGGGTCGTCGGACCGAGACCCTTCCGCGCGAACGTGTAGGGCGTGGAATGCGCGTAGAGGTGGCGGACGTTTTTCGCGCCGATGGCGGCGGCGGCGGCGGTGAGCTTGCGCGCCGACATCACATGCACGACCCCGAGGCGGGCGCCGATCTCGTGCGTCGTCCACGACTGGGACCCGATGACGAGCGGCGGGTCGTCGCGGTTCTCGAGACGCTGCACGAAGGAGGACCCGAGGAGCGTCGACGCGGCGGCGGGGAAGCGGGCGGGCGCGCGGTGGACGACGAGGCGCGGCGGGGACAGGGAGAGGGCGCCCATGTGGCCGGAGTCTATATCACATCCCCGACAACTAAGCAGCGGTAAGGAGTGCTAGGCACTCCTTACCTGTGCAACGGGTGACGTCTTAGCGACGAGCGCGGAAGGGACGGACGGTCCCGCGACGCCGCCCGGTCGTCGGTTTCTCGAGGGGCGTTGCCGCCCGCCCGAACGCGTCCGCGAGGATCGCCTCGTCGATGATGTCATAGCGGTCGAACACCGCGCGGGTCTTCCATCCCCCAATCGCCATCGCTTTGAGTTCGGGGACGCCGCGTCGGGTCATGTTGCGCGCGGCCGTGCGGCGGAAGTCGTGCCGGAGCTTGCGCGGCATCCCCGCCGCGATCCGCGCGGTCTCCCAGGCTTTGCGGACCGGCCATGTGGCGACGGTCTGTCCCTCGGTGTCGACGCGCGTCAACGGGGTCCCGTCCTGATGGAAGACGCGCGGACAGAGGCGGCCGGTCTTCGCGAGGGCGACATGATCCCGGTACGCCGCCTCGAGGACCGCGACGACCTCGGGGTGTTGGCCGTACGGCAGGACGCGCCCCTCGCCGTTTTTGGAGTCGTCGAGGCGAATCACGCACGCCGCGCGGTCGACGTGCGTCCACTCGAGCGGGAGGACCTCACTCTGGAACCGCCAACCGGTGTGATAGGTGAACGTCGACGGTCCGATCAACCACGCCGGGAGATGGGCGAGGAGGGCGTCGAACTCCTCCCGCTCGAAAAACCCGCGCCGCACGTTGCCACTCTTCGGACCGCTCTCGAGGGTCGGGATGTGCGGGCGCATTTTGAGATGTTTCGCTTGGATCGCGAGCGTGTACATCCGCTTGATGACGGCGAGTTGCCGTTGCACCGATCCTTTGGTCTGTCCCGCCTTCCGCTTCTCGACGATGTACTTGTTGATCAGGTCGGTCGAGATGTCCGCCATGCGGTACGCCCCAAAGTACGGCGTCAGGTGGAGACGGAGGCGTCGCCGGAGCGTCGCGAGCGACTTGTGTTCCTGCACCTCGTAATCCGTCACGATCATGGCCGCCGCCTCGGTCCAGGTCAGTTTGCCGACCGTGGGACCGACCGGGACCCCGTTGACCGCGTCCCCCTGTTTGTCCTTCAACGCCGCGCACGCGTCCTTGTAGACCGTCGTCCCGCTACTCTCATAGACGACCTTCCCGTCGTTGTCGCGGTACTTCAACCACCACGGTCCCTTTCGTCCCTTCTGTCGATAGACGCCCATGCGTGTCCCTCCTGGTCGGTGTGTTGGTGCGAGTAAATACGCGTTGCGGACACAAGTCTACCACGCGCGCCGGTTAACATCCCGGTTAACATCGGCGGGGGCGGACGGGGCGGATCGTCGAATTTCCTAGGGAAAGTGCCGGGGGCGGGAGTCGAACCCGCACGGAGGGGGTCCCTCCTCAGGATTTTAAGTCCCGAAAACGCCCATTCCTAGTGTCCGCCACTGTCCGCCACTGCTTACGAATCTTACTACTTTCCCCGGGAAACCGGCGAAGTCGCGCGGATCGCGGGAATTGTTCGAGATCGGCGGTTTTGCGTACCGTGGTTAACATCCGGTTAACATCGGGCGCGGAATTGGTGCGGTAAGTGGCATCGCTCGAGGACTTCTCACACCTCGAGCGGGTCGCGATTGTGCTAGGGGCGGCGGCGAGATCCCGTCGCCCGCTCGAGACACACCCGACAGATCGGTTGACGGATGTCCGGGGCGTCGTCGAAATACACCGTCCCGGCGACGTGCGCCGCGCACATCACGACCGCGCGACAGAGGCGACACCGGATCAACGCCCCGACCTCCTCGAGCGTGCGTCCGCACGCGACGCACCGGAGGACGGAGGTCATTCTTTGAGAACGAACGACTCGTCGTCGTGCTCGAACTGCACGTCGGTGACCGACGCGAGCATCGCGCGGAAGTCGTCCCACTCCGCGCCCGTCCGGAGTGTCAGGTATCCGAGGAGTACCCATGTGCGGTGACGGTGACGGGCGTAAAAGACCCGGCACGTCACATGCCCCCCGCGTACTGTGTGGCGGATGCGGAGCATCACGAGGACCCCGTTAGACCCTCGAGGCGGTCGACGAGGGGACACCCCTCGCGATGCACGAACGGGCGCGGGGTGACCTCGAGGACGTTCCCTTGCAGCGTCGCCGGTCCGGTCGCGGCGGCAAGGCATCCCTTGCAGATCCGCATCACGGTCCCCCGCCCCGACGTCTCGTCGAAGTCGACGACGGCGAACCCCCAACCCACGTCAACGACCGTCCGCCCGGCGTCCCCGTTGAAGGCGACCCATTGATTGAGGACGCGACTGTCGCGCGCCGCACGCTCGTCGCACGTCGCCCGTCCGCAGGTCAGGTGTCCGTCGAGGGCGAAGTCGCCGCACGATGGACAACGCGGCCACTCGGACGGATAGGTCATCGTCGGCGGACCTTCGTCCACGGATACACGTCGGGCGTCACGACAAGCGCGGGGTCGTTCCGCAGTCGCGTAAAGAGGTCCGCATTGCGCGTCGACTCGGTCGCCTCGAAACAGGAGAACCGCCCCGCCTCGAGGACCGCCGCCCTCACCGCCTCGTATGTGCGCGCTCGTCCCCGGAGGGGACCGGCGACGTCGAACGAGCACACATGCCACGCGTACCGACGCCGGGTCATTGTGCCCTCGACGGGGCGGTCGCGGTGACGAAGACCGTCGCATAGGGATCGTGGTCGATCCACCCTCCCTCTTTGCGCTTGTCGACGTCCGGAGGCGGCGGGTCGTTGAACACCGCGCGTCCGTCCCGCACCGTGTACGGGCGGACCATCATGCGGCGGAGATCGCGTGTGCCGACGTGGACGACGAGGGCGTCCGTTTTCATCGCGCGCCCGGGGTGGCCTTCGGCCGGGATGCTATGAATGAACGTGTCCGCACACAACACGTACCCGAAGACCGGACCCTCGCGTGCCAAGTACCGCAACACCGCGACGCGGTCCCGGCGACCAACCGGCGTGACCCATGCCTCGCCGGTCGTGAGGAGGACGTGTGCGAGGATCGGCAACTCCGCCCCGGGGTCCCGTCGCCGCATGTCGACGAACGCCGCGAGGGCGGTCCTCGCGAGCGACAGGAGCCCGTCCTCGGTCGCCTCGAACTCGCCCCCGATGACGCCGCCGACGAGGACCGTACCCGGCGGCAACTCCTGACGCGGTTCGCCGCGCCTCTCGAGCATGTGTCGACGAAACGCCTCGAGGTCCGCGTCGGTCCAGGCGGATTGACGCCGCCCGACCCGGAGTTCGTGCGCGGTCGCGTAGTCGCGGCATTCGACGTGCTCGATCAATGCCGCGCGGTACGCCTCCTGTCCCTCGAAGGGTCCACGCGGGCGGAACCCCCATGCCGCCGCCGCCGCCGCCATCAACGCGCGAAGGTCGTCGGTCATCGTCGTCCTCGCCCTCGGAATCGCCACCGACGCGGCGCGGTCGCGACGACGGTCAACGCGCGGAGTAAGACGTTGCGGATCTCGAACTCGCGTAGCAGGGGGGCGAGGTTCGGGATCATGGGAGGATCTTCGTGCGGACGCACGGTCCGCAGATCAGGCGAAGCTGGTCGAGCGGCGGGGTCCGCGCGGCGCACACCACACACAACGCCTCGCCGCATCGCGTGTCGGCGTCGACCTCGGGGTCGACGACGAGCGCGACCGGTCGTTCCTTCCGCATCACATGCACGCAGACAATGTACGCGTCGAGGGCGCGACCGTGCTCGTCACACCGAAGAGTCATCGTCGCTCTCCTCGCGGCGTATGCGCGCGAGCAATTCCACTATCGTCTCCTCGACGACCGCGCGGTCGCAGAGGAGACACACGCCTCGTGCCACCGTCCACTCCCCGCACTCGTGCGACCCGCCCGCCGCCACCATCCGCCGCGCCTCCGCGACGACGTTCAGGTTAGGACCGGGGCGCCGATACCCGTACATCGCGAACGGGGCGTCCGGAAGGTCGACGTGGGCGGGAAGGTCGACGAGGTCCGCCCGCGCGTACAACCATTCGAGGAACGGTTGGAACATCGGACAGACCCAGACGCGATGCTTGTCCAGGTCCGCCGCCGCGTATCCGCCCTTCCGGAAGATCGCGCCCTCGCCGGTCTGCAAGTCGAGGAGGAGGAAGTGACTCGACGACCATCCGAGGACCGACACCAACGACCGCGCCGATAGATCGGCGCCCTCGTCGACGACGGACTTCCGCGCGTACTCCTCACCGTTGAATTGCCCGACGAGGAACTTCCCCCAATTGTTCGGACCGTTCGTGACCTCGACGATCTGTGTCTTCATTGGTCGCGCCTCTCGACTTTGAAGTCCTCGATCTTCACCATGACCCACGGTTGCCCGCTGATCGTGATGAAGTGTGTCCGGCCGATGGCGTACACGTTCGCCGCATAGAACCGTTGTCGGATGGTCTCGAGCGAACTCCCGTCGTCGGGGACCTCGAAGACCACCGTCGACGTGACCGCGACCTTCATTGGTCCCACTCCACCTCATACCCGGCGACGAGCAACATCGCGCGGATCGTCGTCCGGAACTCCTCGGTGCAGAGGGCGAAGTTCCCCGGAGGGAACAACGAGACGCCGCGACACCCCGGTTCACTGCACACAAAGACCACCAACCCGGTGTGTTCGGGAGGCGGTCCGGTCGGGGCGCGATGGAAGGTCGCGAACATCAACATCGCGTGGTCGTCGCGGTGGGTCACCGTCCGATGCTCACGACCATCTCCGCCAATGGGACGACGCCCTCGCGGGGTTGCACGATCAAGTCTTCGCCGCGCGACGAGGTCACGGCGAGGGTGTACTTCGAGATGATGTGGACGCCGGGAACACCGTCCACGCCCGCAATGGTCGCGACGAATTGTCCGTCGTGCCAGACCTCGACGACGGTCTCCCCCGGTCTCACGAGATGTGAACTGACGCGGAGCGTGGTCTTCATCGCGATCCCTTCCGTGCGCCTCGTCGCCGCGCCGCATCGCGCGGCGGCGATCAACTCCTCGAGTTCTCGCAGAGCGGCGGGGCGGTCCCGTCTCGGGGCGACCCATTGATCAACGAACCGCCGCGCCCGCGTCTCGAGGGAGTCGTCGACGCGACGAGTCGCCCGACTCCACACGCGAAGGCGCGTCACGGCGGCGACAGTATAGCAACGGGGACCAATAGTCACCACTGACCACGACCAATCAGTCGCGGCGTCCGTTCAAGTCCTCGCGGGTCGTCTCGACGAATTTTTCCGCGCAAGAGGGACCTTGACGCGCGGTCCGTTGGGCGTATGATGCGAGCTTTTGCGATGATGGCGACGAAGCGGCGGGAGGCGACGATGATGATTGCGGCGTCGTCGGTGCAGCGGTGGCCGATTCCTTTACGGACCGCCTGGATTGATTCGCTCTCACACCTCGCCGCGTTCGCCCGCCGTGGTCGGGCGAACGTGTGCTATGACGCAACCGACGACGTCAGTTGCGCGATGATCCTCTCCGCTCTCCTGCACTCACTACCGAGGGAGGTGCGGGTCGCGTGCGTGTCTGCGATCCGCGCGACGTCGACGTCGCTTCGATTGCGGCATCCTGAAGGGACCGGGCGGTCTGGACGACGATCCGCAGGAAGTGCCGCCACATCCCCGCGTCCAATGCGGCGAGGCGTTGTCCCGCCTCCAACCATCGGCGGTCGTCTTCGCTAAGCGTTGGCGCGCGGCGCGCGGCGCGGGCGCCACCTCGTAACCGGTCATACGCGGTCTCGACGTCGCGGAGGAGATCGGCGGGCGTGCATCCGATGGCGGTCGCCAATTTGACGATGGTCTTCGGAAACGGGACGTCGTCGCCGCGCTCCCAGAGCGAGAGGGGGGTCGTCCGCTTGAACTCCAATCGCGCGGCGAGGTCCTCTTGCGTCAACCCGGCGCGCGTCCGCATCGCGCGGAGGTTTTCTCCAAACGTCGGCATATGGTGCCCTCTCCTGAAGAGGCGCGACGCCCGGTCGCGCGGGGGTCTATTAGTGACGTCACGGATATTAGCACTAAGCAGTCCTAAGCAGTATTAAGCAGTTCGCCGGGGGGGCAAACACACTGTTTTTGACAACATCGCATCGCGGGCGTATATTCGCGCGCCATGCGAACTACAGAGACCTCGTCGCGAAAGAAAGCGCGTGTCGCGGCGCCCCTCGACCGCCGCCTCCGCCGCCCCCGCACGCTCGTCAAGGACATCGCGGATATGCCGTACGTGATGCGCGTCGACGACGTCGTCGCCGTGTTGCAGTGCGGTAAGAGCACGCTCCTCAAGGCGTGTCGTCTCGGGACGTTCCGTCCCGCCCCGTTCGAGCGGCACCCGTATCGCTGGTTGAAAGCGGACATCGAGCGCGACATTCAACAGCGCAACGCGGCGGCACAAGCGCGCGTCGACCGCGTCGTCTCGCGCGTGCAACGCGCGCAACGTCGGCAGAAACGCGCGTAAGGTCCCCCGTCCCTCTCGAGGTCCCCCGTCACTCTGTCCCGCGAGGTGTTCGATGAGCGAGAGCACACCGACGACTGTGCTTGCGCCGCTATCTCCGGCCGATCAAACGCGCGCCCTCGCGGCGGTCTTTACGCGGGCGGAGATGACCCGCGCGTTCGAGCAATACCTCGAACTGCAACGCGCCCTCGATGAGTTGATGCCCGACCAGATCATCGAGATCGCGGATCGCAAGTTCCGAAAAAAGGGGTACTGGCGCGCGGTCCGTCGCGGGTTCAACGTCCGCGTCGTGATGATCTCCGAGACGCGGGAACACGACGGCGAGTTCGGGGACGGGCGTCCCAATTTCGTGTACCTCGTCGTCTACCACGCGAGTCTCCCCGATGGGACCGAGGTCACCGGGGACGGGGCGTGTTCCGCGCTCGAGAAAGCGGGTCGGTTCAAGTGTCCCCATCCCGAACGCGAGGGGTCGACGCGGTCCCTGCACTATCCGCACGAGACGTGCCCCGACTATGACTCTGAGTACCGGTGGCGCGAGCTTCCCGCCGACGCGAGTATCCACAACGTTCGGTCCCACGCGCACACCCGCGCCTTCAATCGCGCGGTAAGCAATCTCGTCGGGTTCGGGGAGGTGAGTGCGGAGGAAGTGGACCCGGACGCGGACGATCCCTCGACGTCGTCGCGACCCCATCGCGCCTCCGCGCCGCGCGGCAACGCCTCGGAGCGCATCAGTATTCCGCAACAGAAACGGATGTTCGCAATCTCGCGTGAGCACGGCTGGACCGATGCGGAGGTCAAGTCGCTGATCAAGGCGAAGTACGGATTCGACCACTCGAACGAGGTCACCCGCGACAAGTACGACGCCGTGTGTGGAGACCTGCAACTCGGAACGGAGGGGCGGTCGAAATGATGCTTGTCCAACCCTCCGCGCATCCGTCACTGACCCCGCCCGGGTTGATGTTCGACGAGGCGCGGCATCGCTATACCTTCGAGGGGCGCGAACAGGTCCCCGTCACCGACGCCCTTCGCCTCGCCGGACTCGTCGACACGTTTTGGTACAAGGCGGACGACGCGGCGCGTGGGTCGCGGGTCGCCGCCGCGATTCAACTGCACCATCAGGGACGCCTCCGCGAGGCGCACCTCGACGCGGAGATCGATCCCTACGTCCGCGCGTACCTGCTGTTCCTCGCGGACTCCTGTTTCCGCGTCGACGCCAACGAGGAGCGACTCTGCGATCCGCGCCTCCATTGCGCGGGGACGGTCGATCTCCGAGGTCACTTCGTCGACGCGCGGTGTCCGCCCAATCTGCACAAAGAGTGGGTCGACATCATCGACGTCAAAACCGGGACCGCTCCGCCGTGGGTCGGGTATCAAACGGCGGGATATGCCCGCCTCCTCCCCTCGCCCCTCTGGCGCCTCACGCGGCGGTGGGTCCTCGAGCTTCGGGACAACGGGCGCTACACCCTCAACGCCCTCACGAAGCGGTCAGACGAACAGGTGTTTCTCGCGGCGGTGACCATCGCGCAAGCACACCGGGGGTGGTTGTGATGGCGCACGTATCGTGGTTCATCCCGCGCCGATGGTGGCGCGAGGAGGAATGGACCGGGAAGCTCGCCCGGTATCAACGCGCGATGTCGTCGAGGACGCTGTGACCGTGCGCCGCGACTCCCGGTCGGGTCATCCCTTCGCGGATCTCCAACTGAAACCCGGCGAATGCGTGATGGTGTGCGTGACGTTCGCGGTCGAGACCGGCGACCTCGGGGCGGTCCTGTTTCACGAGGACTTTCTCCGGCAGGCTCCGCGCCTCCAGGCTGAGATCGTGGACCACCTCGCGGAGTCGCTCGTCGATCTGCACGAGGACGCGCTCGACTCGTTTGTCGACGCGATGGGACGCGAGGCGCGGAAGTGACGCACATCTTTTTTACCGACACGTATAGGCGCGGGCGACGCGCGGTCCTTGCGTGGATCGGGATCGACGGCGTGGGCGCGACCGCCATCGGTGCGGGGAGAACCCGCGCCGATGCCGCGAGAGACGCTCTCGAGACGCTCGCGCTCGTCAAGCGGACGGGTTCGCTTCCAAAGGACGTTGCAATGCCAACGATTAGCCTCATCAACATCGACGACCCCGCCCTTATCGACGCTGTGACGGACGTCGTCGCGGAACTCCTCCGCGCCCGACGCAAGTTCGGTCCGTTCAAAAACGGACACGAGGGGTACGCGGTCATCCGCGAGGAACTCGACGAGTTATGGGATGCCGTCAAGGGCAACGACCTCCCGCACAGCATGCGAGAGGCGGTCCAGGTCGCCGCGATGGCGATCCGGTACGTCCTCGACCTTCGCGAATACGGCGACCTCGAGCACGGACTCCCGCCGCAACCGAAAGCGGGGTCGCCCTCGTGACGCCGCGCGAGGTCGAGGTCGAGGGCGCCCCCGAGGTCGTCGACGACGCCCTCGCGCTCGTCGCCACCGCGCGGACCTTCACGATCAACACCCCCGACGACTATCGCCGGGTCGCGGAGTTCCTCCAGGGGGTGAAAACGCTCCGGGCGCGGATCGCGGAGACCCTCGACCCGCACATCAGGCGCGTGTACGAGGCGCATGCGGCGTTGTGCAAGGAAAAGCGCGACGCGGAGGCGTCCGCCATCGAGGCGGAACGCATCGCGAAGGACCTCCTCGTCGTGTGGGACTCCGCGCAAGAGATCGCGCGGCGCGAGGAACAACGCCGCCTCGAGGCGGTCGCGCGAGAGGTCGCGCTCGAGCAAGCGGTGGAGGCGGAGGCGGCGGGCGACCCCGCGTTCGCGGACGTGCTCCTCGCGACCATCCCGGCGGCGGCGGTTCCGCCACTAACCCCGAAGGTTGACGGCATCCGGTTCACGGAACGATGGTCCGCCCGCGTGACGGACTTCGGGGCGTTCCTCGCCCACGTCGCCGCGCGTCCGGACCTGCAACCGTTGATCCTCCCGAACATGACCGCCCTCAATCAACAAGCGCGGTCGTTGAAGTCGCGACTCTCGCTCCCGGGCGTGGAGGCGGTATGCACGAAAGACGTGGCATCGGGGCGACGCTAACGCCGCCGCGCGAGGGGCGCACCGTCGAGGAACTCGGGGTCGTCCCGAACCCGCACATGTGGATCGGGGACGGGTGGTTCTACTGTGCCGGGTGTCGGGCGTACCGCTTCCACCACGCGTACTCGCGTCCGGGGACCTCGGACTGTTTCGAGGTGTGCGACGTGTGCCATCGGTACTACGGGCGGTACGAATGACGCGCGAGAGTCGGACGCGGTTGCTTAAGCGGGTGGCGGCCGATCCCTCGACGCGCGGGCGCGCGATCATCGTGGCGGACGACCACGTCCTCCTCGAGGATGGCACATGGGCGGCGTTCGACCACGTCCTCCGCGTCGGTCATCGCGTGCGGGTCTGTCCATGCGCGGCCGCGTACCGGGTCGCGCGTCAGTACCGGCGACTCCGGCCGACCGTCCTCCGGGTGACGCGATGATCTGCGACTTTCCGGGGTGTGTCGCCGCCGCGCTCGAGGGGCACCGTCTCTGTTACGTCCATCTCCACAAACTTGGTCGACCGTGCGGCGTGTGCAAGGGGAAGGGTGAGCGGTGGTACGGCGGCGGCGGCGTCCTCGGGGCGACCCCCGGGTCGCGTGTGTGTGACCAGTGCGCGGGGACGGGTCTCGCGGACGCGGCGCGGCGGTCGACGCCGGAAGGGACTCAGAACGCGGCGGCGGTGGTTGACGAGCGCGGACTCATCGTCCGCGCGGAGGGGTCGTGATGCTGTACGGACTGGTCGCCGCCCTCGGGATCGTCGTGGTGTTGGTCGCGGTCGCCGTGTTCGTGGCGGCACTAGTCCGCGACGCCCCGCCCTCGACCGCGCCGATGTCCGGACAGTGGTTCGCGGATCGTCTCCGCAATCGTCGGGATGATGGAGGTGAAGAGTGAGCACACCGAAGTTGATACGCACGTTTATCAAACACCGGGCGGAACCCACGGTCTACGCGCTCGAGACCGACGAGGAGGGCAACATCCTCGCCGCCCTCGACGTGTCCGATGCCGCCACGAAGGGCGGTCTCTGTCCGCACATGCTCGCGTCGATGGCGTTGACCGGGCGCGTCGAGGACCTCGAGTACTTGACGCGCGCCCGGGAAGCGGAGTTCGAGGACTTCGTTCCCGAGTGTGGCGACGTGCATCACCTGATGACCGACCTCCTCTCGCTCGAGAAGGAGTATCAGACGTCGTGTGCGGCGTTCGCGATGGCGGACTCGCGGGCGAAGTCGCTCAAAAAGGACATGGAGCTAAAAGGCGCGCGAGTCCACGAATGCCTGACGCGCGTCCGGCAACCCCGCCTCCCTTTCCCGCCTCTCGCGGCGGCGACGGCGTAAGCGATGGGCGCACTCGATGATCGATACGGTGTGCTGTTTCAATCGTATTGGACGGGTCCGACCGGACGCGAAATTCAGGCGCGCGGGAAGGACGCGACGATCCTCGGGGCGTACCTAAGCTCCACCCGCTACGCGAACATGATCGGGTTGTACGAGTTGCCGTTGGTCTACATCGACCACGACCTCTCCGTCCTCGGGGGGCGGGAGGCGATTCGGTTGGCGTTGCAAGGATTGGCGGACGTCGACTTCGCGCATTACGACGACCGGAGCGAGATCGTGTGGGTCGTCGAGATGGCGCGAATTCGGTGCGGACTCCCCAACGCCGCGACGCGCCTCAATCCCCGCGACAAAAAAGCGACGGCGGTCGCGCACCTCTACGCGGGCGTCCGCGACAACCCGTTTCTCGGTCGGTTTCACGACCGGTACGCCGTCCAACTGAACCTATCGATGCGTCGCGACCCTGTCCCTTCAAAGTCCCTTCGAGGCGGCATCGGTGCCCCTCTCGTGACGCCTCCGAGTCCCTCCGATGCCAGAACAGTGATCAGAACAGGAGATCAGGAGATCAGGGATCAGGAATCAGAACAGGAGATCAGAACAGGGATCAGTGATCAGGAATCAGAACAGGACGGTGCGTCGCACGCGACGCGACCCGGACCCGGCGTCGAAGGCGGACCGACGTACCACGACTTCGCGCGTCTCGCGCGGCGGTTGCTCGAGGCGGGGGCATGGGTCCACGACGGCGAAACGTTTTTCATCCGCACCGAGGCGGACCTCGTCGACGCGATGAAGGACGAGACCGCCAAACAGGGATGGACGCGCCACGGCGACGCGCTCCGCAATGCGTGCGCCTCCGAATGGTTCAAGCACACGCATCCCGAGATCGTGAGGGCGGGATGAGTCGGTTGCGACCGCAACTATCGAGTAATCCGGACAAGTGGCCGTTGATCTCGAACGGGACCGCGTACCTGATGATTCTCACGGCGGTTCAACGTCGCGACGGTCTCCTCCACGGCAAACTTCGAGAGCGCGGCGAGGTGTGCGCCATCGGATCGTATTTCGACATCAACGGCCACACCGCGCTCCCAATCGATCTCATCGACGAAGTCGCGGCGGTGAACGACTCGGTCCCGCACCTCTCGAAGCGACAACGGAAACGACACGTCGTTCGCTGGTTGCGCTGGCGCCTCGAGCGACTCGGGTTCCCTCTGCCAGGACGCAAGTCGAGGACGCCGTGACGTGGGAGATCGCGGGCGCGGCGGAGCGGGCGTGTGGCGGATGCCGCGCGCCCATTCCCGGAGGACGCCCGGTGCGTCGTCTCCGGCATGGCTTCTGGTCGTTCTGTGAGGAGTGCGCGAAGCGGTGTTTCGGGGAGGACGCGCCCGACGCGCTCGAGGCGCCCCTCGCGTCGCCACCGCCCGCGCCCTCGCGACCGTCGACGACGGGTCCGGGTCCCCTCGCCCCCCTTGTCGACCTCGCGCGGCGACAACTCGGGTTCGACTTCAAGCGCGCACAGTCGGGAGACACCGATGACCATTGATATTCCAACGATGACCCAGGAACAGGTTGCCCGCGCCACCGAGTCGGTCGGGGTCCTCGTCGACCAACTCCGCGCGCACCTCGAGGCGGCGAACGCCATCCGCGCGACGCTCCGCGACCTGCGCAGGCAAACGGTCACGAACGGACGTCGCTCGACCGCCAAGAAAGCGGCGACGCCGCGTCGACGCGCTCGAGGACTCCCCGTCGCCGCCCCCGACGAGAGCGCGACCCCTACGGTCGGAGCGGTGGCGTGAGCACAGCGAACGGGATCGCGTTCGACCGACTGTGTCGGGTCAACGGGATCGCGGTCCCGGTCGCGGAATACAAGTTCGCCCTCAGTCTCGGGCGCGACTTCCGGTTTGATTGGGCGTGGCCGGATTACCTCGTCGCGCTCGAGGTCGAGGGCGGGATGTTTGCGCGCGGGCGGCATGTGCAAGCGGCGGGCGTGCGGCGCGACATGGACAAGTACAACTCCGCGATCCTCCTCGGATGGGCGGTCCTCCGCTGTCTCCCCGAACAACTCACGACGACCGCGCTCGACCTCGCCCGCACGGCGTTGGCGCGGCGGCGGGTTCAATGGGCGACCCTGACCGCGCCACACGACGGGTGGATCTGTTTGTGGGCGACGCGCGAGGACGCGGAGGCGGGGCGCGACGTCGACGAGCGCGTCGGGCGGGTTCGCGTCGAGGTCCTCGACTGATGCGCTACACCCTGAACCCGACCGAACAGCGGATCGCGCGGCACCTCGCGGCGGGACGTCACGCGGCGGGTCAACAGGTTCGCAATGCGCGCATGGGACCGCAGGGCGACGCGGAGATCCATCTCGAGGGCATCGGCGCCGAACTCGCGTTCTGTCGGTTGTTCAACGTGTATCCGGACTTCTCCATCGGCGCGCGATGCGGCGGGACCGATGCGACGTGGGTCGGGCGAACCGTCGACGTCAAGGCCACCCGGCACGAGGGCGGACGCCTCATCGCGGTTCTGAAAAAAGCGGACTATCCGTGCGACCTCTATGCGCTGATGGTGGGCACGTTCCCCACGTACCGCTTCGCCGGGATGGCGAGTCGCGCGCAACTCCTCGCGGCGGAGGCGGTGACCGACCTCGGGTACGGTCCGACGTTCGCGTTGGCGCAAGATCAGTTGACGAGGGTCGAGCCATGACGACAATCGAAGTGATCCGCGAACACCCGCCCGCCCTCGGACGGTGTTCCGCGCGGACGTGCGGGAAACGCATCGAGTGGGTTCGCACGGTGAAGGCGAATCGCGCGATGCCTCTCGATCATCCGGTCGTGGTCGAGTCCGTTCACGAACGCGCGGACGGAACGCTCGTGACCGTCGTCGATGCGGCGGCGAGTCACTTCGCGACGTGTCGAGAGGCGCGGACATTTCGGAGGGCGCGATGAGCGAACGCCGCACGCGAGACGATGCCGCGTCGATGGTGCCGGAGGCGGGGTCGCCCGCGCTCCAGGTCGACGATGGACCGGTGTGCGGGGTCTTTGTGCATGTGTGGCCGGTCGACTTCTCGTATGGTGACCCCTGCAATTGTGGCGCGATGTATCTCCTCCAACGCCCGGACGGACGTCCGTGCGTCGAGGTGCGGAGCGTTTAGGGAAGGACCCATGCCGGTGCCGGTGGTGTCCCTGATGATTGAGAACCCCGCCGATCTCATCGTCATTCGGATCGCGTTGCAGGACGCCATCGCGCGCTCCCGGAACCCGCGCTACGTCGACGACGCGAAGGTCGTCCTCGAGAAAGTCGAACGCCTCGAGGCGCAATGGATACACCGCCGCGCGACGCGCCCCCCTCGTCGCGGATCGCACAGTGGACCGACCGGGGATGTGCTGTAGGGGAGCGGACCGTGGCCGATCTCTCTGACCCCGTCGTGACGTCGCTCATCATCACGAACGTCGCCGGTCTCGTCGTGCAAGCGATCAACCTGTATCGCGAGCAACGCAATCGGAACTGGCAGGTCGAGGACCGGCGCGAGGCGCGCGAGTCCCGCGAGGAACTCCACGCGAAGCTCGACGACACGCAACGCCACATCACCGAGGCGAACGACGACCAGACGCACCGGATCGCGGAGATCGGCGCGGCGATCATCGACCATCCGAAGCTCGAGACCATCGAGCGGAAGGTCCGCGACCTCGGACAACGGATTCCGGCGAAGCCGATCCGGTTCGACGACGTCGCGCACATCCTCGCGCAACGGCACACCGACGACCGGCGACACGGCGAACAGGTCGAGCGGCGGCGGGCGGCGGAACAGCGCGCGGACGCGGAGCACGAAGGATGATCGACGACCGGCACGCGCGGGATTGGTGCGTCGCGTTGGCGCGCACGTTGGAGGTCCAACACGTCGAACAGGAGGGACGCGCGTATCTGGATCGGTACTTCGCGGCGGGATGGCGCCCGTCCTCGGGGCGCCCGGGACCGGCGATCTTCCTCCACCACTTCCGCGCCTCCGATGCGACGGGGATGATGCACTCGCATCCGTGGGCGTGGGGCGCGAGTCTCATCCTCGCGGGCGGGTACCGGGAGGCGCGATGCGTCGAGGGGCGCGTCGTGTCGCGCGAGTGCCGTCCCGGCGACGTCAACGTCCTCGAGGCGGACGACGTCCATCGGATCGATCTGCTGACGCGCGATTGCTGGTCGTTGTTCCTCGCGGCGGACTATCGGCAACCGTGGCGGTTCGTGCCCCGATGCGGGGAGGGAGGGTCGCGGTGAGTGGCAACGTCGCACGCAACGACGAGATCGCGGGCGTGTGGGTCTACATCATCCACACGTCGACCGGCGCGATTATCGACGCGTTCCTCTCGCGGCGGAGCGCGGAGATCGAACGCAAGGCGTGGAAGGAACGGAATTCCGCGTTACACGTCGACCTCGTCATCGATGAGCGTCTCGCGAAACCGTAGGAATATTTCCGCAAAGGAGGTCATCATGTTGACGCTGCACCGCATCCTCCTCGGGCTCGCGATCCTGTTTTTCATCCTCGCGGCGGTCGGGGTCCCGACGCGCGTCAACCTCGTCGCGTTGGGACTCGCGCTCGTCACGCTCACGTTGTTCCTCGCGTGACGGAGCGGGGCGACGCGGCGGTCCGGGTGTTCCGCGTCCGTGGCGCGGCGCGGCAACTCGACGTGCATCCGAACACGCTCCGCGCGTGGATTCGGGAGGGCAAGCTCGAGGCGGTCCGTCTCCCTAATGGACACTGGCGCATCACCGACCGGGCGATCCGCGATCTCCTCGAGCGGGGGACCGGATGATGGAAACGTTGTGCGCCCTCTCGGTGTCGTTGACGGTCGTTGTCCTCGTCCTCGTCTGGCATACGGTCTCGCTCCTGAAGGCGTCGATTGCCCTCCAGGCGGGCATGCTTCGCCGGATGGGACTCCTCGTCGACAGCCTCCGCGCCCCGCTCGAGGCGGGCGACGGGGTGACATACTCGACCGATGCCGACAACCTCCGCAACCTTGACCGTGGTCCGGGGTATGGGCGCATGGGCGGATCTCGCGAATCATCCTGAGCTTGTGATCTACCTCGACGGGGGCACACACACCGAAGTCGTCCGCATCGAGGACCGCGCCGCGTTCCGGATCGACCTCCCGGACGGGCGCGCGGTCGTGTGGGAGGTCTCGCTCGCCTCGCTCGAGCGCGCGGTCGAGGTGTTGCGCGGCGGCGGGGCGCCCGCGACGAAGTGACCGCCTCCGGCGTGTTCCACGCGGAACGACTCGCACCGTTTCGCACCAACTCGCAACACTGAACGGACATGAGCGACGCCCCGAAGCGACGATGCATCGAGGGCGCCTGTCGCGAACGTATCCCGGTCGACGGACCGAGTCGGTGTCCGCCACACCAACGCCTCCACGAACGCCGACGCGGGACCGCGACGCAACGCGGGTATACGTACCGCTGGTCAGTCTATGCGCGTCGGTTCCTTCGCGAGTTCCCTCGATGCGGCGACCGTCCGCCGGAGGCGCCCACGACGAAACACAGTCGGTGCGCGCTCGAGGGTCGTCCCGTCCCTTCGCGAGCGGTTGATCACATCGTCCCGCACGGCGGCGACCCGGCGTTGTTTTGGTCCAGGTCGAACCATCAAGCGTTGTGCTTCGGGTGTCACAGTCGGAAGACCGCGACCGAGGACTCGCCGCGCCGTTAGGCGCCTCGCAGAGCGACGACGATCTCGGACGACCTCGAGGTCGACCCGCGCGGCGGTCGCGCGGGAGACGGGCGCGCAAGATGCAAGCGGAGTGTTTCTCAGGAGGGCACTGTCGATGCCGAACAACCCGACGCCGGACCCGAACCCGAATCCGAGTCCGACCCCGAGTCCGAATCCGAATCCGAATCCGAATCCGAACCCGGGCGGAGGGACAGGCGGGACCCGCTGACCCGCCTTAGGGTCGAGGTCGTCGCCTCCCTCGTGGTTGCGGCGAGGTGGGCGACCTCGACCCGACCAACGTCATCGGCAGAGCGGGTACCGCCTCTGCCAGTCGAATAACGCCGACGCGTTCTCGGTGCGACGGGCGCGGCGGACGACCTCGAGGTCGACGACGATCCCGAGATACGCCACCCCGACCCCGTCCGGCCACGTCGGATCGACGACCCGGTCGTCGACGTCGACACACCATCCGTGCTCAACCGGGATGATCCCCGCCGCGTAACCCTCGACGTATCGCAATCGCCCGCGCGTCCTCGTCGCCAACACGTACGCGTTGTCAAAGCAGTGCTGAGGGACGCCTTGTGACCGCGCGTACTGACGCGGGAACGGGGACGGGGTGAAGACCGTCCCGCGTTGCAGGACGAGATCGGCCGGTCCCTTGTACGCGTACCCGTCGTATCCGACCCGCGTTTTCGTGAGTGCCCTCACCGTCTCGAGATACGCGCGAACGCCGTCGACCGCCGTCATGCGAGCCTCGACCATCGGTCGACCTGTCGCCGGATGCGGTCGACGACCCGTTGTTTCGACCGGAGGATCGGATTCGTGCGAACCTCGTCCGCGCCCGCGTGATACAACTCGCTCCCGACTTCCCCGAGGAGTTCGCGGATCGCTTTCACCATCGCGCGTTCGCGCGTTGTTAGTGGCGCGTCCGCGATCTCGAGTTCCTTTCGGAGTTGCGTGCGAAACGCGCGGGTCGCGCGGATGTTCCCGTCATCACCAACACGCGCCGACGCGGTGTCGTCGATGCGCCCCTCGACGACGAAGATCGCGCGGACCGCCGCGTTCGCGAGCGACGCCATAGCGTCCATTGCGGTCCTCACTGTGCGGGCGTCCGGATCGTCGGACCGGTAACCGGGATGATGATGGCGACCGGCGACGCGTGATGATGTTGCGCGGTCACGGTGACGGCGTCGGTTTGCTCGAGGAGGAACACCTCCGCGACGCCGCCCGCATCGGTGCGGACCTCGGTGCGGTTCAGGCGACCGGGACCGCTCAACGAGAGGGAGACCGGTTGGTCCCCCAACCCCGCCGCGCCCACGGCGCGCGTTTCGACGCGGACGATCTTGTCCCCCTCGGGGTGGCGCGGGTCGACCGCGTACGTGGACAGGCCCAACGACGTAACGAGGGCACCGGTTCGCGCGTCCCGTTGTGCCGCCGTCTCGACGACGGGCGTCGGTCCGACGCCGGGACCGTCGCCGCATCCGATGGCGGCGGCGGCGAGAATGACGAGAGCGACGAGTCGAATATGGATGGTCTTCATGATCGAGGGGTCCCTTCCTGGTTCGGTTTACCGTGTTACCGCCGTCTCCGCGCCGCGCGCTTGCGAGCGTTCGCGCGCCGCGCCTTCAATGCTTTCTCGCGTTGCTCCGCCGTGAACCCCGGGACGACGCCCGCCTTCAGGCGTTCATCCGCGAGGCGTTTACCGTGGCGGCGACGAACCTTCGTCAACGCCGCCTCTCGTTGGCGGTCGATGGTGCGAAGGACAGTCGGCGGAAGGATGAACCGCCGCGATCCCTCCGCGTTAACGACGGTGACGAACGTCGTGTCGCCCTCGTCCCACTTCACCGTTTGCACGATGTACGCGGTCGTGTTCCCGTAGAAGTCCTGTGCTTGGACGACGGTCGGATCGGTGTGCGCCCCGTTCGGGAGTCCGATCAACTGTGCGAGCGTGCGGTCGAACGCGTCGGTCGGGAGTGCGGTCTCTGTCATCGGTTGTTGCTCCTGGTTACTTCGTTCGGTGTTGAGTCTTCGTGCGCGTCGCCGCGATGGTGACGCGCCCCTCCGTGTACGCCTCGACGAGCTTCGTCAACGCGACTTGCATCGACACCCCGTCCTCCGCCGCGCGCTCTTTGAACTCCGCCCACAACTCCGGGTCGCCGTGGCGATACATGTAGACCCCGCCCGGTTCGTATGGCACTGGCATCGCTACACCTCCCGCCCGCGAGTCACGACCACGTAGACGACCGCCGCCGCCCGCCCCGCGCGCACGGCGCGAGCGAACCATCGCGCCTCACGGTCCCTCGAGCGTTCGTTGATGGCGCGGACCGCCGCTTGTGCCGCTTCCTTCGAGAGGTGAACCTCGATGGAGTGAAACGGTTGTTTGCCCCACGTCGTCGCCGCCATCGCGCTCCCCTCTTCCCTCGTGTTCAGGTCTCGCGCGTGCGAATTCGCCGCGCGTTTCGACTTGTACGCGTCGACGACCTCGTTCGTCGTCCGGTCGATGACTAGATTCGGTTCGCGGATCGGTCGGGTGAACCCCGTCACGACGCGGACGAAATACCGGTCCGGCATCACTTCGCCTCCAGCTTGATCAGGTCGACTTGGTCGACGGTGACGCCGTTCCCCTCGCGCACCGTCCACGCGGAATACCCGAACACGTTCCCGCAGAGCGGACACCGCACCGTCCGGACCGTCGACTTCCGACCGACCTGCACATCGAGCGTGTTCGTGTTGCAGGTCGGACACTTCGCCGTGATCCATCGCGCCATCACTTCGCCTCCCGTTCCGCCCGCGCTCGACACCGGGGACAGGTCGGGGTCTCGGGACCGTCGACCTCAGCGAACCCGCTCGAGAGGCGCCCCGGCTTCGCGCCGCACAGGGCGGCGGTCCACCACATCCCCGCAAGCGGGTTGTCGACGAGGACGACGTGGATACGTCGCCCGCCGTCGCGCTCCGCCCCGTTCGCGCACCGACC
>Ga0307472_100000151_pt1 | contig 21639 bp, 17 predicted proteins | sample atmos_gasesAM5C__2_FD_204582 | JGI IMG/M metagenome (GOLD analysis project Ga0307472, IMG submission 204582) | Hardwood forest soil microbial communities from Morgan-Monroe State Forest, Indiana, United States - atmos_gasesAM5C_05 | ecosystem: Environmental > Terrestrial > Soil > Temperate...
AGCGAATGAATCTCTCGACGGCTGCGGCCCTTCGGGGGACAAGTTGGCAACCAAAGTAGAAAAGCCTTGAATCGACATCTTAACGCCTCCTACCGTCGCGAACGCTTCTTGCTCTTCGGCGCCTTTCTGCTGGCCGTTTTGGCCCGGCTCGTGGCCTTCATCCACTGCTGCTCGGTCGGCTTGCCGGCAATCATCTTGTAATCGGTGAACGCCACATCGCCACCCACCAACTCGGGCGAATACACGGACTCAAACTGGCTCACCGCAGCGGACGCTCCGTGGCGTGCGTGCGCCGCCTCATCCTCAAAAATAAACAGGTGCAAAAAGCGCGTCGGATCATTCTTTTCCTGCCAGGCTAGATACATCTTTGTTCCCGGCTCATGCTCTTGCACGTAACGCACAAACACCTTGATCGCCTGCTTGACTTTGCCCACCGCAGACGGTTTTACTCGATATCCCCCGGTCTGGTAGATAGCCATTGCCACTCTCCTGATGTTTTGAAGCGTTTTGAAGTGTTAAACCCCTTTGCGGGTAGAGACTCCCAAGGCGCTTGGACTATTCCTGCCTTTGTGATGCGTGACCAGTGACCCGCTGAAGAGGAGCGGCCGCATCGGGATGCGGGGAACCAAGGTAGGTAGGGGCCTTCGATTGACCGGGATCATTTGGATGCCTCCTTAGGGAAACGACAGCGTCGGGGCTGTTCAGCGCCGGGGAATGTTCCGCACCGGCGGGAGCGGCGTAGGAGCCGTCGCGAGTGGCCAAGTTCTCGTAAAGGGCGCGTTCGGGATCGTGGAGGCGTTGCGCCTCTTGGCGTTCCGTTGGCACAGTTGAAATCAGTCACGGCGCCTCTGGCCTGAACCAAGCGTTCGAAGCGTGGGTACGGAAACCGTATTGTGCGGGTAGGAGGCCCAAGTAGGCTTCGGCGCGTGAAGGGCGGAATGCCTGCCCGACGAAGAGAAACGAGCCGACCTGACAGGCCGGCTTCTGCAAAGGAAGGACACGGTCTACGGTTCTCCTGCGAAACGAAGAAAGCTCCGGGCAGAAGCTCCAATGCATCCAAGGGAACGAAAAGGAGGCCTCCATGCCATACGTTACGGTAGGTAAAGAAAACTCAGGTGACATCCAACTCTATTACGAAGATCATGGTTCCGGTGACCCCGTTGTTCTGATCCACGGCTATCCGCTCAGCGGTGCTTCCTGGGAGAAGCAGGTTCCCGTTCTTTTGGAAGCAGGTCACCGCGTCATCACCTATGACCGCCGGGGATTCGGCAAATCCAGCCAGCCCACGACGGGCTACAACTACAACACCTTCGCGGAAGACCTGCACAAGGTGGTGATCCGTCTCAAGCTGAAGAATTTCGCACTTGTCGGCTTTTCGATGGGCGGCGGCGAAGTGGCACGCTATATCGGGAAATACGGATCGAAGGGCGTGAGCAAGGCGGTGATTATCGGAGGCATTCCGCCGTACTTGTTGAAAACAAACGACAACGCCGATGGCGTGGACGGCAGTGTGTTCGAGGGGATTCAAAAAGCTATTACTGCGGACCGCTATGCGTTCTTCACCGAGTTCTTTAAGAACTTCTTCAACACGGATGTCTTCCTCGGCAAGCGCATCAGCGAACAGGTCGTCGAAGCCAGTTGGAACGTAGCCGCCAGTGCCTCTGCCACGGCGAGCCTCGCCTGCGTCCCCACGTGGCATGAGGACTTCCGCAAGGACGTCCCTCGTATAAACGTACCCACTTTGATCATTCACGGCGACGCCGACCGCATCGTACCGATCAAAGCCTCGGGCGAAAAGACCGCCAAGCTGGTCACGGGCGCCCGCTTGGCCGCCATAAAAGATGGGCCGCACGCCGTAAATTGGACGCATGCCGACGAAGTGAACGCGGAACTTGTGAACTTCCTCGGGAAGGGTGCGGCGAAACGAGCGTCCGCGACGTCTTCGCGTTGATCCGCCGCGCCAACACAAGGATGGGCGCAGCAGCGCCGCGCCCCGACAAAAGAAAAGGCAAGAAGGAAATGGGAAAGCAGGCATCAGAAAGCAAAAGTTGGGATGTGGAGATGGAAGGGCGGGAATTGAAACAGGGGAGCGGCGGCCGGAGTTGAGGCGGCTCCCCTAGTGCGGTGAGTGAGCTACAGCAAGACGTTCTTAGCTGTGAACTTTGGCTTTGTGCTTGCCCTTTTTCTCCCAGCCTTCATGCTTGCCGTGGCTCCGGCCGGCTTTGGACCTATCCTTGTCACCCTTCTTGTTCTCGTTCTGAACCTGCTCAGCACGGTCCTGGCCGCGCTGCTTACCGGCACCACTATCGGCGCGCCCTCTCTGCGCCGCAGCGGGGATCGCGAGCAGAGAAACGGCAACCAGAGCCAAGCAGGGGTTTTTCAGAGTCTTCATGCAAGCCTCCATCGAGCCGTGTGCCTTTGACCACGCCTAGGCCCACGGGCGTGTGGAGATCAGGCGCAAATCGTATGCCATGGTGTAATTCGTTGTTCGCGAAGGAGTTAGTGGTGACAGGCCGCAGGCGGAGGCTTACGGACGTGGTTCAAAATGTAACCAGGCGGCGAAAGATTTACGGTAGGACCTGCGAGCGAAAAGAAACAGGACCGACCATCCCGTAAAGAGGGATCTCGCGCTCCCTCGAAATGACGCGTGGCGTCCTTACAAGGCGGAGGACAGGCACGAATGGCTGTCCCAGGGGATCGCGCCGACCTGACGATCCTTCGGTCTGACTAACTCAAGCGAAGGTCGCCCGCTGCAAGAGAGGCGGAGAGTATAATCGGGCCATGATCACCATGACACGAAGAGAGACTCTTGCGGGAGCCATTGCATTGCTGTCCGAATGGGGCGCGGCCGAAGTCCGCGGGCGAGCCGGAATAACCGGTCAGCGGTTCGCATCGGGATCGGAAACCGCGCCACGGTTGCAGTCCGCCGCGCCGTCAGGAACTTCTTCGCGCGCGCAAAGCCGGGAGCGGGCGGGGGCGGACCTGGTTTTTAGGCACGACTTGCCGAACCTCACGATGGACGATTGGGAGGTTACCATCAGTCTCGTGGACTACGCGCCGGGAAGAGTGGGCAAGGTGCATCACCATGCGGGATTCGTGCTGGCGTACGTGCTGGAAGGAATGATCGTGACCAAGATTTCCGGGCAGGAAGAGAAAACTTATCAGCCGGGAGAGATGTTCTACGAGCCGCCCGGAAGCACGCACGAAGTATCCCGCAACGCGAGCGAAACTCAGCCGGCAAAGCTGCTGGCGATGATCTTCGCGAAAAAAGGTGTTCCGCTGACGATGCCGGGGCCGGCGTGAGGTTTGGCCAACCAAAAGATCTCCGAAAGGCTTTGAGACTACTGTCATTCCGCAGGCGAAGCAAAAAGGCGTCTCCCTATCTTCGCGAAATCCAAAAGCAGATCCTTCGCTGCGCCCGCGATGAGATAGAGAGATTTCCGCGATAACAGGTGAGAGGAATTTATCCGCAAGCTTCTAGCGTTTTCTCTGGCTAATCCTTTGGCGCGACGGAGGCGTAGATTTTCGTTTCGGGATGGAATTCCGACCAAGCAAACCAATATTCCGGCTCCAGGATCAGTGATTCGAGCTGTGAACCCTTCAACGGACCGGAAAGGCACTTCCCGTAAGCGTCCCACCGCGAGCCGGTTTCCTTATCGGTGAGTTCGGTGGCGTCAGCGTTGGCAGCGCGGAATTGCAGGGTCTTCCCTTTTGCGCGCGCGATGAAGGCGGTGGTGGTGTCGGATGACGGCTGATGGACGATGAGGATTGGCTGGCCGCCGAGATGGTCATGAATGACGCGTGCTTCGCGGAGAACGGACAGGGGAAACGCTTCGCTCGACTGGCCGACGTCGAGGCCGAGGATCATGGTGCGCGGCTTGAGCCGGTCGTCCAGGCGGAGCACGCCGGGAGGCGCACTCCCTCCGCCCGAAAGGCCGCGGCGAATCATTTCATTCTTTTCGGGGATGCGGTCGGCATAACCCGGCAAAGGCTTGAGGACCAGCGTATCGGGATGCAAGCGGCGCCACTCGTTCCAATCGGTGAGAAGAAAAGGATACAGCTCGAGCCGTTCGCCTTTGAGCGGCCCGGAAATGGCTTGCAGGCTGGACTGCTGCCAGCGACTTCCGGTTTCGCGGTCCTGGAAAACCTCGTTGCCGCCGATGACGCCGGCATTGTCCATGTACAGCTCGCGCCCTTTGCTGGCGGCCCTGAACACGAGGGCCGTGTTGCAGTAGCTTCACCAGGTGACGGCGATGGGTCCGGAGGGCGATTGATCTTCGACAAGGCCGTGTTGAGAGAGAATGGCGGCGGGGTAAGCTTTGGCGACGGTTCCGGCCATGACGCCGATGACGCGGTCCGGGTCGTGCAAAAAGTTGGCGGACGAAGCGGGAATAAATTGCGGATCGTGGACCGCGGTGTAGGGTAAGAGCGGCTCTGCTTGCTTCTGCCGAGCGCCGGTTGCGCCAAGGGCAAGGGCCAGCCACACCAAGGCGAGGGCACACCGTTTCTCATGAGCGAGCCTTCTTCGGGTTGAGAATTCCAGCACGTGTAGGCTCCATTGTGCACAGAAACAAAGCAAAACGCCACTTCGCGAAGACTTTGACGCGAATGAAAGGAATGAAAGAAACGGACGATTCGGCCAAGCAGCAAATCATCGACAGGAGGAAGCTTGTAACCAAAGCGGATGAGGAGTCGTTTGCTTAAGCAGGAAGGGCAGACCGGAAAATCGAGAAGTAGAAATTCGAGATAGGGAGGAGCGGCAAAAGAAAGGGGTGGCCTATGACGAGTACCGGGGTTCGAACAGCGGAACATCCGGAGAGCAACGGGGATTGCATGACGGCGGTGGCGTCGCTGCTGGTGGGCGCGGGATTTTTTTCGTTGTGGTTCTGGCTGTTGCCGGGCTGGCTGGGGTTTCATGTGGAAACGACGGGCGCGGCGCGCTGGCGGTGGATCGCGGCGGTGCCGTCGATGCTGGGATTTGCCGTGGCATTGCGGTGCGTGTGGGACTTCGGGCGCACGGGACACGGAACGCCGGCGCCGATCGCTCCGCCGAAGCGGCTGGTGGTGGTGGGATTCTACCGCTACGTGCGTAATCCCATGTACGTGGGATTCCTTGCGGGATGGACCGGGCTGTGGGTGGTGTTCGGACGGTGCAACTTGGAAGCGATCGCGGTGGCGTGCCTGGTGGTGCTGGGAGTGCACCTGTTTGTGCTGGGATACGAGGAACCGACGCTACGCCGGATGTTTGCCGCGGAGTATGAGGAATACTGCCGGAATGTGCCGCGGTGGCTGCCGCGCGTGCGGCCATGGGAGAGGGCAAGAAAAAACCTGGATGGAATGGGGGTGTGAAACGTTCCAGAAGAAGATGCCAGGGCAGAAAGTCAGAGACGCAGAAGACAGGAGAGAATAAGTTTTCCAGTCTACAGACACACAGGCTGCACGTGGGTACCACGCCGATAGTACCGAAGGGCCATTACAGCGAAATATCGCAGAATTCATAATAGTTGACCCTAGCCCTCTCATGCAAACGCCAGCGGAAAATGACGGTTCCACTGGGCACGAGACACATGTCCCCGAGGGCCGAGCGAGCGGGCGCCCAAGAACCAAGCAAGAAGACCGAGGCTGGTGGTGACCGTTGAACGAACCCAGGAGTTCGCGGGGCACATGAAACTGCGCAGCAAGTTCTTGCTCTCGCTGGTACTGGTCATCGCCACGATGACCGGCGGCACGCTGCTCACGGTGCGGCAATCGATGCAGGCGCAAGTGCAGCAACAGGTCGGAGAGGACGCGCGCAATTCCATCCTAACCTTTCAGGTCATGGAGCAGCAGCGCCGGCTGGTTTTGGGCCGCAAGGCGGAGCTGCTGGCCACGCTCGCGTATATGCGGAACGGTGATCCGACGGTGATCCGCGAAGTGAGCCAGAACCCGTGGCAGTCGGAAGAATGCGACCTGTTCGCGCTGGTGGACAGCAAGGGCAAAATTACCGCGCTGCAGAGCAGGATTTCGGACTTTCCTGCGGATGTGTCGGGCGAAGGCATCAAGGATCTGGTTGGAGGCGCGGGCAGCCGGGACTGGTGGGTGAATGGGAAGCAGATCTATCAAGTGGTGGTGAAGCGGTTCTTTAAAGACCCGCCGATCAACAGCATGCCCATGGGGGCGGTAGTTGTGGGCCGGGAAATCGATCCCGCGCGAGCGAAGGATTTGGGGCGGATTCTGGCGAGCGAAGTGGTGTTTGAGGCCGGAGAGGACCTAAGGGTGAGTTCGCTCTCGGCGGTGGGGGAACAACAAATCGCGGCTCAGCTCAAGACCGGAGACAAGCCCGAGGAGGCGCGACTCGGAGAGAAACACTTCTATACCAGCTCGCTCGACCTGCTGCCGGGCGCCCACCCGAACCTGAGTCTTATCGTGCTGAAATCGGATGAAGAAGCGCTGGCGTCGCTCGGGCGGCTCAACCACACGCTCGTGGGCCTCGGGCTGATCGTGGTGCTGGCGGGAGTGATGCTCGTGTATGTGATTTCGGATACGTTTACGAAGCCTCTGGGCTCGCTCGTGGAAGGCGTACGCGCGCTCGAAGAAGGAGATTTCCGCTACCCCCTGACGGCGGCGGGCGGTGACGAAGTGGCGCGCGTGACGCGCGCCTTCGAAAGCATGCGCGACACGCTCGAACGGAACCAGGAGCAGCGGGAACACCTCGAGGAACAGCTTCGGCAAGCGCAGAAGATGGATGCGCTGGGACGGCTGGCAGGAGGGGTGGCACACGACTTCAACAATTTGCTGACGGTGATCAAGGGAAACAGCGACCTGGCACTGGAGCGCCTGAAGTCGACCGATGCGGTGCGCGGGAATTGCGAACAGATTCGGCGCGTGGCGGACCGGGCGGCGCTGTTGACGCGGCAGTTGCTGGCGTTCAGCCGCAGGCAGATGCTGCAACCGAAGATTTTGGACCTGAACGAATTGATCGTGGAGATGGGCAGGCTGCTGCAGCGGCTCTTGCGCGAGGACATCGAATATAAGGTGCAGCTAGGCGAGCCGCTCGGGCGCGTGCAAGCCGATCCGGGGCAGATGGAGCAGGTGCTATTGAATTTGATCGTGAATGCTTCCGATGCCATGCCAAAGGGCGGAACGCTGACCATTGAGACGGAGAATGTCTGTGTAGATGCACGGTACGCGCAATCGCGCGCGCCGCTGGCCCCGGGGGATTACGTGATGCTTGCGGTGAGCGACACCGGCTTTGGAATGGACGCAAACATCAAGGCGCGGATCTTCGAGCCGTTCTTCACGACCAAGGAACCGGGCAAAGGCACGGGCCTCGGATTGGCTACCGTGTACGGCGTAGTGAAGCAGAGTTCCGGCTATATTTTAGTGGATTCCGCACCGGGGGCGGGTGCGCGCTTTGAGATATACCTGCCGCAGGTGGCGGACAAGGTGGAGACCGTTCCGGCGGAGGAGCGCGCCGCCAAGGTACGCGGCGGACGAGAGACGGTGCTGCTGGTCGAGGATGAAGCGGATGTGCGAACGCTGACATGCGAATTTCTAAAGGCAGCCGGTTACCAGGTGTTGACCGCAGTAGACGGCGAAGATGGCCTCGACATCGGACATAAATTCGCGGATTCAATCGATGTCTTGGTTACGGATGTGGTCATGCCGCGAATGCGCGGCCCGGAATTGGCAAAGCGGCTGAAGCGGCGACTGCCGGACCTGAAAGTGGTTTACATGTCGGGGTACACGGAGGAATTCAGCGAGGGGCAGAGTCTTTTGGAACGGGCGTCCTTCCTGCAAAAACCGTTCTCGCGCGATGCGTTGCTGCGGCAAATCCACGACACTTTGAAGGGGAAACCTGCCGAGCAAGTCGAGCGCCCCACCTTTTCGTTGCGGATGAACTGAAGTCCGGCTCCAGAAGACACTTACCGCCCTGCGGTCAGATCTCTCGCGCATCTCGAGCAGTCTTATCAACGCGACCTCAAGAACCGTACCAGGAAAAGACGAAACGCCGGCAGATCCTGGGACCATGCCCGGAAAACCACTCCCTCGTGGTCGGCAGGCAGCGGCGTCCGCAAAAGAGTCGGGGATTCCGACACGAGCGGCGATTCGAGAAATCAAGGGAGAGACGCAGTACCTGTTCAGCGCAAAACCAGCGTTTTGAGACTGGGGGCAGGAAGAACAGCGGAGCGGGGGGCGGCGGGGCTGCTGCGAGCGCGCGTTGGCAGATATTGACACCATGAAGAGTGATGGTCATAGTGCGGGGCTATGTTCCTGGGGCATTTTGCGCTGGCCATGGCAGGGAAGAAGTTTGCGTCGACGGCGTCGCTAGGCACGCCGGTATTGTCCACGCAATTCGCCGATTGCCTTTGGCCGGTACTGCTTCTCCTGGGCATCGAACAAGTGCGGATTGTGCCGGGGACCACGCGGGTCACTCCGCTCGATTTCATCTCCTATCCCATATCGCATAGCCTGTTGCTGCAGTTGGTGTGGGGTTTGCTGCTCGGCGGAGCATATTTTTTCTGGCGGCGCGACCTTCGCACGGCGCTGGTGGTTGTCGCACTGCTCCCGACACATTGGCTGCTGGATTATTTTGCCCATCGCCCGGACATGCCGCTTTATCCCGGTGGCCCAAAAGTCGGGCTGGGAATGTGGAATTCGCTTCCCTTAACTTTACTGGTTGAATTTGGGCTCTTCCTAATCGGCTTGCTTGTCTATTTGAGCGCAACGCGTTCGAAAGGCCCCAGGAGCTATGGTCTCTGGTCTTTTGTCCTCTTTCTGGCCGCGGTCTATGCCGCTTTCCTGCTCGGGCCACCGCCTCCCAACGTTCGCATGGTGGCCCTGAGCGCGTTGGCGCTATGGCTGGCGGTTCCTTGGACTGCTTGGGCGGACCGCCAGCGCGAACGGAGAATCGGCTAACGTCTGACCATGAAAAAAACATTTTGCGCAAAATGGATAAGCGGCCTTTGGGGGGTTTTTCGATGAAGTTTTGGCGCTTTGTCAGTGCTGGTCTTTGTGCTGCTGTGGCCTTGCCGGCAGCGGTTCGGCTGACCATGCGAAGGATCCTGCGGACTTGATGGTTTCTCGGCGCCTGCCCTGGCCATTGCGAACGGCTCGCGAGCTGGTGGACGACCCGGCGGCTGAATTTCAAACCGAGAATGGAAAGTCTTTGTTTCGTCGGAAGCTGACGGGGGATGGGATTTGGATTTTGGAACTGGAAGGCCGGTGAAGCGCGTTCCGTAAGACACGCGTCGGTTGGAGGTGAAAGGATGCGAAAGATCGCCACGGTTGTGCTTTGCGTTTTGGGTGCGGTAGCGCTGGTAACGGGGAATAGGCTCCCGGCAGCCGACGAGGCCGATGAGAAGGTGGACGCGTTGGTCCAGGGCGAGCTCGCAAGACAACGCATTCCGGGCGTAGAGCTGGGAGTGTATCGCGACGGAAAGTTGACGAAGGCACAGGGCTACGGACTAGCGAATGTGGAGTGGAATGCGGCGGTAACACCGGACACGATCTTTCAATCGGGGTCCGTCGGGAAACAGTTCACGGCGACGGCGGTGATGATGTTGGTGGAGGAAGCCAAGGTGGGACTGGATGATCCCATCAAGAAATACTTTCCGGATGCGCCCGAAACATGGAACGACATCAAGGTGCACAACCTGCTGAGCCACACTTCGGGATTGAGCGAGTACGAAACGGGAGCGCGCACGAAAGCAGGCGGCCCGTTTTATGTGCGTCTGGACTACACGGAAGACGAGCTGTACAAGAAAATCACCGAGATGCCCATGGATTTCAAGGCGGGCGAGGACTGGGCTTACCGGAATACGAACTACGTGCTGCTGGGCATTTTGATTCACCGGCTGACCGGAAAATTTTACGGCGATTTTCTGCAAGAACGGATCTTTAAGCCCCTGGGGATGACACGCACGCGCATCATCAGCGAAGAAGACATTATTCCGAGGCGGGCTGCCGGGTACCGGCTGGTGAAGGGCGAATTGAAAAACCAGGAATGGGTTTCACCTTCGCTGAATTCGACGGCGGACGGCGCGCTGTATTTCACGGTGGAGGATTTGCAGAAATGGGATGGGGCGCTTTACACCGAGCGACTGCTGACGAAAGCGAGCTTGGAGAGGATGTGGACGGTCGAGAAGTTGAACAATGGGAAGCCGAACAAAGCGAATTACGGGTTCGCCTGGGAAATCGACAGCGCGAATGGACATCGGGTGATCGCGCACGGCGGAGCATGGCAGGGGTTCACCTGCTACATTGCGCGATACGTGGATGACCGACTGACCGTCGTGGCGCTGACGAATCTGGATTCGGGGCACTCGAATCCGAAAAAAATCGTGACGGGAGTGGCGGCGATCTATAATCCCGCGCTCAAACCAGCGGAAGAGAAGCCGATAAGAGATAAAGAACCTCAAGTCACGCTGATGGTGAGGGGGCTGCTGCGGGACATTGCCGATGGGAGAGCCAAGCCGGACGGGTTCACCGAAGAGCTGCAGAAACAGCTTTTTCCGGACGAGATCGCAGAGCTGGGGCCGGCGCTGAAGGAGTTTGGAGAGGTGAAGACGCTGGAATTGATGGAGAGAACAGAGGAAGGCGGGCAGAGGAATTACCGGTATCGGGCGAGGTATTCGCAAAGGACGATTATGCTTTCGATTGGGTTGACGAAGGATGACAGGATTGCAAGGCTGGATTTTTCGGGGGAGTGAGGAGCCTGGCGCCGCACCGGCTTGCCGTCAATGGGAACCAGGCCGTCGCGGTCGTGCCCCGATGTCTCCCATCTAAGTGACGGCTTTTAGTCTTTGGCGCTGGCGGCTTTGCGTTGCTTCAGTTCCCTTTCGTGTTCGAGATAGGTTTCGCCGCTGGTAATCCAGGCTTGTGCAGGCTCGTCCTTCAAGTAGTGGCCAAACCACTGAAATATGCGACGCTGGTAATCGATTTGATTGGCTTTTTTGCTCAGGCCGTGGTCCTCGCCGGCATATTCGATGAGGACAACATCTTTTCTGGCGCGTCGGGCGATGTTGTAGAGCTCGACGCCCTGGTGGAAAAACACGGTGCCGTCGCTGTCGCCCACTTCGATGAGCAACGGCGTAGTCATGCCTGCCACGCCGAAAACAGCGGAGTTTCGTATGTAGGCCTGGAGATCTTCATAAAGAGGGACCTCCATGCGCTGCTGTCCTGTTTCGATGTGGTCGGTTTCGGCAATGCCGGAGCTCCAATGATGATTGCCGTAATTGCTGACAAGGTCGGTGATGGGCGCGCCGGCAACAGCGGCGGCAAAGAAATTCGCGGTGTGGGTGGCCAGATACGTGGTATCGAAGCCGCCCCAGGAATGACCCATGATGCCGATGCGCTTCGGGTCAACAACCCCCATCTGGATGACGCGTTTGGCAGCGGCAGTGACGCAATCGACGACGGAGACGCCGGGATCGCGGGGTTTGAAGACGATGTCCGGCTCGAGAACGAAATACCCGTGACTGGCCATCGCGCTCAGGTTGTAATAGTTGCGCTCGGAAGGCGGGCTGTAGCGGTGAAGACTGTCGGAGAGCTTTTCGTACATGTAAACGATCATGGGATATTTCCTTGCGGGATCGTAACCGGCAGGATAGAAGAGCGCGCCTTGGAGGCGTCCGCCATGGCTGTTTTTGTACTCGATAAGTTCTTCGCGGCTCCAAGCGTAACGGCTTTGGAAGGGATTGGTTTTTGTGGCGGCCTTCGCGTCCTTGAGATCAGCGGTGGCAATGAAGGCGTTTGGTGATTCCGCAAAAGTTTGCTCGACGTATTCGAAAACATCGGCGTCCTTGGCTTTTGCGAGGTGATCGAGGCTTTTGTCGAGCAGCACCAGATGCTCCTCGGCGAGAGCGCCGGAGGCGCCGGGCCGGAGACGCGCAAAGCCGGATTTTTTTGACCATATGCCGAACAGGCTGAGGTAGATGGGCTTGCTCGTATCGATCCATTCCTCTTCCGGATCAAGCTTTTCGTAGCGATGGCGGACTTGATCGGCCGCACCGTCGGTCAGCCGTACGGCGCGCGAGCCGTCTGGAGCAACCTGCCAGAGGTCAAACTTGTCATAAAGAAGGACGGCGGCGTCATCCTTGGTCCAACCAGCGACGCCGAAAGGCGGCTTTTGTTTGATGGTCCAGTCGGATTCGCGATTGACGAAAGCGGTTGGAGCGTTTTTGGTGATATTGACGACCGCGCGCGTGGTGGTGTCGACGGTCCAATAGTGGTCGTCGTGAAAGCAGAGGAGGTAGCGGCCGCCGGGACTTTCTTCGAGGTAGTAGTCATCGTTGAGATGATCCTGAATTTTAGTGCGCGCGCCGGTGGAAATGTCGACGAGAGAAATATCAGCCGCTGGGCGACCGATGGAGCGGTCCATGGCGTAGGCGGACCAGTCGGCGGAAACGGCGAGAAATTGGTGCTTGAGAGCAGTGACGCGCTCGTCCAAGTCTTTGCCAAGTGGAATGAGAGAGTTCTTCTCGAAGTGCCAGGCAGCAAGCATGTTTTTTTGACGGTCGTTTTTTGCGCTGAGCTTTTGTTTGGGCATGACTTCAACGTCGCGCCAGTTCCAGACGGCGACCGACGGCGGCTCGTCTTCGTCCTTGTCTTTATTTTTGGCAGCCTCCGCGTCTTTTGCAGCGGCATCGGAGGCGTTCGAAGCGTCAGTAGACTTTGCGCCGTCGGCAGCAGGAGCGGCGGGCTTTGCGGGCTCGCCGATTTTGTCTTGCCACTTGGCGAGGCCGAGGAAAACGACGCCACCTTCGAGAGCCCATTCCGGCTTGTGAAAGGAAACAGTGCGCTGGCCGGTGGGAAATTTTGCATCGGCGGTGGGGTCATAGCGATGAGCGGATTCAGAGGCTTCGCCGAGATTGCTCCAGGCAAGCGCGACCTGGGTGGGGCCGTCGCGATGATCGTCGGATTTGGAGCGAAGAACAGCCAGGTCGGCACTTTTCTTGCGCCAGGAAAGGCCCGAATACACGGAGGCGGAGGTGTCGAGAACGCGGAGGGAACCGGTGTGCACATCGAAGATCTGGACGCCGTTGCCGGTTTTGTCATCCGCGTTGATCGTCATGGCGAGGAGAGTGCCGGTTTTCGGGAGGTCTTGCCAGGCGTACTCCGAAACGTTGCCAAAGGAAGTATCGCGTCCGGTGGAAAGCTGGCGCACAAGCATGGTGGCGCCGGCGGGAGCATCATCGGCATCGGAGGCGTCTGCGGAATCTTTCTTGTCGGAGTCCTTTTTCTCGGGGGGAGTGCGGCGCATCGCGAGCCACCCGCCGTCGGGACTGAAGGCGAACGATTGGATACCGTCCACGGTGGTTAGCTCGCCGGTCGCGAGGTTGAGAAGACCGATTCTCTTGGGGATGGGCTTTTTGTCTTTTTTCAGCTTTTCTTCCTGCGATTCGGAAATGCCGATGGAGTAAGCGACCCATCGGGAATCGGAAGAAAAGGCGGGTTGCGAGCCGAAAGCGATGGTTTTGGTGACGCCGTCGGCGATGCGCGTGACGCCGAGTTCGTTGTTGCGATTCGACCGATTAATGCCATAAGCGAGCCATTTGCCGTCGTGAGAAAGGCCGCCGTATTCGCGGAAGGTGACCAGCGCTTCCCACTGGCCGTAATCGGAGGGTGGAACAGGAGGTTTCGATTGGGCGCGGGCAGAGGCTGATGTGCAAAGAATCAGTGTCATGACGGAGATGGTGCGTCGCATGGCCGGCCTTCCTAGGAAAAGAATCGAAAGCACCCGCGTCGCGCGTCGAGTCGGAGCGCGGGCAGCCGGATTGTGAACTGATTTCAGGACGTAAGCAAGGGCGTGCGCTCCGAAGCGCTGGAGGCTCGAGTCGTGCCGCGGCGGCTGGCACCGGGATGGCCATACTTACGTGGTTGGGAGGAGTGCTCGAATCTCGAATGAGGTTAGACGACGCGGCGGGGGAGCAAGGGATTGAGGTGCATGGTGAGGTCGTAGACCGAGGCACCGCAAGCTTCGGAAACATCTTCGGGACGCGAGCCGGATTGCGCGTCGAAAAGGGTAGCGACGTCGCCGATTTTGACTTTTTCTTCGGCGCCGATCTCGACAATCGAGTGACTCGCGGAAACCGTGGCAATGACGGGATAGACATCGCCGTTGATGCGCACCTTGGCACCTTTTGCCGCGGCGCGCGGCCAGCCATCGGCGTGCCCCACGGGAATCGTGGCCACCCAAACATCGTCTTTGGCCATGTAGGCGCGGTTGTATCCAGCGCTGTCGCCCTTGCGCAGTTTTTTCGCGTAAATGACGCGGGCCTTGAGGCTGACGGCGGGACGAAGGTCCATGATGCCCATGTGGCGAAATTCGTTTTCGGAATAGATGCCGTAGATGGCCATGCCGGGCCGAACCATGTCGAAGAAAGCATCGGGATGTTGGAAGAGAGGGAAGCTCGAGGCGGCGTGCTTCTTGCCAAGGGCGATACCCTCTTTTTCAAGAGCCGTGCAGGTTTGGTTGAAGCGACGGAGCTGCTCTTTGTCGAAGTCGGGATCTTCGGTGAAGGTCATCATGGTGCCCTCGATGTGGACGGAATGGCGGCCGGCGAGGTCGCCGAGGAGCGCGGCGGCTTGGTGGTAAGGCACGCCGACGCGGCCGATGCCGGTGTCCACGCAAACGTGCAGCGAAACAGGCTTTTGTTGTTTGGCGGCGATTTTCTCGAGAGCGGGATCGAGCGCGGTGTAAACCATGGGGAGGATTTCGCGGGCGACGGCATCCGCGAGATTTTGCTCATCGAACGGGCCGAGAAGCAGGATGGGCTTGCGAATCCCGGCGTCGCGAAGGGAGAAGGCTTCGTGAAGCTTGACGACGGCGAAGCCGAAGATTTCGGGCTGCGGTTCGAGAAGTTGCGCGACATGGACGACGCCCAGGCCGTAGCCGTTGTTCTTGATAACCGCCAGGATGGGGCGGGCGGAAACCCGGCGCGAGATTTCGGTGACATTGTGGCGCAGATTTTCGGCGTGGATTTCAACCCATGGATCGAAGGAGGAGTCTTGCGAAAACGCGGGTCCCGAGGACCGCCAACCGCCAGGTTCGGGAGCAGAATGCAGCACGGCGGGCAGGGCGACACCGGCTTCGAGAAAGGCGCGGCGAGAGCACTTCATGGCAGCACTCCTGACAGCACGAGGATATCAAATGTGGTCAGTTTTCAGCTTTCCCTGGAGAAGAGAATTCGTAAAGGATTCCGGAGCTCGCAACAATTAGGTCGGCCCGCGCCCTGCTCGAACCGTCGACCGATGGAAGTCTCCTGCCCCTCGAGGCGCTACTTTTTGAAGAGGTCTTCGAAGGCTTGGCGCGCGTCGTTCGAGCGCGGGGGCGCCGGTGCAGCGGGGCCTGCGGTTTGCGCGTAAGAAGTGGGCGCGGTGTCTTTCTCAACGGTCATGCGAAATTCGTAGAACGTGCAGTTGTTGCGGGCGTCCTTGGGAGAGATGCGCTCGCGAATCGGCTGGGTGCACTCGAACTGCGCGCCAGTATCGAAGAAGCGGCACTGCTTGCAGCAATGCAATTCGAACTGGCACTTGGGACATTTGCCGTTGGGATCGAAACCGGGAGCAAGCACGGCGCCGCAATTCGAACAGCGCGCGCGTGTGACGGTTCCGACCATGCGGGGGGTCCGGGGGCCGAATTGATCGGCGCCGCGCGGGCCGCCAGCAGGCGGCTTCTTTTCCTGAGAGCGCTCGCGCTTCTCACTTTTCTCAGAATCGCGGTAACCACGATGACTATACTTGCGATCCACAAACGCCTCCGCCCGCCAGTCCTGACGGACTGCAACGGCCACAACTAAACTTCAAGGCAACCGTGTGCCCACTTGGCTTGTATCCATTCGGATTGCTACACTCGGCCGGACTGCGCTATCCCTACATGGATTCGCTTTGCAGAGTGACGTACGTCCGAGAGCAGGAGATGGGACCTCTATGTTTGTAGCGCTCTGGGAGGTCGAAGTCAAGCCGCGTTGCCAAGAACGGTTCCAGAAAGTCTATGGCCCCGGAGGGGACTGGGCCAAACTGTTCCAGAGTGATTCGAACGACCAGAAAACTCAATTATGGCACGATCCCGAGCATCCTGCAATCTTTCTGACTTTGGATTTCTGGACTTCGCGGCAGGCGTACGAGAATTTCATGGCATCGCATGCCGCCGAGCACGAAAGATTAGACGCGGTGGGAGAGGAATTGACGCGGTACGAGAGGAAGATTGGATGGTTTGAGAGCGTGGAGCATGGAGAGAGCCTGAGCAGGGGTTCAGGAGAGCCGAAACGGAGAGCGGCTGACACCACACAAGCCCGCCAAGGAGCCAGGGCTTTTTGCGTCAGAATTCGCGCCGCTGAGAAGCAGGTTTGCCGCCAAGCCACATTTGGATGAAGCCGTCTGGTGCGAGATCGCGCCGTAGAAAAGTCTTTGGGGCGCCGGAAGAGCGAAGAAGAGCCTCGGCAGCAAGGTAGCCGCTGCGAACCGCGCCTTCCATGGTGGCGGGCCAGCCGGTTTGCGTCCAATCGCCAGCCAGGAACAGCCCGGGAATAGCGGTTGATTGCCCGGGGCGCCAACGATCGACGCCCGGCTCAGGCGAAAAAGTGGCGGCCGCTTCTTTGATGACGGTGGCCTTCAGCAATTGTGCGTCACGAGCCTTCGGCAAAGCATGGCAAACCTCGGCGAGACAGAGATCGATGATTTCCTCGCGGGATTTTTGAAGCAAATCGTAAGAAGCGCTGATGACCAGTTGCAGGTATTGCGTACCTTCGGAGGAGTCTGTTGCTCTCTTCGGATCGCCGCCAGAACCCCCGTAGAGAGCGGTCTTGTTGAAGATCCACTGCGTGGTCGTGTCGAGGAGCGTCACGAAGGGCTCGTCCAGCACCGGGCGATCGAACCAGAAATGGACGCCGGTGATGGGCGAGGTTTTGATTTTGTCGAGATGAGCAAGGGATGGATCCGACCGCTTCAGGCTTTCCGGGAGGAGTTCGGCAAGCGCGGTGTGCGGAATCGCGAAGATGTAAGCGTCCGCTGATTCCTCGCGGTTTTCATCGAAGCGCACGCCGGCGAGCTGGCCGCTCTCGAGCTTCAGTCCGCGTACGGGCGAGCGCAGCACCACTTCCCCGCCCCTACGTTCGATTTCTTCTTTGCAACCATGATAAAGACTCGAGAGTGGAACAACGGGCACGCCCACGCGATAACCCGTGCTGTTGGAAAGAAAGGCTTTCCAAAAGACGTCCACGCCGAAACGCGCATCGGTGCGGCCGAGTTCTTCGTCGAGAGCACTAACCAGAACGACGCGCCAAAAGCGATTGATGGCCCGTTTCGTCTGGCCGCGGCGGCGGAGCCATTCGAGCATGGAGAGGCCGTCGCCTTCGCAAAGGTCCGGAGAACTGCCAGCGTGCCGGATGATGTTGAGCATGGCGCGGGCGATGGACAGCTTGTCGGGCAGCATGAGTGGCGCAAAGGATGCGAAAGAACCGGCAAAATGAAACGGGGCGGGAAGCGCACCCGCTTTCATTTCGCCGCGGCGGCCCTGAGGATCGAGAAAAAGGAGCCGGTCGAAAAATCTGATTTTGTCGGACGCGCCGACGCGTCGGTAAAAATCCTCAAGGTTCGTGCAACAGCCCAGGGTAACGTGCTGGCAATTGTCGACATGCTCGCCGTCGGGCAGCACATAGGAAGTTGCGCGGCCGCCGAGAAAGGGGCGCTGCTCGAATAAACGAACGCGCCAACCCGCATCAGCCAGCGCGACGCCGGCCGCCAGCCCCGCCAGCCCGCCGCCGATCACGATCACGTTTTTCAAGGATGTTCTCTTCCGGGTGGTGGCCGAAACGGGCCTTGGCCATGAATACCATTTTTTCCGCTTTGGAGAGGCGGATTTTTTCGCCAAAGACGGCGAAGTCGAGCGCTTCGATACGGCCGAGCAGCGCGCTGTAGGTATGCACCAGGAGCCAGAGAGCGCTACGGCTGTCCGGCTCAATCAAGCCGAGCAAGGCTGAACCTTCCTCGTAAAGCTGCCATGCGCGGTCGGATTCGAAGCGAAGCAACTCGTGCATGCCGAGCGTCGCTTCGTCGCGGCCAAAATCTTCCGGCGAAACGCCGTACCGCGCAAGGTCTTCTTCGGGAACATACACGCGGCCGAGCTTGTAGTCCTCATGGACGTCACGGATGATGTTTGTGAGCTGGAAGGCCAGGCCGAGTTTCTCGGCCAGGTCCAGAGCGCGCGCGTCGGTGAAACCGAACACCTGGGTGCAGGTCAGGCCGACGGTTCCGGCGACGCGATAGCAATATTCGCGCAAGCGGTCGAACGTGGGATAGAAGCGGACGGTAAGGTCCATCTCGGCGCCGCTGATGAGATCGTGAAGATAGCGGGCGGGCATGTTGTAGCGGCGCATCGTATCAACCAAAGCGGGCAGAACTTCTGCCGCGCCGCTGAGGGCCGTCGCGGGTGAAGCCAAGGCGGCATTCCCGTCGAAAACTCGTTCCTCTTCGGTGATGGCTTGATCGAGGGCCGTGCGCCAATGGGCGAGCCCGCGCTGCTTGGCGGCAAGGTCCCGGGCTTGGTCGGAAACGTCATCGATGTGACGCATGAAGGCGTAGAGCGCGGCGAGAGCGTCGCGCTTGGGTTTGGGCAGCAAGAAGAAGGCGTAATAGAAGTTGCTGTGCGAGGCGCGGGCAATGCGATGGCAGTGCTCGTAGGAGTCGGCAACCGCCCGAGCGGGTTGCGGTTTTCCAAACTGCTTTTCCGTGCCGGCGACCAACCTTTCGGCTGCCTGATCCGCTGCCGCGGCGCTAGGTTCGATCAGATGCTTGAGCAACGTGCGACCAAGAAGCCGAGCCTGCTTGAGCTTGCTGATAGCGGGGCGTTTATGGAGCGTGTCGTAGCCGATGGATTCGATGGCGTCGAGAACGGCGAGGCCGCCGCGGCTGAACATTTCGAGGTCAACACGGAGACGTTTATCGACCATTTTTGCGAGCGGCAGTCCCCGGTCAAACAACGCGCGCGTGCGGGCGATAAGATCCCGCATCAGACCGACATAGCGCTCGTCAAAGCGGCGCTCCACGATGTCGCGCTCGGTGAGACCGTGGTTTCGAGCAACGTCAAGCGGAATGTAGATGCGGCCCTTTTCAAGGTCGCGCGAGACGTCTTGCCAGAAGTTGGCAAGCTGCAAGGCGGTGCAGGTCGCGTCGGAAAGGCGCTGGCGCTGCTCGTCACGATAGCCGCACAGATAAAGGACCAGCCGCCCCACAGGGTTGGCGGAATAAACGCAGTAGCCAAGAACGGCGTTCCAATCGGCGTAGCGGTTGGTCGTCTGATCCTGTCGAAATGCCTTTAGCAAATCGGCGAAGGGCTGCTTGGGGATGTCCTTGGCGAGGATCGTCTTGCGCAGCGCGACAAAAACAGGGTGTGACGGCTTGTTCTCGTAGCAAGCGTCGAGCTCGCGCTCCCACCAGTCGAGAAGTCCAAGTCCGCGCAGGGGGTCGGGAACCTCATCGCCAAGGTCGTCGGCCCAGCGGCAATAGGCATAGACATTGTAGAAATGCTGGCGGAGCGCCTTCGGAAGGAGCCAAGAGACGACCCTGAAGTTCTCGTAATGATGGGTGGCAAGCCAGTGAGTGTATTCCTCGGCCGCGGAAGACGAGCAGCCCGGCTGAGGCACGCGCTGCGTGATGGCGAGTTCGCCGGGAACAAGCATCAGAAAAGAGATTCCTTCTCTCGCTCGGAATGACGGGCGGGTCGACGGCGCACGTACAAACTACGGCCGGACGGCAAGCTTGATCTCGCCGCTGCGGGACTTCATACGCTCGAAGGCCTGCGGCAAGTCGGCCAGACGAATTTCTTCGGTGACAAAGTCGTGCGCAGAAATGTCACCGCGACGAATCGCCTCCAGCGCCTCGCGGAAGAAGCGCGGCGTGTGATGGAACGTAGAGATGAGCCTGATCTCGGAATAGTGGATGGCGGCAGGCTCGATCTCAAGACGCGTACCCGAAGGCAGGCCGCTGAAGAAATTCACAACGCCTCCGCGGCGCACGATGGCCAGCGCCATGCGCCAGGTGGCGGGATTGCCGGCAGCTTCGACGACCGAATCCGGTCCGCGCTGATCGTCGGTGAGAGCCCGTACAGCGGCGACAATATCCTTCACCTCGTTAACGTTGATGGTAGCAACCGCGCCGAGACGTTTGGCCACATCGAGAGGGGCGGCGCGCCGAGCCAGGGCGATGACACGGGCGCCACGGCGAGACAGCATGCGGATGAATTTCAGCCCGATCGGCCCGCAGCCAATCACGGCGACAATGTCGCCGGTGCGCACCTCCATTTCGTGAATGCCCCGCAGAACGCAGGCAAGCGGCTCCGCAAGCGCCGCGCTTTGGTCATCCACCGAGTGCGGCACTCCCAGCATATTTTCCATGGCGATGCGGCCGGGAATGCGCATGTACTCGGCATATGCGCCGTTGTTAAAAAGCAAATCGTCGCAAAGATTTTCCTGGCCGCGTCGGCAGTGGTAACAGCGCAGGCACGGAGCGGAATTCGCCGCCACGACCCGCATGCCGAGGCGCCAGCGCGGATCGACGCGCTTGCCGACGGCCACGATGTCGCCTACCAGTTCGTGGCCAAAGACCGCCGGCGGCTGAATCATGCGGGCATGATAGCCGCGCTTCCAAACCTTGAGGTCCGTGCCGTCGGTGAGCGCGAGGCGCACGCGAAGAAGCACTTCATCGGCGGCCAACGAAGGCACGTCGATCATTTCGACGCGAAGATCCTCGCTGCCATACAGAACCGCAGCAGTCATTTTGGATGGCACCGCAACGCGTGCGACGGCAGCTTTCAATTCCTCTTCCGTTTCTGTTTTCCTGATCGTGGTCTTCATCCGTGCGTGATCAAAACCTTTAGCGATTCTTCCGTGGGCCGGGCTGCCAGCTCCAAAGCCTCTTGAATTCTATCCAGGGGAAACCGGTGCGTCACAATGTCCATCACCGGAAGCTTCTTGCGGAGCACCAGGTCCGCGGCCGCCTCCTGGATATCCACCGCGGCGCTATAGCTGCCCAGAATTTCTTTTTCGTCAATCCCCACAGCCGCTGCGGGAAACTCGATCCTGGTGACCGGATCGTTGGCGGCAAACAACAGGACGCGACCACCAGGCCTCGCCGCAGCCAGCGCTTCCACGACCACCGCGGGATGCGCTACGGCCACCAGAACGGCATCTGCCCCCCGGCCCTCCGTGCGGGCCTGAATCTCCTCCACCAGCTTACCACCACTGGGGTCAAACGACTCAATCGCGCCCAAACGAAGGCTCTTGGCGCGGCGCTCAGCCATGGGGTCGCTGGTATAGAGACGGGGCCCGGCCAGCTTCGCGACCATCAGGAGCTGCAAGCCGATGGGACCGCAGCCGATGACCAGGACGGTTTCGCCTGCCGTTACGCGGGCCTTGTCGACGGCTTTCAGAATCGTGTTGATGGGCTCGATGAAGGTGGCTTCTTCGAAGCTGACGTTCTCGGGAAGCGCCACGATGCCGCGCTCGGCGACCCAAGGCATGGCTTTTACATATTCGGCGAAGCCGCCGCCGTTGGGAGTAAAGCCGGCGGTCAGGCCGGTGGTCTTGTACTGCTTGCACTGAGAAAAGAGGCGACGCTCGCAGTAAAAGCATTTGCCACATGGCACGTGATGAAAACTCA
>Ga0307472_100000152_pt1 | contig 21443 bp, 17 predicted proteins | sample atmos_gasesAM5C__2_FD_204582 | JGI IMG/M metagenome (GOLD analysis project Ga0307472, IMG submission 204582) | Hardwood forest soil microbial communities from Morgan-Monroe State Forest, Indiana, United States - atmos_gasesAM5C_05 | ecosystem: Environmental > Terrestrial > Soil > Temperate...
TGGCGAGCACTCTTGCAGGCAGGGCGGGCCTGGGAAAGTTCCGCAAATCAGGAGCAACCGAACCGAAGGGCACTGCAAGAGGTTGTGTCGAGTTCATTTCAGGAACTCTTGCAATGGGAAGATTTCTTTGCTTATCCGGGACATGCGTTGCTGAGAGCACTGCAAGAGCGCATCGATTCAGGCGATGCTACGGGCACGGTTCGTTTGGCACAATCGATAAGCGCTGCTCTGCTGACTCATTCATATCGCACGAATCTCTCCGATTGGGAAAGTGAAGAGCAATCGTCAATCAATTTCGGAGAACGAATTGCAGGCACGGGTGAAGAAGCCGCACCCCACCGCCCTTATTTTGAAGTGTTGTTTGTGAGCCCCGCCCGGCCATCTTCATGGCCTGAGCTGGCAGAGGAACTGCGAAAACTTCGGAGGCCTCAGGACAGGTTCGTGTACGAGCCGGTGTTTGTCGGCAGTTTTGAGGATGCCGTGCTTGGGGGAATCTTGAATGGCAGTTTTGAAGCGGTGATTATTTACGAAGGAATTTCGTTCGCCTCGAATCGGAACAGCCCGATACTGCGCGATTTTCTCACCAGCCGCCTTGGCGCGCATGAAGTTGGCATGGATGCAGGGCAGCTCAGCCTTAGGCTAGCTCAAGGCCTCAAGCAATTGCGTCCTGAACTGGACATTTATTTCCTGAGTGATCGTCAGGTAGAGAAGATGGCGGGAAACCTTGGTGCCGAGTCCATCCGACGAATTTTTTATCAAGTCGAGGAACCTCTGGAATTGCACCTTAGCATTCTGGACGGTATCGCTGACCGATACGATACCCCGTATTTCGACAACCTGCAGAAGTATGCTCAGCGGCCCATCGGCACGTTTCACGCGTTGCCAGTCGCGAGAGGCAAATCCATTTTTAAGTCGAATTGGATTCGCGACATGGGTAAGTTTTATGGCCTAAATCTATTTCTCGCAGAGTCTTCTGCCACGACCGGAGGGCTGGATAGCCTGTTGGAACCGACTGGGAACATCAAGGTCGCGCAAGACAAGGCGGCACGCGCGTTCGGAGCAGATCGTGTTTTCTTCGTGACAAATGGGACGTCAACATCGAACAAGATGGTCGAGCAGGCTCTGCTTGCTCCTGGCGATATCATGCTGGTCGACCGGAACTGTCACAAGTCGCATCACTACGGCGCAGTTATTGTCGGGGCCTTTCCTCTTTATGTGGAAGCTTATCCGCTTACCGCTTACTCGATGTATGGCGCGGTGCCCCTGCGTACGATCAAAAAGGCGCTACTCGACTTGAAAGCAGAAGGGAAGCTGGACCGCGCCCGGCTTGTTGTACTAACCAATTGTACATTTGACGGTCATATTTATAACGTCGAGCGAGTGATGGAAGAATGTCTGGCTATCAAGCCCGACCTCATATTCCTGTGGGATGAGGCATGGTTCGGATTCGCTCGGTGGAGTCCGTTTTACCGGCGGCGTACGGCAATGGGAGCCGCCACAATACTGGAACGCAAGTTTAAAGATCCCGCCTATCTCGAAGCCTACAAGGAACAACAGAAGAAGTTGGGTTCGAACCCAAACGAGAAAACCCTCCTCGAAACTCGGTTGTTGGCCAATCCAGAAAAAGTACGGTTGCGGGTTTATCAAACCAATTCCACGCACAAATCGATGTCGTGCTTGCGGCAGGGTTCCATGGTTCTGGTCAAGGATTGTGACTATCACACGGTCGAGGAACAGTTCCATGAGGCAGTCTTCACGCACGCCTCGACTTCACCGAACTTGCAAATCATTGCTTCCTTGGATGTCGCGCGGCGCCAGATGGAGTTTGAAGGATATGAAATGGTGAATCGGGCTATTCAGCTGGCGTTGGACATCCGACGAGAGGTGAACTCGCACCCGCTCATTTCCAAGTACTTCAGGGTATTGGGCGCGGACGAAATGATTCCAGCAGAGTTTCGCAACTCCGGGTTTGTGGACTACCTGAGACCCGGCGTGAATTGGGCGACAGCGGTGAAGGCGTTGACGGAGGACGAATTCGCGCTCGATGTGACGCGGCTAACGTTGGTCTGCGGCTCAGCGGGATTTGACGGCACCCAGTTCAAGAATCTGCTCGCTGCTGACTATGACATTCAACTCAACAAGACATCGCGGAACAGCGTGCTTCTACAAACCAACATAAACAACACGCGCAGCGACATCGCTCACTTGATCAAAGTTCTGGTTGACATTTCAAGGGGCATTGACAAAAAGCTGGAAGAAGGCGGTGATTCGGCAAAGCAAGCCCTTGCGGCCCGCGTCAAAGTCCTGATGACCGACGTTCCAGACCTACCGAATTTCAGTTGCTTCTTTGAAACGTTCCGGGAAAACCCATCGAGCAAGACGAGTGAAGGAGATATGCGTTCGGCGTTCTTTGGTGCGTATCGCGAGCAGCAATGTGAGCACTTGAAGCTATTTAGCCCCGAAATCGACAAGAGGCTTAAAGACGGGCCTGAGTTGGTCTCAGCGAATTTCGTGATTCCGTATCCGCCGGGCTTTCCTATCATGGTTCCCGGGCAGGTGATTGACCGCGGCACGATCGAGTTTATGCGGAAGTTAGACGTCAAGGAAATTCACGGATTCAACTCTTCGCTCGGTTTGAAACTCTTAAATCCCTCTTTCCTTCATGCGGCGACAAGGCCGGGCCATGTTGCCAGGGATCAAGCGCGCAACGCCAAACGGAAGCCAGCACGTGCGGGGGCGTGATATCTGAAGGCCTTGAACCGCAAGCCTTTCGAGAAGCATCGGGCAACAGCAAGATTCGGTTTTTTCGCTTGTTGCGAAAAAGACTTAGATAGTTGTCATCAACCTCGGTGCGCTAAGGAGGAAAGCCATGGCAAGTGGCGCTGTACGTCACCTTTCGGTGACCCTGGAACAACAAAAGGAGCTCGAGAAGCTTAGTCCATTCGAGCTAAAGGACAAACTGATCCAACTGGCGGGCGAAGCCTCTCGTCAGAGCGCTCAAACCATGCTAAACGCAGGCCGCGGCAACCCGAACTGGATTGCAACTACACCTCGTAACGCGTTCTTCGCTCTCGGTTCGTTTGCGGTCGAGGAATCAAAGCGTGTATGGGATCAGCCCGACCTGGGCGGCATGCCTCAAAAGGCTGGAATCTCAAAACGGCTAGCGGATTTCTTGGCTAAGAATTCGAGCGCCCCTGGAGCGAGTATGCTTGGCGCTGCTGTCGACTACGCAGTAAGAGAATTCAAATTCAATCCAGATGCGTTTGTGCACGAGTTGGTTGACGGCATCATAGGCGACCAATACCCATCCCCCGATCGCATATTGGTCCACACCGAACGCGTAGCGCAGGAGTATCTGGCGAAAGAAATGTGCGCAGGGGAGGGACCAGCGACGCGGTTTGATATTTTCGCAGTCGAAGGCGGAACCGCGGCGATGTGCTACATCTTTGATTCACTTGTGGTGAACCGCTTGTTGCACAGGGGAGACAAGGTGGCGCTGGCAGTGCCGACGTTCACTCCATATATCGAAATCTGCCATCTCGACCGGTTCAATTTTAATGTTGTTGAGATCAACGCGGACGAAGTTTCGCCGAGCGATAGCCGACACACTTGGCAGTATCCGGATGGCGAGATTGACAAGCTCACCGACCCGTCGATCAAGGCGCTGTTCTTTGTAAACCCGAGCAACCCTCCATCCGTGGCCATGCGCCCGAGTTCCATGAAGCGACTCGCCTCCCTGATTCAGAACAAACGTCCCGACCTTATCGTCGTCACGGATGACGTGTACGGGACTTTTGTCCCGGAATTCCGTTCCCTGATGGCAGAGGTTCCACAGAACACGATAGGTGTGTACTCGTTCTCGAAATACTTCGGCTGCACCGGATGGCGCCTCGGGGTCGTAGCCATTCACCAGGATAATATTTTTGATAAGAAGATCGCGAATCTCCCCGAGGCGACTCGCCGCGAATTGAACACTCGTTACGGTTCTTTGACTCTCCACCCCGAAAAGCTCAAGTTTATCGACCGCATGGTAGCGGATAGCCGTTGCGTGGCTCTCAATCACACAGCTGGCCTCTCTCTGCCACAGCAAGTGCAGATGACCCTGTTCTCCCTTTTTGCTCTTTTGGACAAAGACGATCACTACAAAAAGCTTACAAAGGAGATTGTGCAACGCCGAATGAAAGCTTTGTGGAATGGGATGAATCTGCCGCTTCCTGCGGATCCCATGCGCGCCGACTACTATGCGACCCTCGACATCATGGTATGGGCCGAAAAGACTCATGGTCCACGATTTGTCGAATTCTTGCAGAAGAACTATCACCCCTTTGATGTTCTCTTCGCCCTTGCAGAGAAGTTCTCCACAGTTCTCCTCAACGGAAGCGGCTTTGCGGGACCGGATTGGTCGGTCCGAGTTTCTCTCGCCAATCTGCCAGACGAGGCGTACTCCAAGATTGGCGAACAGCTCGCGACCGTTGTGCAAGTGGCAGTCAACGCTTGGAAAGCACAGGGAGCCGCGTGATCACGCCGGTCAACGTTGAGTCCGGATTAAGGAGACGTAGAAATGGGCATAGGAACGTGGTTCGCTGAGACCCTCCGCCATTACCCGGAGATCGCGATCTTTTTCACGCTCGCACTGGGCTACTATTTTGGGAAGTTTACATTTAAAGGTATAGGGCTGGGGTCAGTCACCGCTACGCTGCTGGCAGGAGTCTTGATCGGACAAGTTGGGATCACGATTTCGCCGCCCCTTAAGGCGACAGTCTTTTTGATGTTTCTGTTTGCTGTGGGCTATGGCGTCGGGCCGCAGTTCGTACGCGGTGTCGCTAAGGATGGCATGCCCCAAGCCCTTTTTTCGGTCGTGCAGTGCGCTTTCTGTCTGGCCATCCCCGTTGTGATCGCCAAGGTAGTTGGGTACGACCTGGGTTACGCAGCGGGACTCTATTCGGGCTCTCAGACGATCTCTGCTGCTATGGGTCTCTCGACCGACGCTATCAACCGGCTTGGCCTGGCCGCCGATCAGACAAAACGCTTGCTTGACTCGATGCCGATCGCTTACGCGGTAACCTACATCTTCGGGACCGTAGGCTCGGCGATTGTAATCGCTCTGATCGGCCCCGCGTTGCTACGCATAAACCTTGTCGAAGCCTGTAAGGATTACGAGGAGAAGCAGGGAGGCAGAAAGGACCTTGGCGGACCCGGCACGGCTTGGCATCGCTGGGAAGTTCGCGCATTTCGCGTGCCGCCGGGTGGAAGGGTGGTTGGCCTCCGCACCATTGAGGCCGAGGCATTGGTGCCTGACGGACGCGTTTTCGTTCTGCGGGTACGCCGTGACGGAAAGGTTGAGGATGCCACCGCGGACACCGTGCTTCGTGAAGGAGACGTGCTGGCGGTTGCCGGAGCGCGCGAAGTACTTTTGAAAGTGATCGGAGCGGGTGCACAGGAAGTCGAGGATCCGGAGCTGCTAAGCGTGCCGGTCGAGGGTGTCGACGTTTACGTGACCAGCAAGGAAGTCGACGGAAAAACGCTCGCCGAGCTAGGCAAGCTCCCCGGATCGCGCGGCGTTTTCCTGCGGAGAATCACGCGAGGCGCTACCGCCGTCTCGGTTCCTATTCTGCCGAACACGCAGATATACCGCGGCGACATTCTCACAGTGGTCGGCCGCACACAGGACACGACCGCTGTGGCCAAGCTGATGGGCGTCCTGGATCGGCCGACAGATATCGCCGACGTGGCGTTCATCGGCGCCGCAATAACGATCGGCGCATTTATCGGCGCGCTGGTCTTGAAGGTGAAGGGTGTGCCTATAACACTTTCGACGGCTGGGGGTGCCTTGATCGCAGGCCTCGTATTCGGCTGGCTCCGCTCGGTTCGTCCGCTCTTTGGGAGGATCCCATCTCCCACCGTTTGGTTCATGAACTCCGTCGGCCTCAACATGTTTATCGCGGTCGTTGGGATCTCCGCTGGTCCAGGCTTCGTGAATGGCCTGCGGACGCAGGGGATCAGCCTTTTCCTGTGGGGAGCTGTGGCGACCACAGTGCCGCTCATTCTTGGCATGTTTGTAGGAAAGTACTTCTTCCGTTTCCACGATGCAATTCTTCTTGGCATCGTCTCCGGTGCAAGAACCACGACCGCTTCGCTTGGGTTGGTTTGTGATATCGCTCAGAGCCAGGTCCCCGCGCTCGGATATACCGTTACCTATGCGGTCGGTAACACTTTCCTGACGATTTGGGGCATGGTTCTCATTATGTTGTTGTCATGAGGGTAAGAGGGGAGGACGGACCTTGTAGAACTCGGTCATCTCGAAAGCGCTGGTCGCCTTCTCCGAAACAGGTACTGACCAACGCAACCGCTGAAGGATGACGCTATGGAATGGCTGAGCAAATTATTCGCAAAGTACCCTGAGATGAGCGTTTATCTGTCGGTGGGGATCGGATACTTCATCGGGAAGCTAAAGTTTCGGGGTGTCGGACTGGGAGTTGTGACGGGCTCGCTATTGGGAGGGATCCTGATCGGAAATTTCTTCCATGTTCCTGTGTCCGACCAGGCAAAGGCTATCCTTTTCCTTCTATTTCTCTTTGGGATTGGCTACTCCGTGGGCCCGAGCTTCTTCCAAACCTTTAAAGGAGACGGCTGGCGTTGGATGTTGCTCGGCGTGTTTGTTCCTGTGATCGGCTTATTGGCCGCCTACTCAGTCGCTCATTTCTTGAAACTTGACGTCGGGTATTCTGCTGGCTTGCTTTCCGGGTCCTTGACGGAGTCGCCTGCCATTGGCACGGCAAGCGAAGCGATCAGCGCACTCTCGCTTCCTGACGAGCAAAAGCAGCAGTTGATCGGACATATCGCCGTAGCCGATGCGATTTGCTACATCTTCGGCACTTTGGGAGTGATCTGGTGCTGCGGCAGCCTCGGACCAAAACTTCTAGGCATCGACTTGCGGGAAGAGTCAAAGAACGTTGAAGCTAATCTGGGAATACAACGCAAGAAACTTGGCGTTTCTTCCGCCTGGCAACCTATTGGCTTTCGCGCTTACATCATTCCTCAGGACGCTCCCGTCGTGGGAAAAACGATTGCCGAAGCCGAGAAATCTGTGCCTGGCGCGCGTCTCTTTGTGGAGCGAATTCGGCGCAAGGGCGAGATTTTCGCACCTGCTCCAACTACTGTGGTGGACGGGGGTGACACACTCGCTGTCGTCGGGCGTACAGACGTTCTAATCAAAGTCCTTGGTCCGTTGTCGGCAGAAGTTTCTGATTCGGAACTGCTGGAAATTCCGGTCGCTTCCTTCGATGTCTATGTGACCAGTAAAGCGATTGCTGGAAAGACTCTTCAAGAAGTCTCAGATGGTGTTGCCGAAGCGCGTGGCGTCCTGTTGCGTGGGATCACCAGAGGCGAGCAATCGCTGCCCATCGGTACCGGAACAGTCTTGCAACGGGGCGACACGCTTCAGGTATTAGGATCGGAAGCTGCCGTGGAAAAATTTGCCCGAGTGGTTGGTACCAAGATACAGCCGACAGAAGAAAGCGATTTGGCCGTTCTCGGGATTGCGGTGTCCGTAGGAGTTCTTGTAGGCGCCGTACTCACGATTCCCGTTGGCCATCTACGGATCACCTTGGGCACGAGCGTCGGAACACTCCTCGGCGGAGTCGTTGTCGGATGGATGCGGTCGGTGAAGCCCTGGTTCGGAAGAATGCCTGACGCCGCGGTTCTTTTCATGAGGTCACTCGGTCTCGCGGCGTTCGTGGCCATGATCGGGCTCAAGGCGGGGCCGATCTTCGTGCATGCGGTAAAGGAGTACGGAGTCGTGCTGCTTTTGGGAGGTATCGTTGTGACCCTCACACCGCTGATTGCGGGCCTCTTCTTCGGCCGATACGTTCTCCGGCTCAATCCGGCACTGCTAGTCGGAGGAATCGCTGGCGCGCAAACAATGATCGCCGGCGTCGCAGCCGTACAGGAAAAATCAGGTAGCTCCGTCTCCACGCTTGGATATTCCTATACAGTCGCGTTTGGACACATCCTGCTCACAACTTGGGGCACCGTGATTGTTGCACTGATGTCCTGATCAACATCGAAGCAAGAATGCAGATTGATAAGTCCGGGTGCCCTGAACGAAGGCAAAGAAGGCAGCAATGAACACCGGAAAGCCTATGGTTTTTATGGGCTTGTCGCGGTGGCGCTGATGCCGACAAGCAAGCAGACCCGGCCAATGCGGTAACGCTCGCTTCCCGCAACAACTCTCCCGCCCTGGGCCACACGGTGCCGTATCACCTAGTCGCTTAGCGCAAACCCAAAAAGGGGAGTCACGATCCACTCTCAGTTCTCATCAGCGATTACGATCAATTCCGCGCTGCCAGATTCGCACATTCCGGAAACCGCTGCTTCCCTACATGCGCTTACCGAGAATTTGAAGGATCCCGGTTTCTTTGCTACGACGGAAGCTGGGCGCTTTGAGCCACCAGTGATCGTTGTCTGGGATTCAAAAGGGGTATTATCACCAAAGTCTAACATGAAACCGGTACTTTTGGAGCTGCTCTGCCAAGTGATGGTCGTACCAGCCTTCACGCAAAAAGGCGCATTCCCCTTTGCTTCGGGAATACTTGGAGTGGCCGAGGCGGAGTGACCTCCACGTTTCACGTTTACCACGCAAGGAGTGGAACGGGATCCGCAGGTTGTACGTGCGTTGCAAATGGACTGTGGACTTGCGGGTGAACAAATCGAGTCCGTATCACTTTCTTTCTCACCCCTGGCGGCAAAGTAGCCACCGAAAAGTAACGGAACGAGAAGCAGGCCACAACAGATTAAAAGCTTGCGTACGGTATTCATATGTTACCTCAGGAACAGCCGCTTTTGCATGAGCAATGTCCTGGACGCACTGACCGGAACTCAAGCGCGGCAAAATGAGCCGACACACACAGTGAAACGGAAACGTTTTTCTTACGACTGTGCCCTACCGTTCCAAATGCAAAGATGTGTCTTTTTCACGCCGATGGAATCTTGCAATACCTGGGGAAAGCAAATGTACTGTCAAAATTGACAGGGCCAAATCGTCCGAATCAATGTAGATCAAATTCACTCAGAATCATCGCCCGGCAGCGTGCAGCATCCCCCGCTGCTGCGAATAGCGAACTGTCACTTTTGACAGTAGCGGGAGGCCCTCGCCGGTCTCATAGTCGCTTGGGTTCGGGTCGGCTTCTTGAGTCCGCCTCAGCGGCTCGCAGTCTTCAGCATCAGGCACCAAGAAAGGATGAAGAGCTATGACTCGGTTCAATATTTATAGGGCCGTGTATTTGTTGACTCCGTTGCTCATTGCTTTCGCGTTGCTCGCCCCGACCGTTTTCGCCCAGACTGTCAAAATCGAAGGTCTTATAAAAGCCCGCCGCGGCGACACTATGATTCTTAGCACCTCCGCTTCTCCGAGTGTTCCCGTTTATCTCACCGACAGTACTCAGGTAGGTCAGGTCCAAGGCTTACTCCAAGCACGCAGGAAGGAAATGTCCATGGCGGCTCTTATTCCGGGGCTCCAGGTTAAAGTTGAAGGCACCTACAACGGGCAAGGCCAGTTAATCGCAACGTCCGTCTCATTCAAAGGCAATGATCTGGAAGATGCTCAAAAAATTGAAGCAGGCATGCACGAAACAAAGGAGCAGGTGCAACAGCATCAGGAAGAATTGCAAAAGCAGAATGCGGAATTGAAAGCCCAAAACGAGGCCTTGCAACAGCAGCAGACTCAGTTGACCGAGCACCAGGCCAAGATCGCTGCCAACAACGCCGCCATCGACGCCGCCAGCGCTCGCTTTGGCCAGCTGGACGACTACTACATCTTTGACGAAGTCGCCGTTTATTTCGCGAATGGGAAGACCAACGTGGATCCGAAGTATGTCCCGCAACTGCTTGCTCTGGCGGAAAAGGCCAAGACCGTCGAGGGCTACGTCATTGAAGTCAAAGGCTATGCTTCATCCGTAGGCAGTGTCGCTCTGAATCAAGAGCTCAGCGAGGACCGCGCTGACGCCGTGACCAACATTTTGGTCCAGCAGGGGCACATTCCCTTCACCCGAATGTTGGCGCCGGGTGCAATGGGAGAGGCTCATCAAATCGGCGACGATAAGACCGAAAAGGGACAGGCGGAGAATCGTCGTGTATTGGTTCGCGTTCTCCAGAACAAAGGCATCGCCGCCGTTTGAAGCTCCGGTCGAGATCGAGGAGAAACACATGACACAAGGTGATTCTCGAAATTCCAGCGTCCCTAAATTCGGGTTTGGCAGTTTTTTACTCACAACGCTTCTTCTGGCCGTGGCCGTGTTCCCTCTTCCCGCGCAAGACAGAGGCGCAGAGGTCATCGACGCTACCGCCATGGGCACCAGCACGCAAATGGGACGCGTGATCAACGTGAAAGTAACTATCTACGAGTTCTCTACTGACGAAGATCGGGCCGTCCTCGTCGAGGCATATAAGAAGGGGCAGCACCAGGGGTTGGTGAATGCTCTCTCCAAAATGAAGGCTGTGGGGCGCATTGCCATTACCGGGACAATCGGGTACGACCTCAGTTACATTCGCCTGATCAAAACCCCGACCGGCCGCAAGATTCGATTTGCCGCTGACCGCATGATCAGATTTGGAGAAGCTTATTACAACACAAGAACCCGCGACTATGACCTGACCGCCGGCGAAATCGAAATCAACGATTCCGATAAGGACAAAAGCTCCGGCGTCCTCCTTCCCGCGGCCCAGTTGATCATCAACAAAGAAGGGCAACTCGAGTTTCAGCTCTACCAAAACCCGTGGAAGCTGACCAACATCATTGATTGGCACAAGGCTGGGGTCCCCGATTAAGAGTGAACGAACGAGTGGACCCGTACTTCAGTACAGCGGCGGAGTAGCCATGAATCCAAGAAAAAAGGTTTTGCGTGATACCCTCCGATCCGTGCTGGTATTGATCTGCACCATAGCCCTTTTGCCATGCGACAGTCAGATCTATGCGCTGTCCTCGCGCTCTGCACAGGCATCCTCGCCCCAGGATCAGGTTGCGAAAATTCCCGCCGATCAGTTGGACTCTCTTGTTGCCCCGATCGCTCTCTATCCAGACTCTTTGTTGGCCCAGACCCTCGCGGCTTCGACGTATCCGCTCGAGCTCATCCAGCTCCAGCAGTGGCTGGCGAAGAATCCGGGGCTGAAGGATCAAGCTCTAGCGGATGCCGTATTGAAGGAGCCCTGGGATCCCAGCATCCAGGCGCTCGCCGGACTGCCCGATGTGGTGAAGCGTCTGGCGGACGACATCAAGTGGACCACGGATCTGGGCAACGCGTTCCTGGCGCAGCAAAGCGACGTGATGGAGGCGGTTCAGCGCATGCGTAAGAAAGCCCAGGACAAAGGCACTTTCAAATCTACCGAGCAACAGACGGTGGAAACCAGGATCATAGAGAACAAGAGTGTAATCGTGGTTGAACAGTCCAACCCGGAAATTTTGTATGTGCCATCGTATGATCCGGTGGTGGTATACGGCCCTCCGGTTTATCCCTACCCCTACTACCCTTATTACCCGGCGGGATACTACGCTGCGGGGCTGGCCATCTCCTTCGGCATCGGATTGGCCATGGGCGCGTGGTGGGGCGGTGGCTGGGGCTGCGGATGGGGCAACAACAACATCAACATAAACAATAACAACAATTTTGTCCGCAACTCAAATCGCGGCGGCAATCGTGCGTCACAACTGCCGGCTCGCGGTGGCGGCGACCGAGGCAACCTTGGGGGAGGAGACCGCGGGAACCTCGGTGGCGGCAACCGCGCCTCGACCCTTCCTGCCGGCGGCGACCGGGGAAACCTGGGCGGAGGACGGGGAGACGGCAACTGGCAGCACAATCCACAACATCGCGGCGGCGCTCCGTATCGCGATCGCGCCACCGCCGACAGATTCGGCGGCACTGCACGCGGTGACTCCTTGGCGAATCGCCAGGCGAGCGCTCGACAACAACTAGGCCGTCAAGGCGGCAATCTCGCGAGCAATCGTGCCGGTAGCGGTGTAGGCCGTGCAGGAGGCGGCGCTGGCAACCGTGCGGGCGGAGGTGGACCGAACAGCATAGGAGGTCGGGACCTTTCCAGGGGTGGTGCTGGTAATCGCGACGCCTTCGGAGGGGGTTCGCGCGGCTCACGCGGATACAACGGTTCGAGCGCCCGTGCCAGTAGCAACCGCGGTGCCTCCAGCATGGGATCACGAGGCGGGGGCTTCAGCGGCAGCCGTGGTGGTGGTGGCTTTGGCGGAGGTCGTGGTGGCGGGGGGCGCAGATAAGCCATGATCTCAAGAAGCTGAATGATCGGAGTGTCGAGATGAAGTCAGATCTAACAGATGGAATTTTCGTTGGACTTTTCTGTACTGTGGCAGCTGTGGCCTGGGCAATCTCTGGCGTGCCGACTCTCTCCGGAGGCCAGCAATCAGCCGCGACGTCGGCACCAATTCTAACCGGTGGCGGCACCAAAACTTTTGAAACTCCCGAGCAGGCTGCCGATGCGCTCATCGCCGCAGCGGAGAAATTTGACGTTGGCGTTCTCCACGAGATCTTCGGCCCCAGTGGCGATGACATCTATCTCACAGGGGAATATCCGCAAGACCGGCAGCGAGCCCTTGACTTTGCCGCCGAGGCTCGTGAAAAGCAAAACGTGTCCGTAGATCCAAAAACAGGAAATCGGGCGTTCCTCATTGTGGGTGACGAGAACTGGCCCTTCCCCGTACCTCTCGTAAAGATGGGCAACAAATGGCACTTCGATCCCAAGACTGGCCGCCAGGAGCTCCTTTACCGTCGTATTGGCAGCAACGAACTCGACGCCCTCGACATTTGTCACGGTTTTGTCGGAGCGCAGTATGAATACGCATACCAACCACGCGAAGGCTACGACGTGAACCAGTTCGCCCAGCGCATCATCAGCACACCGGGCAAACAGGATGGCCTCGCCTGGCAAAATCCGGACGGCACTTGGGGCGGTCCCGTAGGCGAAAAGATTGCCCGCGCAATCGAACAGGGTTACTCCGCCACAGCTCAGCCTTATCACGGCTATTTTTACAAAATTCTGAAAGGACAGGGACCCGCCGCGCCGCTCGGCGAAATGGACTACGCGGTGAAAGGTGAGATGATCGGTGGCTTCGCCCTGGTGGCCGCCCCCGCTGAGTACGGTGTTACTGGCTTGAAGACGTTCATGGTGAGCAATGATGGCGTCGTTTACCAAAAGGACTTCGGTCCGGCCAGCCTCAGAGAATTTATCAAGATGGAGCGCTTCAATCCGGATGAGACCTGGGCGCCAGTCGTGGACGAATGAAGGGAGTACGAGACCGAGGACGTGAAGTTCTCTGGCGAGTCCGTCCACCGCTTCGACTAAGCCTAAGAACCTAACTACTTATTGGTATGGCATGCTATGGAAGGTGGGGACGGCAGGAATATATGGCAAGTTTTCTCCGGAGTTAGTGGACTAAGGGAAAGCGGCAGACGACATCCGATCTGCCTATGTACGAGTGTAAATCCTTTTTTGCGACTACAGTTGTTCGCGTCGACTCAAATCAAGTAGCGAGGCCAGTCTGTTCGGCGAAGGCTCGCCCAATGTAGCGTACCTGTTTTGACACAGGCGCATCGGGCGGCGGACAATTCTTAAGTTGAGAACTGATGCTCTGTCGCCAAATGCCCTTAGGCTTACCGACAGGGCGGCCGGTTGCTGCAGACGAAACTCGAGCAAGGTTTCGCTGCGGGATCGAAGCAGCCACTCCCGTTCCAGGGCACCGCCCGAGGCGACGCCAATCGGGGCTCCCTTACCTGCGATTCCGCCGATTCCTTCGCCTTTAGCTTTCACTTCGTAATCGCTACTGTATCGGATACGCGGTCCCTCGAATGAACGATATCCGTGAGCTCGAGTATGAGCTGGAAACTGCCGCTCATGCGTCCCGTCGAACTAGCCTTGGCAAGGCTACCTTAACACCGTGGCTCCTTTGCGCACCACCAAGGTGTCTGGCCATTAGATTGGTTTCCAACGGGTGGCGTCCTTAGTTCATCGCGACTTGAGGAAGCGTCGGTGGATGTCACTGTGGCAATCAATGCAGAGCGTGATCAGATTTTCGTCTGTGTCGTCACCCAGCAGGCTTCGCGAGCACATGTGGTGGACCTGGAGACGATCGGAACTGCCGCAATACTGGCATCGCCAGCCGTCACGTTTCAACACTTCGGTGCGGAGTTTGCGATAGGAATCTGGGTCCAGCCGAAGTCTCGGTCGGCGCGGTTGGAAATCACTCATTGGACTTTCCCCATTTGCTGCGCGAATTCCATTTTCTGTGGATCCGGAAGCAACGAATAGAGTCGAGTGAGCGCGAAAAGTAATGAACTGGAAGTGCTGCCTTCCAGGTCGGCTCCTGCCAGAAAATCGGCGCAGATCATTTCGAGACAGTAGCCGCGAGATTTGCTCGCGCCGAGCATCAGCGCCGCCGTCTCAAGCGCTCGCTCAATTACAGGCAGCTGGCTTTTATAAAGCTTGAAATAAATGATTTCCCAGGGCTCTGTTTCCTGGCCAGTCAAATGCTTCTCAACCTCTCTCTTGAATCCTTCCTTTGGAAGCTCGATCGCTTTGTGCAACCAGGTTGCACAGTCAAACTGTTCGCCGTCTCGACGCGCTACTTTCGCCATTTCGGCGGCTTTCGACCACCCGACTTGCTGCAAGTCGGGGTGAATGCGGCGGGGAAGTTGCTCGTGGATCGCCATCAGGTAATACGCCTTGCGCCTCGACTCCGGGAAGCGTTTCGTCAAGAAATCATCGAATGAGCCGAGGTTTTCGAGCCTCCAGTACTGGCCAGCTCGCACTTCGCACAGATATCGACCCAGTTCGACGAACCGCGTGTCCTTCTCTTGCTCGGCATGGCGCTCCCAGGACAAGATCTCATCGACCTTGTCGAGAACGAACAGAGCGCGGCGTCGATTCAGTTTGGGTTCCACGAACACACGCCCGTTAGTCGTCAAATTGGTCAAGCCAATCAAGATCCGTTGCTCCCGCTCGGCGAATGAGTTTGGAATCGATCAGCTGCTGATCCCCCAAGCAGAGGCCCAGATGGGAACAGCCGACGCATCCGTTTTGTGGAAAACGGATCCCGCTGTGCGGGAGAAAATGGCCGGCTTCAATCTGCTCGACGGTTGTTTCTACCAGTTGGCCAAATTCCCGGCGCTGTTCTTCATCGATGGATGTCTTCAGATATTGAATTTCGGGCACGCTCTTGCGAACGAACACCACCAGTGAGACATCGGCGATTCCGGTCATCCAGGAGTAGCAGACGAGCTGCGGATCGAGCGACAAGAGACCCTCGGGCAGTTCCGGATAGCGCGACGCGGTCGTTTTCCAATCGAGGATGCATCTCGTCCTGTCCAGCTCGCCAATCGCATCCACGTAAGATACAAATTCGCTCCCGCACGGAAGTGAGCGTGTGAACTTGACCTGGAGATTCCTTTTCGGGAATCGGATCCGCACACGATCATCCTGTGCGAATCGTTCGAGCAGGCGAACGCCCTGGTGATACAGCCGGTCCCAGGAGTCGTTCTTCGCGTATTGGAGCGCTGCGTCCTGATGTTCCTGCCACGCCTTAAAGAACGCGGCGGTCGAATCTTCTTCGCAGAAATAGGCTGCCAGGGCGTTCTCGAAGCAGCGACCAAAAATCATCGAGGCCCGATCTTCCTTTTCGCGCCAGCCATCGAGGTATCGATAGCGATACTTCCGTGGGCAGCGAAGATACTGGCTAATCTGCGTGAAGCTGTAGGTCATTCGCCCCTCCTGCCACGACGCCTTCGCGAGCATCCTTCGAGATGAATTCCCATTCGGTGGCCGGCGCAAATCCTTCGAGGTTGACAAAAGAGCGACCCGCAAAGGTCTTTCTCGTGGTGCGCAGCACGCCAGTGAGGCCGAGCAACGCTTTTTCATCCACCTCGTCCCGGCCCAGCAGGTCTGCGTCGTAACCGAAGTCCCGGAGAAACCAGTTCAGTTTCCAAAGCGACTTCTGGGTGCAGTAGATTCGTCCGGAAACTTTGTGTGAAGTGAGATCGCTGGGTTCGAGAATCGCAAAGCTGAGAATGAAGAAAGGTTTTTGCGGGTGCCAGCGATAGTAAGCTCGATTGACTCGCACCAGGAATATGCCTTCCAGAATTCCATCGCCGCGGGATGCTTCAGCATGCAAACCGGGGAAATGTCGCTTCATGACTTCACCTCCTCAGATTGGCCATAGCTATTTAACTTGCAAACGAGCGCAGCGCGATCCTTGGCGGCTTCGTCAGCGAGTGTGGAAATGAAGGCTTCGACCAGGTCTCGGCTGGCACCGCGGAGCGCTTCGGCTCCGCAGAAATCAGCCGCATAGCGTTTCACGAGGGTAGGATCGAGTTCGTATTTCCGAATCAGTAGGCAGAGTTGGTCCCGCAACCGCGGGTGACCATTGTTTGAACCATTCGACGAGCAGGGTTTATTGGATCGCGCGTGATTCTCGGACGGACTTGGCGCGCTGGACGGCCATCCGAGCTCTTCAACCGAGCAGAGTCCGATTCCGTAGGCCTTGCGCAGGGCGCGATTGACGGCCCGCGTCTCAGCAACACGCATCTCCGCGCCGCGAACCAGGGCGGACGTATTGGTGGGATCGGCATCGCCGTAGCCGCTAAATCCCCGTGAGGCTAGCGATTTAAATACAGTCGCTTTGAAAACCCACCGGTCGGCTGCTGGTTCACAAAACTCCCGAACCGGAGAAACTTGTATACCGCTGCACCGGCTTCTACTTGCTAGACGGAGTAGTCCCGCATGACTGACAAACCATCGTCCATCAAGGTAATGGATGTCGCCCAGAGCAACCGAAAAGGTATATTTCTTCAGGAGTTCCTCAAGCCCTTGGCGGGCTATCTTTGGCAGAACTCCCCAAGTAGCCCGTGCTAGCTGCATGTCAGCTCGCAGTGTCCTACTGGTTTTCATTTCGCCACCTCCAAGAACCGAGACTTGCTATGCGTAAACGCTCACGCATAAGATTATGCGTAAGCGCCTACGCATTGTCAAGCTTTTCCTCTTGATTTTTCGCGGTCTTGGAGGCATATAGCAGCAAATGCGAGAGAAGAACCCGAACGCGGTGGCTCTTGGCAAAATGGGCGGCTCAAAAGGCGGAAGGAATAGGGCAGCGAAACTGACGCCGGAAGAGCGAAGCGCCAGTGCTCGTAAGGCCGCAATTGCAAGGTGGCAAAAAGTCAAACGAACGGCAAAAAAGCCGAAAAAGTAGCCCTGCTCTCAATCGATTACGCCGGTCGGAATTGTCTTTGATGAAATAGGCTTCGGTGACAGGGTCTCGCGAACACGTTCGCGCGGAAGCTAAGGTTGACAACCGCTGATCATTTGATAGCCTTGAATGGCGAAAGGTCGGGCCGACAGGCCGGCACGGCACCACCGACCATCGCGAAGTTCTTCGCGTATTCCCCGTAAGGTATCCCGCCCCAAGCACGAGGTCGACCGCGCCCGCGGGCAGCACGACGATTTGGAGTTCAATCCACTGAGGCGGTGTAGCCGCCCTACTCGATCGCTCGGGAATCATCATGGGGAATTTCCAGTTTTGTATCCGTACCGTTGTGGCTTTCCGTTTGCACGCTCGAACAGCGAATACCCGCGATTGCCGCACCGGCGTATTGGCTTGGGCGAGGCTATCTCGGGTCAAGCAGTCGAGGACTCCATTTGCCCTTTTACCCGAGGTGCTCAAATGAGCAAGCGCGAAATGAAGGTGTGCCTCAAGCGTCCCAGCGTTCCCCGACAGCACGCTGCGAGCAGGGCTGCTGCGATGAACAAAAGTCAGCCTCGGATGGTCACACGAAGCAACGAAAATCCCGCTCCCACCGAGACGGCCGGCGAGATCTTCCCGAGCGGAGTGATGCTCGATCTGATCCGCGATGCTGCCGATGACAAAGTCAAACTCATGCGCTCAGATGGGCCAAACGTTTCGATCTCGGATAGTTTCGTCCTGAACGGGAGAGTGTTCATTCCGCCTACGGTGAACGATGATGTGATGAGGGCGATTAACTTGCCGAGCAATGCGGCCGATTACGGTTCGACCGCAGCACTTTTTGACGATCTTCAGCGTTTGTTCCGAGCGCATCCTGGGCTGTCGGAGGAAGCCGTTTCGAAAGCGGCTTTTGGTGTGCTGGCGACTTGGTTCCCAGAATGCGCACCGCCGCTTCTACTCGTATCGGCTCCCGATCCTTCGGGATCCCGGTTGCTGTTGGAACAACTACGATACGCCTGTCGACGCTCGGTGATTATTGGCGACGTCACGCGCGGCGGAATTTGGTCGCTGCCTCTTTCGCTGCGTCCGACATTAATCATCGATCGGCCGAAGCCAACGAAAGACTTGCCATTTGTATTGCGTGCCATGAGCCGGCCCGGCGTGCGCATTCCGCAGAGAGGCCATCTGCTCGATGTCTCTTGTCCTCTTGTCCTATCCACGCAAGAGCCAATCAGCGATTCGTGGCTACTTGAGCAAAGCTTCCAGATCGAGGCCACGGCGTCGGCCGCTCGCTTTCCTAAGGTCGCTTCGCAGGCACTGCGCGAGGTCTCGCTCGATCTGCAACCGAAGCTGCAGTCCTATCGCTTGCGAAACTTTGTGAAGGTTCAGCACTGCAACTTTGATGCGCCACAACTCGCTTTCCCGACAAGAGAGATCGCCCGAGCTTTAGGCGATTGCATCGTCGATGATCACGAGCTCCAGTCACGCGTCGTCGCATTGCTTGAAGAGCAGGACGAAGATACGCGGGTTCGCCGTACGACGACCTTCGAAGCGGTTGTCGTCGAAGCAGGTTTGCTATTTTGTCATGAGAAAGAGAAGCGCGATTGGGCCTACGTGGCTGAATTCGCGACTGTTGCGAACGCGATCTTGGAGGGCCGCGGCGAACAAATCAAGCTCGAGCCGCGCGCCGTCGGAGACGTCCTACGATCTGTAGGCTTGTTCACGCGGAGGCTCGGCAGTGCGGGGCGCGGCGTCCTACTCGTCAACGAGATTCGCCGGAAGATTCACCAACTCGCCTGGCGTTTCGGTGTGCGATCCATCGACGATGGAGTCGATCGGTGTGAATTCTGCAGCGAAACTCGAACCCGGTTTGGCGACTCAATTCGCGCCGGGATGTGAGTGTGCACGTCGTGTACGTTGTGCACATGATGCGCGTTGGGCACGGCAAATGCAAATTTGTGGGTGTTGGCAGAGAATCTACTACAAGCGTTTGGCTTAGGAGCAGACGATGAACAAATTGCAGGCTGAAGAGAAAACGAGATTGCGTCGTTACCTCATCGAGAATGGCTGTCCGGTTGAGCTCGAATCTGATCACCGCATCATGCCTCCAGGATTGATAATCAGACAAGTATTTCTTCCATTGATGAATATGGCCTTCGACCTCGAGAGCGGGGCATCCGCTTATTTACTGAATGCATATTTCAAGAGCATGTTAACGCGTCCAACCCGTATCGAGGGTATGCAAATTATCCCGCCATGGGTGGGTTCAACCATCGCTTTGCTGGAAGACGATCCACGAGAGCGCTCGAACGGGGGATTCTATCGGTTCCCAGGTTCGACCCTTGCATTCCAAGGAAGTGAAGTGCTCAACGGATTGCTATCAGGAAGGTGCAAATTAAAGCCCCGCGACGATCCCGAAGGATTGATTATGGCCATAGATTCACAACCGATCCCCGATGACGTTTCGGATAAGGCGCGCATTGATGTAAAGCTTAATGTTTTCGATGGCGCGGGAAATGAATTCTCATCGGATTTTCGGCTATGCGTTGACCGGGCATTGCGTATTCGCCAACGCAAGGAAGAGATGCTCGCGTCTTCTCAACCGCGCAGGCGGAGGCGCGCACTCATAACTTCATGAAACAGGACACTTCGCGGGCGGACTTGGCGCGAACGGTTACGGTGAGCATTCGCCCGGGCTGTACTCTATGGGCGCGGCGATGCTTGTTGAAATTATCTTGACGATGTTTTTGGTGCTGACCGTGCTGGGCTCGACTGATTTGAAAGCGCCGGTTGGATTCGCAGGCTTAGCAATCGGGCTCGTGCTTACGTTGATCCACTTGGTCGGCATTCCGATTACAAATACTTCGGTGAATCCGGCACGAAGCATCGGACCGGCGATCTTTGTCGGCGGCTGGGCGCTGCAACAACTGTGGCTGTTTATCGTGGCTCCCCTTGCCGGCGCCACCTTGGCCGCGGTGGTTTACGGTGCGATGCGAATTCCTGGCGAAACGATTACTCCTCGCGAGGCAGAGCGCGCACTCAAGAGCGAGCAGGCGGAACGAGCGGCAGCGGCAGCTGCCGGAAGACAGAGCTGAACGAAGTTCCTTTCGAAAAGAGTCTCGAACACGCGAGGCCGGCGGAGCATTTTGCCCACGCAAGAGGCGACTCAAGCAAGGTTTCGCTAGGCACGTTGACCGCTTTGCCTTCTGGGCTACTACCCCAACGGCGCCGGCTATTTCTTTCCAACCACGCCATCCTTTTTCAATTGCTTCACCAGCGACTTCGCATAATCTTTGCCGAGTTTCGCGAAATCTTTCGAATACACCGTGTCGGTCTCTCCACTCCAGATCAGTTTTTCATCCTTGGTGTTGTAGAGATTCACCTCTACCCTCACGACGGTATTTTCCTTGGTATACGAAGTCGTCGGATAAAACGTGCCATACGCCATGTTCCAGTAAGGCCAAAATGTATATTATCCCGGCGGAGGCATGTAGATTCCGCCCGTGACGACTTCCTCTGATTCCCTGCGTGCAGCCTTCGGCCTGACCACCAGGACCCCGTCCAAGGAGCTCTCCTTGATGCGCTGCTTCAGTTCACCCTCCATCATCTCGTTCCGCGGCGGCAGCACCATGTAACTTTGAATGCCTTCGACGCTGTATTTGGTGAGCTGCTTTTTCATCTCATCTTCAAATTCCTGCCGGACCAAGTAATTCTCCATGATACTGGCGACCAATATCTTTTTAAGTTGTGGCATCGGCACGCCAGTAAGAACCCAGTGGCGCACAATCTCCGTGCTGGCGAACAGCGGCAGAGTGGAAAGAAGGGGGATCGCAAACAGATTGAGCAAGCGAGAACGCGTGTTCACTCAGCTCTCTCCTTGACTACAGTCCCGGACCGCAAAAAGGCGCACGGTTTGCTAGCGCCTGTGGCGAACAACGTGACACGACCTCACTATAGTCTTTCCCTTCTCGGTTGCCTCCCGGAGTCTGTCACTTTTCACAATCAGGTTATAGTTTGTCCATTCAGGGAAGGATCCGTTCAACAAGCTGTTAAAATTGCTAGGTGTCACGTTCCTGCCTCTCGCTGCAGAGTCCTTCCGAAAGTCAGGCGGAACCAGCCATTTTTTGACGACGGGCAGTTCTTGCATGTCGAGGTTTTCCGTCACCTCGTCCTGCACTGGATTCATGTGTGGCGGCGT
>Ga0307472_100000153_pt1 | contig 21395 bp, 16 predicted proteins | sample atmos_gasesAM5C__2_FD_204582 | JGI IMG/M metagenome (GOLD analysis project Ga0307472, IMG submission 204582) | Hardwood forest soil microbial communities from Morgan-Monroe State Forest, Indiana, United States - atmos_gasesAM5C_05 | ecosystem: Environmental > Terrestrial > Soil > Temperate...
GGCTCGGGCTCGAGCCAACTGCTAACAGTCGATATTTCATGCTGAGTACGGCGAGCCTGAGTGCCTTGGGCTATGAAAATGATTTGTCGCGACCAGTGATCCGATTCTGGAACGACACTCGTCACGTAGACGCCCAGCCAGAAATAGCATCGCACGCCATTGTCTGAAGATCGTGATGTTGAAGGACTCGATGTAACTGGGGAACTTCAAAAAGGACAATTTCAATGAGCACAAAGAGCGGTATGGGGGCCGGGACAAGAGCGGTGCAGGAGGATACAGCTAGTCTACTCAAACAATACGGATGCGGTGCCATTCAATTCACAGGAACCGATGGATTGTACGAACGACATCTCCTCTTCGACAACATAAAGGACCTTCGTGCGATGGGAGACCGGGAACGTTTCGAAGCTGTGGCTCGCTCTGTGCGAGATGTCCTTTCGCAGAGATGGGTACTCACCGAAAAAACATACGAACGCGAAAATCCCAAGCGGGTCTATTACGTTTCGATGGAGTTCCTTATCGGCCGCTCGTTGGCCAACAATGTCTCCAACCTTCTGCTGGATCCACTGGTCGTTCAATCAGCGGAGCAGAAAAAAATTGACCTGCTCTCCCTGCTGCAACAAGAGCCCGACGCGGGTCTGGGAAACGGCGGCCTTGGTCGTCTCGCTGCGTGCTTTCTGGATTCCATGGCTACCCTGCAACTTCCTGCAATGGGCTATGGCCTTCGCTATGAGTACGGCATGTTTAAGCAGACTATTCAGGATGGCTGGCAATATGAGGTGCCGGACAATTGGCTGCGCCATCAGGACCCTTGGGAGGTCGCTAGCCCGTATGAGCGTGTGGAGATTAAACTGAACTGTTCCTTTGTCCTGCGCGAAGGCACGCTCCGCGCGATCGCAAGCCGCGAGTCCTATCTCTACGGAATCCCCTACGATCGGCCCGTGGTCGGCTACGGGGGCAAAAACATTAATACGCTTCGCCTGTGGGCTGCAGCGGCACCGGATTATTTTGATTTTCAGGAGTTCAGCAGTGGGGATTTCGTGGGTGCACTCGCAGAGACCTTAGCAGCCGAATCAATTACCCGAGTGCTGTATCCGGACGATACGACCAGCCTGGGTCAGGCGCTGCGCTTCGTACAGGAATACTTTCTTGTTGCGTGCTCGCTCGCCGATCTCGTTCGCCGCTTCCGGCACAACAACCAAGATTGGAACGCCTTCCCTGAAAAAGTAGCCATTCAACTCAACGATACGCATCCGACGATGGCCGTTCCCGAGTTGATGCGGATCCTGCTGGACGACGCACATCTGGGCTGGGATCAGGCTTGGGACATCACCCAAAAAACGCTCGCCTACACCAATCACACACTGCTGCCAGAAGCACTCGAAAAGTGGCCGGTGGATTGGTTTGCGAGGGTCGCGCCCCGACTTCTGGAGATTATCTATGAGATCAACCGCCGATTCCTCGACGACGTGCGGGCCAAATTCCCCGGGGATGACGGTCTTGTTTCCCGGGTGAGCCTGATTGAGGAGGGCGCAGTCCGCAAAGTGCGTATGGCGAATCTTGCCATAGTGGGGTCGCACAGCACCAACGGCGTGGCCGCAATTCATTCGCAGCTTCTTCGCACTACGACGGTCAAGGAACTCGCGGAGATTTTTCCGGAGCGTTTCAATAATAAGACAAATGGCGTGACCCCGCGCCGATGGCTGAGGCTCTGCAACCCGCCACTGGCGCGTGTGATTACTGAGGCCATCGGCGATGGCTGGATTACAGATCTCAGCCAGCTGTCCCGGCTGAAACCAGTCGCGGACGATGCGAGTTTCCGAAGTGCCTTTCTGAAGGCCCAAAACGAGTGCAAAGCGCAATTTGTCAATTGGCTGAAGGCCACCTTGAACCTGACCGTCGACCCCCTAACGATTTTTGATTCCCAGGTGAAGCGCATTCACGAATACAAACGACAGCTCCTGAACGCCTTGCGCATTATTGTGATTTACAACCGGCTCCGCGAAAATCCAGGCCTTGAGGTGCCGCCCCGCACTTTCTTTTTTGCGGGCAAGGCCGCACCGGCCTATCGATTCGCGAAGCTCATCATCAAATTCATTAACAATCTCGCTGGGACCATCGACGGCGACCCCGCCGTGAAAGGCCGACTGCGGGTTTTGTTTCTTCCCGATTACCGGGTTTCTCTGGCGGAGCGCTTGATCCCCGCGAGCGACGTCTCCAACCAGATTTCGACTGCCGGATACGAAGCGAGCGGCACGAGCAATATGAAATTCATGATGAACGGTGCGATAACGATTGGGACCCGCGACGGAGCAACTATCGAGATGGCCGAAGCGGCTGGTGAGGAAAACCTATTCCTATTCGGGTTGACGGCGGACCAGGTGGCCGGCAGCCGCGGCTGGTACAACCCGCACTGGCACTATGAAAATGAGCCAGAAACCCGTGCAGCCTTGGACTTGATTTCCTCCGATTACTTTAGCCGCAATGAACCAGGGGTCTTTATGCCGCTTCAGGACACGCTCCTGACCCACGGGGACTTCTACATGCACCTGGCGGATTTGAAGTCCTATTTGCAAGCAGATCAGAGGCTCGTCGAACTGTACGCCAACCCGGACAACTGGGCTCGCAAGGCCATTTTGAATGTTGCGAGTTCCGGGAAGTTTTCAAGCGACCGCACAATCAAGGATTACGCGGCCGACATATGGAAGGCAGAACCATGTCCGGTACCGTAAGCGCGAAAGCATCGACCATCGGCCTGAAGAACCAGATGTCGATTTCACCGCTTGCGGGACAGCCCGCGCCAAAAGCGATGTTAGTGGATGTGTCGAGGCTCGAACAGGAATACCTAGAACGTGAGCCGGATGTCACCGATCCCAACCAATGGGTGAACTTCGGTACGAGCGGGCATCGCGGCTCTCCTCTGAACGGTAGCTTCACGGAAACGCATATATTGGCTATTACGCAGGCCATCTGTGACTATCGGCGAAGTCATGGAATGGACGGTCCTCTCTACCTGGGAAAAGATACCCACGCGCTCTCTTCTCCTACTCAGCGCACTGCGCTGGAAGTGCTGGCGGGCAACCGCGTGGAGGTCATCCTTCAAAAGGATGACGGAGTTACCCCGACCCCGGTCATCTCCCGAGCAATCCTTGCCTATAATCGAGGCCGCCACGAGCACCTTGCCGATGGCATTGTAATTACTCCGTCGCACAACCCACCGCGGGACGGCGGCTTCAAGTACAACCCACGCAACGGCGGACCCGCCGATACAGGAGTGACACAGTGGATCGAGACACGAGCCAATGAGCTGATGCGACAGAGAAATGCAAATGTGAATCGCGATGTGTTCGAGAGAGCAATCCGAGCGGCGACGACACACCAAGAAGACTTCATCCTTCCCTATGTAACCGATTTGCGAAATGTAGTGGACATGGAGGCGATCCGGGCCGCTGGGATCAAGCTCGGTGTGGACCCGCTCGGCGGCGCGGCGCAACCATATTGGGAGCCCATTAACTCCACCTATGGAGTGAACATCGTTGTCACGAATCCAGTCATAGACCCGACTTTTTCATTTATGACGGTCGATCATGACGGGGAAATCCGGATGGATTGCTCGAGTCCTTATGCCATGGCTCGCCTGATTGGCCTCAAGGATCGTTACCGTCTTGCTTTCGGAAACGATCCGGATGCAGATCGGCACGGAATCGTCACACCCACTGCGGGATTGATGAATCCCAATCACTATTTAGCTGTAGCGATTCGATACTTGCTCACACATCGTCCCCTATGGTCCACCGAAGCCGCGGTCGGAAAAACATTGGTGAGCAGCAGCATGATCGATCGCGTCGTGAACAAGCTCAACCGCCAGTTATCGGAAGTTCCGGTCGGCTTCAAATGGCTCGCGGAGGGCCTATCCGATAGATCGTACTGCTTCGGCGGCGAGGAAAGTGCAGGAGCTAGTTTCTTGCGGTTCGATGGTTCCGTTTGGACGACTGATAAAGATGGTCTCATCATGGATCTGCTTGCGGCCGAAATTACAGCTCGCACGGGAAAGGATCCAGGTGAGCACTATCAGGAATTGACCGCGGAGTTTGGCACACCCTATTACAAGCGCATTGACGCACCCGCCACGCCGGAACAGAAGGCGAAATTGCAGAAATTGGCCCCGGAGGATGTCAAGGAGTCCGATCTGGCTGGCGAGCCGATCCTCAGCAAACTCACCCAAGCCCCGGGAAACAATGCCCCCATCGGGGGCCTGAAGGTCGTGACCGCAAGCGGCTGGTTTGCTGCCCGGCCTTCGGGCACTGAGAACATTTATAAAATTTACGCAGAGAGCTTCAGGGATCAAACCCACCTCAATGCACTTGTAAGCGAGGCGCAACAAATAGTGGATAACGCATTGCTATGAAGCTCGCTGATGGCAGGGAGCACGCGAAGGATGACCAATCAAACCCACCCGAAAAATCTACTGCCCTTCCCGCCGGATTATCGGGCCTCCGGCGTGCTGCTACATATTACTTCCCTGCCCTCGCCTTACGGCATTGGCGACATGGGACCAACCGCATTCGCGTGGGTCGACCAGCTAGCGGAAGCAGGCCAGAGTCGGTGGCAGGCCCTCCCGTTTGGTCCGACCGGATACGGTGACTCTCCCTATCAAGCTCTCTCGTCATTTGCCGGCAATGGATTGCTGATCAGTCCAGAGCTCTTGCTCGCGGATAGGTTGCTGCCAGCGAGGGCCGGCGAAGGTCGTTTATTCCCATCGAGCTACGTCGATTATCCCGCAGTCATTCAGTTCAAACACGGTCTGCTCGACCAGGTATGGGCTCGCTTCAGAGCGGGTGTCCGTCAGGAGTTACGTTCGGATTACGAGCAGTTTTGCCATGAGCAGGCGCACTGGCTAGAAGACTATGCTCTCTTCCGCGCCCTGAAGCAGAAGTACCACGGCGCGTCATATTTATCTTGGCCTCGAGAATTGGTTCGGCGGACTCCTGCCGCTATGGCTCAAGCCAGGGTCGAGCTATCGAATCAGATCGACAAAATTCGTCTCGCCCAATTCTTGATCGTCCGGCAAGCACGAAACCTCAAGGAACATGCGCATGCCAAGGGGGTCGGATTGATCGGCGACCTTCCGTTTTTTGTCTCACCTGATTCGAGCGATGTATGGGCCCACCCAGAACTATTCCTGCTCGACGAAAAATGTCATCCCCGCTTCGTCGCCGGAGTGCCCCCCGACTACTTCAGCGAGGACGGACAGCTCTGGGGCAATCCTATGTACGATTGGGACGCACTCGGGCGCACGGGTTTCCGATTTTATATTGACCGCTTGCGCGCTCTCTTTGCCCATGTGGATGTGATTCGCCTGGATCATTTTCGGGCCTTCACTGCTGCCTGGCACATACCGGCCGAAGCAAAGACTGCTCGAACAGGGCACTGGGTGCCAGGCCCAGGTGCGGACTTTTTCAATGCGGCGCAGAAAGAATTCGGCTCTCTGAGATTCATCGCTGAGGACCTTGGGTTGATCACACCAGATGTTCGCGCACTGCGCGATCAATTTCATATTCCGGGAACAAAAGTGCTTCAGTTCGCCTTCGATGGCAAGTCTGATAACCCCCATCTCCCGGAGAACTATCCAACGAACGCCGTTGTGTACACCGGGACCCATGATAACGACACGACTCGTGGCTGGTTCGAATCTCTTCCCGAAAGTGAACAGAGGCGCGTGTGGGACTACCTGAGTCGAACTAACGGAGACAGCAGTGAGATCGTTGGAGAACTGCTCCGCTTGGCCTGGTCTTCGGTTGCTGCGCTCGCAATCACTCCCTTGCAAGACCTGCTCAATCTAGGAAGCGAAGCGCGGATGAATACGCCCGGTTCTGCTGGGTCGCAATGGCGATGGCGCTTCACAGAGGACATGATAGACCCATCGGTTTTTGAGCGTCTTAGGATTCTCACAGCGAAATCAAATCGATTGCGCCTGCCACGCAACTCGCCCGCAGCAAGTGCGGTTCAAGCGGCAATGTGAGCGCCGGGCAGGCGCTGCTTGACAGCTTTGATGGAGGTGAGAAATGAAAGCGACACAACTGCTCCATAATTTGGGACAGAGCATCTGGCTCGACAACATCACGCGTGAATTACTCGATAGCGGCACGCTCAAGCGTTACATCGAGGAGCTGTCCGTAACCGGACTCACATCGAATCCCACGATTTTTAATCTTGCCATTCATAACAGCACCGCTTACGACTCTGACATCCGCAAAAGATTAGCGGAGGGCAAATCCGGCGAAACTCTCTTTTTCGAGCTAGCGCTGGAAGACCTGACACGGGCCGCTAACCTGTTTCGCCCGATCCACGATCGTACCAACGGTGTGGATGGGTGGGTCTCGCTGGAAGTGTCACCGTTGCTCGCATTCGACACCGCTAAGACACTGGCGGCTGCTAAGGACCTCCATGCCCGGGCGGCGCGGCCCAACCTTTTGATAAAGATTCCTGGCACGAAGGAAGGCCTGCCTGCCATCGAGGATGCAATCTTTGCCGGAATTCCTATCAACGTGACGCTCTTATTTTCGAGCGACCAGTATCTAGCGGCGGCTGAAGCGTTCCTACGAGGCGTCGAGCGGCGTATCGAAGCTGGGCTCAAGCCCAATATAGGCTCGGTGGCGTCGGTTTTTATCAGCCGATGGGATGCCGCAGTCACCGGGAAGGTCCCCCGCAATTTGAAAAACAAGCTCGGGATCGCCGTCGCGATGCGCACCTACAAGGCGGCGCGCAACTTGCTCAGCTCGCCACGCTGGCACCGGATCTACAACGCCGGCGCCTTTCCCCAACGCCTCTTGTGGGCCAGCACGGGAACGAAGGACCCCACTGCGTCGGACGTTCTCTACGTCAAAGCTCTCGCGGCACCATTTACGGTCAACACCATGCCCGAGGCAACCTTGAAAGCGCTTGCGAATCAGAAGTCACTCGGATCGATTCTGCCGGACGATGGCGGAGACTGTGAACAAGTGCTGTCGCAATTTGCTTACGCCGGCATCGACATCAATGCTCTCGCTGCTCAGCTTCAGGACGAGGGAGCCAAGTCATTCGTTAAATCCTGGAACGAGCTGATGTCTGAAATATTGTCCAAGACCGAGGTGCTCAAGAAAGCTGCCAGTCAAGGCATGGCATAATCGGGGGATGGTTGTTCCGGAGTGATACCACTTTACGAAAAGCGGCGTGCGATGAAGACCCATTTCAGGGATCTACTTGTCGCAGGCATCAACAGGATCCATGCCATGGAAGTTCCGGCAAGCAAGAATTCGCAGACCGAGGAGAGGGGTCATGAGTGCTACGCAGATTTCTCCGTCATTGGCAGAGAATGACGTTGCCCAGCTGTCAATCAACACCATCCGCACTCTTTCGATTGACGCGGTCCAGCAAGCCAACTCAGGTCATCCCGGAACACCGATGGCACTGGCGCCGGTCGTCTATTGTTTGTGGCAGCGTTTTCTGCGCTTTGACCCTGACCATCCAATCTGGCCCAATCGCGACCGCTTCGTGCTTTCGGCTGGTCACGCTTCGATGCTGTTATACGCGATGCTGCATTTGACCGGAGTGAAAGCCGTCAATCCCAGGTACGAAACTCTTGGTCACCTCTCTGTGACCTTGGAGGACATTCAGCAATTTCGGCAATTGGACAGCAAATGCCCCGGACATCCGGAATACCGTTGGACCTCAGGTGTCGAGACCACGACGGGCCCGTTGGGACAAGGGGTTGCTACGAGTGTGGGCATGGCGATCGCAGCTCGATGGTTTGCCAGCTACTTCAATCGTCCGGGCTTTGAACTGTTCAACTACGATGTTTATGCCCTGTGCGGCGACGGATGCATGATGGAGGGGATCTCCGGAGAGGCCGCCTCGCTAGCCGGACACCTCAAACTCTCCAAACTGTGTTGGATCTACGACAACAACAACATCACCATCGAGGGCAACACGGCATTAACTTACAGCGAGGATGTTGCTGCCCGATTCATAGGGTATGGCTGGAACGTGACGCGTGTGGGTGATGCCAACGACTTGGATCTGCTCGAGCGCGCATTCCGTACCTTCAAGAATGAAAAGGAGCGGCCCACCCTAATCATCGTCGATAGTCACATTGCCTACGGTGCCCCGAACAAACAAGACACCAGTGCTGCGCACGGCGAGCCATTGGGCGAACAAGAGATCAGACTGACAAAACGCCATTACGGTTGGCCAGAAGACGCCAAATTCCTCGTGCCTGAGGGCGTGCGCGATCATTTCCGAGAGGGTGTGGGTGCGCGTGGTCAAGCGCTGCGCGACGCTTGGATGGTTCAGTTTGATTCCTACCGACATCAGTACCCACAACTTGCGGACCAAGCCTACCGGATTCTCCGCCGCGAACTGCCCGATGGTTGGGATCAAGGACTGCCAATCTTCGACGCAGATCCCAAAGGGATCGCAACTCGAGACGCTTCCGGCCGAGTGTTGAACGTGCTTGCAAAGAATGTACCTTGGCTGCTCGGAGGCTCGGCGGATCTCGCCTCGTCCTGTAAGACACGACTCACCTTCGAAGGCGCCGGTGACCTTAGCGCTGAGAACCCCGCCGGACGAAATCTCCACTTTGGCATTCGGGAACATGCCATGGGCGCTATCCTGAACGGCTTATCACTATCCAAGGTTCGGCCCTTTGGATCTGGGTTCTTGATCTTCAGTGATTACGGCCGGGCGGCGATTCGCCTGAGCGCCTTGATGGAAATCCCGGTCATACATATTTTCACGCATGATTCGATCGGAGTCGGTGAGGATGGCCCCACCCACCAGCCAATCGAGCATCTTGCCTCGTTGCGCGCCATCCCCGGATTGATCACCCTGCGTCCGGCGGACGCCAATGAGGTCGTTGAAGCGTACCGTTACATCATGCAACTGACTCATGAGCCGGCCGTGCTGATACTCTCGCGTCAGGCCTTGCCGACACTCGATCGCCGCAAGTACTCAGCAGCTTCAGGTGTTGCGCGCGGGGCCTACGTTCTCGGCGACGCTCCGGACGGGAACCCTGAAGTGATTCTCATTGCCTCTGGAAGTGAAGTCAGTTTGTCCGTAGAGGCTCACGAAAAGCTGCTTGCTGAGGGCATTCGTTCTCGGGTGATCTCGATGCCGTCGTGGGAAATTTTTGACCATCAGCCAGAGGATTACCGGGACAGCGTGCTACCGCCGAACATCCGGGCACGAGTAGCCGTTGAGCAGGCCTCCACTTTCGGATGGGAGCGCTACACCGGCCTGGAGGGCCGCATCATAGGCATGAAGACTTTCGGGGCCTCGGCGCCTCTCAAAGAACTTCAGAGAAAATTCGGATTTCAACCAAACCTCGTGGTTACGGCGGCCAAGCAGTTGCTCCAGAGGGGGTAAGCAATGTCCCAAACTCGGGCGGGCCAGCCGAGCGCTCTGGGAGCAGCTGCGACCGGAGCGAGCGCGCAACCAATCCATTCACCGCTAGTGAGTCCAGGCGCGAATGCTGGACAAAGCTCCCCTCTTGGCGCCACGGTCTGCTCCGGTGGCGCGAATTTCAGCCTGTACTCACGTGGCGCTACAGCCATCGAACTACTGCTCTTTGCCAAGGAAGAGGACGTGCAACCCGCCCATGTGGCCTCTCTGAATGAAACGGTCAATCGCACCTACCACTACTGGCATGTTTTCATTGCCGGTGTGGGAGCGGGGCAGTTGTATGGATATCGCGTCCATGGACCATTCGATCCCTCCCGAGGGTTGCGTTTTGATGCTGCCAAGGTCCTGCTCGACCCGTACGGTCGCGGTGTCGTTGTGCCCAGGAACTACTCGCGTGAAGCGGCCGCCGGAAAAGGTGATAACGCCGCGACAGCGATGAAGAGCGTTGTCGTAAACCCACATCTGTATGACTGGGAAGGCGATACGCCGCTTCGGCGGCCATCGTCTCAAACGATTATCTATGAAGTGCACATGAGGGGATTTACGCGCCATCCGGGCTCCGGCGTCTCCGAGGAAATTCGCGGAACTTATCGTGGACTCATGGAGAAGATTCCATACCTTCAGGATCTAGGCGTCTCGGCCGTGGAACTTCTCCCGGTATTTCAGTTCGATGCTCAGGATTGTCCGCCCGGTCGCGTCAACTATTGGGGGTACGCACCGGTCTCCTTTTTCGCACCGCACCAGGCCTACAGCTCTCGGCAGGATCCGCTAGGCCCCATTGACGAATTTCGCGATATGGTCAAGGCCCTGCACCGGGCGGGGATTGAAGTCATCCTGGATGTGGTCTTCAACCATACGGCAGAAGGCGATCAGAGCGGGCCAACATTGAGTTTTCGCGGACTCGACAACCGTACCTACTATATTTTGGAAAAGGACCTGTCCCGTTATGCGAACTACAGTGGCACGGGAAACACGCTCAACGCCAACGATCCGATAGTTCGCCGAATGATTGTAGACAGCCTCCGCTATTGGGTCGAACAGATGCACGTGGATGGTTTCCGTTTCGATCTTGCCTCGATCCTCGCACGAGATTCCGGTGGTAAGGTGATGGCCAGCCCCCCCGTTCTATGGGATATCGAGTCGGATCCGGTGCTGGCCGGGACAAAGATGATTGCGGAAGCATGGGACGCCGCAGGACTGTACCAGGTCGGCAGTTTTGTTGGAGATAGTTGGAGGGAATGGAACGGGCGCTTTCGTGATGACGTACGGAGTTTTTTTCGTGGCGACTATGGCTCAGTCCAGCATTTCGCGGACCGGCTTGTGGGCAGCCACGAGATTTATCTTCACAAGGAACGCGAAGCCGAGCAGAGCGTGAACTTCGTAACGTGTCATGACGGATTCACCCTCAATGATCTGGTCTCCTACAACCGGAAGCACAACGAAGCGAACGGGGAAGATAACCGGGACGGCACAGACGACAACCGAAGCTGGAATTGTGGTTTCGAGGGCCCAACACACGACCCGGCAATCGAAAAGCTCCGAAACCGCCAAGTGAAAAATTTTATGACGGTTACTTTGCTTTCCCTTGGTCTGCCGATGTTTGTGATGGGCGACGAAGTCCGCCGGACGCAGGACGGCAACAACAATGCCTACTGTCAGGACAACCAGGGCAACTGGTTCGATTGGTCTCTGCTCACAAAGCATGCGGACATCCATCGCTTCGTGAAATTGGTCATCGCAAGGCGGCTACTCCGAGGCAGTGACCCCGAGCGCCAGCGTATGACCTTGACTCAATTAATCAGCGAAGGGATCAAGGGCTGGCATGGAGTCAAACTCAATCAGCCGGACTGGAGCAAGGAATCCCACAGTGTTGCGCTTAGTGTTGAGCTGCGCAACGAAGCCCTGCTTTTCTACCTCATATTCAATGCTTACTGGGAACCTCTTGACTTCGTATTCCCGCAAATCGGAACGGGCGAGGGAGGTTCTTGGCGCCGCTGGATCGACACTTTTCTAGAGGCACCCCAAGATATCGTCCCCTGGCAAGAAGCACCCCCTGTTGTCAAGCAGAGTTATCGAGCCGGACCTCGGTCTGTGATCGTTCTCTGGGCAAACCTTGGCAGTTAAGTGAAGTAGCAACCACTTCCGTCCTCGACGGTTCTCTCAGAGATGGAATTGCTGTTGAGAAATCTCAATATAAAAGGCGCCCACTTTGAGGTAGGTTTTGATCGCTCGCATCACCACCTACCGAAAGGAACGCCGTTGTGAACCAAGCAAAGTATATTGGCATGGACGTTCATCAGGCAACGATCTCGGTTGCGGTCATGGATTCCGCCGGCAAGCTGATCCTGCAGTTCCTTGGCGGGCTGCGCGGCAGCTTGCTGGTGACTTTCGAAGAAGGAACTTCTGCCGCTTGGTTGTATGACCTGCTGAAACCTCACGTCGCGAATGTCCTGGTCTGCGATCCCATGGAAAAATGCCTTGTTAAAGGATGGCAGCAAGAGTGACCGAATCGATGCTCGGAAGCTGGCCGAGCTCTTGCGCGGCAACCATCTCTCACCGATCTACCACGGAGAGAACGGCGTGCGCACCTTGAAGGAGCTCGCGCGCAGCTATCTGACGATCACGAAAGATCTGACGCGGGTGATGAGTCGGATCAAGGCTGTGTACCGAAGCTGGGCCATTCCCTGTGCCGGGCCAGCCGTGTATCGACCGCGCCGTCGTGCGGAATGGTTGGCCAAGATCGTCGAACCCGGAGTTCGCCTGCGAGCCGAGCGGCTATACCAGCAACTGGATGCGTTGGAGCCTTTGCGGCAGGGAGCGCGACGCGATCTGCTGGCGGAGAGCCGGAAACATCACGCGGTGAGATTGCTACGTCAGATTCCTTATCTGGGTCCGATTCGCTCTGCGTTGCTAGTTGCGCTGCTCGAGACACCGCATCGTTTTCGTACCAAGCGACAGTTGTGGGCCTACAGTGGATTCGGACTCGAGACTCACGACAGCGGCGAATACCGCTATGTGAGAGGACACCTGCGACGAAACCGAGAGCGAGTCACGGTGCTGGGCCTGAACGAAAACCACAATCACGATCTGAAAAATATCTTCAAGAGTGCCGCGATATCTGCCAGTCACTCGACCGGGACCGTTCCAGGAGTTTTACGCGGCGCTTCTGGCCAAAGGGAGGAGGCCGGCGATGGCGCGTCTCACCCTGGCACGGAAGATTACAGCGATCACTTTGACGAGGGGAGTATCAGATAGCTGGTTCAACCCTGTGTGCTTCGGCACCGAGTCACTGTTCTGCACGCTATGCCCCCTCGGAGAACCAGAAATAGCGATAGGCCACGAGCCTCGGATAGAACCATGGTTTCCACGGAATTGAATCGCTTGCCAAGTTTCAAGAGTCGACGACGTTATCACCACTCGAAAATGAACCGAGGGAACGGAAGAGCAATCCAGAGAAGAACTGTCGAGCGATCGAGAGCCATCTGCAAACAGCGTCCAGCGCGCGGTCGGCCAGGGCTGCGGAGTGCAGAATAGAAATTCCGCACGTCGTCGCCATCATGTACGAGGGTTTTCTCAATCAGCTCTCCTGTTTCAGTATCCAACATCGCGATCGTCTGTTGTCGAGCGTGTAAGTCTACGCCTATAATTCGCATCTCGGCCTCCTTCGATCCGAGCTATGCAGGTTGGCACCGGCACAGGGTCGAAAGACCCTGAGTCGCAAATCAAGGCGTGCTTAAATCAAAGGAGTTAACGTCATGAGCTATGCCTTGCCTGACGTTGAGTGATTTTCATGAGGTTTCGCGGGCAGCATGCCCTAAATGACAGTTTACTCGGCTCGTCGTGAGGCCGACTTCGTTATGTCATCAGCCACCCCTGTTACCAACAGTTATCGGTACCCCCGGGTTTCCGATAGCGCCTTAATCAGGACTTGTGAGAGTCAAAATGCTTTTTGGGCCGGAGAAGGCGGTTCAAGGCCTGTCTTGAGAAATAACCAACGGCATCTGCGAGGCTAATTGAATGTCCATCATCATGCTGATCCGTCGGTCGAGTTGAAAGAAAGTCGCCGCTTTCTTTCCCGGGAGAGCTTTACTTACGTTTATCACATACTTAGACCGCAACTGATGGACTTGCTCATCCACTTCGAGCCAACGCCGGATGTAGATCAACGCTTCGTCGTTGGTCATCGCACCCCACGAATCGCCGTACTGCTTGACGAGCCGGAATTTCTCGTCGTTGATCTGCTTCAGGTCTTCCGTATAACTATTGTAAACTGCCCAAAATTTGACCGCCTCCGATTCTGTCATCGGCAGGTTTTGGGCTATTAGCTTTTGCTTTTGTGTTCGCAGATCCTGGCGCAACAATAGAATGTCTGCATCCGTCACCACTATAGGTCCACCGCTCAGGCTCAGAGACCCCTGTTGTTGTGCTATGGGTCGCGCCGCTGCTCTCCACACCAAAACGATGCAAACTAAGGACAACACGAACACCATCGACCTGGCCTTCATTAATTCCCCCTTCACGCAGTATGTAATCTGACCCTTTCCGAAACGGCCTTACGACGAAAGTCTCACTGAAATCCCATCCAAGGGTACCGTCATGACCCGGAGGAGGTTCCCATGACGCTTCAACTAGAATGCTGCTGTTCATCCCTCAGTCCCTGCGGTCGAAGGCCGTCCAGCGAGACAAGCGCTTACTGTAAGATTGCTTATCTGCCTACCTTGACGCCAATGATTTCGCCGGATACGACTATCTCGACGCGACGGTTTTGTTGGCGCCCAGCTAAAGTGTCGTTATCTGCGACGGGATCGGATTTGCCGAACCCTTTCGCCGTCATAGAGCTATCTGGCAGTCCCTGAATGACCAAATAGTCGCGCACGGTATCGGCCCGCTGTCGCGATAACTTCAGATTAAAATCATCGCTGCCCACGCTATCGGTGTACCCTTCCACCGCAAGATTCAAACCCGGGTGAGAGAGAATGATACCGGACAGCTTAGCGAGTACGATCTGGGCTTCTGGCCGGAGATCGTACTTGCCGGTCGCGAAGAGCACATCTCCCATATTGACGACCAATCCGCGAGGGGTGTCGCGAGTCTCCAGGACGCGATTGAATTGCTCGAGAAGTTGAGCGCGTAAGTCTGCGGCGGCCTTGCGGCTGCGCTCGGCGTCAGCCCGTGCTGCATCTTGTGCCGCTTTCAACTTGGCCTGCTCTGCGGCAGCGAGATCGGCCTGGCGCTGGGCCTCCGCATCACTTTTCCGCTTGGCTTCGGCCGCTTCCGCTGCTGCCTTGGATTCCGCTTCCGCCTTGGCAGCTGCTGCGGCAGCCGCCTTTTCGTTCGCGATCCTCTCCGCTTCTTTGCGTTGTTCCGTGAGGCGGCGCGCGTCTTCCGCAAATTGGACGGTTTGGCGGGCGTTCGAAATGACTACCTTCTGGTCAGATTTCTGAGCGAGTGAATTCTCCGCCATTTGTAGGCTTCCTTTGGCTTTGGAGAAGATTTCCGGCGCGTACTTATCGGCCCCACGCGATTGAGCAATTTCCACTGCATTACGCGCTTCATACATATTCAGTGGAACGTTCTTAAGATCTAGCGTCAAAGCCAAGGGGTTTCCCATTTTCTGGTATTCACTGCGTCTCATAAGCGGGTAGTCGTTCACTGGGAAGATTCTCGCCTTGGTTTTTTTCTTAAGCTCATTCTGGAGAACTACCATTTCGCTTGGGAAGCGGACGGCAAAGTAAGGCTCAGCCGTGACGAAGAGAGAAAATGTCTGGAACGCTGTCGTGGTGCTCAGTTTGCCCTTGCCATCCCTGTTGATGATAATCTCCCCGAGGTTGTTGCTGCGCCCGTCCGGGGAGACAGCCCAAAGCACGTATGTCAAGAACTCGGTCCCAAGTGTCGTAGCTTGCGCCATGTTCTGAAATTCAGTCTCCACACCGGTTGCGCCCGTTCCCGCTTTTACCTTCGCTTGGCCGCTTCCCGTTGCAATCAGTCCTGTGCCCGTAAGATCCACTTCAATGCTCTTTCCCGCCGGGTACCCGATTGCGGTCACGGTTTTTTTGACGGTATCCGAAGCAGGAACCTCTTGCTGCACCTGCCCTGCGACGGCGCACGTCGAGATGAAAAGCACCATGAGAAGCAAGACCTTTCTCCAATGACTTTGCATGTCTACCTCCCGTTGATGCGAGTCGGCAAGAGTTTTGGGGACACCGCCGTAGGCACAGCGTGATTGACACAATTACTTGTGCACTCACGTCTTTTCCATATAGATTTTTGTTCGCGCCATTGTCGGCACGCAGGGTTGAGTCCTCCAGCGATATTCCCGCGAACAATCCTCGAGCGCGGGAATCGAGGGCCAAAATGTGACCGGGTGGGTGTTTATGCCTCGATAAGGTTTCAGTGGCTGGTGAAACATTCGTAGCCCGAATCTACGTACCCTTGTTGTGAATTCACGATCGCAAGGTGCGACGGCCGCTCAACAGGTCCTGTCCGTACTCTTGGTGCCCGGTATTGATCTGAGAGTGAGATCTGAGCCAAAGAACCCCGGTGCTGATTCCTTGATGCACCAAAAGCCCGGCCACCAGCATCAGGAGGATCACTACGAACGTGATCGCAGCCGCGAGCAAAGAAACCAGCATTTCGCTCACCGCGTAAATGAGTGCGGCCATGCTATTCAACCTCCTGAATGGATTGATACTGACCGGCTCGGTCACGCGCTCCGATCGCGCCAGATTTCTAGCTGTGAGCTATGCCAAATGATTCGATCCCTCGCTTGAACGGGCAGACGGCTCGCTAGACCCTGGATCGCCAAGCAATGAAGAACCATAAAATGTTCAAGATCCCCTGAAACCTGTCACTTCTAACAGGCCCCCCCAGAAATGAAGAAGAATTGGAAAGTATGCAAAAAGGAATCCGCACGGATTACGTCGTAGTATCGAACCCACGCAACTTTGCGGCTCCAAACCAACGGAACGGCCAAGTCGCGGAAGAAATACCAATTGCCCTCGGGGGCCAGAACGTGATGCGTTTCACGAACTTTAGTCCATGCGAAGTAGCCTTCAACTAAGCCCCCCAACATCGGCAGCGGATAGTAAGGAGTCTAAACAAAACGAATTCTCGTTGCCCGACACACGAAGGACTGAGTGGCGGTTGGGCTAACTGCGTGCACGAACCGGCGCGGCAACGAGCGCGAGAACTGGCGAGGGTTTCGGCCTTTGCTGCAGCACAACGCCAACGTCGGAGAGTCGAAGCAGTGTTTGCGCAGCTCAAGAATCAGATCGGGCTACGTCGCTTGCGAAGACTAAAATTCGTGCGCGAGCAGTTCTTTCTCGCGGCCACGGCTCAGAACGTGAAACGGCTGGCCCAGTTCCTGAGATGACATCTGTCCGAACGTAGGCCCGGTTCGCATGTTCCGAACTTGGGCGTGGAGGGAGACGCTCAGGGATGTCTTTGCTTTGCCGCAGCCTTCCCCATCCCCAGCGATTCACTTTTGCTCGCAGTGCTAAAAACTGAATACGACGCCGGCCTGGTAACGCAGATTGCTCTGGTTGTTGTTGCCTTTTGTGAAAGCGTTGCCGAAACGTGTGAGCGCCAAGTCCAGTTCCACCGGTCGAAACGAAATGGAGTTCGTGATTGGGATATCGATACCACCGCCAATGATGAAATCAAAAGCATTGTTGCTGGGAGACTTCACGACAACGCACCCCGTGCAGTCCTTTTTCAGATTGCCAACCACATTCGAGTGTGCGCCGCCGAACATCGCCTCGACGAAGGGCTGGAAGTGCGGCCTACGGAATTTAACTACCGGCCCAACGTTGTAGGTAAACAGATTGCCTTGCGCACTTCCGGTGCAGACACCTCCCTCTATGTTACAAAACGTAGTGTTCGTAAAGTTGAAGTTCCTCGTTTGGCTTCCATACCCTTCGAACTCAGCTTTGATTCCAATTATGCTGGTAAAGAAATAGGAGAAAGCTCCGCCGCCGCCGTTCAGTGAGAAGCTGTTAATCACGTTGCTATTCTCCGGATTAAACCGCATGTACGAATAGTTTATTGAGACCTCCGCGTTCGGAGTGTCTTGAGCAAATGCGACGCTCCCCAAGAGCACAACAAGTCCGACCAGAGTTAATTTCTTCATCTTTATATCTCCTTAGAATTCTGGAGGAGTCATGGGATACGAGCCCCATGTCCTAACACTCTCAACCGTACCGGAGACTGTTACGAAGCCCACTGTCAGTATTGACAGGTAAAACTTCCGCACGGTCTCGCGTAAGATGTTCGGGGTCTATTCCGCGCCCCCGAAACGGTTGGGATCGAAAAAGTGGCAGGAAACGGAGTGGCAGCCTGCGGTCGGCGCCTCGACGCCGAAGGTGGAGCGATCGAGATCAAAGAAAGGGATGTGATTTCAATCCAACAGAGCGAAGGAAGACGACGCAAGATCTCGGCGTCACCACCCGGCCTCGGCTGGAAGTTTTGATTTGTGCTCGTGTGTTACAAACTAAAAAAGGGAGAAGGCAAAATGAACCCAAGAATTGTCCTTTCCGGAGTTCTCTGGCTCGCATCGGCAGCGTTACCGACAGCGTTGCATGCGCAGGCCGCAACCGATAACCCTAGCGTTACAGCGCAGCTGGATGCAGCGAAACCGATCATTGCCAAGATCAAGAAGGACGCCGCGGAGTTGCAATCCTTTTCGTCGGGTAGCGGCCCAAGTTGGGCCTCCCACGCAGCGGTCCTCACCCGGATTAAGGAAGACGTGAACAAGCTGCAGGAGAACATGCGCGGTCTGCAGTCGCATCGTACGGCGGCCAGCGCGTGGCAGCAGGACGCGATTGATCGGATCACGTCGCTTGTGAACGATTTGGCGAGAAACATGAACAATGCCATGGATCATCTCCACAAGAACAAGACGCGGCCCACCGCTTCGCCCTATCCGGAATATCTCAAAGCCAACACACAGATCACCAACGATCTGGCTGAAGAGATTAATGGCATCATCGATTACGGAGAGAACAAGGCGAAGCTGGACGAATTGGAGAAAAAGCTTCCTGAATAGGGCCAATGGCTCGTCAATGCAGGATCGGGGCGGCTAGATGTTAGAAGACCGCCCCTGATGGGCTAACGCGAGTGAGGGATTCCAACCTGACCAGATTTCAGGTGGCTTAGCAAAAGTGCTAAAGGCGACAGGCTTTACGGCCTAGTTGCACGGACTGGAGGTTCAGTCAGAGGCAGGCCGTCGGTGGAATGATGGACACTGACCGAGGCGGAGAAGTGAGCCGAGTTTTTCTTTTTGGGATTTCAACCCGTGAATGTCGCTGCACAGTATTGAGGCCGCAGTTCGCGCTTGGGTGAACAATTCTCGTCAATGTTTAGACGAAACGCACGGATCGTAGCGGTTCGCGATAGCACCTTGCGACGGCAGTCGTTGGAATCAGCTACGACAAAATTGATGAGCGCTAGAGTCTAGCGGTCGGTGGCAGGAACGTTGGATTCCCACGCGCTACAGATTCCTAGAAAGCCTCGCCGACCCCCATGCCGAACGTGTGGCCGTCCCTGCCCTGAGCAATATCGGCGCGAAGATTGACATGATACTTCTGGCTCAACGTGAACCTCAGCCCGCCACCACCACTGGGCAGGAATTTTCGACTCCCGTACAGTTGGGTCCCGCCCGGAATCGTCCCTCCGATGCCCCCGAATACTACGAAGCCAAACCTCTTCGGCAAGACCCGACGATACTCTAACTGCGTCGCGAGCGCGTAGCGCGTGAAGTAATGCCCTGCTATGTATCCGCGTAATTGATTATCGGTTCCATATATGCAGTTGCCGTAGAAAGGCGGACTCCCTCCAGTCCCGCAGAAATAGGCGTTGTATGCAAGGACTTGAGCCTTGTTCAAACTCCAATACTCGCTGAACGTAGTCTTGTACGATTGGAAGGAGTATTTGCTACCTAAAGTCTGGGAAAAGAAGTCTGAAGTGAAATTGAAAAAAGATCCGCTGGTCGGATAGAACCGGTTAGGGCTGGTATCTCGGGTCAATTTCGCGCCGATGGCGGTCAGATTCGTGTTTAGCCCGATATTGGGGGGAATGGGAAAGTTCCCGGCACTATTTAGCCTAACGGTAAGAAGAGATCGTCCTGTTATAAATCTAGGACCAGTGAAAAATTTCCACCCAATGCGACGCAGGAATTCTGCGAAGAAGGCTTGGCCCGTCTGGTTCAGGGGTAACTTACGCCCCACAAAAACTCCAGTGCCATAAATGTCGTAGTTGATGTTACCCCGGGCGAAGCCGGACGTGATCCGATACGTATTTTCTTTCAGGTAGAGTTGCCCGCCGACAACGAAGCCTCGACTGCCATTGTTAGTAACGAGCCCTGCCACTCCAATAACTGAAGGGGGAGAGATTTTGTCGTTCCTGCTAAAGGGAAAGATGTAGCCGAGTATAGGCACAAGTCCGGAGCCGATCGCGGGACTCGAAATCGGAAGAGGTGCGACCACAAACGAGCCCCGTAGGACGCCTTTCTTCTTTTTTTCTGACTCGCTTTCGGGTTGCTCTGGCTTCGACGCCTGCGGAGCCTGGCCGGTGGTCGACGACTGCGAGGCTGCTTGTGAAGTCAACCTAGTTGGTGATGTTTCGACCTGTTGTTGTTCCTGACCGAAACACGGGATGCTGAGGAAGGTGTGCGCGACACTAATCAGGACAATATAGAGGACGTGCTCGGCCAGAGACCTCGAGCGTCTGGCTTCAGATTTTCGAGAAGTCATGCCCTCACTTTCCATGTTGTTACCCTGTGGCTTTTCGCTGCTTGCTCGACTGCACGGACTGCGTGCAAAGAGAAGACGCCCACAAAGTACGAGGTGAGCGACTGTATCTTTGCCCACTCTTCGGGTGAGCGGACGTTTCAAAATCGCGGCCTACTCAACCTTTCGTTATGGGCGGTTCGCGTTTAGCGGTGCGAAACAGGAAAAACGACCACATTATTTCCCGAGTAAGTGGTTTCTCCGAGGAGTGCAAGGGTTCAGCGCTATTTTCGCTAGCCTGCTCATGACGGTAGAACGAACTGAATTTTTTCCGCAGATAAGTGCGTACTCCATTCCGTCGCACTGGGGTTCCCATCTTACCTAACGTGTTCCGTAGAGCACGTTTCTAAAAGCCGGTGGCCCCAAGCTACAGCGTTCTGCCAGTGCAGAACTCGTCTTCGGGAACTTCCAGATCAGGAAAGTAGGTTGCGCTTCATAGTTGTGACATCCCGCAAACCTAGCAAAGTCCTTGCAGGGGCAAGGGTGAAGTGAATTGCCGGAAACCTGTTAGGGCTGCAGCCGCTTCACGCGCTGCTCCACCAGGTGAAAAGCAGCGCGTGGGTGCGGCCGCCCACAACTCGAAGACATCCTAGCTGCCTGGGACGGCTCTGTTCACGAGGATTTTTACCTCAACCCGCCGATTTTCGGCCCTTCCAGAAGCGGTCTCATTCGATGACGCCGGCTGGAATTCGCCCATCGCGCCTGGCGCAACGATACGCCACACCGAAACATTGCCCTCCCGCATCAGGTAACCGACAACTGCTTTGGCGCGATCTTCGCTCAGCCTTTCGTTCATGGACGCGCTGCCACGCGAGTCGGCAAAGCCCTTCACCTCAATTATGTATCCGTTGAGGCCGATAGCTGTTTCCGCGAGCTTTTTCAGCTGCTCTTTATCTTCTTGCGAGATCGTGGAACTGGCCGCTTTGAATCTGACCGTCGCTTCGCCCTTCACATCGTAATCGTCTAGCCGGTTGAAGCGATCCGTGTTCTCCTGAATGTCTTTAATATTCTTTTCGATCTGCTGAGCATGGGTAGCGATCGCCTCCTTGTTGGTCGCGATGTTCTGCTGATTCGTTGCGATATTCTGCTGATTGGTCGCGATACCTTTTTTGTTGTTTTCGATTGCCACAACATTGGTAGCGACCTGCTCGGCGGTGGGATGCAATCCCGCCT
>Ga0307472_100000154_pt1 | contig 21347 bp, 18 predicted proteins | sample atmos_gasesAM5C__2_FD_204582 | JGI IMG/M metagenome (GOLD analysis project Ga0307472, IMG submission 204582) | Hardwood forest soil microbial communities from Morgan-Monroe State Forest, Indiana, United States - atmos_gasesAM5C_05 | ecosystem: Environmental > Terrestrial > Soil > Temperate...
CTTGTCGATGGCAGCGGGCCGACGAGCGATGCGCCGTACCGCGTCGAGTTCACCCCGGATCGCGTGACGCCATGCAGCCCGAAGAGACCGCGCTGCTCGACAAGGGTGCGACGCTCAATGCGCCGCAACTTTATGCAATTGCGTCGCGGGCCGCCAGCAATCGCGCCAGCGTATGCAGCGTCGACTGGTCGGCAATGCCGTCGACCCGCGCGGGACGAAAATGGCGCTGGAACGCGCCGACGATGTTCCGGGTTGCTGGATCGTAGACGCCGCTCGCCGCGAGCCCGTAGCCGTAGGATGCGAGCGAGCGCTGGAGGTCCAATATCGCTTCGCCGCGGTTGCCGGCCTTCAACACGCCGCCGGAGCGGATGGTGGACGGCCGCACCCATAGTCCCACACCCGCCTCGGACAGCCGCTGCCATGGAAACTTCTCGCCCGGATCGCGCTTGCGCGCCGCCGCGACGTCGGAATGAGCGAGCACGCGGTCGGCGCGGATGCGATTGCGTCGGACGATATCGCGGCACAGCGCGATCAGGCCCTTGATCTGCGCGGCGGGGAAGCTGGGATAGCCGTAATCGTGACCGGGATTGACGATCTCGACGCCGATCGAGCGCGAGTTGATGTCAGTGTCGCCTTCCCACGACGACACGCCGGCGTGCCACGCCCGCCGCTTTTCGGGGACGAGCTGGAACACGCGGCCGTTCTCGAACACGAAATAATGCGAGGACACTTCGGCCTTGCGGTCGCACAGCCGCTCGAGCGCCGCTTCCGCGCCTTCCATACCGGTGTAGTGCAGGATGATCATGCTCGGCCGCGCGCCCCCCTTGCGGGCGCTATGATTGGGCGAGGGGACGACGCCGCAGACCAGCTTCGAATCGGGAATGAAGATCGACATCGCGACAACCTAAGCCGAGTCGACCACGCAAGGCGAGAGTTGTGGCCGATCCGGCAGCAGGTGCGCGATCGAATTGGCATAGTAGCGCAGCAACGTGTCTTCCTTGGCGTCGATGCGATACAGCCCGTCCTTGTCCTCGATCAGGTGGCGCATGCGCAGCATGCGCAAGCCGACCTCGATGGCGTAGTCCTGGTCGGCGCGGGGAATGTGGACGTGGGCGCCCTGGGCCCGCAGTGTATCCATCAGCGCAACGACACGCACCTTGAGCTCGAGCGCCGACATCGAGGCGCCGCAGGCCTCGAGCAGGGCGGTCGCGACCAGCGACACCGGTAGTACCGGCACGACAGCGGCGACGCGCGCCATCAGAATTTTGCCCAGCCGCTCGACCTCGGCGAAACGGCGTTCGGCATCGAGCATGCGGAAGTCGATGCCACGTTCGGCAACATATGCGCGCAGCGACAGCGGCGTGCCGAAGCTGACGCAGGCATAGCCGTAGCGGTGCCACCGGCGACGCAGTCGCAGGACGAGGTTGTGCATGAGGAATCCGGCGAAAACGCGCGGATTGAATGCGAAGCGCGGCCGTTCTCCCTGCCGCGCCGCAGCCGCCGCGGTCTGAATACGATCCTCGATTACGCGATCGTAGTTGATGCCGACCGGCACGAACACGGCGTCGCGCGGTCCCTTGGGATCGAAGCCTGACACCATGTAGCTGAGCAGCCCGAGCTTGGGCGATCGCAGGCGTCCGTCGCGCGTGAGTCCGCCTTCAGGGAACATCGCCTGGGCGAGCCCGCCCGCCACCGCGAGATGGACGTAGCGCGCGAGAACCTTGCGATAAAGCGGCTCGCGCGAGTCGCGGCGGACGAAATAGGCGCCCATGGACCGGATCAGGCTTTGCAGCAGCCAAACCCGCGCCCACTCGCCCACCGCATAGCTCAGCGCCGAGCTCGACGACACCATGTAGGTGACGAGCACGTAGTCCATGTTGGAGCGGTGATTGATGACGAAGATCACCGAGGAGTCGGGATCAACCGCGGTGAGCGTCTTCTCGTCCATGAAGCCGAGGCGTACGCGATAGAGGAACGTCGAAACCTTGCGAGCGAGTCGTGCCCCGACGCCGAAATAGGCATAGGCGGAGAATGACGGCACAATCTCCTTGGCATAGCGGTGCGCCCGCCCCTGCGCGATTTCGCGCGTGACGCCGTTCATCTTGGCGTAGTCCTCGATCGCCTTGAGCACCTCGGGGTCGAAGATCAGTTGGTCGATGAGCGCCCGGCGCTTGGCGAGCTTGAACGGCTGGATGCGCAGCTTGAGCCTGGTGTTGAGTTCCTCGATCGTCCGGTTCAAGCGCCGGCGCAGCAGCCAGCGCAGGCCGGGGATCACCAGCCGGTCCATGACCGACCATGCAGCCAGCGCCGCGATGATCACGGCCAGCCACAACGGCATGGTCACGGGAGAAGACACGATGGCGGCCCCATCCGTTCCTGGCGTCTCGACCAGGCACCATGTCGGGGCTGGGATTGCAGCACAAGACGTCAAAAATGCGCGCGGCCCGGATCCTTGGGATCCGGGCCGCTTCGGCACGGTAAACTTCCGCGCGGAGTCAATGCATCGTTGGCCTTATCGCATCGTGCCGCCGCTACGCGGTGCGCTCGATGTGTTCGAACTCGTCGTGACCGGCTCCTTATAGTACTGGAAGTTCGCGGCCTGCTGCAGCTGCTCCTTATTCATGTTGACCTTGAGCTTGGCCGAAGAGCCATTGTCGCCCGGGACAACCTGGAACTCCTTGGGGGCAAGAGCCACTTCCTTGGAGCCAATGCCGAGGAAGCCGCCAACGCTGACGATATAGGCGTCAATCTTGGCGTCGCGGTCGAACAGGATGTCGCTGACGTCGCCGATCTTCTGGTTATCGGAGCCCATCACATCGGTGCCCTTGAACTTCGACGCCGTCCACTGTTCGGACTTCTGCGCCGGAATGACGCCCGTGGTCCCGGACGTAGAGCCGGTCGGCTTCGCCTCGCTGTTGGTCATCGGCTTGTCCATCGGCTTAGCGTCCGACGGCGTCGATGACGAGGGTGCCGGCTGTGCTGCTGCCGGCGGCGTCGACGGGCTGGTGCTCGGCGACGTGGACGGGGACTGCGCCACGGCCGTTGCCAGCAACAAGCCGCTCAACGCCGTAGCAGTAGCGAATGTCTTCAGCATGATCGCCTCCTCGTGGTCTGACCCCAACCTTTGGTTCCCATATGTTGGGACAAGTCAGCCCATTAACGTATTGAAGGAAAGTGGGGCGACTTATTCAAACAGCTGGGAACCGTCTGTTTGGATCGCACCACGTGGATTTTTTTTCAGGCGAGCCCGAGGAGCTCCACAGTGGAGCCTGCCCTCCTGATCAGGAGACAACACATTGTGGCCAACTCGGTTCCGACGATGTGATCCGCTACCGATCGCCATCGTGCGGCGCGAAAATGTTCCATCACATTCGCTCCGGCACCGCCTGCACGGGTTCCTGATCGGACTTGGCCGCTGTTGTCGATTGGAACTGCAGACGTACGACGGTCACGCTGCAAGATGCTTCGGCGACGATCCGGCCTGAAACGCTACCGAGATGGCGCCGCAGCGGCGAACTGCCCCGAGCGCCGACGACGATGTGGTCGACATTGTTGTGGCGCGCATAGTCGATCAGCGCACCGGCCGGATCGGGCGATTCGAGGACGTGGAATGTCACGCCCTGGCCTGTGACCGGCAAGCCGCGCGCCCAGTGCTTCAGCGCAATCAATCGTTGCAGGTGTACGTTGCGTCCGCGCTCGTCTTCGTATCGATCGATTGCAATCCGCGCGATCTTGAAGACGTTGACACAGGCGATCCGTGCCGACGGGTCGGCTGCCAGCAGGCGGCGCACTGTCGCCGCCACGGCGTCGAGCAACGCATCCATCCCGGGCGCGAGATCGATCGCCACCATGATGATGGGCGCTCGCGCCGGTAAAGCGGAGGTCGTCCGCCCGAGCTGCGGCACCTCGCGGGCGGCACGCAACCAGCGACTTGCGACAGCGGCGGCGCCGTCGCGTTTTGTGCGTTGGGCGCGGTCCGTGAGAGCCACGTGATCGGGATATTGCAGATCGAAGGCGAGCTGCGCCGCTGTGGCGTGGCGCGCATCGGGGCTGACCTCGAGGCAGCGCAGGATGATTTCCTGCAGCCACGGCGAAACCGCCGGGTTGCGGCGGCGTGGCGGAACGGGGTCGCGCCACAGGCGCCGCCGCCATTCGCCCGTCCGCTGCGGCTCGCCGAACGGCCGCTCGCCGGTCGCAAGGAAATACATGATGACGCCGAGCGCGAACAGATCGCTGCGCGGGTCGCCGCGATCGCACTGCACCTGTTCCGGGGCGATATAGGGGCCGGTGCCGACTGGCCCGTCGATCTCCTCGCCGACGAGATCGGGCAGCTGGTCGTGCCGCGACAGGCCGAAATCGATCAGCGCGGCCTCGCCGCTGTCGCGAAGGATGACGTTGCTCGGCTTGAGGTCGAGATGCTGCACGTGCTGCAGGTGGATGGCGTGCAGTGCCAAGGCGATTTTGGCTCCGATCGCGGCCACCTCGGTCGCCGCTAGCGGCGCGCCGGCAAGGAGCGACTTCAACGAGCGGCCGGTGACATATTCCATGACGATATAGGGCCGCTCGAAATCGCCGGCGGCGACGAAGCGCGGGACGTGCGGGCCGGTGAGCCGCGGCAGAATTATCTGCTCGGTCTCGTAAGCGACGATGGCGATCGGATTTTCGCCTGCGCCGAGCAGCGGGATCTTCATCACCAGGGGCATGTCGGCCCCGGTGCGGCCGACCCGCCAGAAACGCGCCATGCCGCCGGGATCGAGCGGCGCCTCAAGGCGGAAGCCGTCGATCACCATGCCGGTCTCGAGACGGCGGAGGTCCATCCTCAATATCCCACGTGCAGGCGGTGACCGAGGCCGGCCGGTAGTCCGGCCTGGAGAATCTTGCGCGCCGCGGTGTCGACGTCGTAGGGCACGCGCAGGTACGTCAGCGTGTCGCGCTCGTCGTCGAGTACGGCGTAGCAGGCGGCGGGGTTGTGATCGCGCGGCTGGCCGACCGAGCCGATCACGGCGAGCCAGCGACGATGTCGCGTGAGCGGGATTTCGACGCGATCGGCTGGATCGAAGCTCGCGAACTTGCCGCTCGCCGACAGATGAAACAACGCCGGCACGTGGGTGTGACCGCAGAACGTCGTGTGCGCGCGCGTCGCGGCAAAGCTCTTCGACGCGGCGTAGAGGTCGGTGACGTAGTCCCACTCGGCCGGCGCATGCGCGCTGGCATGGACGTACAGCCGGTCGTCCTGCTCGATCTGGAGCGGCAGGCCGGCGAGCAAGTCGCGTCGGCTGGCGTCGAGCCGCGAGCGCGTCCATTCGATGGCAATGGCGGCGTCGGTGTTCATGCCGCTCGTGCCCGTCAGCACCGCGTCGTCGTGATTGCCGCGCAGCGCGACCGCGCCGCGCTCGACTTCCGCGGCGAGGGTATCAACCACCCATTCCGGGTCGGCGCCGTAGCCGACGTAGTCGCCGAGAAATACCTTGCGCTCGACACCGTGGCCGGTGGCATGGTCGAGACAGGCCGATAGCGCCTCGCGGTTGGCGTGAATGTCGCTCAGCAGGGCGATACGCATGGGTGGCGCCGGTCGGCGAGAGGGTTGGCAACGGTTCTTTAAGCTTAACGGCGGCTAATCACATTTGATGATCTGTCGCACGGCCGGGCAGGCCATGCGAGCCGGTCGGTTGATTGACGCCCATAATATCCCATGCTATCCCAAATTACCCCAGTGCGGGTCATCGACCCTCTGCCGGTGTCCGGCGCCGTCCCTGCCGCCGGTCCTGCGGATGGTTGGCCAACGTTGGGGGCGCAGGTTGCGCTCTCGCCTGCGGTCGCGTGGGTCTTGTCGGCGTGGAGTAGGCATGAACCGCTTCGTGGGCAACTACACGATGCGGCTGGACGCCAAGGGTCGCGTTTCGATCCCGGCGCCGTTCCGGTCCGTGCTCGCGCGCGACGGCTTCGACGGCCTCTACTGCTATCCGACGCTCGACCGGACGGCGATCGACGCCGGCGGCAACGCGCTGCTCGGCGAGATCGAGAAACTAATCGAGCGGTACGCGCCTTATTCGGAAGAGCGGGAGGAACTTCTGGTCGCGCTCTATGGGACGAGCGAGACCATCAAGATCGACGGCGAGGGGCGGGTGGTATTGACAGACGGATTGAGGACCCATGCGTCGATCACCGATGCGGTCGCCTTCGTCGGTCTGGGGCACAAATTTCAACTGTGGGAGCCGGAGCGTTTCCGCGCACATCTCGCGAAGGCCACCGCGACGGTGCGCGCGCTGACCAAGCGCTTCGGTTCCGAGCGTGCGGAAGGAGCACGGGAATGACGACGGGCTGCGGCGCCGGGCAACTGGCAGTCGCTGGCGGACCTGCCCGTCACGTTCCCGTGCTCGTCCGCCGCGTCATCGAATTCCTCGAACCGCGCAACGGCGCCGGTGCCGTCATCATCGACGGCACGTTCGGTGCCGGCGGCTATGCGCGCGCGATACTCAAAGCGGCGTCCTGCCGCGTCATCGGCATCGATCGCGACGCCTCCGCCATTGCACTCGGCGCCGGTCTGGTCGAGCAGGCGGGGGGGCGGCTGACGCTGGTCGAGGGCCGTTTCTCGAATCTCGACGGCGTCGCACGCGTGCACGGCGTCGACGGGGTCTGCGGCGTCGTGCTCGACCTCGGCGTCTCATCGATGCAGCTCGACACCGCCGAGCGCGGCTTTTCCTTTCGCGTCGCGGGGCCGCTCGACATGCGCATGGGGCGCGACGGGCCGAGCGTCGCCGACATCGTCGCCGTCGCCTCGGAACGCGATCTCGCCACCATCATTGCCACGCTCGGTGAGGAGCGCCACGCCCGCGCCGTCGCCCGCGCGATCGCCGCCGCGCGGCGCGTCCGGCCGATCGTCAGCACCCGCGATCTCGCCGATATCGTGGCGCGCGTGGTGCGCGCGCGCCCGGTCGATATCCATCCCGCGACCCGCACGTTCCAGGCGCTGCGCATGTTCGCCAACGACGAACTGGGTGAATTGACCGCGGCGCTCGCCGCCGCAGAGCGCATTCTCAAGCCCGGCGGCCGACTGGTCGTGGTCTCGTTCCATTCGCTCGAGGACCGCATCGTCAAGGCGTTCTTCGCCGGCCGCAGCGGCTCGGGCGGCGGTTCACGTCATCGTCCGGAAGTGATCGGGCCGCCGGCAACGTTTCGCGTGCTCACCAGGAAACCCGTCGTCGCCGACGAGGCCGAGGTCGCCGGCAATCCGCGCGCGCGTTCGGCGAAACTGCGTGCGGGAGAACGGACCCAAGCCGCGCCGCAGGACGGCGATCCCGCGGACGCGCTGCCGCACCTGCCTTCGCTCGCCGCCGTCATGAGGGGAGCCTGACGCCATGCGCCTTCTCAACCTCATCGTGATCGCCGCGCTCGTGCTCGCCGCCGCCTATGTCTACAAGATCAAGTTCGAAGCAACGTTGCAGGCCGAGCGCGTCGCCAAGCTGCGCGGTGAGATCAGGCGCGAGCGCGATGCGGTGGCGAGCCTGCGCGCCGAATGGTCGCAGCTCGACAGCCCGACCCGCATCCAGGGCCTGGCGCGTCGCCACCTCAGCCTGCGGCAGATCGAAACGACGCAGCTCGATGCCATCGACCGCCTGCCGGAAAGGCCGGCCGAGACCGCGCCCCGCATCGACGATCCGATCGGCGCCATCATCGAGAGTTCCGATGGCCGACTGGTGACCGGTGCGATCACGCCGTCCGTCGCGGTGAGATGAGACCGATGCAAGAGCCCCAGTCATCTCCTTCGCCGGATCAATACTCGCGCCAGTCGCGTGCCGGCGCGCCGTGGCGCCGCCGCCTGGTCCAGGCGCTGCTCTACGGCAGCAATGTCGACCGCGCCAACAAGGCCAAGGCGCGCGTCGGCCTTGCGGTCGTCATCTTCGCTGCCGTCTACAGCATCATCGCGGCGCGGCTGGTGATGTATGCCGCGGTGCCCGAGAACCACATGGTACGTCGCGCCGGTTCGCAGGATGCCGTCGCCACGGCACGTCCCGACATCTTCGATCGCAACGGCGAGGTCCTCGCCACCGATGTGCGCACGCCGTCGCTGTTCGCCGAGCCGCACCGCCTGATCGACGGCGACGAGGCGATCGAGCTGCTCACCGCCGTCATCCCTGACTTCGACACCGGCGACCTGCGTGAACGCCTGGGTTCCAAGCGTCGCTTCGCATGGTTGCGGCGCGAGATCACGCCCAAGCAGCAGCAGGAGATTCACAGGCTCGGCCTTCCCGGCATCGGCTTCCTGACCGAGAACAAACGCGTCTATCCCAACGGCTCGGAAGTCTCGCACGTAATCGGTCACGTCAATGTCGACAACCAAGGTATTGCCGGCATTGAGAAATGGCTTGACGGCCGCGGTTTGTCCGACCTGCATCGGGCCGGCTTCGCCGTCGACAACCAGCAAAAACCGATCGAGCTCGCCCTCGATCTGCGCGTGCAGCATGCGCTGCGCGACGAACTCGTGGCGGCACTGGCAAAATTCAAGGCGAAGGCTGCCGCAGGGGTGGTCGCGGATGTGCGCACCGGCGAGATCATCTCGCTGGTCTCGGTGCCGGACTATAATCCCAACAATCCGCGAGAAGCGCTCGACCCGTCCCGCATCAACCGCATCACCACCGGCGTGTTCGAGATGGGCTCGACTTTCAAGGCGCTCACCTTCGCGATGGCACTCGATTCCGGCAAGATCAATCTCAATTCCTCGTTCGATGCGCGTTTGCCGCTGCGCTACGGAAAGTTCAACATCAACGACTATCACGCGCAGAAACGGGTCTTGAGCGTCCCCGAAATCTTCACTTATTCATCGAACATCGGTACGGCCCGCATGGCGCTCGCGGTTGGCGTCGATGCGCACCGAAATTTTCTCAAAAAGGTCGGCCAGCTCGATCGCCTGCGCACCGAACTGCCGGAAAACGCCGAGCCGCTCGTGCCCAAGCGCTGGGGCGAGCTCAATACCGTGACCATCGCCTTCGGCCACGGTCTCTCGGTTGCACCGCTGCAGGCCATGATGGCGGTCAGCGCCCTGGTCAACGGTGGCATCATGCTGCCGCCGACCTTCCTCAAGCGCAGCGAGGAGGAGGCCAAGAAGCTCGGCACGCGCGTGATCAAACCGGAGACCAGCGCCATGATGCGCTATCTCATGCGCCTCAATGCCGAGAAAGGTACGGCCACCAAAGCCGAGGTCAAAGGCTATTATGTCGGCGGCAAGACCGGAACCGCGGAAAAAGTGGTCAACGGCCACTACGCCAAGAATAAGCTGCTGACGACGTTCACGGCCATCCTTCCGGCCGACACTCCGCGCTATCAGCTTCTCGTCCTGCTCGACGAGCCGCAGGGTCTGGCGGAGACCCATGGGTTCGCCACGTCGGGGTGGAATGCCGCGCCGGTCGCCGGCAAGGTGATATCGCGCATCGCGCCGCTGCTGGGGTTGGAACCCCGGTTCGAGACGCCGCCGGTCGAGCGGCTCATCGTCGCGTCCGCCCGCGACGCGCGCTAGTGTCCCGCATGCTGACACGAACTTCGAAATCAAAGGGACATTAGCAAGTTCATCGTTCTCGTGCGATTTTGGATTTGAGTTCGTATGTGAACTTGCGGCAACATGCGGTCCGACCCCGATATCTGGTTGCCAATGTCAGGCTGATTAGGTCGCACCACGGGGTCTGCTTTCCGGTTCCTTCCACTTGGTCCGAAAACGGCTTAAACGGACGGCGTCCGGCCCCGACTCGGGGGCGTATCGGAAGCCGACGGCGCCATGAAACTGCGCGAGCTCCTGAGCGAGAATGCACGCTGCGACGCGCGCCATGATGCGCTCGATATCGGCGGCATTTCGGCCGACAGCCGCGCCGTCAAGCCGGGGTTCCTGGTCGCTGCGGTGCCCGGCACCAAGGCGGACGGGCTTGCCTTCGTGCCGCAGGCGCTTGCTGCAGGAGCTGTTGCGGTTCTGGCCGAACGGCCGCCGGCAGCGCCGTTGCCGGACGGCGTCGCCGTCATTGTGGTCGCCAATGTGCGCCGCGCGCTTGCACTCGCCGCGGCGAAATTCTTCGCCCGCCAGCCGGCGACGATTGCCGCGGTCACCGGCACCAGCGGCAAGACCTCAGTCGCGGCCTTCACCCGCCAGATTTTTGCCGCGCTCGGCCATCGCGCGGCCAGCATTGGAACGATCGGGGTTGTCACGCCGGATGAGGAAATCTACGGCTCGCTGACGACGCCAGATCCGGTCGAGCTGCATCGCACGCTCGATCGCCTCGCGGGCGAGGGGGTAACGCATCTCGCGATTGAAGCCTCGTCCCACGGCCTCGACCAGCACCGGCTCGACGGCGTACGCGTCTCGGCCGGCGCTTTCACCAATCTCAGCCGCGATCATCTCGACTATCATCCGAGCTTCGACGCCTATCTTGAGGCGAAGCTGCGCCTGTTCGACGCGCTGATCGCGCCGGGCGGCGCCGCCGTAATCGACGTCGATCACGAGCACGCCGCAGCCGTGGTCGACGCGGCGAGGGCGCGCGGGCTACGCATCGTGACGGTTGGCACCAGGGGTGACGGCATCCGGCTGCGCGACGTTGCGATCGACGGCTTCGCGCAGCGCATCGCGATCGAACATGCTGGGCGCCGCAATGATTTGCGTCTGCCGCTGGTCGGCGCCTTCCAGATCGAGAATGCGCTCGTCGCCGCCGGTCTCGTCATTGCCACCGGCGGCGACGCATCGCGCAGCTTTGCTGCGATCGAACAGCTTAAGGGCGCCAAAGGCCGCCTCGAAATCGTCGGCGAGAAATCGGGCGCGCCGATCTTTATCGACTATGCTCACAAGCCCGATGCGCTGGAGAAGGCGCTCGCGGCGTTGCGGCCCTACGTCAGCAAGCGTCTCGTCGTTGTGTTCGGCGCTGGCGGCGACCGCGACAGGGGCAAGCGGGCGCTAATGGGCGAGATCGCGGCGGCGGGGGCCGATCGCGTCATCGTCACCGACGACAACCCGCGCAGCGAGGATCCAGCCGCGATCCGCCGGGCGATCATGGCGGCGGCGCCCGGTGCGGTTGAGATCGCCGATCGCCGCGAAGCGATCGCAACCGCGGTCGGCGGCCTCGAGCGCGGCGACGTGCTGCTGATCGCCGGCAAGGGCCACGAAAGCGGCCAAATCATCGGCAATCAAACGCTGCCGTTCAGCGACCACGATGCGGTCGCGACAGCGCTGGGAACCAAAGCCGCATGAGCGCCGAGCCGTTGTGGACCGTCGAGGCGATGACCGCCGCGATGCGGGCAGTGCGCGCCGGCGCGTTGCCGGCGAGCGTGCCCGGCCTGTCGATCGACAGCCGCACACTGCGGCCGGGCGAGGCCTATTTCGCCATCAAAGGCGACGTTCACGACGGCCATGCGTTCGTGGCCAAGGCGCTCGAAGCGGGCGCCGGCCTTGCGGTGGTTGCCGAAGAAAAGCGCGGCGTGATGCCGACCGACGCGCCCCTGCTCGTCGTTTCCGACGTGCTTGAAGCGATGGCTGCCCTGGGGCGTGCGGCGCGTGCGCGTTCGGCCGCAAAGGTGGTCGCCGTAACGGGTTCGGTTGGCAAGACCTCGACCAAGGAGGCGCTGCGCCTCGCGCTGGCGCGCGAGGGCGAGACCCACGCGTCGGTCGCCTCGTTCAACAATCATTGGGGCGTGCCGCTGTCGCTCGCGCGCCTGCCGGAGCGCGCCCAGTTTGCCGTGTTCGAGATCGGCATGAACCATGCCGGCGAGATCACGCCGCTGGCGCGTCTCGTCCGGCCGCATGTGGCGATCGTCACCGCTGTCGAGCCGGTGCACCTCGAATTCTTCGGCTCGCTCGAAGCGATCGCCGACGCCAAGGCCGAGATCTTCCTCGGGCTGGAGCCGGACGGCGCCGCCGTGCTCAATCGCGACAATCCGCAGTTCGCGCGCATGGAAATGCATGCCGCGGCGGCGGGCGTTGCGCGCGTCGTTTCCTTCGGCGAGCATGCGAAGGCGGATGCACGACTGCTCAAGTGCTCGCTGCAGGCGGAAAGTTCGACCGTCGAGGCGGATATTCTCGGCCAACGCGTGACCTACAAGCTTGGCGCGCCCGGCCGCCACCTGGTGATGAATTCGCTCGCCGTGCTGGCGGCGGCGAACCTGGTCGGCGCCGATCTCGCGCTGGTTGCGCTCGCGCTCACCGGCCTCGAACCGGCGCAAGGCCGCGGCACCCGGATAACGCTCGAATTACCGGGTGGAACGGCGCTTTTGATCGACGAAAGCTACAACGCCAATCCAACCTCGATGCGTGCCGCGCTGGCGCTGCTCGGCCAGTCGCCGGTCGGCCCACGCGGCCGGCGCATCGCCGTGCTCGGCGACATGCTGGAACTCGGGCCGGCGGGGGAAAAGCTTCATCGCGGCCTGGTGCAGGCGGTCAAGGACAACGCGATCGATCTCGTGTTCTGCGCCGGCCCGTTGATGGCGGCGCTGTGGAAGGCCCTTCCCTCCGAACGCCGGGGCGGCTATGCCGGGACAGCAGGGGAACTCGAAGCGGATGTCGTCGTCGCGATCGGCAGCGGCGACGCCGTCATGGTCAAGGGATCCCTGGGTTCGCGGATGGGACCGATCGTCAAGGCGCTCGCGCGCCGCTACGCACCCGGCGGAACGCCCGCCGCGGCGCCCGCCCAAGGCTGACCCGATGCTTTATTGGCTTTCCGCATTCTCCGACACGATTTCGGTCCTCAACGTCTTCCGCTACATCACGGTGCGCACCGGCGGCGCGATGATGACGGCGCTCGCCTTCGTCTTCCTGTGCGGGCCGTGGATCATCGACCACCTGCGCTTGCGTCAGGGCAAGGGCCAGCCGATCCGAGCCGACGGGCCGCAATCGCACCTGGTGAAAAAAATCGGCACGCCGACCATGGGCGGCTTGATGATCCTGTCGGGCATCGTCGTCGCCACTGTACTGTGGGCCAATCCGTCGAGCCCCTATGTCTGGGTCGTGCTCGGCGTGACGCTCGGTTTCGGCCTCGTCGGCTTCTACGACGACTACCTGAAAGTGACCAAGCAGACGCATGCCGGCTTTTCCGGCAGGACGCGGCTGCTGGTCGAGGCGATGATCGCATTGGCCGCCTGCTTCGCGCTCGCTGGCCTCGGCCGCGCGCCGTTTGCGACCTCGCTCGCGCTGCCCTTCTTCAAGGAACTGGTGGTCGACCTTGGCTGGTTCTTCATTGTGTTCGGTGCCTTCATCATCGTCGGCGCCGGCAACGCCGTGAACCTGACCGACGGGCTCGACGGATTGGCCACCGTTCCGGTGATCATTGCGGCGCTGAGCTTCGGCTTCATTGCGTATCTGTCCGGCAACGCGGTCTATGCCGACTACCTGCAGATCCACTATGTCGCCGGTACCGGCGAGCTCGCCGTTCTGTGCGGGGCGGTGATCGGGGCAGGGCTGGGTTTCCTCTGGTTCAATGCGCCGCCGGCCTCCATCTTCATGGGCGACACCGGCTCGCTCTCCCTCGGCGCCATGCTCGGCGCCATCGCCGTCGCCAGCAAGCACGAGATCGCGCTCGCGATTATCGGCGGATTGTTCGTGCTCGAAGCGGTGTCGGTGATTGTCCAGGTCCTTTCGTTCAAGCTCACCGGCAAGCGCGTATTCCGCATGGCACCGATCCATCATCATTTCGAGCAGCTTGGCTGGACCGAGCCGCAGATCGTGATCCGGTTCTGGATCATCTCGGTCGTGCTGGCGCTGGCCGGATTGTCGACGCTGAAGTTGCGGTGACGCGATGGCGGCGATAGAGATGACAGCGATCGCATCATGATCCCCGTTGCCAGTTTCGCCGGTCGGAAAGTCGCCATATTCGGACTCGGCGGCTCGGGCCTCGTGAGCGCGAGCGCGCTGCTCGCTGGTGGCGCCGACGTGGTGGCGTGGGACGATGACGAGGCGCGGGTCGCCGCAGGCACGGCAGCCGGCATTCCCTCGGCCGATTTGCGGGACGTCGACTGGTCGAAGATCGCCGCGCTCGTGCTGGCGCCGGGCGTGCCGCTGACGCATCCGGCGCCGCATTGGGTGGTCGGGCTCGCGCGTGCCGCCGCCGTCGAGGTGATCGGCGACATTGAGTTATTCTGCCGCGAGCGGCGGCGCAATGCCCCCAATGCGCCGTTCGTCGCCATCACTGGCACCAACGGCAAGTCGACGACCGCCGCGCTCCTCGCCCATCTGTGCGCCTACGCCAACCATGACACCCAGCTCGGCGGCAATATCGGCATCGCCATTCTATCGCTCGCGCCGCCGCGCGCGGGTCGCGTGCACGTGATCGAGTGCTCGTCCTACCAGATCGACCTGGCGCCCGGCCTCGACCCCTCGGTCGGCATCCTCCTCAACGTCACCGAGGATCATCTCGACCGCCACGGCACCATTGCCAACTACGCCGCCGTCAAGGAACGGCTGGTGGCCGGCGTGCAGCCGTCTGGGACTGCCGTCGTCGGCGTCGACGACAAGTGGTGCCAGGCTGCGGCGGACCGCATCGAGCAGGCCGGCAAGCGCGTTGTTCGCGTCTCGGTGCGCCGGCCGCTGTCCGACGGCCTCTATCTCGAGGGCGAGCAGATCATGCGGGCGGCGGGCGGCACCGCGCAGGCGGTTGCTCGCCTCGGCGGCATCGGATCGCTGCGCGGCGTCCACAATGGGCAAAACGCCGCCTGCGCCGTCGCCGCGGCACTGGCGCTCGGGCTCTCGGCCGCGACGATCCAGGACGGCTTGCGGTCGTTTCCCGGGCTCGTCCACCGCATGGAGGAGATCGGGCGCATCGGTCGGGTTCTCTTCGTCAACGATTCCAAGGCCACCAACGCGGATTCCGCGGCGCAGGCGCTCGCCTGTTTCGGCGACATTTTCTGGATCCTGGGCGGCAAGGCCAAGACCGGCGGCATCGCTTCGCTCGCCGGTTTCTTTCCGCGCATCCGCAAGGCTTACCTGATTGGCGAGGCAGCCGATGAATTCGCCGCGATGCTTGCGGGCCATGTCGATTACGAGATCGCAGGTACGCTCGACAGGGCGGTGGCGGCCGCCGCTCGCGACGCCGCCGGCGCGCGGGCCGCGGAACCGGTCGTGCTGTTCTCGCCGGCCTGCGCTTCGTTCGACCAGTACCGCAATTTCGAGGTACGCGGCACCGCGTTCCGCGATCTGGTGAAAGCGCTGCCTGGCCTGACGCCGGTTTTACGTCGATAAATTTTTTCTTAATCGACTGGCAACCATATTGGGTCAGGACTGGCAATGTCGCTTCGGGGAGTTGCATGGTCTCGCGCGTTGAACGCACGCCCTTTGCCGCATGGTGGTGGACGGTCGACCGCCTGCTGCTGGTGGCGCTGATCACTTTGATGCTCGGCGGGATCATCCTGTCGCTCGCCGCCAGTCCACCGGTGGCGGCCCGCATCGGTCTCGATGCGTTCCACTTCGTTAACCGGCACGTTCTCTATATCCTGCCGGCGCTGGTGGTGATGCTTGCGACATCCTTCCTGTCGCCGCGTTCGGTCCGGCGCACCGCGCTCGCGGTGTTCGCGGTCAGTCTCGTGCTGGTGGTCGCGACCCTGTTCTTCGGCGTCGAGATCAAGGGCGCGCGACGCTGGATCGTGCTGCTCGGCGTCAACCTGCAGCCGTCGGAATTCCTCAAGCCCGCCTTCGTCATTTTGATCTCGTGGCTGTTCGCCGAATCCGCCAAGAAGCCCGACGTGCCCGCCAACACGCTCGCCCTCGTTCTCCTGCTGGTCGTGATCATGCTGCTCGTGATGCAGCCCGATTTCGGCCAGACCATGCTGGTCGCACTGGTGTGGGGCGCGCTGTTTTTCATCGCGGGCATGCGCATGGTGTGGGTGCTCGGGCTCGGCGGCGCGGCGGTCATCGGCCTTGCCGGCGCCTATGCTTCGGTTCCCCATGTCGCGCGCCGCATCAGGCGCTTCCTCGATCCCGCCTCGGGCGACACGTTCCAGGTCGACGCTGCCGTCGAATCCTTCATCCGCGGCAGCTGGTTCGGCCGCGGCCCGGGCGAAGGCACGGTCAAGCGCATCCTGCCCGACAGCCATGCCGACTTCGTATTCGCCGTGGCGGCGGAAGAGTTCGGCATCGTGCTGTGCCTGATGTTGGTTGCCCTGTTCTCCTTCATCGTCATCCGCGCGCTGCTCAACGCCGTGCGCAGCGAGGATTCCTTCGTGCGCTTCTCGGTTGCGGGTCTCGCCATGCTGTTCGGCATGCAATCGGCGATCAACATGGCGGTCAATCTCGCGCTGATTCCAGCGAAAGGAATGACCTTGCCGTTCATTTCCTATGGTGGCTCGTCGATGATCTCACTGGCCTACGGCATGGGCATGCTGCTCGCTCTCACGCGCGATCGGCCGCGCGGCGGACTGATCGCGCCGCCGCCAGCGTTCGCCGCTGCCGGGAGCGCGGCCTGATGGCAGCGCCGGCCGGAGCGCCGCTCGTGCTGGTGGCCGCCGGCGGCACCGGCGGCCACTTGTTTCCCGCCGAAGCGCTTAGCGTCGCGCTGGCGCGCCGGCGGATCGCCGTCGAGCTTGCAACCGACGAACGGGCGACGCGTTACGGCACGAATTTTCCCGCCCGCGCCACGCATGTGATTCCGAGCGCCACGCTGCGCGCGCGCAATCCAGCCGCATTCGCCCGCACGGTCGTCGTGCTCGGCATCGGCATCGCGCGCGCCTATGCGATGTTGGGGCGGCGAAGACCGGCGGCGGTGGTCGGCTTCGGCGGCTATCCGACGTTGCCGCCGCTGCTCGCCGCGACCTTGCGGGGCATTCCGACCGTTATCCACGACGCCAATGCCGTGATGGGGCGCGCCAACCGCATGTTGAGTTCCCGCGTCACCGCCATCGCGACGACCTTTCCCGGCGTCGCCGACGCCAATCCGCGCATTGCTGGCAAGACGACCCATACCGGCAATCCGGTGCGGCCGGCGGTGGTCGCGGCCGCGGCGGTCCGCTATGTCGCGCCCGCGTCCGATGGCGCCTTGCGGCTTCTCGTGTTCGGCGGCAGCCAGGGCGCCAAGGTGATGGCGGACGTCGTGCCGCTGGCGATCGAGCGCGTGCCGCCGGCGGCGCGCGCGCGCCTTCATGTCGTGCAGCAGGCGCGCGAGGAGGATTTGTCACGCGTACGCGACGGCTATGCCCGGATCGGCGTCACCGCCGAGGTGGCGCCGTTCTTTCCCGACCTGCCGGCACGCATCGCGGTGAGCCATCTCGTTGTCTCGCGATCGGGCGCCTCGACCGTCGCCGAGCTCGCGGCGATCGGCCGGCCGTCCATTCTGGTGCCGCTGCCCCATGCGATCGACCAGGACCAGCTGGCCAATGCCCGCGTGTTGGAGAAGGAGGGCGGCGCCACGCTGTTGACCCAGGACGGCTTTACACCTGAGACGCTGGCGGCCGAGATCGCCACGCTCGCGGCCGCGCCCGAGCGGCTCACGGCCATGGCCGCGGCGGCGAAATCGGCGGGAGCGACCGACGCCGCCGAGCGGCTCGCCGAACTGGTGCTGCGGGTGGCAGGTGTGATACCGCCATCGCGCTGAATTCCTTCGATCGGCGTGAGAGGGGACCATCACCCATGAAACTGCCGCGCGACATCGGTCCGATCCACTTCGTCGGGATCGGCGGCATCGGCATGAGCGGCATCGCCGAAGTGCTCATCAACCTCGGCTACACCGTGCAAGGCTCCGACGCAGTCGACAGCGCCAACGTCAAGCGCCTGCGCGACAAGGGAGCGAAAATTGTCGTCGGCCACGACGGCAAGAACGTCGAGGGCGCGGATGTCGTGGTCGTGTCATCGGCGATCAAGTCGGACAATCCCGAGCTGATAAACGCGCGCGCGAGGCGCCTGCCGGTGGTGCGGCGTGCCGAGATGCTGGCCGAATTGATGCGGCTCAAGAGCTGCGTCGCCATCGCCGGCACCCACGGCAAGACCACGACCACGTCGATGGTTGCGGCGCTGCTCGACGGCGGTGGGTTCGATCCGACCGTCATCAACGGCGGCATCATCAATGCCTACGGCACCAATGCGCGGCTCGGCGCCGGCAACTGGATGGTGGTCGAGGCCGACGAATCCGACGGCACGTTCCTCAAGCTGCCGGCCGATGTCGCGATCGTCACCAACGTCGATGCCGAGCATCTCGATCACTTCAAGACGTTCGCCGCGGTGCAGGAGGCGTTCCGCGCCTTCGTCGAGAACGTACCGTTCTACGGCTTCGCCGTGATGTGCACCGACCATCCGATCGTGCAGCGGCTGGTCGGTCGCATCGAGGATCGCCGCATCGTTACCTATGGCGAAAATCCGCAGGCCGATGTGCGCCTGGTCGACCTCGACCACGTCGGCGGATCGTCGCGCTTCTCGATTCTGTTTCGTGATCGTGCCGGCAACCAGATGCACGAGATCGCCGGGCTTATGCTGCCGATGCCTGGCCGCCACAACGCGCTCAATGCGACGTCGGCGGTGACGGTCGCCCGTGAGCTCGGCATCGCCGACGATGTGATCCGCAAGGGGCTTGCCGGTTTCGGTGGCGTCAAGCGGCGCTTCACGCGCACCGGCGACTGGAACGGCGTCGTGATCATCGACGATTACGGCCATCACCCGGTGGAGATCGCGGCCGTGCTCCGCGCGGCGCGCGAATCGACCAAGGGCCAGGTCATCGCCGTGGTCCAGCCGCATCGCTACACGCGGCTCGCTTCGCTGTTCGAGCCGTTCTCGACCTGCGTCAACGATGCCGATGCCGTTATCGTGGCGCCGGTCTATCCCGCCGGCGAAGCGCCGATCGAGGGCGCCGACCGCGACCATCTGGTGCAGGCAATGCGCGCGCGCGGCCACCGTCAGGTCATCCCGCTCGACGGCCCGCGGGATTTGGCCGGCATCGTGCGCGGCCTTGCCAAGCCGGGCGATACCGTTGTGTGCCTCGGCGCCGGCAACATCACGCAATGGGCCTACGCCCTGCCGGGCGAGCTTGCCGCGCTGGGGGCGGTGGCAGGGTGAGCTTCGGGCTTTCGCGGCGCGATCGTGCAGACGCGGTGGGACCGCGTGCGATGCGGCGAGGGCGGGTGTGTGACGGAATCAGGACGGCTGATGCAAGCAGGGTGCGTAATCGCCACCACGCATGCGATGTAGCAGGTGTGATAGGCACAATACGAGCGGCGCCCTCGGGCCGGCTTTCTCGCCCCTTGTGGCCCGCGAGGCGGAGGGCCACAGCGCTGTGCCACGTGCAACGTCGTGCTTCCCTGACAGGCGCGGAAATCATCGCATGACCTTTCCGGACATCACGCCCGATCTGAAAGCGCGCATGCCCTCACTGCGCGGGCGGTTGCTGCCGAACCAGGCGCTTGCGGAACTGACCTGGTTTCGCGTCGGCGGGCCGGCGCAGGTGCTATTCATGCCCGAGAGCGAAGCGGACCTCGCCTATGTCCTTGCACATCTTGCGCCCGATGTTCCCGTCACCGTGATCGGGCTCGGCTCAAATCTGATCGTACGCGACGGCGGCGTGCCGGGCGTCGTGGTGCGGCTCGGCCGCGGCTTCAACGAGGTGACGATTGAGGACAACTGCCGCCTGCGGGCCGGCACGGCGGTGCCCGACGTCAAGGTGGCACGCGCGGCGCAGGAAGCGGGTATCTCCGGCCTTGCCTTCATGCGCGGCATTCCGGGCGCGGTTGGCGGTGCGCTGCGCATGAACGGCGGCGCCTATGGCGGCGAGACCAAGGACGTTGTGGTCGAGGCGCGCGGCGTCGATCGCCGAGGGCGCGTCCACACCTTCACCGCTGCCGACATGCACTACACGTACCGTCATTGCGGCGCGCCCGACGACGTCATCTTCACCTCGGCGCTGTTCCAGGGTTCTGCCGGCGATCCCGCGCGGATCGAGGCGGAGATGAGCAAGATCACCGAATCGCGCGAGGCGACCCAGCCGATCAAGAGTCGCACCGGCGGTTCGACCTTCAAGAATCCGCCGGGCCACAAGGCGTGGCAGCTCATCGACGCCGCCGGCTGCCGTGGCTTGAAAGTCGGCGACGCGCAGGTCTCCGAGATGCACTGCAACTTCCTGATCAATCTCGGCAGCGCAACAGCCGCCGACATCGAGACGCTGGGCGAGACGGTACGGACGCGCGTGAAGGGGAATTCCGGCGTCGAGCTCGAATGGGAGATCAAGCGGATCGGCGTGGCGGCCGGCTCGTGATCATCCGATCATGACCTTGACGCGCCCTACAACGAAGTCGAATCCACTTGGCCGGACATCACCCTCGTGTTGCGGCGGTAATCGATCGGCGTTCGGCCGGTGAACTTGCGAAAGGCGTCGGTCAACGAACTGCCTTCCCCAAAGCCGACCTTGAACGCGATCTGTGTGATCGAAAGCTCATGCGTCGCCAACATGTCCTTGGCGCGCTCGATGCGGCGGCTGGTGTGATAGCGATGCGGTGGTATTCCGAACGAGCGCTTGAATGCGCGCGAGAAGTGATAGGGACTGAGCTGCACCAGCCCTGCCATGGTGGCGAGTGAGATTTCGTCCGCCACGTGTTCCTCGATGTAGTCGGCGACGCGCTTCTGTTGCCAGCCCGCCAGCCCGCCGCGGACAATCAGATCGGCCGAGCGCCCGCTGTTGACCCTCACCAGCTCGTGCGCCAGCGCAACGCTGAGGGCCTCGACATACTGGCGGCCTCCGGCGCCGCCGTTTTCCACTTGCGCCTGCAATTTCACCGCCGTTTCCCACAGATCGCGATCGAAGAAGAAAAGCCGCAGCTTGAATTCCGTTTCGGCGAATCGCAACTCGGGATCGACGAGCGGCCCGTGCGGATCGATATAGAAATAGGCGACACGCGCCGGCCCGGTGGGTTTCTTCCAGCCGTGGAAGTGGTGTCCGGCGGGGATGAAACTCAGCCTGCGGTTGAGGTTGCGAAAGTTGGACTTGTGCAGTCCGTCCACGACGATCTCGCCCTCATAGCGCCCAGCGTTTTCGGAAGCGATGAGCAGATGACATGGGGCGCGGTAGTTGTACTCGAATGGTGCTTGTGTCGTGACCTGCACGACATCGCCCTTGATGCCGTTCCACCTCGCCGTCTGACGCCGGGCGAAGGCCGAAGGGCTAAAATTGACGACACATGGAGGGTTGTCAGACTGATGACCACCGGTGGGCATACGGCAGGCTCCTTGCTTGCATCGATTGCATGCCTGCTCCTCGCGTTTCCTCGATCTTTATACGCTGCCGGCAAGTGGGACGTGAAGCCGACAATTTCAAGCTGTTCTTAGAGTTCCACCGATCACATGAAAGCGACTGGTCCGTTACGCGTCTCGCGCGTTCGGGGGCGACGGGCGCCCCCCCCCCCGCGGGGTCGACCATTTG